>Ga0182792_1000944_pt1 | contig 25271 bp, 28 predicted proteins | sample Passage237B_FD_130497 | JGI IMG/M metagenome (GOLD analysis project Ga0182792, IMG submission 130497) | Cellulose adapted compost microbial communities from Newby Island Compost Facility, Milpitas, CA, USA - Passage2 37B (version 2) (version 2) ...
CCCTGGATCTGGTCGGCGTGCAGGTCCACGGTCAGCACCCGGTCGGTGCCCACCGCGGTGAACATCTTGGCCGCCACCTTGGCCGTGATCGGCACGCGCGAGGAACGCAGGCGGCGGTCCTGGCGGGAATAGCCGAAGTACGGGACCACCGCGGTCACGCTGGCCGCCGAGGCGCGCTTGAGCGCGTCGATCAGCACCAGCAGCTCCATCAGGTTCTCCGCCGCAGGCGCGCAGGTGGGCTGCACCACGAAGACTTCCTGGCGGCGGACGTTCTCCTCGATCTCCACCTGCACCTCGCCGTCGGAGAAGGTGGAGACCAGCGCCTTGCCCGGGCGCACGCCCAGCTCGCGGCAGATGCTGTCGGCCAGCGGCCGGTTGGCGTTGCCGGTGAAGACGAGCAGGTTGCGGTCGTCTGGCATCTTCTTCATCTCGGCGATGGCGTCGTGGCTGGGGTGGAAGGGCCGGGCAAGACGCGATCCCTGCGGCTTTCCCATCGGTCCGCGCCGGGCGCGGGGTGTTCGTGCTGCGGCAACGGCGGCCTGGCAGGGGCGGTAGGATTCGAACCTACGAATGCCGGGATCAAAACCCGGTGCCTTGGACCTCTTGGCGACGCCCCTGGATCACGTCCGCGGTGCCGCCAGGGCGGCCCGCAGCGGCGACTCGTCCACGCCGGCCGCGATCCAGGCGCGCAGCCCGCGCGGCAACCGCGCCAGCGCGGATTCCGCACCGGCGCGATCGGCGAACTCGACGAAGCAGCCGCTGCCGGATCCGGTCAGTCGCGGCAGGCCGATCCGCGCCAGCGCAGCGAACGCGGCCTCCACGGCCGGTTCGCGACGGCGCAGGACCGGCTCGAACGCATTGTCGAGCACCGTTCCCGCAGTGAAGTCGGCTATTTTCGCGGGCGGGGCATTTCGCGTCAAATCCGGGGCCCGGAACAGTCCGGCGGTGGGCACGTGCACGCCGGGGTCGGCCAGTACGTACCAGGCCGGGGGCAGGGCCAGCGGGCGCAGCCGCTCCCCCACCCCCTCCGCCCAGGCGCTGCGGCCCCCGACGAATACCGGGACGTCGGCGCCCAGGCGCAGGCCCAGCCCCGCCAGGCGCTCCTCGCCCAGGTCCAGGCCCCACAGCCGGTCCAGCGCGCACAGCACGGTGGCCGCGTCCGAGGACCCGCCGCCGAAGCCCCCGCCCACCGGAATGAGCTTTTCGACGGCGATGTCGGCGCCTGCCCGAACGTTAGCCTCCGTTCGCAGCAATTCGGCGGCCCGGACCACGAGGTCGTCCGCCTCGGCCACCCCGGGTACGGATTCGCCGTGGCGGACAATGCGGCCGTCGTCGCGGACGCGCAGCCGGATGCGGTCGCCCCAGTCCAGCAGGCGGAAGACGGTCTGCAGTTCGTGGTAGCCGTCGGGGCGGCGGCCGGTGATGCGCAGGAACAGGTTCAGCTTGGCCGGGGCCGGCCACACGGTCCAGCCGCCGCTCATTCGCCCGCCTGCCACTGGTCCACCACCAGGCGTACCCGTGCGTCGCCGCGGGCGGCCTGCAGCCGCGCCGGCATCTCCGGAAAACGCCCTTCGGCCGGGTGCCACTCCTGGTAGTCGATGGTCCAGCCGTCGGCCACGATCCGGCGCAGGCGGCCGTCGGCACCGTATTCCACGCGGCCGTCGCCCGGCGCGGCCAGCCCGCGGACCCAGTAGCCCAGCGACTGCACCGGGATCACCCAGCCGGTGGCCTCGTGCAGCAGCGCCGCCGCGTCCGGCCCGGAGCGCGGGCCGCCGTCCAGCCCTTCCAGCGTGGCGCCGCCGGGCTCGCCGGACAGGCGCCAGCTCTGCCGGGTGACCGGCGCGCTGAGCGAGGCCAGGTAGGCGGCACCCTGCTGGCTCCAGTCCAGGCGGCCGCTGCCGCCCCGCGAGCCGGTGCTCACCGCCACGCGGCCCTGGAAGCCCCAGGCCGGGAGCTGCGCGAGGCGCTGTTCGCGCTCGCGCTGGGCGGCCTCGGCCGCCGGGCTGGTGGCCACCACCGGCGCGCCCTGGCGCCCCGGCCCGGTGGCGCAACCGGCCAGGAACAGGAGCAGCGCCAGGGCAGCCGCGCGCACGGCGCCGGTCACGGTGCCGGCTCCTGCAGGGGCAGCCCGAGCTTCTCCAGTGCGCGGCGCAGGGCGCGGTTGTCCGGCTGCAGCTTGCGTGCCTCGTCGAAGTAGCGCCGCGCCTCGTCCCGCCGGCCCAGCACCCACAGCACTTCGCCCAGGTGGGCGCCGATCTCCGGGTCCTTCATCAGGCCCCAGGCGCGACGGAGCTCCACCAGCGCCTCCTCATGGCGACCGAGGCGGTAGAGCACCCAGCCGTAGCTGTCGATGATGGCCGCATCGTCCGGCTCGGCGGCGCGCGCGCGGTCGATCAGTTCCAGCGCTTCCCGGTAGCGGTCGGTGCGGTCGGCCAGGGTGTAGCCCAGGGCATTGAGCGCGGCCACGTTCTCCGGGTCGGACACCAGCAGCCGGCGCAGGTCGGCCTCGGCGCGGTCGATGCGGTCGCGCCGTTCCCAGGCCAGCGCCCGCGCGTAGAGCAGTTCGATGTCGTCCGGGAAAGCCGCCAGGCCGCGGCCGAGCGCGTCGATCTCGCCATCGACGTCGCCCGCGCGCTGGCGCAGCTCGCCCTCCAGCAGGTACGCGTTGCGGCGCGCGGTGTCGTCGGCGGTCGCGTCGTCCTGGAGCCCCTGCGCCTCGGCGTAGGCCTCCTCGCGCCGGCCCAGCTCGTGCAGCGCGGCGGCGATGCGGATGCGGGCCTCGTTGCGCTGCGGCCCGCCGGGCACGCCGCGGTACCACTCCACGGCTTCGGCCGGGCGTTTGAGGAACTCGGCGATGCGGCCCAGCAGCAGGCGCCGCGACGGGTCCGGGCGCGACCCCTCGGCCGCCAGCTCGTCGTAGAGCGCCTCCAGGCCGGCGGTGTCCTCGGCCCGGGCGAGCAGCGAGGCGCGCAACTCGTAGCTGCGCATGTCCTGCGGGCCCAGGGCCATGATCCGGGCGGCATCGGCCGGCGCGCGCATGGACTCGTAGGTCATGGCGAGCATCGCGCGCACCTCGGGGTCGGCGGCGGCGTGCGGCTCGGCCTGGGCCAGCATCGCCCGCGCCTGTTCCGTGCGCCCGGCCTGCTGCAGCTGGCCGGCGCGCAGGATCGCGACCCGCGGCTCGTCGGGGAAGCGCTCGACCACCTCGTCGACGATGCGCTCGGCCAGGGCGGGGTCGTCCAGGCGCAGGGCCAGGCGGCCGAACTCCTGCCAGGCCGGCAACTGGTCGGGGATGGCGCCGGCGTCCACCAGTTCGCCCAGCACCCGCGCCACCCGCGCCGGGTCGCGGCCGCCGCCGAGCCCGCTGAGCGCATAGCGCCAGCCGCGCGGGTCCGGCGAGCGCAGCAGGGCCTGCAGTTCGCGCCGGGCATGGCGCAGGCGGCCCTCGCGCAGCGCCAGCGCGGCATCGGCCGCGCGCATGGCCGCCGACTCCGGCGCACGGCGGCGCCACAGCCGCAGCGCGCGCTGCGCGGCCGCGTCGTCGTTGGCCAGCATGGCGATGCGGGTTGCGCGCTCGGCCAGCGCGGCGTCGCCGTCCAGGGCCTCGGCCGCTTCCAGGTACCAGCGCGCCGCCTCGGCCAGCTGCCCGGCCTGGTAGGCGTACTCCCCTGCCATCAGCGGGGCCAGGGGCGTCTGCGCGGCCTGCACGGCCAGCGGCAGCGCCAGGCAGAACGCGGCGGCCACGCGCAGGCGACGCGGCACCGGAATGCCGGCGCGGCGGGTCGTCGCACGTGAAGAAAGCATCGATTCGGGCATCGGCACCCACCGGGCCGTAAAATGGCGGCCCAAAGCGGCAGATTATCGCAAGCACCTGAACATGACGCTGTGGCTCCTCGGCCTGAACCACCAGACCGCGCCGGTCGACCTGCGCGAACGGGTGGCCTTTGCCGGCGACACCCTGGCCGCGGCGCTGGCCTCGCTGCGCGCGCTGCCGGAAGTGGCCGAGGCGGCGCTGCTGTCCACCTGCAACCGCACCGAGATCTACGCCGTGGCCGAGGACGGCCAGGCCCTGGCCGCGTGGCTGGAACGCCATGTTCCCGGACTGGGCGCCTACCTGTACCGCCACCGCGACGCGGAGGCCGTGCGCCACCTGTTCCGGGTCGCCACCGGGCTGGATTCGATGGTGCTCGGCGAGCCGCAGATCCTGGGCCAGGTGAAGGAGGCCTGGGCCCTGGCGCGGGAGCACGGCGCCCTGGGCGGGCGGCTGGACCGCCTGTTCCAGCAGACCTTCGCCGTGGCCAAGCGCGCACGCACGGATACCCGCATCGGCGCCAACCCGGTCTCGGTGGCGTCCACCGCAGTGCGGCTGGCGCAGGACTCGTTCGCGCGCCTGCCCGACGCCACCGTGCTGCTGGTCGGCGCCGGCGAGACCATCGAGCTGGCCGCGCGCCATCTGGCCAAGGGCGGCGTGCGCCGCCTGCTGGTGGCCAACCGCACCCTCGCCCACGCCCAGGACCTGGCCGCGCGCCACGGCGGCTACGCCCTGCCGCTGGCCGAGCTGGACCGCCACCTGGCCGAGGCCGACGTGGTGTTCTCCGCCACCGCCAGCCGCGAGCCGGTGCTGCGCCAGGTGCAGGTCGAGGCCGCGCTCGCCGCGCGCCGGCGCAAGCCGATGCTGCTGTTCGACCTGGCCGTGCCGCGCGACATCGAGCCCGGCGTGGCCGCGCTGGACGACGCCTACCTCTACACCGTCGACGACCTGGAGCGCGCGGTGGAGGACAACCGCCGCAGCCGCCACGAGGCGGCCGACGCCGCCGAGGCCATCATCGACCTGCAGGTGGCGCGGTTCATGGAAACCCTGGAGGCCGGCGGCCGCCAGGAAACGCTCCGGCGCCTGCGCGCGCTGGGCGACCGCACCCGCGAGGAGACGCTGGCGCGCGCGCGCCAGCAGCTGGCCGCCGGACGCGACCCCGACGCGGTGCTGCAGTTCCTCGCCCACACCCTGACCAACCGCCTGCTGCACCCGCCGACCGCGGCGCTGCGCGAGGCCGCCCTCAGCGGCGACGCCGAGCTGGCCCGCGCCGCCGAGCGCCTGTTCCCCGAGAAGGCGCCCTACCGGCACCCACCCCTGGACCCCAGCGCACCCGATGACCCCGAGCCTGCGCCGCAAGCTTGAAGCGCTGGCCGAGCGCCGCGAGGAACTGGAACGCCTGCTCGCCGACCCCGGCGTGCTGGCCGACAACGCCCGTTTCCGCGACCTGTCGCGCGAGTTCGCCCAGCTCGAGCCGGTGGCCGCCGCCCTGGCCGAGGAAGCCCGCGCCAAGGCCGACCTGGCCGCCGCCGAGGCCATGCGCGGCGACCCCGAGCTCGCCGCGCTGGCCGAGGAGGAGATCGCCACCGCCTGCGCCCGCCTGGAGGCGCTGGACCGCGAGCTGGCCCTGCTGCTGGTGCCGCGCGACCCGCGCGACGACGGCAACCTGTTCCTGGAGGTGCGCGCCGGCACCGGCGGCGACGAGGCCGCGCTGTTCGCCGGCGACCTGTTCCGCATGTACGCCCGCTACGCCGAGCGCCAGGGCTGGAAGGTCGAGGTCGAGTCCGAGAACCCCGGCGAGCACGGCGGGCACAAGGAGATCGTGGCCCGCATCGTCGGCCGCGGCGCCTACTCGCGGCTGAAGTTCGAGTCCGGCACGCACCGCGTGCAGCGGGTGCCGGCCACCGAGTCGCAAGGCCGCATCCACACCTCGGCGGCGACCGTGGCGATCATCCCCGAGGCCGACGAGATCGAGGACATCGCCCTCAACCCGGCGGACCTGAAGATCGACACGTTCCGCTCCTCGGGGGCCGGCGGCCAGCACGTCAACAAGACCGACTCGGCCATCCGCATCACCCACCTGCCCACCGGCACCGTCGTGGAGAGCCAGACCGAGCGCAGCCAGCACGCCAACCGCGACAAGGCCATGAAGCGGCTGAAGGCGCAGCTGCTGGACGCCGAGCGCAGCCGCCAGCAGGCGGCGCAGGCCGAATCGCGGCGGCTGCAGGTGGGCAGCGGCGACCGCAGCCAGCGCATCCGCACCTACAACTTCCCGCAGGGCCGCATCACCGACCACCGCGTCGAGGGCCTGACCCTGTACGACCTGCCCAACATCCTCGACGGCGACCTGGACCCGCTGGTCACCCGCCTGCAGCAGGAATACCAGGCCGACGAACTGGCGCGCCTGACGGCGGAGTGAGCGCCCCGCGGGCGCCGGGCCGCGCCGCCGCGCACGCCGCCCGGTATAGGCTATGGCCATGACCGCCGCCCCCGACTTCATCCCCCTGCAGTTGTGCGTGCTGACCGTCTCGGACACGCGCACGCCCGAGAACGACGCATCCGGCGACTACCTGGTCGCCGCGCTGGAGGCGGCCGGCCACCGCCTGCATGCGCGGGCGCTGCTGCCGGATGACCGCTACCGGCTGCGCGCGCTGGTGTCGGCGTGGATTGCCGAGCCGGCGGTGGACGGCATCCTGGTCACCGGCGGCACCGGCTTCACCGGCCGCGATTCCACCCCCGAGGCGCTGATGCCGCTGCTGGACAAGACCATGCCCGGCTTCGGCGAGCTGTTCCGCGCCATCAGCGTGGAGGAGATCGGCACCTCGTCGCTGCAGTCGCGCGCGTTCGCCGGCGTGGCCAACGCGACCTTCCTGTTCGCCCTGCCCGGCTCCACCTCGGCCTGCAGGACGGCGTGGGAGCGCATCATCGTCCACCAGCTCGACGCCCGCACCCGGCCGTGCAACCTGGCCACGCTGCGGCCACGGCTGCGCGAATAGCCGCGCAGCAACCCGGCGTGGGCCGCCTGCGCGCCGCGGACGCGCGCCTCAGCCGATGCGGAAGCCCGGCGCCACGTCGCCGGCCCAGTCCTCGCGCTCGACCGCGTCCACCCGCGCGCGCGGCGGGCCCACCCGCAGCCAGGCCTCCAGTTCCGCCAGCGCCCGCGGCGCGCCGGCGGCGACCACCTCCACGCGCCCGTCGGCCAGGTTGGTGGCGCTGCCGTCCAGGCCCAGGCGCTGCGCCTGCTCGCGGGTCGAGGCGCGGAAGAACACGCCCTGCACGCGCCCGCTGACCAGGAACCGCGCCGCGCTCACCGCGCCGCCCCGCCGCCGGCCGAGGCGATCGCCGCCTCGATATCCAGGGCGGTGACCGGCCCGAGGAAGTGCCGCGCCACCCGGCCGTCGGGGGCGATCAGGTAGGTGCTGGGCAGCCCGCGCGGCGTGGCGAAGTCCTGCGGCGGGCTCATCGGGTCAAGGATCACGATCGGGTACGACACCGGCCGCTCGCGCAGGAACTGGCGCATGTCCTCCAGGGCGATGTCCTCGTAGGCCAGGCCCACCACCTCCACCTCCTCGCGCATGGTGTGCAGCGCCGACAGCTCGGGCATCTCCTTCAGGCAGGGCTTGCACCAGGTGGCCCAGAAGTTCACCACCACCCAGCGCCCGCGGTGGGCGGCCAGGTCGTACGGGCTGCCATCCACGGCGGTGGCCGCCAGCCGCGGCACCTCGGCGGTGCGCTCGACCACGCCGGGCGCCTCGAACGCCGGCGGCGCGGCCGGGTCTTCCGCCATGGGCGCGGGACCGGGTGCCGGCGGCACGTCGGCCTGCTGGCAGGCGCCGAGCAGCAGCGCGGACAGGACGAGGATCGGCAGGCGCATGCGTCAGGCTCCTGGAGCGGGGGGATAGAGGTCGGCCACGCGGCGCTTGAGCGCGTCGCGCAGCGGCAGCCGCAGTTCGTCGAGCGCGGCGGTCGCGGCCACGCCCAGAGCGTCGTCGCGGCACGGCAGCCAGGCCTCGCCGATGGGCACGCGCAGGCGGCACGCCTCGTAGAGCTCGGCCAGGGTCAGGCCTTCCAGGTCGCGCGCCAGCAGCCATTCGCCGCGTTCGTCGCGGCGCAGCAGGTTGATCGCGTCCAGCCGCGAGAGGAGCTCCTGCGCCAGCGAGTCGGTGAGCATGGGCTCCAGCGCCAGCAGCTCGTCGGCGTGCAGGCCGCGGCCCTCGCGTCGCGCCTGCTGGAAACGCCCGATGAGCCGCAGCAGCGCGTAGACCTCGTAGCCCTGCGGCAATCGCATGGCCGCCGGCTGGTAGCGGAACGCGGCCAGCGAGGAGGCCAGGGAGGCACCCAGCAGGATCGCCACCCAGCCGAGGTAGATCCACAGCATCAGGATCGGCACGAAGGCCAGCGCGCCGTACAGCTTCTGGTATCCGCGGAAGCTCTCCAGGTACAGGCCCAGCCCGGCCTTGGCGGCCTCCAGCACCACCACCGCCAGCGCCGCGCCGGCCAGCGCATGCCGCCATTGCACCGTGTGGTGCGGCACCACCCGGTAGGCCAGCGCCACCGCGAACAGCTCGATCAGCACCGGCGCGGCGCGCAGGCTCAGGTCGGCCAGCCACGCGCCCTCGGGCGTGGCGAACAGCGGCAGGGCGAAGAACCGCGCCGAGATCGACAGCGAGGCCGCCGCCAGCAGCGCGCCCAGGGTCAGCACCGTCCAGTACACCAGGTAGCGGGACAGCCGCGGCCGCGCGCTGGCCACGCGCCAGATGCGGTTGAAGGTGGCCTCCACGCTGCTGAGCGTGACCAGCAGCGACACCAGCAGCGCCACGGTACCGGCGGTGGTCATCTCGCGCGTGTTGGCGGTGAACTGCTCCAGCTGCGACTCGATGGCGCGCGCGGCGCTGGGCATGAAGTTGGAGAACACGTAGTCGACCAGCGCCTTGCTCCACTGGTCGAACACCGGGAACGCCGCCAGCACGCCCAGCGCCACCACGGCCAGCGGCACCAGGGCGAAGGCGGTGGTGTAGGCCAGCGCCGCGGCGGCCTGGAACAGCCGGTCGTCGAGGAAGCGCCGCCACAGGAAGCGCGCGAACGTGGCCGCCCGCGCGCGGTCGCGGACGCGCTCCCTCCAGCCGGCGGCGATCTCGGCCATGCCCATCCGCGAAGCCTACCCGATGCGCGAGGGCGGCCGCATCGCCGATACTGGCGGCCCTCGCCCCAGCTTCCGCACGCCATGCCCGAGATCCTGGTCCTGTACTACAGCCGCGGCGGCTCGGTCGCGCGCCTGGCGCGGCACATCGCCCGCGGCGTGGAGGAGGTGCCCGGCATGCAGGCGCGGCTGCGCAGCGTGCCGCCGGTGGCCGCCGTCACCCAGCAGGCCGCCCCGCCCGTGCCGGAGGACGGCGCTCCCTACGTGGACGCGCGCGACCTGGCCGAGTGCGCCGGGCTGGCGCTGGGCAGCCCCACCCGCTTCGGCAACATGGCCGCGCCGCTGAAGCATTTCATCGACGGCCTGGGCGCCGAATGGGCCAGCGGCGCCCTGGCCGGCAAGCCGGCGGCGGTGTTCACCTCCACCGCCACGCTGCACGGCGGCCAGGAATCCACGCTGCTGTCGATGCAGCTGCCGCTGCTGCACCACGGCTGCCTGATCGTCGGCATTCCCTACACCGAGCCGCTGCTGAGCAGCACCCGCAGCGGCGGCACGCCCTACGGCGCCAGCCACGTGGCCGGGGCGCAGGACGACCCGCAGCCCAGCGATGAGGAAGCCGCGCTGGCGCGCGCCCTGGGCCGGCGCCTGGCCGACATCGCCGCGAGGCTGGCGCACTGATGGCGGCGGTGGCGGCCTCCTTCCGCGTCACCGGGGCGACGCTGCTGGCGCTGGCGCTGCTGTACGCGGCCTGGTTCCGCGACGACCGCCATCTGCTGGCCTCGATGCTGGTGTTCGCGCTGCCGCCGCTGCTGCTGGCCTGGCCGGCCTGGCGCGGCGGGCGCCGTGCCGCGTTCTGGGCCGGGGTGCTGGCCCTGTTCTGGTTCAGCCACGGGGTGATGGCCGCCTGGAGCCATCCGGCGCAGCGTGCCTGGGCCTGGGCCGAGATCGTGCTTTCGCTCGTGGTGGTGGTGGCCTCCAGCTGGCCCGGGCTGCGCGCCCGCTTCGGCACGCGCGGCCGCTGAGCCGCGGCGCGGCCGGCCGCGGCCGCATCGCCGATAATGGCGTCACGTCGCGCGCGGCCACGCCGCGCGCCCTCACCGCAAACGCCCGGCGACGCGCGCGCCGGCGAGGAACTCCCATGGAAGAACTGCTGATCGTCACCACCGGCGGCACCATCGACAAGATCTACTTCGACGACAAGTCCGACTACCAGATCGGCGAGCCGCAGATCGGCCGCATCCTGGAAGAGCTGGGCGTCGCCTTCCGCTTCACCGTGATCCCGATCCTGCGCAAGGACTCGCTGCACATCCAGGAGGCCGAGCGCGAGCTGATCCGCGCGGCCATCGCCGCGCAGCCGGCGCGGCACGTGCTGGTCACCCACGGTACCGACACCATGGTGGAGACCGCGAAGGTGCTGCAGGCCATTCCCGGCAAGACGATCGTGCTGACCGGCGCGCTGAATCCGGCGCGCTTCCGCGGCTCGGATGCCGAGTTCAACATCGGCTGCGCGGTCGGCGCGGTGCAGACGCTGCCGCCGGGCGCGTACATCGCCATGAACGGCCGCATCTGGCAGCCGGACCGGGTGCGCAAGAACGTCAGCGCCAACCGCTTCGAGGCCTGCTGAGGCGCGCCATGTCCATGGCCACCCGCGCCACGCGCGCGCTCGACGCGGCCGGCGTCGCCTACCGCCTGCACCCGTACGACTACGATGCCGAGGCCGGCAGCGCGGCGGGCGGCAAGGGCATGCACGCCGCGGCGCTGCTGGGCGTGCCGCCCGGGCGCGTGCTCAAGACGCTGATGGCCTGGGTGGACGCGCGCCCGGCCTGCGCGGTGATTCCGTCGGACCGCCAGCTGCAGCCCAAGGCGCTGGCCGCCGCGGCGGGCGGCAAGGCCGCGCGGATGATGGAAGTGCCCGAGGCCGAACGGCGCAGCGGCTACCGCGTGGGCGGCATCAGCCCGTTCGGGCAGCAACGCCCGGTGCCGGTGTGGATCGAGGCCGACGCGATGGCCGCCCCGAGCGTGTTCATCAATGCCGGGCAGCGCGGCCTGCTGCTGGAACTGGCGCCGGCGGACGCGGCGCGGGTGCTGCAGGCCACGGCGGCGGCGATCAGCCGCTGAGCGCCGCCGGCCCTCAGAACATCCCGGTTTCCAGCCGGGCGGCCTCGGACATCATGTGCCGGCCCCACGGCGGGTCGAACACCAGTTCGACGTCGGCCTCGGCGATGGTGGGGATCTGCTCCAGCTTGCTGCGCACGTCGTCCACCAGGATCTCGCCCATGCCGCAGCCGGGCGCGGTGAGCGTCATCTTGACCTCGATCTCGCGCTGCCCGTCGGCGCGCGGCCGCAGGTTGGCCTCGTACACCAGGCCCAGGTCGACGATGTTGAAGGGGATCTCCGGATCGAAGCAGGTGCGCAGCTGGCGCCAGACCATGGCCTCGACCTCCTCGTCGCTCGCGTCGGCCGGCAGTTCCAGCTCCGGCGGCGGCTCCTTGCCGATGGCGTCGGCGTCCTTGCCCGCGATGCGGAACAGGTTGCCCTCGACGAACACGGTGTAGCTGCCGCCCAGGCCCTGGGTGATGTAGCCGACGCTGCCCGCGGGCAGGGTCACGGCCTCGCCCTGCGGCACCATGACGGCGGCGCAGTCGCGCTCGAAACGGACGGGTTCGCTGCTGCGGGAGTACATGCGGGCGATATGGGGCGTGCCGGCCGCGCTTGCAAGCCGCCACCCGGGTCGGGGGAGCCGTGAATTCTAGCCGATGCGGCCACCGCGTATCCTTGGCGCCCCTCGCCCCGGACCCCGCGATGCCGCCCGCCGCCGATGCCCGCCCCGCCCCGCCCGCCAGGCCGTCCCGCTGGCTGTGGGCGCTGCTGCTCCTGCTGGGCGCCGCCACCGTGACCGTGGCCTGGACCTCGCTGGCCCTGGCCAGCGGCCGCCAGCACGGCTGGGTGGCGCTGCCGGCCGCGCTGCAGGCGGCCTGGCTGCTGCGCCTGGGCGGCATGCCGCGCGGCTGGACGCGCGGCCTGGCTGCGGCGCTGGCGACGCTGGCGGTCGCCGCCGCGGTGCAGTGGCTGGCCGCCGCCGGCCACATCGGCGCGCAGATGGGCATGGCGCCCTGGGAGGCAGCGCCGCGCATGGGCGCCGGCTACGTCTGGACCCTCTCCCGCCTGGCCAACACCGGCCTGGACCTGGCCTGCCTGGCCGCGGCCCCGCTGCTGGCGCTGTGGGCGGGGCGCTGAGGCCCGGCCCACGCGCGCCGCGCTCAGTGCCCGCCGCCGTCCAGCGCCTTCAGCTCGCTCACCAGCGCATTGGCCATCTCGGCGCCGTCGCCGTACAGCATGCGGGTGTTGTCGGCGTAGAACAGCGCGTTCTCGATGCCGGCGAAGCCCGTGCCCTTGCCGCGCTTGATGACGATGACGTTCTTCGACTCGACCACGTCGAGGATGGGCATGCCGTAGATCGGGCTGGCCGGGTCGGTCTTGGCCACCGGATTGACCACGTCGTTGGCGCCGATCACCAGCGACACGTCGGTGTTGGGGAACTCGGGGTTGATGTCGTCCATGTCGGCGATCAGGTCGTAGGGCACGCCGGCTTCGGCCAGCAGTACGTTCATGTGCCCGGGCATGCGCCCTGCGACCGGATGGATGGCGAACTTCACCTTCACCCCGCGCTCGATCAGCCGCTGCGCCAGCTCCCAGATCTTGTGCTGCGCCTGCGCCACCGCCAGGCCGTAGCCGGGCACGATCACCACGCGCTCGGCGTAGGCCATCATCGCGGCCACGTCGCCCGCCTCGATCGGCTTCTGCGCCCCGGTGATCGCCTGCGCCTGCCCGCCGCCGCCGAAGCTGCCGAACAGCACGTTGCGGATCGGCCGGTTCATGGCCTTGGCCATCAGCCGGGTGAGCAGGATGCCCGCCGCGCCGACCATCATGCCGGCGATGATCAGCGCCTCGTTGCCCAGCACGTAGCCCTCGAACGAGACCGCCAGGCCGGTGAAGGCGTTGTACAGCGAGATCACCACCGGCATGTCGGCGCCGCCGATGGGCAGGGTCATCAGCACGCCCAGCGCCAGGGCCACGACGAAGAAGGCGATGATGGGCCCGTCCTGCAGCGTCGCCGCCGCCCACACGCCCAGCACCACCATGGCCAGCGCCACCAGCAGGTTGAACGCCTGCTGGCCCGGGAAGGCCACGCGCCGGTCCAGGCGGCCGTCGAGCTTGGCCCAGGCGACGATCGAGCCGGACAGCGACACCGCGCCGATGGCCGAGCCCAGCACCGCCAGCGCCAGCACCACCACGCCGGGCGCGCCGCCCGCGGCGCCGGCGCCCGTGCCATGGACCAGGCCGGAGTACTTCAGCAGCTCCACCGCGCCGATCGCCGCGGCCGAGCCGCCGCCCATGCCGTTGTACAGCGCCACCATCTGCGGCATGTCGGTGATGGCCACCTTCTTGCCGGACACCCATGCCACCACCGTGCCCAGCACCAGCGCGGTGACGATCAGCGCCAGGTTGTGCAGGTCCGGCAGCAGGAAGGTGGCCACGGTCGCGATGACCATGCCCAGGCCCGCCCAGCGGATGCCGCTGCGCGCGGTCGCGGGCGAAGCCATGCGCTGCAGGCCCAGCAGGAACAGGGTGGCGGCCACCAGGTAGCTGGCGCCCACCAGCCACACGCGCAGGTCGGAAACGCCGCTCATGCCTTCGGCTCCGGCTTCCGGGAGGACTTGAACATCTCCAGCATCCGCTCGGTGACCACGTAGCCGCCGGCCGCGTTGCCCGCGCCCAGCGCCACCGCCACGAAGCCGATGGCCTTCTCCAGCGTGGTGTCGGCGTGGCCCAGCACCACCATCGCGCCGATCAGCACGATGCCGTGGATGAAGTTGGAACCGGACATCAGCGGCGTGTGCAGGATCACCGGCACCCGCGAGATGATCACGTGGCCCGCGATGGCCGCGAGCATGAAGATGTACAGCGCAACCAGACCGTCGTTCATTCCCGACTCGCTCCCCCGGGCAAGGCGCCCGGCCGCATGATAACCGCAGCCTGAACCGAACACAGCCGGGTCAACCGCGCGCATGCGCGTGCGTTGGAACAGGTACCGCGACGCTTCCGGAGCTTTCCGATGAAACCGCATGACCGCCCCCGCAACGCCCCTCACCGGCGCGCCCGCGCGCGCGGCTAAGCTGTGCTGGTGACCGCGCCCGCACCGCCCGAACGGGAGGCTCCGGCGACGCCCGCATGGGCGTCGCTGGACGCGTTCCTCGCGCAGGTGGGCCCGCGCGCGTTCCGCTTCGCCGAGGCCGGCCTGCGCCAGCGCGAGGACGCGCTCGACGCGGTGCAGGACGCGATGATGAAGATGCTCGCCTACCGAGAACGGCCGCCGCAGGAATGGACGCCGCTGTTCTGGAGCATCCTGCGCCGGCGCATCATCGACCTGCAGCGGCGCGCGCGCTTCCGCCTGCGCTGGCTCGCGCCCGCCGGCGACGGCCACGGCGGCGACGCCGGCATCGACTGGGCCGACCCCGGCGCCGGCCCCGCGCAGGCGCACGAGCAGCGCGAGGCCTACGGGCGGCTGGCGCAGGCGCTGCGCGCGCTGCCGGCCCGCCAGCGCGAGGCGTTCACCCTGCGGGTGCTGGAGGAAATGGACGTGGCCACCACCGCGCAGGTGATGGGTTGCTCGGAAGGCTCGGTGAAGACGCACCTGTCGCGCGCGCGGCAGGCCCTGCATACGCAACTGGAGGACGTCCTGTGACGACCGCACCCGATCCCCTCGACCTGCACGCGCGGCGCCTGCACGCCAGCGCGCTGTCGCACACGTCCGCCGCCACCCTGGCACGGCTGCGCGCGGCCCGGCAGGCGGCCACCGCCGCGGCGTCCGCACCGCGCCGCGCGCCGCGCATGGCGCCCTGGCTGGCCGGCGGCGCGGTCGCCGCCGCACTGGTGCTGGCCCTGCTGCCGACGCGCGCACCCTCGCCGCTGCCCGGGGCCGCGGCCGCCGTCGCGGCCGCCGACCCGGCGCAGGCGCTGCAGGAAGACCCCGGTTTCTACGTATGGCTCGCCTCGGCCGACGCCCTGGCAATGGAGTGAGACGATGAAGACCCTGCGCATCGCCGCCTGCATCCTGGCCCTGCTGCTGCCCGTGTCGGCGGCGGCCGAGGCCGCGCCCGCCCACGCGGCGCTGCCGGCGTGGGAACGGCTCACGCCGGAACAGCGCGAACTGCTGCTGACCCCGCTGCGCGACCGCTGGAACGGCGCCGCGCCCGCCGAGCGCGCGCGCATGCTCGAGCACGCACGCCGCTGGAAGGCGCTGCCGCCGGAGGAACGCGAACGGGCGCGGCGCGGCGTGCGCCGCTTCGAGCAGATGACCCCGGAGCAGCGCGAGCACGCGCGCGCGATCTTCCACGCCACGCGCGACCTGCCGCCGCCGGAGCGGCGCCAGTTCCTGCAGCGCTGGGAGAAGATGACGCCCGAGCAGCGCCGCCAGTGGCTGCAGGACCACCCGCCGCCGCCGCGCCCCTGAGCGCCGGCCTCAGCCGGCGGCGGCCGCCGGCACCGGCGCCTCCGGCCACGCGGTCCTGGCCAGCAGCTCGTCGTTCCAGTCGAACGCGACCGCGCCGTCCCGCAGGAACAGCGCGACGAAGTTGAACACGTTGCGCGCGTACATCTCGCTGGCGTGCACCGCGCCCAGGCTGGCCAGGTTCAACGGGCCGGACACCACCCCCCCGCCGTGCTCGACGGTTTCCCCCGGCCGGGTCAGCTCGCAGTTGCCGCCGGTTTCCGCGGCCAGGTCCACGATCACGCTGCCGGGCTTCATGCCTTCCACCATGGCGCGGGTGACGATCTTCGGCGCCGCACGACCCGGCACGGCCGCGGTGCACACCACCACGTCGATGCCGCGCAGGTGGTCGGACAGGCGCTGCTGCTGCAGCGCCCGTTCCTCGTCGGTGAGCTGGCGCGCGTAGCCGCCCTCGCCCGCGGCGCTGACGCCCAGGTCGAGGAAGCGGCCGCCCAGCGACTCGATCTGCTCGCGCGTCTCCGGGCGCACGTCGAAGCCCTCGACCTGCGCGCCCAGGCGGCGCGCGGTGGCGATGGCCTGCAGGCCGGCCACGCCGGCGCCGACCACCAGCACCTTCGACGGGCGGATGGTGCCGGCGGCGGTGGTGAGCATGGGGAAGAAGCGCGGCGCCAGCTGCGCGGCGATCAGCACCGCCTTGTAGCCGGCCATGCCCGCCTGCGAGCTGAGCACGTCCATCGCCTGCGCGCGCGTGGTGCGCGGGAGCCGCTCCAGCGGGAAGGCGCGGATGCCGCGCGCCTGCAACGCGGCGCCCCGCGCCGGGTCGGACTGCGGCTGCAGGATGCCGACCAGCACCGCCTCCGGCTTGAGTGCGGCGATGGCCTCGGCCGGCGGCGGCTGCACGCACAGCACCACGTCGGCGGCCGCGCGCGCGTCGGCGCTCGCCGGTTGCGCGCCGGCGTCGAGGTAGGCCTGGTCGGTGATGCCCGCGCCGAGTCCCGCACCGGCCTCGACCCGCACCTGCGCGCCGGCCGCCCGCAGCTTCCTCACCGTCTCCGGCGTGGCCGCCACGCGGCGCTCGCCCGCCGCGGTTTCCTTCAGCACCAGAACTTCAACCGCCATGCTTCCCCTCGCCATGCTCCAGGTCGAGCGGCGATGCTAGCAAACGGGTGGGGACGCCGGCGCCGCGGTTGCCCGCGCAACCATGCGCGGGCCGCGGAGCGTGCCGGCCCGCGCCGGCGGCGCGGCCCTAGTGCAGCGTGACCGGCTGCTGCGGCGAGGCCTGCGACAGGTCCAGGCGCTCGATCACGCCCTGCATGGCGCTGTCGAAGGCGCCATCGTCTTCCACGTGCATGCGCAGGCGGCCCAGGCGCACCATCACCGCCAGTTCCTCGGGCGAGGCCACGCAGAAGCGCACGCCGCGGCGGTTGACGAACAGCAGGCGCGAGGAGATCGGGCTGACCCAGGACAGCTTGCCCGGCTGCACGCGCCCGTCCTTGTCGATGAAGTCCAGCCAGGTGCCAACCGGCAGCGCGCGGATGCGGTCGGCGTCGGCGTGGTCGAAGTCCAGGGTGTCGGTGCCGCCGACCAGCTCGATGGGGCTGTGCTCCACCGGCGCCGGCTGCGGCAGTGCCACCTGCGGCAGCTCAGGCAGCGGCCGCTCCAGCTCCGGGCGCGCGTTGGCCACGGCCTGCAGCGTGTCGTGCAGCGCGCCGATGGCGGCGTCGGCCGCGTCGCCGTGCAGGCCGACGCTGGCGAACACCTTGCGCAGGCCCGGTTGCCAGGCCTGCAGCCACGGCTTGCCGACCACGTGGCGCCGGGCCTCGTCCACCTCCTCCAGCAGGCCGTCGGCCAGCGCCAGTGCTTCGGCGAAGGCCTCGCCTTCCTCGCCCTCGCGCAGCAGGCAGAGGGTCACGTGGTGCTGCCACGGGCTGCGCAGGAACTCGTCCACCGCCTGTGGCAGCTGGCGCCCGTCCACGCGCGCGGCCAGCTCGGCCTCGGCGCGGCCGCGGGCCAGCTCCAGGCGCTCCTGGCCGCGCTGGATCTCGGCGGCGCGGCGCTCGGTGATCTCCACCCGGCGGCGGTGCTGCTCGAGGAAGTCGCGGAACTCTTCCTCCAGCGTCATGAAGATGGCCAGGTTCTCGTTGAACTCGGCCACCAGGCGCTCGATGATCTCCTCGACCTTGGCCAGCAGGGTGCGCTCGGCCGCGCTCTCGCCCTGGTTGCCCTCGCAGGCCTCGGCCAGCGCGTTGAGCAGGCGCCGCGCCGGGTGGGTCTTCTGCACGAACATGCGCCGGTCCAGCAGCGCCACCTTGACGAAGGGCACCACCAGGCGGCCGATCAGCTCGCGCGGGCGGCCGGCCAGGTCGCGCTCGTCCAGCAGCACGTCGAACAGCATGCCGACCAGGTCGATGGCGTCCTCGTCCTTCGGGTCCAGGCGCGCACTTGAGGGATCCACGCCCAGCTGGCTGGCGCTGGAGAGCACCTCGCTCTTGAGTCGCTGGGACAGCGACTCCTGCTGGTCGCCGATGGCGGCGCGCAGGGTCGCGCTGGGCGCGGCCTGCAGCAGCGAGAGTACCGACAGCATCTCGCGCTGGCTCAGCGGCCGCTGCGGCGCGGGGCCGTGCCGCTCGGACTCGGGCGCGCCGCGCATCTCGCGGCTGTGCTGGAGCAGCTCGTGCAGCGCGTCCAGGAGCATGCCCGGCGCGGCGGCCGCGGCCGGGTCGCCGGCGGCGCCGTGGCCATGGCCCTCGTACCCCGGCGCGCGCATGGCGCCGCGGGTCTCGTTCCAGCGCTGCATGAAGCGTGCGGCCCAGGCCGGGGAGTAGTCCTCCCCGCCCCGCGGCTCGTCCCAGCCGCCGTACCCGCCTTCCTCGCCGCGCGCCGTGTAGGGCGCCTCGGCCGGGCGCGGGCGCGGGGCCGGCGCCTGGGCCTGGGCGCGCTCGGCCGGGCCGGCGAGCACGCCGGCGCGCACCAGGCGCTGGTCCAGCGACTCGTAGAGCTTGCCCGCGATGGCGGTCAGATCGCGCTCGCACAACTTGATCAGCCCCAGCCGCACTTCCGGCGCCAGCTCGCAGGTGACGAAGGCCTCGTGCACGGCCACGCCGATGTGCTCGGGGCCGATGGGATTGTTCTCGCTGTCCAGCTCCAGGCCGCCGGCGAGCCAGCCCAGGCGGCGGTTGAGCCGCGCCAGCACCGGCTTGCAGTCGCGCAGCAGGGCGCTGGCGAGGTTGCGCGCGGCCAGGCGCGATTCCAGCTCGTGTTCGCTGATCAGGGTCAGGCCGTCGGCCTGGCTGGACAGGGCCGCGTCGGCCAGCAGCGGCTGCCCGGCCTCCAGCGAACGCCAGACCCGGTCGAGCTGGGCGCGGAAGCGCGCGGCGATCTCCTCGCGGCGGCGGCGCAGTTCGCGCATGCCGTCCAGGTACAGCATCTGCGACCCGCCGGCACGTTCGGCGCGGTCGAACAGCGCGTCGTCGTAGCGGGCCACCGCCACGGCGAAGGCATCGCCCAGCGCGGGCAGGAACGCGTCTCGCGCCTGCGCCAGCAGCCTGGGGTCACGGCCGGGATGGTAGGTGGGGTCGGCGTGGGTCGGGCTCATGCGCGTGGCTCCCGCGCGGGCGGAAGGAACTGGGTCGGTGGTGCGGTTCCCCTTTGCCGCAGCTCGCATCCTAAGCGCGGCCGGCGTTCGGCGACCGTGATGGAGTGGGCATTTCCGGCACCTGCCCGGCCGTGGCGGGGGCGCATCAGGCGGCCCCGGCGGGGGCCGGCTCCAGGCCGTCCACCACCCCCTGCATGGCGCTGTAGAAGGCGTCCTCCTCCCGGTGCAGGCGCAGCCGGCCCAGCCGGACCATGGCCGCCAGCTGCTCGGGCGAGGCCACGCAGAAGCGGGCGCCGCGGCGGTTGACGAACATCCGGCGCCCGGAAATCGGGCTGATCCAGGCCAGCTTGCCCGGCTGGACCCGGCCGTCGCGATCCACGAAGTCCATCCAGGTGCCGACCTCCAGGTGCTGGAAGTACTCGGCCGTCTCGATGTCGTAGCCCAGCTGCTCGGGGGGCTCGGCGGGCAGCGGCGAGGGCTCCTCCGCGGGCGGCGGTGGCTCGGGCAGCGGGGGCAGCGGCGCCGCGACGTCGGCCGGCGCGGCGCCGCCGAGCACGTCGCACAGCGCGCGGGCGGCGGCCTCGGCCTCCGCCGCGGCCAGCCCCGCCTCGCCGCAGATGCGCTGCAACGCGGGCCGCCGGGCCTGCAGCCAGGGCGCGGCCGGCGTGCGCCCCGCTTGCGTGCCGGCCCAGGCCTGCAGCAGGTCGTCGGCCAGGGCCAGCGCCTCGGCCACGGCCGGTCCGTCGCCCTCGCCGCGCAGCAGCGCGCGCTCCAGGTGGCGGGCCCAGGGGCCGTCGAGGAAGGCGTCCAGCGCCGTCGGCAGGGCGGCGCCCGACCGCCGCCGCCCGGCCTCGCCGGCGGCGCGGGCGCGGGCGGCGGCGCGACGCTCCTCGGCGCGCTGCAGCTCCGCGGCGCGGCGCTCGGTGATCTCGATCCGACGCCGGTACTGCTCGTAGTAGGCGCCGAACTCGGTCTCGGCGGCCAGGAACACGCCCAGGTGCTCGTCGAAGTCGCGGGCCACGCGCTCGGCCACCGTGCGCACCTGCGCCAGCAGCGCCAGCTCGGCCGCGGTCTCGCCGGGGTTGCCGTCGCAGGCGTCGGCGACCAGGTTGAGCAGGCGCCGCACCGGGTGGCTCTCGCGCACGAACAGGCGCGGGTCGGCCAGCGCCACCTTGGCTACCGGCACCAGCAGCTGGCCGAGCACCGGCCGCAGCTCCGGCAGCAGCTGCGACTGGTCCAGCATCACCTCGAACAGGCGCGCGACCAGGTCCAGCGCATCCTCGTCGGCCGGGTCCAGGCGGGTGCCGCCGGGATCCACGCCCAGCCGCGCGGCGTGCGCCAGCACCTGCTGGCGCAGCCCGCCCGCCAGCGTGGGTGCGGCGTCGATCTCGTCGAAACCGGCGTGCGGCGCGGTCTGCAGCAGCGACAGCGCCGACAGCAGCTCGCGCGGCGACAGCGCGCGCCGCGCTGCCGGCGCGGCTGCGCCATCGCGCGCGGCCTGCAGCAGGCGGCGCAAGGCCGGCGGCAGGGTTTCGTGGTCGCCGCGGGCATGCGCGTCCAGCGGTGCGGGCGCCGGCGCGCCGGCCGCCCCTTCCCAGCCGGAGAAGAAGCGCGCGATCCAGTCCGGAGCATCGGTCGCGGCCGGCTGGCCGGGCCGGGGGATGCCGCGCCGCCGGGCCCGCGGCTGCGGCACGTCGGCCGACCGGGCGAGCGCCACCAGGCGCCCTTCCAGCGCCTCGTACAGCGCGCCGACCCGCTCGACCAGCGCCGGCTCGCACAGGCGCACCGCCGCCACCTGCGCGCGCGCCGGCATGCGCGTGCCGGCGAAGGCCGCGTACACCGCCGCGCCCAGGTGTTCGGGCCCGACCGGGTTGCTGTCGCCGTCCAGGCGCAGCCCGCCCGCGATCCAGCCCAGGTAGCGGTCCAGGCGCATGAGCTCCGGCCGCCACTGCTGCTGGACCGCCCCGGCGAGGTTGCGCACCGCCAGCCTGACCTCCAGCTCGGCCTCGGCCACCAGGGTCAGGTCGTGGCCGCGCGCGAGGGTGCGCTCCACCGAAAGCGGGCGTCCGCCCTCCATGCCCTGCCAGGCGCGCGCCAGGTGCGCGCGGAAGCGCGCGATGACCGATTCGCGCTCGCGGCGCAGTTCCTGGATCGCGTCGAGGAAGTCCTTCTGCGCCGCCGGCGGGGCGGTGTCGGCCATGCGGAACAGCGCCGGGCCCACGCCATCCAGGGTGGCGGCGAACGCATCGGACAGCGGCAGCAGGATGGTGTCCCTGACCTGGTTCAGCAACGCGGCGTTGCGGCTGGACAGGTCGTCGGCGAAGGGGGTCTGCATCGGCCTCGGCATCGTGGCGCACGTGGTCGTCCGGGGCGCCGCCGGCTGGCCGGCGCGCGCTCCGGCCGGCGGCCGGGGGCGGCCTATACTTCCACCCGTCGGCACGCCCGTGCCGGACATGACGAATAGCGAGATTATGCACACTCTTTCTGCGCTGGAGGCGCTGGACCGGCGCCGCTCGGTCCCGGCCATGCAACTGGGCGAACCCGGCCCCGACGAGGCGACCCTGCTGCGCATGCTGGCCTCGGCGGTGCGCGTGCCCGACCACGGCAAGCTGGTGCCGTTCCGGTTCCTGCGCATCCAGGGCCAGGCGCGCCACGCGCTGGGCCGCTTCCTGGCCGAGCGCACCCTGCAGCGCGACCCCGACGCGCCCCCGGCGCAGGTGGACAAGGACCGCGAGCGGTTCTCGCACGCGCCGCTGGTGGTGGCGGTGATCGCGCGCATCCAGGCCGGGCACAAGGTGCCCGAGCAGGAGCAGCTGCTGACCGCCGGCTGCGCCTGCTTCGCGCTGCTGCAGGCGGCGCAGGCGCTGGGCTTCGGCGCGCAGTGGCTGACCGCGTGGATGGCCTACGACGACGTCGTGGCGCGCCGCCTGGGCCTGGCCGGCGGCGAGCGCGTGGTCGGCTTCGTCCACATCGGCACGCCGTTGCAGGAAGCGCCCGAGCGCGAGCGTCCCGACCCGCGCCAGCTGCTGTCGGACTGGACGCCGTGAACGCGGCCGCCGGACCGGCGCCGGCGGCGCGCGCGCCGCTGTACCTGGTCGACGCCAGCCTGTACGTGTTCCGCGCCTGGCATTCGATGCCGGACGAGTTCCGCGACGCCCACGGCTGGCCCACCAACGCCGTGCACGGCTTCGCCCGCTTCCTGCTGGACCTGCTCGAGCGCGAGCGGCCCCGGCACATCGCCATCGCCTTCGACGAGGCGCTGGACAGCTGCTTCCGCCACCGCCTCTACCCGGCGTACAAGGCCAACCGCGACCCGGCCCCGGAGGAACTGCGCCGCCAGTTCGCGCACTGCAAGGCGCTGTGCGCGGCGCTGGGCCTGGCGGTGCTGGCCCACCACGAGTACGAGGCCGACGACCTGATCGGCAGCGCCCTGCACCGCGCCCGCCCCGCCGGCTACCGCGGGGTGATCGTGTCGGCGGACAAGGACCTCTCGCAGCTGCTGGGCGAGCACGACGAGCAGTGGGACTACGCCCGCGGCCAGCGCTGGGGCGCCGACGGGGTCAAGGCGCGCCACGGCGTGCACGCGCACCAGATCGCCGACTACCTGGCGCTGACCGGCGACGCCATCGACAACATCCCGGGCGTCGGCGGCATCGGCGCCAAGACCGCGGCGGTGCTGCTGGCGCACTTCGGCACGCTCGACGCGCTGCTGGCACGGATCGACGAGGTCGCCTTCCTCCGCCTGCGCGGCGCCGCCCAGGTGGCGGTGCGCCTGCGCGAGCAGCGCGAGCACGCGCTGCTCTGGCGGCAGCTGACCACCATCGCCTGCGACGCGCCCCTGGCCTACGCCGGCCCGGCCGCCGACCGCGCCGAGGCCGACCCCGAGATGCTCGATGCCCTGGCCGCCACCCTGCGCTTCGGGCCGATGACCCGGCGCCGGCTGCGCGCCGCCGCCGGCCTGGACGCGGAAGCCGTGGCCGTCGACGCGGCACCGTCACCGATCCCCGGTTAGCATCGGCGCCATGGCCCCAGATCCCGCATCCGAACCCCGCATCGTCTACGAAGGCCGGTACCAGCGCATGGTCGTGCGCGACGGCTGGGAATACTCCGAACGCACCCATGCCGGCGGCCTGGCGGCGATCATCATCGCCGTGACCCCGGAAGACCGGGTGCTGTTCGTCGAACAGTTCCGCATCCCGCTGCAGGCGCGCACCATCGAGATGCCGGCCGGCCTGGTCGGCGACGTCGATGCCGGCGAGTCCATCGAGCAGTCCTCGATCCGCGAGCTGGAAGAGGAGACCGGCTGGACCGCCGAACGGGCCGAGGTGCTGATGGTGGGCCCCACCTCCTCCGGCGCCAGCAGCGAGAAGATCGCCTTCGTGCGCGCCACCGGCCTGCGCCGCGTCGGCCCCGGCGGCGGCGACGCCACCGAGGACATCACCGTGCACGAGGTGCCGCGCGGCGAAGCCGCCGCGTGGCTGGCCGCGCGCCTGCGCGAGGGCTACGAGCTGGACGCCAAGCTCTGGGCCGGGCTGTGGATGATCGACCACAACCTCGACGGGACCCCGCGTGAACGCTGACGCCACGAACGCCACCGCCGCCCGCGCGCCGGCGCTGCTCCAGGCCGGCGACCCGCCGCCGTACGAACTGCTGCGCGCCGGCGGCGCCTCGCCGTGGCTGTTCGTGGTCGACCACGCCGGCCAGGCCATCCCGCGCGCGCTGGGCGACCTGGGCCTGCCGCCGGGCGAGATCGACCGCCACATCGGCTGGGACATCGGCATCGCCGGCGTGGCCCGGCACCTGGCCGCGGCGATGGATGCCTGGACCATCCTGCAGAACTACTCGCGGCTGGTGATCGACTGCAACCGGCCGCTGCACTCGCCCACCTCCATCGTCGAGGCCAGCGACGGCACCGCCGTGCCCGCCAACCTGGGGCTGGATGCGGCGGCGCGCGCGGCCCGGGCCGGGGCGATCTTCGCGCCCTACCACGCCTGCATCGCCCAGGCCCTGGACCGGCGCCGCGAGGCCGGCCGCCCCACCCTGCTGGTCACCCTGCACAGCTTCACCCCGGCGATGGGCGGCGTCCCGCGGCCCTGGCACTGCGGCGTGCTCTACCAGCGCGACGCGCGCCTGGCCCATGCCCTGCGCGGGCTGCTGCAGGCCGAGGGCGAGCTCGTGGTGGGCGACAACCAGCCCTACGCGGTCAGCGACGCGACCGACTACGCCATCCCGGTGCACGGCGAGGCCCGCGGCCTGCCGCACGTGGAGCTGGAGATCCGCCAGGACCTGATCGCCGACGAGGCAGGGCAGGCGCTGTGGGCGCAGCGCCTGGCGCGGCTGTTCCGCGCGCTGGAGCCGCGCTTCGCCGGCGCACCGGCGCACGCGCACGATTAATCCCGCGCCAACGCCGGCGCGCGCCGGTGGGCCGAGGTCGTGCATCGCGCCCTCGATCCGGCATACTCGGGCGGTTCCCTTCACGTGATCCGTACGCGATGCCCGCTTCACGTCCGCTTCTCACGTCCCTGTTCCTCGCCGCGGCGCTGGGCGGCTGCTCCACCTTGCGCGACAAGCCCGAGCCGGCGGCCTTCGAGGCCTTCGACTCCTCCAACACCTACACCCGCAGCTTCGACCATTCCCCGGCGCAGACCTGCGAGGCGGCGCGGCGCGCGCTGCTGAGCCAGGGCTTCGTGGTCGGCCGCGCCGACGCCGACGTGGTGGAGGCGCGCAAGTACTTCCAGCAGGACGAGAGCCACGAGCAGGTGGAGTTCCGCGCGGTGTGCATGCCGCAGCTGCGCGGCGAGCAGCAGACGGTGGTGTTCGTCAACGCGGTGCAGGACCGATACGCCCTGCGCAAGAGCAACACCTCGGCGAGCCTGGGCGTGAGCGCGCTGGGCTCGGTGTCGCTGCCGATCGGTTCGAGCGAGGACTCGCTGGTCAAGGTCGCCAGCCAGACGCTGCAGGACCCGACCTTCTACAAGCGCTTCTTCTCGGTGCTCGAACGCTTCCTGCCCGAGGAGGTCGAGCGTCCCGCGCCGCCGCCGGCGGTGGTGCAGCCGGCGCTGTTCCCGGTGCCGCCCACGCCCCAGCCCACGCCGGCCGAGCTCGTGCCCGCCGCGCCGCCGCAGGCACCGGCCGCGGCGACGCAGGAGCCTGCGCCGCCGCTTCCGCCGGTGCCCGCGCCCGCCACGCCCTGAGCGCCGGCGGGCGGGCCCGC
>Ga0182792_1000951_pt1 | contig 25178 bp, 28 predicted proteins | sample Passage237B_FD_130497 | JGI IMG/M metagenome (GOLD analysis project Ga0182792, IMG submission 130497) | Cellulose adapted compost microbial communities from Newby Island Compost Facility, Milpitas, CA, USA - Passage2 37B (version 2) (version 2) ...
CCTGGCCCGCATCGGCGCGCCGGCCAGCCGGACGCTGGCCGGTCACTACCGCATGACGCCGCTGCTGCCCGCGACGGCCGGGCCCGTCGAAGCCTATCGACGCCAGCCGCAGGCCCATGGCGGCGAGCACTACGTCGCCGTCCTGTTCGCCGACATTCGCGGCTTCACCTCGATCTCGGAGGGCAAACTGCCCTACGACGTGGTTTTTCTGCTCAACCGGTATTTCCGCGCCACCGGCCAGGCCGTCGAGGCGGCGGGCGGCCAACTGGACAAGTTCATCGGCGACGGGGTGATGGCACTGTTCGGCCTCGACAGCGATCCGCGCGCCGCCTGCCGGCAGGCGCTCGATGCGGCCAGGCGGATGGGGCAGGCCCTCGAGGAGCTGAACGAAGGCCTGTCGGGCGATTTCGGACAACCTTTGCGGATCGGGATCGGCCTTCATGCCGGCCCGACGATCGTCGGCGAGATGGGATACCGGCAGGCGACCAGCCTGACGGCGATCGGGGACACGGTGAACATCGCGAGCCGGCTGGAAACGCTCACCAAGGAGTTCGCGGTCGAACTCGTGGTCTCGCAGGAACTGCTCGATCGGGCGGGCGTGGACCTCGGCGCCCACGAAAGCCATGAGGTCGAGATCCGCGGCCGCCAGGGCCGGCTCGAGGTGCGGGCGGTCGGACGACTGGCCGACCTCACGGCGTTGTCATAAGAATTTCGTTGCCCGCTCGGCAGGCCGGGCAAGAATCCGCAATCCAGGAGGTGGACCATGCGCCCAACTGTCCTCGCCGTGCTGGTCGTCCTGTCCGTGGGCGTTCCCGGCCTGACGTTCGCCGCCGGCGGCGCCGATCCGCCACAGGCCGAGCCGGCGAAGCCCGTGGATCCCGACTTCACGCGCGCCAAGGCCATGGTGGAGGCCAAGGACTACCGCAATGCCATCCCGCTGCTGCAGCAGGTCGTGGCGCGCGACCAGCGCAATGCCGACGCCTACAACCTTCTGGGCTTCGCGACGCGCGCCTCCGGCGATCCGACGGGCTCCCTGCAATACTACCAGTACGCGCTGTCCCTCGATCCGCGCCATCTCGGCGCCCACGAGTATCTCGGCGAGGCCTACCTGATGCTCGACCGGCCGGCGGAGGCCGACCAGATGCTGGCGCGGCTCGATTCGCTCTGCGTCTTCGGCTGCACCGAGTACCGCATGCTGAAGTCGGCCATCGCGAGCTACAAGCAGGGCAGGAAGCCGACGCACTGATCTCCCGGATCAGGACAGCGCGCGCAAACCCGCGCGCAGGGTATTGGCGTCGGTCGCCGACGATACCTGCTTCTCGGCGCGGGCCTGGGTGCGCCGCCAGATCGGCACGGCGGCCTTCAGCACGGACCTGCCTGCCGGCGTCAGGCTGAGCCGCCGGCTGCGCCGATCACCTGGATCCACGCTGCTCTTCACGAGGCCGCTTCGCTCGAGCGGTTTCAGATTGGCGGTGAGCGTCGTCCGGTCCATCGCGAGCAGGCCCGCCACGGCGCCGACGGAAGGCGCTTGCGGCTGATTGAGGGACATCAGCAGCGAGAACTGCCCGCTGGTCAGGCCGACGGGCCGCAGCGCATCGTCGAACAGCCGCGCCAGGGCGCGCGCCGCCGACTGCGCTGCGAGGCAGAGACAATGCTCGCGGACATGCAATGTCGTCGCGAATGGAACGGGGCTGATCTTCGGCATGCCTTGCTTGCCCCCCAAATATGTTGATATCAACCCAACTCGTCAAGTTCGAGCAGGAGGAGGAAGGCATGACCTATGTCGTCGGATTCGTGGCCGCCGTGCCGGCTGCCAACAAGGAAGCCTACACAAAGCACGTTGCCGAGGCGGCGTCCCTGTTCAAGGAGTTCGGCGCGACCCGCATGGTCGAAGCCTGGGGCGACGACGTGCCGGACGGCAAGGTCACCGACTTCAAGGGCGCGGTGAAGGCGAAGCCCGACGAGGTGGTCGTCTTCTCCTGGCTGGAATTCCCGAACAAGCAGGCGCGCGACGAGGCCACCCCGCGGATCATGTCGGATCCGCGCATGAAGGAGATCGGCGCCGGCATGCCGTTCGACGGCCAGCGCATGATCATCGGCGGCTTCGCCCCCATCGTCGACGAAAGCACGGGCGGCCGGATGGGCTATGTCGACGGCTACCTCGTTCCGGTGCCGAACGAGAAGAAGGAAGCCTATCGCGAGCTGGCCACCCTCGCCGCCACGGTCTTCAAGGATCATGGCGCCACGCGTGTCGTCGAGGCATGGGCAGATGACGTGCCGGACGGCAAGGTCACGGACTACAAGGGCGCCGTGAAGGCCACGCCGGAGGAGAAGGTGGTCTATAGCTGGGTCGAATGGCCGTCCAAGGAAGCGCGCATCGAAGGCTGGAAGAAGGTGATGGCCGATCCGCGCATGCAGCCCGGCGCCAATCCCATGCCGTTCGACGGCAAGCGGATGATCTACGGCGGCTTCACGCCCATCCTCGACGCCTAGACAGGGACGCTCCTCATGGAGCGTCCGCCACAGTCAGCACGGTCTTGGCAACCCCGCCGCCGCCCAGGGCGAACGCGAGGGCCTCCCGGTATTCCTCGAATCGGAAAACCCGGCCGATGGGCGGGTCGAGCCGACCGTCGGCCACCCATCCGAGCAGCTCGTCCAGCTCCCTGTCGGCCCGGTCCGTCTCGAACACGGCCGAGAACTGACGGTAGTCCACGCCGATCAGGGCGGCGCCCTTCATCAGCGGCAGGTTCGCCGGCAGGGCCGGGATCGGGCCGCCGACGAAGCCCACGACGAGATGCCGGCCGCCCCAGTTGAGGGAACGGAAGGCCGGCTGGAACAGCGGTCCGCACACCGGATCGAAAACGACGTCGATGCCGCCGCCGACGGCGGCTTTCAGCCGATCGCGCCAGCCTTCGGCATCACGGTCGAGAGTGATCTCCGCACCATGCCGAGCCGCGAAGGTGCGCTTCTGCTCCGTCGAGGCGACGGCGATGACCTTCGCCCCCAGCAGCCGCCCCACCTGGACCGCCGCCAGACCCACGCCGGCCGCGGCCCCGAACACCAGGAGCCGCTCACCGGCCGCGATGCGCGCGCGGTCCCGCAGGCCATGCAGCGCCGTGACGTAGTTGATGCGGAAACCGGCCGCCTGCTCGAGGCTCATCCGATCGGGGATGCGCCTCACGGCGGCTGCCTCGGCAAGCACATACTGGGCGAAACCGCCTCGCACATGAGCGAGGACGCGGTCGCCCACCGTCAAGCCCGCGACAGCACTGCCCATGGCATCGACCCAGCCAGAGACCTCACCGCCGGGAATATGTGGCAGCGGTGGCTTCACCTGATAGCGACCGAGAGCCACGAGCGAATCCACGTAGCCCACGCCGCAGGCCCCTACCCTTATGCGCACCTGGGCCGGGGAAGGCTCCGGCGTCGGAAGGTCGATCTCCGCATAGTCGTCCAGGGAGGCCAGGCTCCCGCTGCTGATCGCCTTCATCGTCTCGCCTTCTCCTCATTCCCACGCATTCCCTGGTCCGAAGAAGGGACATTACGGTCAATTTCGCAGGCTGCATCCGCTGCAGCGCTACTGTATTGGCCGGATGGCACGGCCTTCGCTATTCTTTGCATGAGTAAACGGCCATTCAAGCTGCCGCTATCCGGAGGGCCTTCCGCGATGAACCTCGCCACTCCCGTGCCGCTCGTCTTCGGCGATTACGCGCTCGACGACCGCTATCGGCTCGACAAGGGCCGTGTCTACATGACCGGCATCCAGGCGCTGGTGCGCCTGCCGATGATGCAACGCCAGCGCGACCTCGCCGCCGGGCTGAATACCGGCGGCTTCATCTCCGGCTATCGCGGCTCGCCGCTCGGCATGTACGACCACGCGCTGTGGACGGCCAAGAAATACCTGAGAGAGAACAACATCCACTTCCAGCCCGGCCTGAATGAAGATCTCGCCGCCACCGCGGTGTGGGGCACGCAGCAGGTCAACCTGTTCCCCGGCGCCACGGTCGATGGCGTGTTCTCGATCTGGTACGGCAAGGGTCCCGGCGTCGACCGCTCGATGGACGTGCTGAAGCACGGCAATGCCGCGGGCACGTCGCCGCACGGCGGCGTGATCGTGCTGGCCGGCGACGACCATGGCTGCCAGTCCTCCACCCTGCCCCATCAGAGCGAGCAGGTCTTCGCCGCGGCGATGATCCCGGTCGTCAACCCGGCCAATGTCCAGGAGTATCTCGACTTCGGCCTGCTGGGCTTCGCGCTGTCGCGTTTCTCCGGCTGCTGGATCGGGTTCAAGGCGATCTCCGAGACCGTGGAGAGCGGCGCCTCGGTGTGGGTCGATCCCGACCGTATCCGCATCAACATGCCGACCGACTTCCAGCTTCCGCCGGGCGGGCTGGGCATCCGCAACCCCGATCCGCCGCTGGAAGCCGAGAAGCGCCTGCATGGACCGAAGATGGCGGCGGTGATGGCGTTCGTCCGCGCCAACGGCTTCGACAAGACGGTGATCGATCCGCCCAACGCGCGGATCGGCATCATGACGACCGGCAAGGCCTATCTCGACACGCGCCAGGCGCTCGAAGATCTGGGCATCGACGAGGCGCGCGCCCGCGCGCTCGGCATCCGGCTCTACAAGGTCGGCATGACCTGGCCGCTGGAGCCGGAAGGCGCGCGCCGTTTCGCCGAGGGGCTGCAGGAGGTCATCGTCGTCGAGGAGAAGCGGTCGAACCTGGAGGACCAGCTCGTCCGCATCCTCTACAACGCGCCGGCCGATCGCCGGCCGCTCGTCATCGGCAAGTCCGACGAGACCGGCCATATCATCCTGCCGAGCGAGGGCGAGCTGACGCCCACCGGCGTAGCGATGGTGATCGCCAACCGGCTGATGAAGCACCACGGCGAATCGCCGGAGCTCAAGCAGCGGCTGGCCCGCCTCGAAGCCAAGGAGAAGCTGCTGGCCGCACCGCCGCCCAAGGTGGCGCGCACGCCGTACTTCTGCTCGGGCTGTCCGCACAACACCTCGACGCGCGTGCCCGACGGCAGCCGCGCCATGGCCGGCATCGGCTGCCACGGCATGGCGGTCTGGATGCCCGAGCGCCGCACCTCGCTGATCAGCCACATGGGCGGCGAGGGCGTCACCTGGGTCGGCCAGGCGCCATTCACGTCCGACAAGCACATCTTCCAGAACCTGGGCGACGGCACCTACTACCACTCGGGCCTGATGGCGATCCGCGCCGCGGCGGCGGCCGGCGTCAACATCACCTACAAGATCCTGTTCAACGACGCGGTCGCCATGACCGGCGGCCAGCCGCACGACGGACCGCTGACCGTGCCGGAGATCACCAAGCAGGTCGCGGCCGAGGGTGCCAAGAAAGTGGTCGTCGTGACCGACGAACCGGACAAGTATCCGCCGGGCACCGAGTTCGCGCACGGAGTCACCATCCGTCATCGTGACGATCTCGACGCCGTGCAGCGCGAGCTGCGCGACATTCCCGGCCTCACGGTCCTGGTCTACGACCAGACCTGCGCCGCCGAGAAGCGCCGGCGCCGCAAGCGCGGCACCTTCCCCGATCCCGCCAAGCGCGTCTTCATCAACGACGCGGTGTGCGAGGGCTGCGGCGACTGCTCGGAGAAGAGCAACTGCGTGTCGGTCAAGCCGTTGGAGACCGAGCTCGGCCGCAAGCGCCAGATCGACCAGAGCAACTGCAACAAGGACTTCTCCTGTCTGAACGGCTTCTGTCCCAGCTTCGTGTCGGTGCATGGCGGCACGCCGGCGAAGGCGAAGCGCCCGCAGCTCAAGGTCGTGAAGGACGATCCCTTCGCCGCGCTGCCCATGCCCACCCTGCGGCCGCTCTCCGAGGCCTACGGCATCCTGGTGACCGGCATCGGCGGCACGGGCGTGATCACGGTGGGCGCCCTGATCGGCATGGCCGCGCACCTCGAAGGCAGGGGCTGCACGGTGCTCGACTTCACGGGCCTGGCGCAGAAGAACGGCGCGGTCATGAGCCACGTTCGGCTGGCGCCGCAACCCGAGGACCTGCATGCGGTGCGCATCGCCGCCGGCGGCGCCAACCTCGTGCTGGGCTGCGACATGGTGGTGGCGGCCTCGCCCGCCGCCCTCTCGCGCATCGAGCCCGGCATCACCCGTGCGGTGATCAACGGCTACATGACGCCTGTCGCGGCCTTCGTGACGAACGGCGACATGGATCTCGGCGCCGAAGCCATGATGAAGTCGATCCGCGACGCCGCGGGCGACGACGCCGTTTCCTTCGTGGACGGCACCGGCCTCGCCACGGCGATCCTGGGCGATTCGATCGCGACCAATCTCTTCATGCTGGGATATGCATGGCAGAAGGGGCTGGTGCCGCTGTCGCTGGCGGCGCTGGAGCGCGCCATCGAGCTGAACGGCGTGGCGGTCGAGACCAGCAAGCGGACCTTCGCCTGGGGCCGGCTCGCGGCGCACGACATCGCCGCCGTCCAGGCGGCCGCCAAGCCGACCCTGCGGGTCGAGAAGGCCGTGGCGCGCACCCTGCCGGAGATCGTCGCCAAGCGCGTCGAACTCCTGACCGCCTACCAGGACGCGGCCTATGCCGGACGCTACCGCGCCTTCGTCGACAAGGTCGCCACGGCCGAGAAGGCCAAGGCGCCCGGCCGGCGCGGCCTTGCCGAGGCTGTCGCCAAGTCGCTCTACAAGCTGATGGCCTACAAGGACGAGTACGAGGTGGCACGCCTCTACAGCGACGGCGACTTCCAGAAGAAGCTCGCAGCGCAGTTCGAGGGCGACTACACGATCAAGTTCCATCTCGCGCCGCCGCTGTTCGCCGACCGCGATCCCGTCAGCGGCGAGCTCAAGAAGAAGGAATACGGACCCTGGGTCATGTCCATGTTCCGCATCCTCGCCTCGCTCAAGAGGCTGCGCGGCACCCGCCTCGACATCTTCGGCCGCACCGAGGAGCGGCGCATGGAGCGCCGACTGATCGACGAGTACCAGGCCACCATCGAGGAGGTCCTGCGCGCCCTCGGCCAGGACAACCATGCCCTCGCGGTCCAGATCGCCTCGGTCCCGGAATCGATGCGCGGCTTCGGGCACGTGAAGGAGAGGAACGTGAAGGCCGCGAAGGAACGCGAAGCGAGCCTGCTCGCGGCCTGGCGCAGCCCGGCGACCGCGGCGCTCGCTGCCGAATAGGGCGAGGGGCGGGACGCCCGCACCTCCGAGTGGGTAGGAAAGGAAGCGAAGGCGTCCCGTTTACGCGCGCCGGCCGCTAAGGGAGGGGTCGCGACGGCGCCTCTTCTCCATACAGTGGTTGTCGGGGGAACGAAATTGCAATCTACGGTCGTGGATGCACACCTGAAAGCGTGTTTTCATGGCTCATGAGCCGCCCGAGCGGAACTCTCCTGACCGCTAGCGCCATCTTTGCCGCCATGGTCCTCTTTTCCCTGCTGCCGATCCGGAACAGCGGGGAGATCGCGCTGATCGTCGGGATCGCAACCCTCTGCCTGCTCCAGCTCTGGGTGGTCGTCCGGCAGCTTGCCAAGGACCTGCACTGGCCGGCGCGATGGGTCGGCGTCCGGCTTCTGCGCCGGCCGCGGAAATAGGACAGCTGTCCACGCGGGTCTTTCCGCTCAGGCGCGCCCACTCTGGTGCGAGAACTTGGCTGGATCGAAGCGGCCGCCCAGGCCGCCGCCCAGGCGGTCGAGGGCGCGCTGCCACTTGTCGGTGAAATCGGGATCGAACACGAGAGACGGATCGCCATCCACGACCAGCCAGGCATTGTCCTGCATCTCGCGGTCGAGCTGGCCCGGCGCCCAGCCCGAATGACCCAGCGCCAGCCATGCCTGCTTCGGACCGGTACCGCCCGCCATGTCCTTGAGGATCTCCAGTGAAGCCGTCAGCGCCATTCCCCCTTCGATCAAGAGGGTCTCTTCGCGCTTGTAGTCCGAAGAATGCAGCACCAGGCCGCGCGAGGTCTCGACCGGGCCGCCGAACAGCACCGGGCGCTCTTCCGCCGCCGACGGCACCTGGATGCCGAGCTGCTTGAACACCTGACCAAGCGGCAGGTCGTCGACCTTGTTGTTGACCATGATTCCCAACGCGCCGTCCTCATCGTGCTTGCAGATGAAGACAACACTCTTCTGGAAGCGCTCGTCCGGCATGGAAGGCGCCGCCACGAGGAAGCGGCCAACCAAGGAACTGGCGGGAGAACTTGACCCGGGCATGCTCTGAATGATCCTCCAATTCCATGGGGATTGTCCGGGCAAAGATCAAGCCGGAGGTGGCGTGAAATCCGCCCGATAGCCGAATCTCGATCCCCTCGGACGCTTCCATCCGAACCCAAACCGGCCTAGGGTCCGCCGGTTCGTGAAACTGCCCGCTCGGGGCGGCAGATTGAGGAGCAAAATATGGCGAAAGTCGGCGACAAGGTGCCCAGCGCCACGCTGCGCACGATGGGTCCTGAAGGGCCCAAGGCGGTCACCACCGAAGAGCTTTTCGCGCCCGGCAAGAAGGTCGTCGCCTTCGCGCTGCCCGGCGCCTTCACCCCTACTTGTTCAGCGAAGCACGTGCCTGGATTCGTGACCGAGTTCGACAAGCTGAAGGCAAAGGGTGTCGACACCATTGCCTGCATCTCGGTCAATGACGCGTTCGTCATGGGTGCGTGGGGCAAGGACCAGAAGGCCGGCGACAAGGTCCTCATGCTGGGTGACGGCAATGGCGAGTTCACCCAGGCGATGGGCCTCACCATGGACGGCTCGAAGTTCGGACTCGGCACGCGCAGCCAGCGCTACGCCATGATCGTCGAGGATGGCGTCATCAAGGACCTGTTCGTCGAGAAGCCGGGCGCCTTCGAGGTCTCCTCGGCCGAGTATGTCCTGAAGCATCTCTGATCACGGCCGACGGACGCGAGCAGACGACGGCGGGGCTGAAGCCCCGCCGTCTTGCTTTTGAACGGGTGGATCGCGTCGGAGATGCTGGCTGGGAATAGCCCACCGCCAGGTCACAATAACTTCATCAATCGCAAGCCGATCGGTAACGCGACCTTCGCATGGTCCCGCTCCAAACCGAGCGTCACCATGTCCCCTGCAGTACCCGCCGATGCGTCCGTGCCGGCACGCCGCCAGCGATGGCTTTCCGTCCTGGCGCAGTCTCCCGCCCACCGCCTCTCAGAACTCTGGGAGACCATCCAGCCCGCGTGCCTCTACACATTCCTGCGCCGTCCCGAGACCGGGCTGGTCATGGTCAAGGGACGCATCTCGGGCAGCGGCTCTTCCTTCTGCGCCGGTGAGATGACGGCCACGCGCGCCGCCGTCCGGCTGGATAGCGGCGAGGTCGGCATCGGCTATGTCGGCGGCCGGTCGGCCCGTCACGCGGAGATCGCCGCCGCCGTCGACGCGCTGGGCCAACGACCCGAATGGCGGGACAAGCTGGAGCGTCTGGTGATCGGCCCGCTCGAGGCGGAAGCCCAGGCCCGGCGCAATGCCCTCGCTGCCCGCGCCGCCGCCACGAAGGTCGACTTCTTCACGGTCGCTCGCGAGAGCGGCGCATGAGCGGACAGTCCTCCTTCACCGCTCTGGCGCCCGGGCTCGGCGATCCCTCCCACGACGCGCAGCGGCTGTTCCGCGCCATTCTGGAGGCCGCGTCCCATCCCGGACGGATCGTGCCGCTGCCCGGCGCGCCGGCGGGTCCCGGAGCACTGTGTCCGGCCACGACGGCCTGGCTCCTGACCCTGGCGGACCGGGACACGCCGCTCTGGCTCGACGCGCCATTCGACCGGCCGCAGGTCCGGGATTTCCTGCGCTTCCACACGGGCGCCCCGACAGTGGCATCGCGCCCGGAGTCGACCTTCGGCGTCGTGTCGTCCGGATCGGCCGATCCGCTCGACGGGTTCGCGCTCGGCACCGACCCCTATCCGGATCGGTCGGCCAGCCTGGTCATCGAAGTCCCATCGCTGCGCGGCGGACCGCCGACCATCTGGCGCGGCCCCGGCATCGATGGCGCCGCCACGGTCGCCATCGACGGCCTGGCCCCTGCGTTGTGGACCCACTGGCAGACCAATCACGGCCTGTTTCCCTGCGGCATCGACCTCGTCTTCGCCGCCGGCACCGAGATTTGCGCCCTGCCGCGCAGCATCGCCGTGGAGGCCTGACATGTACGTCGCGGTCAAAGGCGGCGAGACCGCCATCGCCCATTCCCTCGATTTCGTCGCCGACAAGCGCCGCGGTGACCGCGGCATCGACGAGCTGTCGCTCGCTCAGATCGACCAGCAGCTCGGCCTCGCCGTCGACCGCGTGATGACGGAGGGCTCCTGCTACGACCGCTCGCTGGCCGCCCTCGCCATCAAGCAGGCGCGGGGCGACCTGATCGAGGCGATCTTCCTGCTGCGCGCCTACCGGACCACCTTGCCGCGCTTCGGCGACTCCCAGCCGCTGGACACCACCGCCATGCTGGCCGAGCGGCGCATCTCGTCGACCTTCAAGGACGTGCCCGGCGGGCAGGTCCTGGGGCCGACCTACGACTATACGCACCGGCTGCTGGACTTCTCCCTGGCGGCCGCCGGCGAGCGGCCGACGGCGCCGACGGCGCCCGCCGACACCGCGCGCGGACTGCCCCGGGTCGGCGACATACTGGAACGCGAGGGCATGCTCGAACCGCCGCCCGAGGCGGCATCGCCGGAAGACCTGACGCGCAAGCCGCTCACGCTGCCGGCGAGCCGTCCCGTGCGCCTGCAGAACCTGGCGCGCGGCGACGAAGGATTCCTGCTGGCCCTGGGCTATTCCACCCAGCGCGGCTACGGCAACAATCATCCGTTCGTCGGCGAGATCCGCTACGGCCGGGTGCCCGTCTCGTTCGTGCCCGAGGAGCTGGGTTTCGAGATCACGATCGCCGAGATCGAGGTCACGGAATGCGACATGGTCAACCAGTTCGCGGGCTCGCATGACGTGCCGCCGCAATTCACGCGCGGCTACGGCCTGGCTTTCGGCCATTCCGAACGCAAGGCCATGGCGATGGCGCTGGTCGATCGCGCGCTGCGCGCCGAGGAGCTGTCGGAAGCCGCGACCTCGCCGGCGCAGGATGAGGAGTTCGTCCTCGCCCATTCAGACAATGTCGAGGCGTCGGGCTTCGTGCAGCACCTCAAGCTGCCGCACTATGTCGACTTCCAATCCGAGCTGGTCGTGGTGCGCGCGCTGTGCGAGGAGGTCGAGGCGCGCCGGCGGCAGGCAGCCCTGGACCAGGCGGCGGAGTGAACGATGGCTGACGCATCCCCGCAGGACGGCGGCTACAACTACGCCTATCTCGACGAGCAGACCAAGCGCATGATCCGCCGCGCCATCCTCAAGGCGGTGGCGGTGCCCGGCTACCAGGTGCCGTTCGGCGGACGCGAGATGCCCCTGCCCTACGGCTGGGGCACCGGCGGCATCCAGGTGACCGCCGCCATCATCGGCCGCGACGATACGCTGAAGGTCATCGACCAGGGCGCCGACGACACCACCAACGCCGTTTCCATCCGGCGCTTCTTCGCCAAAGTGGCCGGGGTCGCCACCACGACCCGCACCGAGGAGGCCACCGTCATCCAGACACGCCACCGCGTTCCGGAGACGCCGCTGCGCGACGGCCAGATCCTGGTTTTCCAGGTGCCGATCCCGGAGCCCCTGCGCATGCTCGAGCCGCGCGAGACGGAGACGCGGACCCTGCACGCGCTGGCGGAATACGGCGTGATGCAGGTCAGCCTCTACGAGAGCATCGCCCGCCACGGCCGCATCTCCAAGGCCTACAACTACCCGGTGCTGGTGAACGGGCGCTACATCATGAGCCCCTCGCCCATTCCCAAGTTCGACAATCCCAAGCTCGACCGCAGCCCCGCCCTGCAGCTCTACGGCGCCGGCCGCGAGAAGCGCATCTACGCCGTCCCGCCCTATACGCCGGTGAAGAGCCTCGACTTCGAGGACCATCCGTTCGAGATCGAGCAATGGTCGGAGTGCTGCGCCCTGTGCGGCTCGTCGGACAGCTTTCTCGACGAGATGATCGTCGACGACTCGGGCCAGCGCCTGTTCGTGTGCTCCGATACCGACTACTGCGAACGAAGACAGGCGGCGGCGGAGGCGGCTGAATGAGCCCCCTCCTCTCCGCCCGGGGCATCACCCGGTACTTCGGCGACCGCATCGCCTGCCGCGACGTCGACTTCGATCTGTGGCCGGGCGAGGTGCTGGGCGTCGTGGGCGAATCGGGTTCAGGCAAGACCACCCTCCTGAACTGCCTGGCGGGACGGCTGGCGCCGGATGCCGGTGCCGTCACCTACGATTCGATGGCCTATGGCCCGGTCGAAGTGCATGCCCTGTCGGAAGCGCGCCGCCGCCTGCTGTCTCGCACCGAGTGGGGCTTCGTCAGCCAGGATCCGCGCGAAGGCCTGCGCATGGGCGTGAGCGCCGGCGCCAATATCGGCGAGCGGCTGATGGCCGTGGGTGCCCGGCACTATGGCGACATCCGCCACACCGCCCTCGATTGGCTGGAACGGGTGGAGATCGCGCGTGACCGCCTGGACGACCGGCCAAGCGCCTATTCGGGCGGGATGCGGCAACGGCTGCAGATCGCCCGCAATCTCGTGAGCAGCCCCCGATTGGTGTTCATGGACGAGCCCACCGGCGGCCTGGATGTCTCGGTGCAGGCCCGCATCCTGGACCTGCTGCGCGGGCTGGTGAACACGCTGCACCTGTCGGCCGTGCTCGTGACGCACGATCTCGGCGTGGCACGCCTGCTGACCCACCGCCTGATGGTGATGCAGGGCGGCGCCGTCGTCGAGCACGGCCTGACCGACCAGGTGCTCGACGATCCGCGGCACGCCTACACCCAGATGCTGGTCGCCTCGATCCTGCCGGTGTGACATGCAGCCCATCCTTCGCGTCGCCGGCCTCACGAAGTCCTTCATCGTCCATGCTCACGGCGATCTCGCCCTTCCCGTTCTGAAGGACGTGGCGCTTGCCGTGTCGCCGGGAGAGTGCCTGGCGCTGGTCGGCCCCTCCGGTGCCGGCAAGAGCACCCTGCTGCGCTCGCTCTACGGCAACTACCGCGCCGACAAGGGCTCGATCCGGGTCCGGCACGGGGAAGGCTGGACCGAGCTGGTTGGCGCCGAGCCGCGCACCGTACTCGACATCCGTCGCCGCACGATCGGCTTCGTGAGCCAGTTCCTGCGGGTCATCCCCCGCGTTGCCACACTCGACGTGGTGGCCGAGCCGCTGATCGGCCTGGGCGCGTCACAGCAGGAGGCACGCGACCGCGCCGAGTTCCTGCTGGCCCTGCTGAACGTCCCGCAACGTCTATGGGCGCTGCCGCCTGCAACCTTCTCCGGAGGGGAGCAGCAGCGGGTGAACATCGCGCGTTCCCTGATCGTCGACTATCCCATCCTCCTGCTCGACGAGCCGACCGCTTCGCTCGACGCAGGCAATCGCGATCGGGTGATCGAGATGATCGCCGAGCGGCGCAACGCCGGCAGCGCAATCGTCGGCATCTTCCACGACATCGGCGTCCGCGACCTGCTGGCAAATCGGGTGCACGAGGTCGTCCCGGGAGGCGTTGCATGAGTACCGAGCAGATCCTGACCAATGCCTGCGTCGTCACGCGCGACGCCGCCTTCGACGGGACGGTCGTGCTGCGCGGCGGCAACATCCAAGAGGTGGCGCCCGGCCGTTCGCAGATACCGGGCGCGATCGACCTCGAGGGCGACTATCTGCTGCCGGGCCTCGTCGAGCTGCACACCGACAACATGGAGAAGCACTTCGTGCCACGACCCGGCGTGCAGTGGCCGAGCCTGCCCGCCGTCATGGCGCACGACACGCAGATCGCGGCCGCCGGCATCACGACGGTCTTCGATTCGCTGTCGCTGGGTGACGTGCGCGGCGAAAGCGACCGCGTCAAGAACCGCGCCCGCATGGTCGACGCGATCTGCACGGTGAGCGAGCGGGGCCTGGCGCGCGTCGAGCATCGGCTCCATCTGCGCTGCGAGGTGACGCCCGAAGACGCGGTCGAAGCCGTCGACCGATGGATCGACCTACCTCTGGTCGGCCTGATCTCGATCAACGATCACACGCCGGGCCAGCGCCAGTTCCTCGATCCCGACAAGCTCAAGCACTACTACATGGGCAAGCACGGCATGACCGAGCCGCAGTTCGAGGCGTTCCAGGCGCGCGCCCTGGATCTGCATGCGCGCAATGCCGTCCGCCACCGCAAGGAGATCGTCCAGCGCGCCCAGGCACGGGCGCTGCCGCTCGCCAGCCACGACGACGCAACGCTCGCGCATGTCGAGGAGGCCGTCGAAAACGGCATGACCATCGCGGAGTTCCCGACCACGCACGAGGCCGCGAAGGCATCGCGCGGAGCGGGGCTCTCGGTCCTGGTCGGCGCGCCCAACCTGGTGCTCGGCGGATCGCACTCGGGCAACGTCGCCGCCATCGATCTCCTGCGCGAGAGCCAGGCCGACATCCTGTCGTCGGACTACGTACCGGCGAGCCTGATGGAAGGCGTGTTCAAGCTGCCGTCTTCCGACGTCGGCATCGGCCTGCCACAGGCCGTCCGGCTGGCTTCGCTCCATCCGGCGGAAGCCGTCGGCCTGCGCGATCGCGGCGAGATCGCCCCCGGCCGGCGCGCCGACCTCGTGCAGGTGCGCCTGCACGATTCGGCGCCGGTCGTGCGCACGGTGTGGCGCGAGGGCAAGCGTGTCGTCTGACACACCGCCATCCCTGGCGCCGCTGGTCTACGTCATGGGCCCGTCCGGCGCGGGCAAGGATTCGGTGCTGGCACGCGCCCGCGGCCTGCTCCCGATCGACGCTCCGATCGTCTTCGCCCATCGCTACATCACGCGGCCGGCCGATATCGGTGGCGAGAACCACGTCGCCCTGAGCCGCATCGAATTCGCCCTGCGGCGCTCTCGCGGACTGTTCGCCTTCCACTGGAATGCCCACGGAAACGAGTACGGCATCGGCTGGGAGATCCAGGGATGGCGGGCGGCGGGATTGACCGTGGTCGTCAGCGGCTCGCGGGAACACTACGACAAGGTGGCCGGCGACGATCCCGGCCTGCAGCCGGTACTGATCACGGCGCCGGCGGGGCAGATCGCGGCGCGGCTCAAGACGCGCGGTCGCGAGACGGCCGAGGACGCCGCAAACCGGCTGGCCCGCGGTCAAGCGCTGTCGGTCAGCGATCCCAGGCTGGTCACCATCGTCAACGATGGCGTGCTCGACGCCGCGGCCGAGACCTTCGTCAGGCTGCTCGCCACACTTCGGCACTCACCCGGCGTCCGCCGCCGAGCGTGAAGCGCGCCAGCACGTTGAAGGGCCGGCCAGCCGCGGGCTGCCGGAACACGCAGAGATCCCGTACCGCCAGGGGCCGGTCGATGAAGCCCGCGAACTGCCGGCGCAGCAATTCGCCCACGGCGGTGCGCTCGCCCTGATCGGAGATGCGGCCGGTCAAGGTGAGGTGAAAGCGCCACTGCTCGAGCACGTAGGGATAGCCCCAGCGCAGCAGCAGCTCGTCCTGGCGCGGCGAAAGGCCGGCTGCCCGGCGCCGAACGAGTTCGGAATCGTCCGGCGGCCGGCGAAACTCGTCGAACTCGATGACGCAGCCATCAGCCAAGTCCTGGAGTTCCGTGGACGGCCCCCCCGGCACCAGCGCCAGGAAGTCCGACAGCGTTGCAAGCTTCATGGAAGGCACGGTCACGGCGCGGCGGCGGGCGACGAAAGCCCCGACGGCCTCGAGCAAGTCGCGCTCCGTGGCGCCGTCGCACAAGGCGATCGGCGCCTTCAACGTGCCGTGGAAGCCATACAGCCGCGGATCGGCCGTGATCTCGGCGAGGCGCTCGACGCCGAAGAGCGCAGTGGCCTTCAAGAGGCGCGCCGCTCCGGTCTCGGGATTGCGGCCGAGCCAGCGGGGCGCCGCCCCGGCCCGCGCCCCTTCCGGTCGCGGCGCATAGTACAGGGCGTAGCGTGGAACGGCAGCGGCAACGGCGTCGATCATCGGACCACCATCGGTCGGCGGCCGATAACGGCAAATCGCAACTGGCTGGAGAGGTAGTCGATCAGGGCAACGGTGGCGAGGATCATGAGGATGATGAACGATGTCTGCTGGAACTCGAGCGTGCGGATCGCCTCGGCAAGGTGCAGGCCGATACCGCCGGCGCCGACGATGCCGATGATACTGGCCGAACGCGTGTTCGATTCGATGAAGTAGAGTACCTGGCTTGCCAGGACCGGGAACACTTCCGGAAGGATGCCGAACCGGACTCCCAGCAGCTTGCCGCCCCCCGCCGACGTGATGCCCTCGACCGGCTTGCGGTCCGCCGCCTCGATCGCCTCGGAGAAGAGCTTGCCGAAGGTGCCGATCTCGGCGGTCATGATGGCAAGGGCACCCGCAAACGGACCCAGCCCGACCACGTTCACCCAGATCAGCGCCCATACCAGGATATCGACGCTGCGGATGGTATCGAGCGAGCGCCGCGCCAGGAAACGGACGACGCGCTGCGCCGTTATGTTGCGGGCCGCCACGAACGCGACCGGCAGGGCGAGCACCGCGGCCGTCAAGGTGCCGAGCAGAGCTATGGCAACGGTCTCGGCGAGGGCGACCGCGAAGGTGCGCACATGGGCCCAGCTTCCGGGATCCGGCGGCAGCATGAGGCCGGTGATCTCGAACAGCCGTCCCATGCCGTCGATCAGCTTGCCGTCGAAGAAGCCCAACGCGCCCATGGCATAGACGAGAAAGGCAAAGGCAAGGAAGGCGGCACCGGCGGCCTGCAGGCGCGACCGGTCGAACCGACGGAAATGGCCCTCGTGACGGCCGCGAACGGCGTCGAGATCGATCGGGCTGCGCGGCGGCATCAGTGCCTTCCTTCCAGGCCGATCAGGCGATGGCGGACATACGAGGTGACCGTATCGATCATGGCCACGGTGATCACGATCAGAACGAGAATGGCGGAAACATCGGAGTAGTAGAACTTGCGGATGGCCTCGATCAGGTCCTGGCCGATGCCGCCGGCGCCGACGAAACCCATCACGGCGGTAGCCCGCACGTTGATCTCGAAGCGCAGCAGCGCATAACTCACGAAATTCGACAGCACCTGCGGCAAGGCACCGAAGCGTATGGCCACCGACCACGAGGATCCGCTGGCCGTGATGCCTTCGACCGGCTTCATGTCGATGTTCTCGACGACCTCCGAGAACAGCTTGCCCAGGGCACCCACCGTATGGATCGAGACGGCCAGCACACCCGCCATCGGTCCCAGCCCAAAGGCGATCACGAACATCAGCGCGAACACCAGTTCGGGCACCGTGCGGCAGAGCTCGCACAGTCGGCGAACCACGATGCGCAACCAGCGGCTGGGTGCCACATTGGCCGCGGCAAAGAAGCAGAGCACGAACGCACCCATGGCGCCCAGCGCCGTGCCGACATAGGCCATCAGCAGGGTCTCGCCGAGCAGGCGCAGCCAGCGGGAAATGCCCCAGAACCACTCGCCCATGCTGGTCCATACGGGCTGGCCGTTCTCGAGCTGGAACAGACGGACGATGTAGCTCGGGAAGCGGTGGATGTTCTCGACGAACCGCGATGGCGACACCTCGGCCGAGACCGATGCCAGCATCATCGCCACGGCGACCGCCAGGACGATGAGCAGCGTATGCCAGCGGCGGCTGCGCACCGACGCCTCGTAGGCGAGGACCAGGGGCCGGAGCTGCGCGTCCGGCAGCAGGGCGATGGGTGAATTCACGCGGACGATACTGATCAACGACGAAATGCCGAGGATGCCGGACCCGAGTCCCGCATCCTCGACGGAATTGTCGTCAGCTCTTCTGCTTGCGAAGCTGGTCGATGAACTTGATCAGCTCGACCACCGGATCGTAGTACTTGGCGTCGACCTTGACGAACTCGCGGTCCTTGCCGTCCGAGAGCTTGTCGAAAGCGGCCTTGGCCTTGGTGGGAGCCTCCAGGAAAGCCTTCTGGATCGCCGCCTTCAGGTCGGCCGGAAGGCTGTCGAGGTAGGCGAAGGGCGAGTTCGGGATCAGGTCGGACTTGTAGATGATCCGGAAGTCCTCCTTCTTCGCCAGCTTCTTGTTGACCATGCGCGTGAGGTTGGAATCGTCATCCGAATTCCACCAGTTGGCCGCCACGTCGACCGTCTTCTGCTGCAGGGCGATCACCGCGTTCTCATGGCTGCCGGTGTAGGTCACGCGCGCGAAGAAGGTCTCGGGGTTGACCTTCATCTTGTTGAGGGCGAAGCGCGGCACGTTGTTGCCGGAAGTCGAATTGGGATCGACAAGGCCCAGATTCTTGCCCTTGAGATCGTCGATCGTCTTGTAAGGGCTGTCGGCGCGCACATAGAACACCGAATAGTAGCCCATCGTGCCGTCCGCATTCACGGTAGTGGCAAAGGGCTGGATCTTCACGCCCGTGATGATCGCGCGGGCATAGGACGCCGGGCCGTATCCCGCGAGCTGGATGCTGCCGTTGCGCTGTCCCTCGATGACGGCGGCGTAGTCGTTGGCGACGCGCAGCGTCACCTTGGTGCCCAGCGCCTTGGAAAGGTAATCGACGAACGGCCCATAGCGCTCGGTCACTCCGGAGGCGTTCTCCGCGGGAACGACGGCAAGCACGAGCTCCGGATAGGCCGACTTCCAGCTCTGAGCGTAGGCTGTGCCGGCAAATGCCGAGGCGGCGAAGGCCGCCCCCAAGGCAAGGCGACGGGTGAGCATTCTTGATCCTCCTGGTTGAAGACGTCTCGAAAAATCAGGATCCGGCCAGCGCCAGCGCGGGGCGGCCGTCGGGCAGAAGATCGGGCCGGGCCGCGTTCCCGAGGACCTCGGCCACCTCCAGCCCATAGAGATCACGAGCGACGGAGTCGGTCAGTGCGGCGGGGATATCGTCGAAGACCACGCGCCCCGCGGCCATGCCGACCAGGCGGTCGCAGTAGGCACGGGCGAGATCGAGACTGTGGAGGTTGCAGACGACCGTGATGCCGAAGTGCTTGTTGATGTGCAGCAGAGCGTCCATGACGATCTTCGTGTTGCGTGGATCGAGCGAGGCGATCGGTTCGTCGGCCAGGACCATGTCCGGCTCCTGCACCAGGGCCCGGGCAATGGCGACGCGCTGCTGCTGGCCGCCCGAAAGCGTATCCGCCCGCTGGCCGGCCAGCCGCGCCATGTCGAGACTCTCCAGGGCCGACAGGGCCTGGGCCTTCTCCAGGTCGGTCCAGAGTTTCAGCAGCGCGCGGGAAGTCGGGACATGAAAGGCGCGGCCCATCATGACGTTGGTCAGCACGTCCATCCGGCCCGCGAGGTTGAATTGCTGGAAGATCATGGCGCAGCGCGCCCGCCATCGGCGCAGTTCACGCCCCTTGAGCACGGTCACATCGGTATCGCCGAACAGGATACGCCCGCTGGTGGGATCGCCCAGGCGGTTGATCATGCGAAGAAGCGTCGACTTGCCTGCCCCGGATCGGCCGATCACGCCCACGATCTGGCCGGTCGGCACGACGAGGGACACCTGATCGACGGCGCGCTTGTTGCCGAAACTCTTGGTGACGCCTTCCAGCCGCAGCACCGTACCCCCGCAAGCTTGCCTACGGGCTGGGTAGCCATGCCGCGCGTCACGGTGGCGACAGTTCGGTTACAGGACGGGGACAGGAGCGGACGGAGCGTCGCGCCCGGTGGATAAAACCTAGAGGGTGAGCCCGCCATTGACGTGGATCGTCTGGCCGGTGACGTAGCTCGCCGCCGGCGAGCACAGGAAGGCGATCACGGCGGCAATCTCCGCGGGCCTGCCATAGCGACCAAGCGGGACCAGCGAACTCATCTCCGCCATGCGCGTGAGCGACAGGGCCACATGCGCGTCGGGATCCTTCTCCACGAAGCCTGGTGCGACGCAATTCGCAGTGCCGGATGTCGGCGCAAGCTCGACGGCCATGGCACGCGCCAGCGCCTCCAGCGCTGCCTTGGCGGCTGCCGAGGCCGCAAAGGTGGGCAAGCCCCGGGCATAGGCATGCGCCACGAAGGACGACACGCCGACCAGGCGCCCGGACGGACCCGCCTCGGCGAGCCAGGGCTTGGCCGCAGCGGCGAGCTCGAAGAAAGCAGAAGGCATGGCAGCGAGGCTGCGGTCCCAATCCGCGCGATCGAGCTCTCCGATCGATCGACGGTCGGCAAAGCCCGCATTGCTGATGACGACATCCAGCCTGCCGAAAGCGCCGACAGTCTCCTCGACCAGCCGGCGCGCGACTCCCTCGACAGCCAGATCGCCCTCCAGGACAACCGCCCGTCCACCGGCGGCGCGTACCGCGCCAGCCGTCCGTTCCGCGCCATCCCGGTTGCGGCGGGCATGCAGCGCCATGGAAACCTCGGCGGAGGCAAGTGCGCGGGCGGTCGCGGCACCGATGCCCGACGATGCACCCGTCAACAGGATGACGCGGTTCATGCAAGCCTCCGGGCGGTCCATGACCGGGCGGTCCATCCATTCTTCACGACGCCCGGCCGCCGCTCGTACAGAGGCAACGGCGGCGGGCGGCCCTCCAATTCGGCTACTCCAGCCTCGACATGCGGACTCATCGGCCCGGAGCTTAGCCTACCGGCACACCTGCCGCACCACAGGGGCCAGGATATCGGCGAAGCGCTGCGCGCCGCTGCGCGAGAAATGACCCTGGTCGACAAAGTCCGCATCGCCGAAGTCATCCACCGGTACGTCGACATAGATGTCGCCCGCTTCCCGCGCCGTGCGTTCGAGAACGGCGTTCAGCCTCTGCTGCATTGGCCAGAGATCGCGGTCGCGCATCCGCGGCACCCAGCCATACCGGCCCTCTCCGGCAAGCCACGCGCGGTTGAGGAGCTGGCCGACCCAGATCGTGGTGACGCCCCGCTCGCGGTTGATCATGGAGATCGCCCGGATGTTGCGCCGATAGATTTCCTCCAGGCGGGGATCGTCGCCGCTCGTCAACGGAAGTGCATAGGGATCGCTGAAGTAGCGTACGGTATCCACATGGGCTGCCAGGAAACGCAGCAGCAGGGTGAGCAGCGGCGAGAACGTCGTATGGGATCCGCCGACCCTGCGGACCTTCAGCGAATCGATCTGGCTGGGAAGGTGGAAATCGGCATAGCCCGGGTCCAGCTCCGGAATGTGAGCGTTGCGCAGATCGTTCCACCCGACATAGTAGATGGCGCAGCGCGGCGTGACGCCGAACTTGTCCTGATAGAAGGCCGTCTGCAGCAGGTGTTCGACGGTGGTGTAGCCCGGCACGCCGTGATTGACGACGTAGAAGCGTCGCTTGTCCGCCCCGACGTCGAGGGCCTGCGCCAGACGGTCGCTCCATGTATCGCCATCGCCCAGGCCGACATCGTAGGTGGTCGAACCGCCGACCGTCGCCACGACGGAACGTCCTGCGAGGCCGCCGACGGGATCGCGTCCGCGGGTGCCTTCGCGTGTGTGGCGGATCGTCAACCCCGTCCGACTGACAAGATCAATGGAGGGTATGGGCACTGCCTGAAGGAGCGGATGCCAGCGAAAGCGCTGCTGCTCCGCCTGCAGCGGCGGCAAAAGATCGTAGCCAACGCCGAGCACGAGTTCGACTGTCGCCAGGAGCAGGAGCGCACCGGCGGTGCGCGGCCATCGCACCAGCGCCAGGACCGATCCGAGCAGGACGGCCAGGTAGAGGAAGTACTCGCCGCGAGGGCCGCTCACGACGAGCTGGCCGGTCGAGCGCATCCAAAGTGCAGAGGCGGCGGCGATGAGGGCGAGAAGGACAGCCGTCACCGCCAGCAGAAAGCGCTCGAACCGATAGGGACGGCCAAGGCCGAAATGCCGCAGAATGGAGTCGCCGGGAGACATGTGACGCCCGACCTCCTAGCACGGCGCGGCACCCCGCCGAAGAGGCGCGGCCCGCGGCGATGCAGGGTACGCCGAGAGCCCTAGGCGGAGCGATTTGACCTGGATCAAGGCCGTACCGGTGCAATCCGCCGAACGTGCGCCGCAACCGAGGCCGGAGCACGCATGACCCACAACCACGCCATCGTCTGGATGGATTCGAAGGAGGCTCGAATCTTCCGCTTCAATGCCGCGAACGTGGAGAGCGATCACATCAAGGCGCACAATCCTTTCCGTCAGGTCCATCACAAGGCCGGCGTCATCGGTGCCGGGCGCGCGGCCATGGACACCAGCTTCTTCGACCACATCCTGGATGCCCTGCGCGGCACCACGGAATGGCTCCTTGTCGGACCGGCCAGCGCCAAGCAGGAACTGCTCGATCACGTGGACAGACACATGCCCTGGCTGCGGAAGAGTCTGATGGGCGTCGAGGCCATGGACCATCCCACGGACGGTGAGTTGCTCGACCATGCGCGGCGGGCGTTCAAGGCCATTGATCGGATGTTGCCGAACACGCCGGCATAGACGGCTTCAGCAGGAAAGCAGGGCGCAGCGGCGGGCCCCGGCCAGCAGGGCGCTGGTGATGCCACCCATCGGCGATCGCGACTGTAGCCCCAGGCGCCGGCGACGATCAGGTCGGCGTCGATGGATCGGGCGATGTCCTCGAGCTGAAAGGCGTTCGACCGCTCGGCATCGACGATCCTTCCCGCCGCTTCGACTCCGTGATGCGCCAGCCAGCTCACGACGTCGGCCACGCCTTGCCGCGCCTCTGCCGCCGCTCCCCGGTCGGCAATCTCGACCACCGTCACCTGCCTGGCCAGCGCCAGCAGCGGCAGCGCGTCGGCGGCAGCGCGACGCGCCTCGCGTCGTCCTTCCATGCCACGAGGGCGCGTTCGCAGATGCTGGCTGTCCCCGCCTCGGGCACCAGGAGGACGGGTCGACCGGCCTGCATGACCAGATCCGGCATGGCGACATCGCGTGTCTCGTCCCGTCCTTCGTCTTCGCGCCGCAGACCGACCACGAGCAGGTCGGCACCGCGGACCTCCTGGGCGATCCGTTCAGCAAGCGGCAGGACGGTCGATCGCATCCGCCAGCCGAGACGGATGGCCCGGCCCGCCAGGACAGACCTCAGTATCCGCTCCGTCTCTTCTGTCTGACGAGCGATCTGCCGGCGGTCGGCGTCGAACACGGCGGCCGGCACCTGACAATCGCGGCAGACCACCTCGATCGGCTGGCAGGCGGCGAGGCCGACGACGCCCGCTTGCATCTTTTAGGCGAGGTGGGCCGTCACCTGCAGCACCGCGGCGTTGGGCCGGCCGAGGGCGAGGACCGCCATCAACGTTCCGGCGGTCATGCGCGGACCGGACGCATTCGGCCGCCACATACCATCGGCATCCTTGTGGTAGCGGTGCCCGACGGCAGCCCATGCGCTGCGATGGGCGATCTCCTCCTGGCGCGCGTCATCGGCATGCGCCGTCCAGGCATGGTTGAATACTTCGCGATAGATGTCCTGAGCATGGGCCGGCAGATGCCGGCGGACGCCGGCAGGAAGTTCAGCATTCGACGGGTAGGGCATGCGGGACTCCTCTGCTTCGGGACAGTCTCGAGCCGGCGCGGACCTTCAGGACGGGACGAGGACGGCGGCGCCCTGGAAACGACCCGCCCGCAAGTCCGACAGCGCCTCGTTCGCCTTATCGAGAGGATAGACGCTGGTCGTCGTGCGCACCTGCGCGCGCGGCGCGAGCGCGAGAAACTCGACGGCATCGAGCCGCGTCAGGTTCGCCACCGACAGGACCTGCCGCTCCTCCCAGAGCAGGCGATACGGGAACGCCGGAATATCGCTCATATGGATGCCGCCACAGACGACCCGGCCGCCCTTGCGCACGGCGCGTAGCGCCGCGGGAACCAGCGCCCCCACGGGAGCGAAGAGGATGGCGGCATCGAGCGGCTGGGGCGGCAGGTCGAGCGAACCACCCGCCCACCGGGCGCCGAGCGACAGAGCATGCGCCTGCGCCGCCGCGTCGCCGGCACGCGTGAAGGCATAGACCTCGCGGCCCTGCCAGCGGCAGACCTGGGCGATGATATGGGCCGCCGCCCCGAAGCCGTACAGGCCGACATGCGTGGCGTCGCCGGCAAGTTTCAGCGAGCGCCAGCCGATCAGCCCGGCGCACAGAAGCGGTGCCGTCGCCACCGGATCATCGAAGCCGTCGAGGGGAAAGGCGTAGCTCGCGTCCGCCACGACATGGGTGGCGAATCCGCCGTCGCGGCTGTGTCCGGTGAACACGGGATTGTCGCAAAGGTTCTCGCGGTGCGTCCTGCAATAGGGGCAGGTACCGCATGTATGGCCAAGCCAGGGGACCCCGACCCTCTCCCCCTTGCGATGCGTGGTCACATCGGAGCCGAGCGCCTCGACGATGCCCACGATCTCGTGCCCCGGAATGATGGGCCGGTGGATGCCGGGAAGCTCGCCGTCGACGACATGGAGGTCGGTACGGCACACGCCGCAGGCCTCGACCCTCAGCCGTATTTCGCCCGCGCCGGGTGACGGATCGGGTCTCTCCTCAAGCAGGAGAGGCCGGCCCGGCGCAGCAAGGACCATCGCCTTCACGGTGGATCTTCCTCCTGTCTGCCGAACCGGTACCTGTCCAACAGTACAACAAATGTCACCCAGCGCTGGCTAGGCCGACTTGATCTCGACCTGCTTGACCTCGGGTGATGGCTGGGCCGCCTTGGCGATCTCCAGCGTCAACACGCCCTTGGTGAAGCGGGCGGTGATCGCGTTGCGATCGGCGTCGGACGGTAGGGTGAACGCGCGAGTGAAGCTGCCGTAGCTGCGCTCCGAGTAGTGCGTCTTGTCGTCCGCACGTTCGACCTTCTTCTCGCCGGAGATCGTGAGGACGTCACCCTCGACCAGCACCTTCACGTCCTTCTCGTCGAGACCGGGGAGCTCGACGGCGACGGTGTACGCCTTGCCGTTCTCCTTCACCTCGACCTTGGGTGCATGGTCGAAGGCGCGCAGGGCACGCGGCTCGGAGCTTGTTGCCATCTCCGGCCAGTTGAACGGCCAGGTACGCATCACACGGTTGAAGAATTGATCGAAATCGCCACTGAACGGCGACGGCATGCGCGGCGTGGTCAGAGACTTGGCTTCGGTCATGGTGTCCTCCAGGATTCGGATCGCCTGCGGATCCGTTTGTTTCCTAGCACTCGCCGTCGCCACGCCGTTTGACCGGGATCAATCCGATCCGCGAACCTGATCGGCGCCCGCGCCGGCCACGATTGACTTGCATCAAGGCCGCGGAGTGCA
>Ga0182792_1000953_pt1 | contig 25163 bp, 24 predicted proteins | sample Passage237B_FD_130497 | JGI IMG/M metagenome (GOLD analysis project Ga0182792, IMG submission 130497) | Cellulose adapted compost microbial communities from Newby Island Compost Facility, Milpitas, CA, USA - Passage2 37B (version 2) (version 2) ...
CCCGCCCCGCCTCGTCAAGCGTCTCGAACACCAAATTTGCAGCTCCGAGACCCCCGACTCCCCCGCCACACAACGCACCAAAACAGCGCACGCACAGCGAAAGAGCCGCGCAGTATAAGCACCCAAAAAACCCTGTCAAGCACCCCGCAAACACCTACCCACGCAAAAAAACCCAAGGCATCCACCAAGACCCGAAGGATCAGTAACTTGCACCCGACGCGAAATTTTCGAAGCGGGTGCATTCCCCACGGAAGGTCAGCCGCACGGTACCCGTGGGGCCGTTACGGTGCTTGCCGATGATGAGCTCGGCCGAGCCCTTGTCGGGCGAATCCGGGTTGTACACCTCATCCCGGTAGATGAACATGATGATGTCCGCGTCCTGTTCGATGGCGCCGGATTCGCGCAGGTCGGACATCACGGGACGCTTGTTCGGGCGTTGCTCGAGGCTGCGGTTGAGCTGCGACAGCGCGATGATCGGCACGTCGAGTTCCTTGGCCAGCGACTTGACCGAGCGCGAGATGTCGGACAGCTCGGCCGCGCGGTTGTCGCTGTCACGCACGCCGGTCATCAGCTGAAGGTAGTCGATGACGATCAGGCCGAGCTTGCCACACTGGCGCGCCAGGCGGCGGCAGCGCGCACGCAGGTCGATCGGATTCAGGCCCGGAGTCTCGTCGATGAAGATCGGCGCGTCGAAGAGCTTGCCCATCGCCGAGGTGAGGCGCTCCCAATCGTCGTCGGCGAGCCGGCCGGTGCGCAGCCGGGTCTGGTCGATGCGACCGATGGAGGACACGAAACGCGTGGCAAGCTGCGTGCCGGGCATCTCCATCGAGAAGATCGCCACCGGCAGCTTGCAGTCGACGGCCACGTGCTCGGCGATGTTCAGCGCCAGCGTGGTCTTGCCCATCGCCGGACGGCCGGCAATGATGATCATGTCCGACGGGTGCAGACCGGAAGTCTTGGCGTCGAGGTCGACGAGACCGGTCGGCACGCCGATGACGTCGTTCGGGTTGTCGCGGTCGTACAGCTCCTGCACGCGATCGGCGACCTTCTGCAGCAGCGGCTGGATGGGCACGAAACCGCTGGCGTCGCGCGCGCCGGCCTCGGCGATCTCGAACACCTTGGCCTCGGCCTCGTCGAGCAGCGCCTTGGCGTCGCGGCCGGACGGGTTGAGCGCGCTCGCGGCGATCTCGTCCCCGACCGCCACCATCTTGCGCAGGATCGCACGCTCGCGGACGATCTCGGCGTAGCGCCGGATGTTGGCGGCCGACGGCGTGCTGTTGGCGATCTCGGCGATGTAGGCGAGCCCGCCCGCCTGCTCGGCCTCGTTGGATTTCTCGAGCGACTCGAACACCGTGACCACGTCGGCCGGCTTGCCCAGGTCGATCAGGCGGGCGATGTGCGCGTAGATGCGGCGGTGGTCGTCACGGTAGAAGTCGTGCGCCGACACGATGTCGGCGATGCGCTCCCACGCCGTGTTGTCGAGCAGAATGCCGCCGATCAGCGCCTGCTCCGCCTCGATGGAGTGAGGCGGGAGGCGGATCGCACTGATCTGGGGGTCTTCGGAGTAGTCGCTGCGGGACAGGGCCATCGTGTGTCGCCGGACGGAAGTCGGAGATCGATTCTAGCCCGGATAGGGCCGTCGGCACGCCCTGTCGATTCCGCATTCCGGAAAACAAACGGGGCTGCCGAAGCAGCCCCGTTGCAGACGCCTTGCGGCGAGCGCTTATTGCTGGTCGCCCAGCACCGACACGGTGATCGTCGCGACGACGTCCGAATGCAGCGCGACCTCGACCTGCACGTCACCGACCTGCTTGAGCGGGCCGTTCGGCAAGCGGATGGCGCTGCGATCGATGTCGAAGCCCTGGACCTGCAGCGATTCGGCGATGTCGGCGTTGCCGACCGAGCCGAACAGACGACCGTCCATGCCGGCCTTGCGTTCGATCTGGACCATCAGGCCTTCCAGCTTGGACGCCACGGCCTGCGCGGCGGCCAGCTTCTCGGCCTGGATGCGCTCGAGCTCGGCACGGCGCGCCTCGAACTCGGCCTTGTTGGCTTCGGTGGCACGCTTGGCCTTGCCTTGCGGAATCAGGAAGTTGCGGGCATAGCCGTCCTTGACCTTGACGATGTCGCCGAGACCACCCAGGTTCACGACCTTCTCGAGGAGAATGATTTGCATGTCCGGCTCTCCTTACTGGTGCAGATCGGTGTAGGGCAGCAGGGCCAGGAAGCGCGCGCGCTTGATGGCGGTCGACAGCTGACGCTGATAGCCGGCCTTGGTGCCGGTGATGCGCGCCGGCATGATCTTGCCGGTCTCGGTGATGAAGTCCTTCAGCAGATCGACATCCTTGTAGTCGATCTCTTCGATCTTCTCGGCCGTGAAGCGGCAGAACTTGCGACGCTTGAACAGACCGCCGCCGCGGCGATCATCCTTTTTCTTGAACTTGGACTTCGACTTGAAAGCCATTTTTCGTTCCTTCCAGAAATTCGATCTTATCGAGGTGAAGCACCAGGCTCCTGCTGCGCTGGCTACGCGCCGCGAGAAAGCCACTCACCCGCACTGACATCCCCGGGGTTGCCGCCGCCAGCACTCCGGCCAGCTCGCCGATCGCCACCGCCTGCAGCTCCATCGACACGTCGCGCGGCACGCCGGCCTCGACCTGTCTGGACTGATGCTTCAGGGCGCATCCGCTGACCGGAATCCCGGCCGGGGTATGGCGCATCGGCTGCAACTCAACCAGCTCCGCTTCGAGGCACAGCCGGTTCAGCCCCGTTTCCGTCACTTCGAGCCGCTCAGGCCTCTTCGCCCGCGTTGTCGTCGTCACCTTCGGTGGCGACCGGGGTCAGCGAACGGGCCTTCTCTTCCTTCATCATCGGCGACGGCGTCGTGATCGGACCCTTGCGCTGGATGACGAGGTGACGCAGCACGGCATCGTTGAACTTGAAGGCGTGCTCGAGCTCGGCCAGCGCCTCGTTGCCGCACTCGATGTTCATCAGAACATAGTGGGCCTTGTGCATTTTCTGGATCGGATAGGCCAGCTGGCGACGGCCCCAGTCTTCCAGACGATGGATCTGGCCACCGCTGCCGGTAACGAGCGATTGATAGCGCTCGATCATCGCCGGGACCTGTTCGGACTGGTCCGGATGGACGATGAACACGATTTCGTAGTGTCGCATGCGTACTCCTTGTGGTTTAGGACAGCCCCCCGGCATGCGGACCGGTGGAGCAAGGGAAAGCGCGCGAACATACCACGATTCCGCGCGAAATGAAAGGCTTGCCGTTCAGCGCGGCCGCGCGTCCCAGATCTTCTGCAGCCGCTTCACGCTGACCGGCATCGGCGTCTTGAGCTCCTGCGCGAACAGGCTCACGCGCAGCTCCTCGAGCAGCCAGCGGAATTCCTCCAGCGCCGGCTCGACGACACCGGCACGCAGCCGCGCCATGCGTTCGCGCTCGAAGGGCTGGGCCAGCGAGCGCCAGTCGGCCATCAGCTGCGCATCGCGGGACGGGTTGGCGCGCAGCTTGTCGAGCCGCAGCGAGGCCGCCTTCAGGTAGCGCGGGAAATGTGCCAGCCGCTCCCACGGATTGGCGAGCAGGAAGTTCTTCGGCAGCAGCGCCGCGAGCTGGCCGCGAACGTCCTCGGCCACCTCGGGGAAGCCCTTGAGCGAGGACAGGCGCTTTTCCAGTGCCGCACGCTCGGCCAACACCTGCTGGGTCAGGCGCATGAATTCCTGCGCGACGAGGCTCATGCGCGGCTTGGCCTCCGCGCAGCGTGCGGCGAAGGTGTCGGCGTCCTGCGGCAGCGGATCGAGCAGGCACACGCGCTCGATCGTCGCCGCGACGAGCTGCGCCTTCAGCTCCGCCTCGGTGCCGAAGGCCATGAAAGCGAGCGCCAGCTCGCGCAGCCCCGGCAGGCGCTCGATGGCACGCACCTGATCCTTGAGGTTGAGCCCGAACAGTCGCGCCAGCCCGCGCCGATGCACGCGCGCAGCCTCCTCCGGCGTATCGAACGGCCGCAACGAGACGCTGTCGCCATCGTCATGCAGCGCCGGGAAGCCGATCACGTCGCGCCCGGCCACACGCAGCTCGATCAGCTCCGGCAGCTCGCCGAAGGTCCACGCCGTGAGCCCGGCCAGCGTGCCCTCGGCCGCCGGCCGGCCCGCCTCCCGGGCCGGCGCGGGCTCGGCCGGCGCCTCGACCACGACCGTACGGAAGCGCTCAGCCACCTCGCGGCCGAAGCGCGCGCGCAGCTCGGCGAGGTTGCGCGACTGGCCCAGTACGCGGCCGTGCTCATCGATGACGCGGAAGTTCATCGACGCGTGCGGCGGCAGGTTCTCGGGCCGGAAGGACTCAAGCGGCAGCTTCAGCGACACGCGCTCCTCGACGAAGCGCTGCAGCGCGCGCAGCAAAGGCTCGTCGCGGTCGTACTCGCCCGCCTCGACCGCGTCGACGAAGACCGCCGCACTCTCGCCCAGCGGCTGCAGGCGGTGGCGGTGTTTCTGCGGCACGGTCTTGAGCAGTGCCGCAACCTTCTCCGCCAGCAATCCCGGCACCAGCCACTCGCAGCGCGCGGCCGGAATCTGGTTGAGCATCGCCAGCGGCACGGTCAGCGTCACGCCATCGTCGTTGGCACCCGGCTCGTGCAGGTAGGTCAGACGCAGCTTCTGGCCCAGCACCTCGAAGTGCGCCGGGAAGCGCTCGGTGGTAATGCCCGACGCCTCGTGGCGCATCAGCTGCTCGCGCGTCAGGTAGAGCCGCTTCGGATCGGCCTTCTCGGCCTCGCGGCGCCACTTCTCGAGGCTTGCGACGTCGACCACGTCGGCCGGGATGCGGTCGTCGTAGAAAGCCTCGATCAGCGCCTCGTCCACGAGCACGTCAGGCCGGCGCGACTTGTGCTCCAGCCGCTCGATCTCGGCCACCAGCTTCTGGTTGTGCTGGAGGAAGCCCATGCCGCGCGCGACGCCCTCGGCGATCTGGCCGGCCACCAGCCCCTCGCGGATCAGCAGCTCGCGACACCGCCCGGGGTCGACGTCGCGGTAGCCGACGCCGCGCTGCGAGTACAGCGTGAGCCCGTGCAGCGTGCCGCGCTCCCAGGCGCGCACCGCACCGGCGGACTTGGACCAGTGCGGCTCCGAGATCTGGCGGCGGATCAGGTGCGCGCCGACCTCCTCCACCCATTCGGGCTCGATGCGCGCGATGCAGCGGCCGAACAGGCGCGAGGTCTCCACCAGCTCGGCGCATACGATCCACTTGCCGGCCTTCTTCGCCAGCGACGAGCCGGGATGCGGCCAGAAACGGATGCCGCGCGGCCCCGTGTAGCTGCCGGCCGCCGGCCCGCTGGCGTCCTCGACGCGCAGGCCGATGTTGCCGAGCAGCCCCGTGAGCAGCGCCTTGTGGATGGCCTCGTAGCCGGCCGGGATCTGGTTCTCCTTCCAGCCGTGCTCGGCGCACAGCGTTGCGAGCTGGCCGTGCACGTCACGCCATTCGCGCATGCGCAGCGGGCTCAGGAAGTGCTGACGGCACCACGCCTTCTGGCGGCTGCCCGACTCGTGGCGCACGACCTCGTCCCAGGCCCGCCACAGGTTGCGGTACCACAGGAACTCGGAACGCTGGTCCTGCTCGCCGCCACGGAACCGGGCGTGCGCCTGGTCGGCCGCGCCGGGCGACTCCTGCGGCCGCTCGCGCGGGTCCTGCACCGACAGCGCCGAGGCGATCACCAGCACCTCGGCCAGACAGCCGCGGTCACGCGCTGCGAGGATCATGCGGCCGATGCGCGGATCGAGCGGCAGGCGCGCAAGCTCCTCGCCGATGGGCGTCAGCTCGCGCGCGTCGTCGTCGGCGACGGCACCCAGCTCGGTCAGCAGCTGGTAGCCGTCGGCGATCATGCGCGAGGTCGGCGGGTCGATGAACGGGAAGTCCTCGACCGCGCCCAGCCGCAGCGCCTTCATGCGCAGGATCACGCCCGCCAGCGACGAGCGGAGGATCTCCGGATCGGTGTGCGCGGGCCGGGCGTTGAAATCGTCCTCGCCGTACAGGCGGATGCACACGCCGTCCATGACACGGCCACAGCGCCCGGCACGCTGCTTGGCGGCCGACTGCGCGATGGGCTCGACCTGCAGCTGCTCGACCTTGTTGCGCCACGAATAGCGCTTGACGCGCGCCAGCCCCGTATCGACGACGTAGCGGATGCCCGGCACCGTCAGCGAGGTCTCGGCGACGTTGGTCGCCAGCACCACCCGCCGGCCGCGGCCGCGCGCGAACACGCGCGCCTGCTCCTGCGCCGACTGGCGCGCGTACAGCGGCAGGATCTCCATCGCCGCCGCGTGCGGCGCCTTGCGCAACACCTCGGCCGCCTCGCGGATCTCGCGCTCGCCGGGCAGGAACACCAGCACGTCGCCAGGCCCGATGCGCTGCACCTCGTCCACCGCGTCGGCGATGGCCTCGGGCAGGTCGCGCCCCCTGGCGCGCCCGTCGTCCTCGACCGGGCGGTAGCGCAGCTCGATCGGGTACAGCCGGCCCGACACCTCGATGACCGGCGCGGGCCGGCCGTCTTGGGCAAAGTGGCGGGCGAAGCGCTCGGCATCCAGCGTCGCCGACGTCACGATGAGCTTGAGGTCCGGCCGGCGCGGCAGCAGCGTGCGCAGGTAGCCGAGCAGGAAGTCGATGTTGAGGCTGCGCTCGTGCGCCTCGTCGATGATCAGCGTGTCGTAGGCCGAGAGCGTCGGGTCGCTCTGCGTCTCGGCCAGCAGGATGCCGTCGGTCATCAGCTTGACGTAGCTCGACGGCTTGAGCCGGTCGGTGAAGCGGATCTTGTAGCCGACCGCCTCGCCCAGCTCGCTGCCGAGCTCCTGCGCGACGCGCTCGGCCGTAGCGCGCGCGGCGATGCGCCGCGGCTGCGTGTGGCCGATCAGCCCGCTCACGCCGCGGCCGAGCTCGAGGCAGATCTTGGGCAGCTGCGTGGTCTTGCCGGAACCCGTCTCGCCGCAGACGATGACGACCTGGTGCGCGCGGATGGCCTCGGCGATCTTCTCGCGCTTCTGCGTGACCGGCAGTTCGGGTGGGTAATCGGGCCGGGGCAGGCCCGCGGCCCGCTCGGCGAACTGCGCGCGCGAGCGCTCCAGCAGCGCGTCGAGGTCCGCCTGCAGCTTCGCCCGCCGCGCTCCCTTCTCGCGCGACAGCCGCCGTGCGAGCGAGCGCAGGCGCGGCCGGTCCGCGCTCAGGCAGTCGGCGAACGGCAGGTCTCGGATGGAGGTTTCGGCGGCGCTCAAGGTCGGAACGAAGCTCGGGGAAAACCGGCGATTATGCCAGAGCCGCCCGGCCGCCCCGGAGGCCGGCCACGCCCGTCCGCACCGTCCGACGCAGGCCCACCACGGACCGGGGCCCGCCGGCCCCGGCCCGGTTCAGCGCAGGCCGACGATCATGCTCAGGATCAGAGAGAGCATCACCATCAGTGCCGCCCACGCGATGACGCCGGCGAGCAGCACGAAGGTCGCCATCACCCGCGCGCGACTGCGGCTGTCGAGGCGGAACAGCGGATAGACGCCGTGGTAGATCAGCGCCGCCGACGCCACCCAGGCGAGCAGCATGACCACCATGTTGAGCCACAGCGACGGCACCAGCAGCGCCAGCGAGCCGACCCACAGCGGCGTCGGCGCGACCGCCGCCAGCATGTAGGCTTCCTCGTAGCTGGGCGAAACGTCGACGACGTCACCCATCTGCTGGATCAGCGAGGCCATCAGCGCCACCATGCCAAGCTCGACGACGAAGAAGACCGCCCCCGTCGTCAGCGCCTCGGCCATCGTCACGTGCGGCACCACCGCGGGCAGCACCGCACCGGGCGTGACCAGCATCGCGTACATGAACATCACGGCCGGCACCAGCGACATCGGCACGACGTACATCCACATCATGCGCTGCACGCCGGGATGCATGCGCATCAGGTCCTGCCAGCCCTCGGAGTACGAATAGACCATCTTCTGGAAGTTGTGCGCATCCATGACCTCTCCCCTTCGGTTGAGCCCGAACGCGAATCCGGAATTCAGTATAGGCAGCCGGACGGATGACTTCACGGCACAATATCGGCCCATGCCGATGTCCCGACTGCAGGCCTTCGCCCCCGTCGCCCGTGCCGACGCCCACACGCTGATCCTCGGCAGCATGCCGGGCACGGCCTCGCTCGAAGCCGGCGAGTACTACGCGCACCCACGCAACCAGTTCTGGCCCATCGTCGGCGGCCTGCTCGGCTTCGACCCGCAGGCACCGTACGCCGAGCGCGTCGAGACGCTGGCCGCGCGTGGCTACGCGCTGTGGGACGTGCTCGGCGCCTGCCGCCGCCGGGGCAGCCTGGACGCCGCGATCGAACCCGACTCCATGGAAATCAACGACTTTCCCGCCTTCTTCCGCAGCCACCCGGACGTGTGCCGCGTGTTCTTCAACGGCGGCTTCGCTGCCACGCTGTTCCGGCGCCGCGTCCTGCCCGTGCTCGGCGAACGCGCCGCCACGCTGGAACTGACGCGCCTGCCTTCCACCAGCCCAGCCCACGCCGGACTCTCGGCCGAGGCCAAGCGCGCCGCCTGGACGGCCCTGCTGCGATGAGCGTCCGCGAGATCGAGGTCGCCGTCATCGGCGGCGGGCCGGCCGGACTGGCCGCAGCCGAGGTCATCGCGGCGGCGGGCCGAAGCGTCGAAGTGTTCGACGCCATGCCCTCGCCCGGCCGCAAGTTCCTGCTCGCCGGCATCGGCGGGCTTAACCTCACGCACTCCGAACCCACACCGGACTTCATCGCCCGCTACGGCGAACGCGCCGGCTGGCTCGCCCCCATGCTGCACGACTTCGGCGCCGATGCGCTGCGCGCCTGGGCGGCCGGCCTGGGCGTGGAGACCTTTGTGGGCAGTTCCGGGCGCGTGTTCCCGACGGCGATGAAGGCCGCGCCGCTACTGCGCGCCTGGCTGTATCGACTGCGCACGGCCGGCGTGCGACTACACGTGCGACACCGCTGGATGGGCTGGGAGGACGGGGCGCTGCGCTTCGACACGCCCGGGGGTGAAGTCCGCGTCACGGCCCGTGCCACCGTGCTGGCGCTCGGCGGCGGGAGCTGGGCGCGACTCGGCTCGGACGGCGCCTGGATGCCATGGCTCGCCGCACGCGGCGTCGGGCTGGCGCCGCTGCGGCCGGCCAACTGCGGCTTCGACGCCGGCTGGAGCGAGCACTTCCGCGAACGCTTCGCCGGCCAGCCGCTGAAGAACGTCGCCGCCCGCTTCACCGACGCGACGGGACGCGAACACCGGCGCAGCGGCGAATGCGTGATCACGACAACCGGCATCGAAGGCGGACTGGCCTACGCGCTGTCGGCGCCGCTGCGCGACACGATCGAGGCCCGCGGCGAGGCCACGCTGTACCTGGACCTCGCGCCGGGCCGTGACCCGGAGCGTCTGGGCGAGGCACTGGCGCGGCCGCGCGGACGGCGCTCGCTCGCCAGCCATCTGCAGGGCAAGGCGGGCATCGACGGCGTGCGCGCGGGCCTGTTGCGCGAATGCACGCCGCGCGAATGGATGGACGATCCGAGGCGGCTGGCCGGCGCCATCAAGGCGCTGCCGCTGCGCCTGCTGAGTCCGCGTCCGCTCGACGAGGCGATCAGCACCGCCGGCGGCGTGCGCGCCGAAGCCCTCGACGACGACCTGATGCTCAGGGCTGTGCCGGACGTGTTCTGCTGCGGGGAGATGCTCGACTGGGAAGCGCCGACCGGCGGCTACCTGCTGACGGCCTGCTTCGCCACCGGCCGCCGCGCGGGCGCGGGCGTACTGCGCCGGCTCAACCGCGCCAGCCGGTGATCAGCGCGTAGCCGGCCCAGGCCATCGCCAGCGATCCGGCGACATGGGCCAGCGTATGCAGCGCCAGCCAGCCCCATTCGCCACGCTGCATCAGGTGAAGGCCCTCGGCCGAGAAGGTGGAGAAGGTCGTCAGCCCGCCGAGCAGGCCGGTGGTCAGCAGCAGCTTGAACGTCGGCCCCAGCGTGCCGCCCTGGATCAGCGCCAGCACCGCGCCCATCAGCCCGCCGCCGATCAGATTGGCCGCCAGCGTGCCGAGCGGCAGGCCGGCGACGAGCGGATTGAGCAGCAGGCCCAGGCCCCAGCGCAACCACGCGCCGACGGCCGCGCCGCAACCGACGGCGGCGAACGCCGCCAGCGTGCCGTACCCGCTCAATCCGTGCCTCCCGACCGTTCCGTGCGCATCGTCCGCCCCGCTCCGTGCAAGGCCTCAGTGTAGCGGATGCCTTGCACGGGGTAGAATCCCGCCCTGCTCAACAACAGCCTGCACAGTCACCGAGGCTACCGTGTCCGAACCTACCAAGAACGCCCCCGTCGCGAGCAACTTCATCCGCAGCATCATCGAGGACGACAACCGCAGCGGCAAATGGGGCGGGCGCGTCGAGACGCGCTTCCCGCCGGAGCCCAATGGCTACCTGCACTATGGCCACGCCAAATCGATCTGCCTGAACTTCGGCCTGGCCGAGTACTACGGCGGCGTGTGCCACCTGCGCTTCGACGACACCAACCCCGAGAAGGAGGACCAGGAGTACGTCGACGCCATCATCGACGCGGTGAGCTGGCTCGGTTTCGACTGGGGCGAGCACCTGTACTTCGCCTCGGACTACTTCGAGACGATGTACCAGTGCGCCGTGGCGCTGATCGAGGCCGGCCGCGCCTACGTCGACTCGCTGCCGGCCGAGGAGATGCGCGCGCTGCGCGGCACGCTGACCGAGCCGGGCAAGGACAGCCCGTTCCGCACGCGCAGCGTCGAGGAGAACCTCGACCTGTTCCGCCGCATGCGCGACGGCGAGTTCGCAGACGGCCAGCACGTGCTGCGCGCCAAGATCGACATGGCGAGCCCGAACATCAACCTGCGCGATCCGGTCATCTACCGCATCCGCCGCGCGACGCACCACCGTACGGGCGACCGCTGGTGCATCTACCCGCTGTACACCTTCGCGCACCCGATCGAGGACGCGATCGAGAACATCACGCACTCCATCTGCACGCTGGAGTTCGAGGACCAGCGCCCGTTCTACGAGTGGCTGCTCGAATCGCTGGCCGACGCCGGCATGTTCGAGCGTCCGACGCCGCAGCAGATCGAGTTCGCCCGCCTCAACCTGACCTACACGGTGCTGTCCAAGCGCAAGCTGATCCAGCTCGTCGAGGAAGGTCACGTCGACGGCTGGGACGACCCGCGCCTGCCCACGCTGGTCGGCGCGCGCCGCCGCGGCTTCACGCCGGAGGGTTTCCGGCTGTTCGCCGAGCGCATCGGCGTGTCGAAGTCCGATTCGTGGATCGACATGAGCGTGCTCGAGGAATGCATGCGCGAGCACCTCAACGAGGCGGCCGAGCGCCGCGTCGCCGTGCTCGACCCGCTCAAGCTCGTCATCACGAACTACCCCGAGGACGGTGAGGAGCTGTGCGAGGCGCCCAACCACCCGCTCAAGCCGGAGCTGGGCAAGCGCGAGATGCCGTTCACGCGCGAGCTGTGGATCGAGCGCGAGGACTTCATGGAAGAGCCGGTCAAGGGCTTCCGCCGCCTGTTCCCGGGCAACATGGTGCGGCTGCGCTACGGCTACGTCGTGCGCTGCACCGGCTGCGAGAAGGACGCTGACGGCAACGTCACGGCCGTGTTCGCCGAGTACATGCCGGACTCCAAGAGCGGCACGCCGGGCGCGGACAACTACAAGGTCAAGGGCAACCTGCACTGGGTCTCGGCCCGCCACGGCTACCAGGCCGAGGTGCGGCTGTACGACCGCCTGTTCGCCCACCCTCACCCGGGAGCGCGCCGCGAGGGCGACGGGCCGGACGTCGAGCGCGACTTCCTCGACGACCTGAACCCGGAGTCCAAGACCGTCATCACCGCGTGGCTGGAGCCGGCGCTGCGCCGCGCGCGCCCGGAGGAACGCTTCCAGTTCGAGCGGCACGGCTACTTCGTCGCCGACCGTATCGACTCGCGCGACGGCGCGCCGGTGTTCAACCGCACCGTGACGCTGAAGGACTCCTGGGGCAAGGCCGCCGGCCAGTAAGACTCCTCAGAACGTCTCGTCGGGGGCGAGGAAGCGCCACTTGCCCGGGGGCAGGTCGCCGAGCGCGATGCGGCCGATGCGGATGCGTTTGAGCGCCACCACGCGCAGACCGACGAGTTCGCACATGCGGCGGATCTGGCGCTTGCGTCCCTCGCGCAGGCGGAAGCGCAGCGTGCCGGGGCGGGCCCACTCGACCCTGGCGGGACGCAGCTTCCGCCCGTCCAGCTCGAGACCGTGGTTGAGCAGCGCCAGTCCGTTCTCGACCAGCTCGCCCTCGACGCGCACGAGGTATTCCTTCTCGACCTCCGAATCCTCGCCGATCAGGCGGCGCGCGACGCGCCCGTCCTGCGTGAGGACCAGCAACCCCGTGGAATCGATGTCCAGCCGCCCGGCCGGCGCCAGCCCGCGCAGCAACGCGGGGCGGAAGCGGCCGGGGCCGTGCAGCGTATCCGCGCCGATCAGCGTGACCGCGGGCGGATGCCCGTCCTCAGCCTGGCCGGAAACGTAGCCCAGCGGCTTGTGCAGCAGGATGGTGACGCGGTCGGACTGCTGCTGGCGTGCCTCGGGCGCGAGGCGGACCTCGGCGTCCGGGTCGATGCGGGTGCCCAGCTCGCTGACGCGCTCGCCGTTGACGAACACCCAGCCGCGCTCGATGTAGGTGTCGGCCTCACGGCGCGAGCACAACCCGCGGTCGGCCATGACCTTGGAAAGACGCACGCCCTGCGCGGGCGTGTCGGGTGACGGCGCAACGGCCGGCGTCGGGCCGGAAGGACGGCGGGGACGCTGAGGGCGCGGGGCGTGTGCCTGACGGGACGCGCCCTCCCCGGCCGCGGGCGGCACCGAGGCGCGTGCAACGCGCCGGCGGCGCGGTGGCTCAGCCACGTCCGTCGACCGGGTCGGCAGCCTCGGACGACTCCCGGCCCGGTGCCGGGTCGTAGGTGCTCCAGCCGCAGCGGCGGCGGGTGTCGGGCAACTGGCCTTCGACGCGGTCGCGGTGGCGCAGCATGTAAGCCTTGGCGACGAAGTGGGCGGTGATCGGCGCCGTCAGGAACAGGAAGAACGCGATCAGCACCTCGTGGATCGAGAACTCGCCGGCGACGGCGAAGAACACCACCGACGCGATCAGCGCGCTGCCGATGCCCAGCGTCGTGGCCTTGGTCGGCGCGTGCAGGCGGCTCATCAGGTCCGGCAGCTTGATCATGCCGAATGAGCCGACCAGCAGGAACACGCCGCCGATGACGACGAAGGCCGAGACGATGAATTCGACAAACGGGTTCATGGCCGCATCCTCACTCGATCACGTCGCCGCGCAGGATGAAGCGGCAGTAGGCCACCGTGGAAACGAAACCGAACATCGCGAACAGCAGCGCGGCCTCGAAATACACCGTGGTGCCCTGGTAGATGCCGTACAGAATGATCAGCGCGATGACGTTGATGACCATGGTGTCGACGGCGATCACGCGGTCCATCACCGTCGGCCCCTTGGCCAGCCGGTAGAGGTTCAGCATCAGCGCGATCGAGACCGCGGCGAAGCTGAAGGTCAGAGCGTAGGCAATCATCCGAAAATCTCCATCAGGCGCGTCTCGTAGCGCGCCTTCATCTCGCGCACCGCCACCTCGGCGTCGGGCGCGTCGAGGCAATGCACCAGCAGGCTGCGGCCGTCGGCCGACACGTCGGCGCTGACGGTACCCGGCGTCATCGTGATGGTACCGGCCAGGATGGCGATGGCCTCCGGCGTCTTCAGGTCCAGCGGCACCGCCACCCAGCGCGTGTTGAGCTTGCCGACCGGCGAGAACAGCACCAGCTTGGCCACGATCACGTTGGCCACGATGACGTCCCACACGACGAGGACGAGGAACCGGAACACCTTGGGCCACGAGCGCACCTTGGGCCGCTCCGGCCAGAAGTGGCTGGTGAGGATGGCGATGGCCATGCCGAGCACGATGCCGACGGCCAGGCCGCCGATCGAGAACTCGTTGAGCAGCAGCATCCACAGCAGCACCAGGCCGGTGGTCAGCAGCGGATGGGGCAGCCAGCGCTGCCAGAACGTGCGTCGGTCGTGTTTGGCGTGCATGTCAGCGCCCTCCCGCCAGCCCGCCGAACAGCACGGCGGACTGGTAATCGCCCGGGTTGAACAACTGGTAGGCCGTCTCTTCCAGGTACTGCATGACCGGCCCGGCGAACACGGTCATCAGCACCGTGCCGGCCACCAGCACGCCCAGCGCCACGTAGGGCAGCGTGCCGGCCGGCACCTTCGAGGCGATCTCGCCCGGCTGCGCCGTGCTCTTCCAGAACAGCGTGCTGCCGCCGCGGGCGAAGCCGATGATGATGATCAGCGAGGTCGCCAGGATCAGGCCCCACAGCCACACGACCTGCGGCGTGTCGCGCACGGCGTCGAGGATGAGCAGCTTGCCGACGAAGCCCGACAGCGGTGGCAGGCCGGCCATCGCGATCGCGGCGAGGAAGAAGAAGGCCGAAATCAGGCCCGCCTGCGCGAAGCGCGGCGCCACGACGAGGAGGTCGCCGTGCCCCGGACGACGCTCGGTGACCAGATCCACGACCAGGAACAGCGCGGCGCCGGCCAGCGTGGAATGGATCATGTAGTACAGCGCGGCGGCCATGGCCTCGCGCTCGAACACGCCCACGGCCGCGAGCAGCGTGCCCATCGACGAGATCACGGCGAAGCTGACCATCTGGCCGAGGCTGCGTGCGGCCAGCACGCCGAAGGCGCCGATGACCAGCGTGACCAGCGCGGCAGGCATCAGCCACGGCTCGGCCACCCACGCGACCTCGCCCGAGGTGCCGCCGAAGATCAGGGTGTAGACGCGGATGATCGAGTACGCGCCGACCTTGGTCATGATCGCGAACAGCGCCGCCACCGGTGCCGGCGCGTTGGCGTAGGTGCCCGGCAGCCAGAACTGTACCGGCACCAGCGCCGCCTTCACCGCGAACACGAGCAGCAGCAGGACCGCGCCGGTGTGCAGCAGCGCCTGGTCGCCGGCCGGCGTGTCGCGCACGCCCACGGCCAGATCGGCCATGTTCAGCGTGCCGGTGACGCTGTAGATCAGGCCCACGGCGAACAGGAACAGCGTCGAGCCGATCAGGTTGATCGCCACGTACTGCACGCCGGCCTTCACGCGCAGCGAGCCGCCACCGTGCAGCATCAAGCCGTAGGAGGCGATCAGCAGCACCTCGAAGAACACGAACAGGTTGAACACGTCGCCGGTCAGGAAGGCGCCGTTGATGCCCATCAGCTGGAACTGGTAGAGCGAGTGGAAGTGCGCGCCGCGCTTGTCCCAGCCGTTGATCGCATACAGCAGCACGGCCAGGCCGATGACCGAGGTCAGCAGCACCATCATCGCCGACAGGCGGTCGAGCACCAGCACGATGCCGAAGGGCGCGACCCAGTTGCCCAGCGCGTAGCTGTGTACCGAGCCGTCGTAGGCCATGGCCATCAGGATGCAGGCGAGCACGACCAGCAGCGAGGCCGAGGCCACCGAGAAGATGCGCGCGAGCACGATGTCGAAACGCATCGCCAGCGCGATCAGCGGCGCCACCAGCGCCGGCAGCAGGATGGGAAGGATGACCCAGTGATTCATTGCGCGTCCTTCCCTTGGGACTCACCCGGCAGCGGTACGTCGACGTGATCGGAATCGCTCTCGAGGTAGGAACGCAGCGCCATCGCGACGATCAGCGCGGTCATGCCGAACGAGATCACGATGGCGGTCAGCACCAGCGCCTGCGGCAGCGGATCGGTGTAGCCGGCGGCGAAGTCGCTGATGACCGGCGGCTTGTTGATGGTCAGGCGCCCCATCGCGAACAGGAACACGTTGACGGCATAGCTCAGCAGCGTCAGCCCCAGCACGACGGGATAGGTGCGCGCGCGCAGCACCAGGTAGATACCGCCGGCGGTCATCACGCCCACGGCGGTGGCAACCATGAACTCCATGTCAGTTCTCCTCCGCGGCCGTCGCCGCGCGCGCCGTCGGGAAGTCGCCCGCCGGCCCGGTGTTCACGGGCCGGCCCACATGGCGGCCCAGTCTCGACAGGTTGGCGAGCGCGACCATCACCGCGCCGACCACGGTCAGGAACACGCCGGTGTCGAAGCCCATCGCGCTGGCGACCTCGAACTCGCCGACGATCGGCCAGTGCAGGTGCGCGAAGGCGCTGGTCAGGAACGGGAAGTCCATCACCATCGCGGCGATGCCGGTCGCGCCCGCGATCAGCACGCCCGCGCCGATGAAGGCGTGGTAATCGACCTTCATGCGCTCGGCGGCCCAGGAATAGCCGCTGCCCATGTACTGCAGCACCAGCGCGACCGAAGCCACGAGGCCGGCGATGAAGCCGCCGCCCGGCATGTTGTGGCCGCGCAGGAAGATGTAGGCCGCGACCATCAGCGCCAACGGCAGCATCAGCCGCATCGCGACCGACATGATCAGCGGATGGCGGTCGGCCGACACGGCCATGTCCGGGCTCCACGCCGCCAGCTTGCGGCCCGCGTCGGAGCGCAGCAGCCCGTCGAGCAGCGCGAAGATGGCCAGACCGGCGATGCCCAGCACGATGATCTCGCCGAAGGTGTCGAAGCCGCGGAAGTCGACGAGGATGACGTTGACGACGTTGGTGCCGCCGCCGCCCGGCACCGACTGGTTCAGGTAGTAGGCCGACAGGCTCTCGTAGTCGCGCGACAGCACCGCCCAGGTCAGGCCCGCGATGCCGACGCCGCCCAGCACGGCGATGGCGCCGTCGCGCAGCTTGCGCCCGCCACCGCTCTCGCGCGGCGTCTGCTGCGGCATGAAGTACAGCGCCAGCAGGATCAGCACGACGGTCACGACCTCGACCGAGATCTGCGTCAGCGCGAGGTCCGGCGCCGAGAAGAACAGGAAGCCCACAGACACGATCAGGCCCACCACGCCCACCGTCAGCAGCGCCAGCACGCGCTGGTGGTGCAGGCACACGGTGGCGATGCAGCAGCCGACCAGCAGCAGCCACGCGACGGCCACGACCGGCGTCGCCGCGATGGGCTCACGCGTGCCGATGCCGTTCTCGTGCGTAAAGAAGGTGACGAAGCCGATCACCACGGCGGCGCCGATCAGCCATGCCATGTAGCGCTGCATCGAGCCGTTGTGCAGGCCCAGCACCAGCCGCTGGCTCAGCCGCACCAGCGCGTTGACGGCACAGAAGAACATCGCCTTGGCGTCCGGATGCGGGCCGGCCTGCCAGAGCGCGCGCACGCCGGCGTAGCGCCACAGCGCGAACAGGCCGAGGGCCACGGCCGCGACCGACATGAACAGCGCCGGCGTGACGCCGTGCCAGATCGCCAGATGGAAGTCCGGCACCGGGCCGCCGAGCACGGCACCCGCGGTCACGCGCACCAGCCCGCCGACCATGGTCTCGGGAAGCAGGCCGATCAGCACGACCAGCGCGACCAGAATCAGCGGCGGCAGCGACATGCCCATCGGCGGGTCGTGCGGCTTGCTGGGGTAGTCGTCGCGCTGGGGCCCCATGTAGGCGTGCACGATGTAGCGGAACGAGTACGCCACCGAGAACACGGCGCCCAGCGTGGCGAACAGCGGAATCACCCAGCCCTGGCCGAGCCAGCTCGCGTGCCACGCCTCCTCGAGCATCATCTCCTTGGACAGGAAGCCGTTGAGCAGCGGAATGCCGGCCATCGACGCGGCCGCCACCATGGCCAGCGTAGCCGACAGCGGCATCAGGTGCATCAGACCGCCCAGCCGCTTGATGTCGCGCGTGCCGGCCTCGTGGTCGATGATGCCGGTGTTCATGAACAGCGCGGCCTTGAACGTGGCGTGGTTGATGATGTGGAACACGCCCGCGACGGCCGCCATCGGCGTCGCCAGACCGAACAGGAAGGTCACCAGCCCGAGGTGGCTGACGGTCGAGAAGGCCAGCAGGCCCTTGAGGTCGTCCTTGAACAGCGCGATGCCGGCGGCGATGACCATGGTCGCCAGACCGGTCGTGGCCACCAGATAGAACCACCAGTCGGTGCCCGACAGCGCCGGCCACATGCGCGCCAGCAGGAAGATGCCGGCCTTCACCATGGTCGCCGAGTGCAGGTAGGCCGACACCGGTGTGGGCGCCGCCATCGCGTGCGGCAGCCAGAAGTGGAACGGGAACTGGGCGCTCTTGGTGAAACAGCCCGCAAGAATCAGCAGCAGCGCCGGAACGTACAGCGGCGAGGCCTGGATGGCTTCACCGTGGGCGAGGATCACGGTCAGGTCGTAGGAGCCGACGATGTTCCCGAGGATCAGCATGCCGGCGATCATCGCCAGGCCGCCGCCGCCGGTCACGGCCAGCGCCATGCGGGCACCCTGGCGCCCCTCGGGCAGGTGCTTCCAGTAGCCGATCAGCAGGAAGGACGCGAGGCTGGTCAGCTCCCAGAAGATCAGCAGCAGCAGGATGTTGTCCGACAGCACGATGCCGACCATCGCACCCTGGAAGAGCAGCAGATAGGTATAGAAATTACCCATCGGGTCTTCCTTCGCGAGGTAGAACCGCGCGTAGGTGATGATCAGCAGGCCGATGCCGAGGATCAGGCCCGCGAACAGCAGGCCCAGCCCATCGAGAAAGAAATGGACGTTCAGGCCCAGTTGCGGCAGCCAGTCCCAGCCGGCCTGCACGACCTCGCCGCGAAACACCGCCGGAGCATGGGTGAGCAGCAGCGCGAGCGCCAGCAGCGTGACCGTCCCCGTCGCGATCGCACAGGCGTTGCGGCCGGCACGGATCATCAGTGCAGGCAATACCGCCCCCAGGAAGGGCAGCATCACGATCAGTGCGAGACTCATTGTTATGGTTTCCTGTCTTCCTCTTCCACCGCGCGGCGCCGGATCACTCCGGCCGCTACGTGCAGCACTCGCCGCGCGCCGGACACCCTCCTCGTGGAAGTCCGGGCTGCACCGCAGGGCGATGCGGGGCCGAAACCGGGCTGAAAAAAACCCTGTTCCGGCACCGTGCCGGCGCAGGGCTTGTCAGGGTTTTCACTTATATCGGTTCCAACCGGCCGTTAAAATACCCCAACACCACTGGGGCAGGTCAAGTCGGTCGACCGCCCCGACATGACCGCGGTCAACTTCCTCCGGACGAGGCCACGAGCACGCCGTCATGCCCCTACGCCACGCGGTTGCGCGGCTCGCCGCGGGCGAAGGCCTCGATGTTGTCCACCACCTGATCGGCCATCGTCTGCATCGCCGTCTGCGAGGCCCAGGCCATGTGCGGCGTCACGATCAGGTTCGGCACGTCCGGCGCCAGCAGCGGATTGCCGTCGCGCGGCGGCTCCTGCGACAGCACGTCCACCCCCGCCCCGGCGATGACGCCCTCGCGCAGCGCGTCAGCCAGCGCCTGCTCGTCCACGAGACCGCCGCGCGCCGTGTTGACCAGCACCGCCGTGCGCTTCATCGCCGCCAGCTCGGCCCGGCCGATCATGCCGCGCGTGGTCTCGGTGAGCGGGCAGTGCAACGAGATCACGTCGGATTCGCGCAGTACGGTCTCGAACGGCACGTAGCCCTCGCGCACCGTCGCCGCGCCGCGCTGCTCGCCCCACAGCACGCGCATGCCGAAGGCCTCGGCCAGCCGCGCCACGCCCTGCCCCAGGCTGCCACGCCCGAAGATGCCCAGCGTCGCCCCGTGCAGGTCACCCACCGGATGTCCGAACAGGCAGAAGTTCGCGCTGCGGGCCCAGCGTCCGTCGCGCACGTCCTGGTGATAGGCCAGCAGGCTGCGGCGCAGCGCCATCATCAGCAGGATCGCGTGCTCGGGCACGGTGTTCACGGCATAGCCGCGCACGTTGGAGACGACCACTCCCTGCTCGCGGCAGGCGGCGAGATCGACGTTGTCGGTGCCGGTGGCGCAGACCGCCACCATCTTCAGGTCGGGCAGCTCGCGCAGGTGCTCGGCCCTCAGCCGGACCTTGTTGATGACCGCCACCTGCGCGCCGCTCAGGCGCTCGACGACCCGGTCGGGCGGGGTCAGCGGGTACTCGATCCACTCGTGGGCGAACGCCGGCGCGCGGAAACGCGCGATGATCGACTCGCCTTCGAGATTGACGATGCGGATGCTCATGTCTCGTCTCCGGAGGTGTATGTCTTGTTGTCGTCACGCGCCCCGTTCGAGCGGAGCGTCGAACCCGCATGGTATCCGCCCCGCCCGCGCGCGGCATGCGCAATCACCGCAGCACGCGGGGCTGTTTCACTAGGCGAAACGCCGCGCCTTGGTTACACTCCGGCCAACACAAACCCATGCCGAAGCCGTGACCAAGCCTGCGGAAGCCAAGAACCCCATCCAGGTCGTCGAGCGCATGATGACGCTGCTCGACGTGCTCGCCGCGCACGCCGACCCCATGCCGCTCAAGCAGATCGCCCTCGAAAGCGGCCTGCACCCGTCCACCGCGCACCGCATCCTCGGCGCGATGACCGCCGCCGGCTTCGTCGAGCGCGGCGACGGCGGCACCTACCGCCTCGGCATCCGGCTGCTGGAACTGGGCAATATCGTGAAATCGCGCATCTCGCTGCGCGACGTGGCCATGCCCTTCATGCTCAAGCTGCACGCCGAGACCGGCGAGAGCGTGAACCTCGGGATGCGCGACGGCGACGACATGGTCTATGTCGAGCGCACCTCCAGCGGCCGCTCCTCGGTGCGCGTCGTGCACATCGTCGGCGCCCGCGCGCCGCTGCACACCACCGCCTCGGGCAAGCTCTTCCTCGTCGAGGACGGCCGCGACAAGGTGCGTGAGTACGCCCGTCGCACCGGTCTGCCCGGCAGCACCCCGGCCTCGATCACCGACCTGGACAAGCTCGAGCGCGAACTGGCCGAGGTGCGCCGCCTCGGCGTCGCCTTCGATCTGGACGAGGTCGAGCTGGGCGTGCGCTGCATCGCCGCCGGCATCCGCGACGACAGCGGCGAGCTCGTCGCCGGCCTGTCGCTGTCCACGCCGGCGGAGCGCTTCAAGCGCGACTGGGCACCGCTGGTGCGCAGCACCGCGCAGGAGATCTCGCGCGCGCTGGGCTATACCGAGCCGGCGCCGAAACCCCGCTGACGGGCGCCGGCCCTGCCGGCGCCGCGTCCCGGCCTCACTCCGACGCCCCCGTCGCCGCCTCCAGCACCTTCAGCAGGCTCGACGTGTCGTCGTAGCCCCAGCCCTGCTTCATCAGCGCATTGAGCTGCTGCCAGGTCTGCGCGGCGATCGGCAGCGGCGCGCCGATCTTGACCGCCTCGTCCAGCAGGATGCCGAAATCCTTGTGGTGCAAACGCGCCTGGATGCCGGCGGAGAAGTCGCGCCGGACCATGCGGTCACCCATGACCTCGAGCACGCGCGAAGCGGCCGAGCCGCCCATCAGCGCCGTGCGCACGGCGGCGAGGTCGACGCCGTGGGCGCGCGCCAGATGCATGGCCTCCGCGCAGGCCTGCAACGCGCAGATCATGACCATCTGGTTGCAGGCCTTCGCGACCTGACCGGCGCCGGCCTCGCCGACGCGCACGATGGTCTTGCCCATCGCGGCAAACAGCGGACGCACGCGCTCGAACACGTCCTCGCGCGCACCGGCCATGATGGCCAACGTCCCGGCCTGGGCGGCCTGCTCGCCGCCCGACACCGGCGCGTCCACCCAGTCGATGCCCCGTTCCGCGTAACGCCGCGCGAAGGCGCGCGCGGCCTCCGGCGCGATGGTGCTCATGTCCACGTGCACGGCGCCTGGCGCGAAGCCGGCCGCCAGCCCGTCCGGGCCGAAGGCCACGCCCTCGACGTCACGGCTGTTCGTGATGATGGTAATGACGGCGTCGCTGGCCGCGGCCAGCGCGGCCGGCGTGTCATAGGCCGTGGCCCCCTGCGCCACGAGCGGCGCCGCCGATTCCGGCCGGCGCGCCCACACGCCCAGCGTGTGACCGGCGCGCAGCACGTGCTCCGCCATCGGGCGTCCCATCACGCCCAGTCCGATGAATCCGACCCGCATCACCCTTGCCCTCCGCTCATGCGTTCGAACAGCTTCAGCATCGCCACCGAATCCTCCTCGCCGAGGCCGCAGCCGACCATGGCGTTGTAGAGCTGCGCCGCGGCCGCCGCGGTGGGCAGCTGCAGGCCGAGGCGGTGCGCCTCCTCGAGCACGATGCGCATGTCCTTCTGATGCATCCACGCCTTGAAGCCGGGCTGGAACTCGCGCCGCACCATGCGGCCACCGTGCACGTCGAGGATGCGCGAGGCGGCGAAACCGCCCATCAGCACCTCGCGCACCGCGCCGGCATCGACGCCGCTCTTGCGCGCGAAGTTGAGTGCCTCGGCCACGGCCGCCACGCCAACACCGGTGACGATCTGGTTGCAGGCCTTGGCGACCTGGCCCGCGCCGTTGCCGCCGATGTACGAGATCGTGCGGCCCATGGCCTCGAACAGCGGGCGCACGCGCTCGAAGGCGTCACGGTCGCCGCCGGCCATGATGGTCAGCGTGCCCTGGATCGCGCCCGGCTCGCCGCCGGACACCGGCGCGTCGAGCATCGTGACGCCGCGCTCGGCCAGACGCGCGGCGATCGACTGCGTGACCTCGGGCGAGATCGTGCTCATGTCGACATGGATCAGGCCGGGCCGCGCGCCCTCGGCGATGCCGTCCGGCCCGAGCGCGACGCGCTCCACGTCCGGCGCATCACCGACCATCGTGATGACCACGTCCACGGCGGCCGCCACGTCGGCGGCACTGGAGGCGGCGACCGCGCCCGCGTCGAGCAGCGGCTGCATGCTCTCGGGGCGGCGCGCCCACACGCGCAGGGCATGGCCCGCGCGGATCAGGTTGAGCGCCATCGGGCGCCCCATCAGGCCGAGCCCGATGAATCCCACATTCATTCCCATCTCCCGCAACAACACTAGGCGTGAACAGGACCGGCGCGGATAATCGCGCCATGGACCTGCCCGCAATGATCAAGGAAATCGGACGGGGCGCCAAGGGCGCCCGCTCGCTGGCGGCGGCCGACGCCGAGGCGCTGTTCGGCGCGATGCTCGACGGCGAGGTGCCCGACCTGGAGCTCGGCGCCATCGTCATCGCGCTGCGCATCAAGAGCGAGTCGCTCGACGAGCTGATCGGCTTCAAGCGGGCGATGGACGCGCGCTGCGCCCGCCTCGACGTGCCCGAGGGTCCGCGCTGCGTGGTGCTGCCGACCTACAACGGCGCGCGCCGGCAGGCCAACCTGATGCCGCTGCTCGCGCATCTGGTCGCGCGCGAGGGCGTGCCGGTGCTGATCCAGGGCCGGCACGACTTCGACAGCCGCACCAGCCCCTTCGAACTGCTCGCCGCGCTCGGCCTGGAGCCGGCTGCCGACGCGGCGGACGCCGCCGCCCGGCTCGCGCGCACGCGCATCGCCAGCCTGCGGCTGGAAGCGCTGCTGCCGGGGCTCGCGGACCTGCTGGCGCTGCGCACCCGCTTCGGCGTGCGCGGCAGCGGCCACACGATGGCCAAGCTGCTCGACCCCTGCCCGGGGCGCAGCGTGCGCGTGGTGGCCGTGACGCATCCGGAATACCTGGAGCGCATGCACGCCTTCCTCGTCGCCGACGGCGGCGTGTCCATGCTGCTGCGCGGCACGGAGGGCGAGGCCTTCGCCAATCCCCGCCGGCGCCCGCGCATGGAGGTGTTCGTCGACGGCGTGGCGAGCGAGGCGTGGCCCGCCGAGGAAGGCGGCGCGCCACCGCTGGCCGGCCTGCCGGACGTGCCGGGCGTGGCCGACAACGCGGCGCTGATCCGCGACATGCTGGACGGGCGCATCGCCATTCCGCAGCCGGTGCTCGATCAGGCCGCGACGCTGGTGCGGCTCGCCACGGCCTGAAGCCCGCCGCTCAGGCGGCGTGGAACGTGCCGGCACGGAAATCCTCGACGGCCTTGCGGATCTCGTCGACGGAGTTCATGACGAAGGGCCCGTACTGCACGATCGGCTCGCCGAGCGGACGCCCCGCCACCAGCAGCACGCGCGCCGGACCGTTGCCGGCCTCCAGCCGCACGCCGTCCGAATCGGGGGGGTTGGCGAGGATGGCCATGCGGCCGGCCGCGATCTCGCGCCCGTCCACCGTCACCATGCCGCGATAGACGTACAGGAAGGCGTTGTGCTCCGGCGGCAGCGCCTGCGTGAAGTACGCACCGGGCGCGAGCTCCACGTCGGCGTACAGCGGCGCCGTGGCCTCGCGCGTGATCGCGCCCTCGACGCCGTGGCTGCGGCCGGCGACGAGCCGGACCACCGCGCCGCACGGCGTCGCGAAGGCGGGGATGTCCCCCACCTTCAGGTCGCGGTAGCCGGGCGCGCACATCTTGTCGCGCGCGGGCAGGTTCAGCCACAGCTGGAAGCCTTCCATCAGCCCGTCCTCCTGCTCCGGCATCTCGGAGTGGATCAGGCCGCGCCCGGCGGTCATCCACTGCACGCCGCCGCTCTCGAGCAGGCCCTCGTTGCCCCCGCTGTCGCGGTGGCGCAGACGGCCCGCGATCATGTAGGTGACGGTCTCGAAGCCGCGGTGCGGATGGTCCGGGAAACCGGCGATGTAGTCGTCCGGGTTGTCGCTGCGGAAGGCGTCGAGCATCAGGAAGGGGTCGAGCCGCCGCTGCAGGTCGTCGGTGAGCACGCGCGTGAGCTTCACGCCCGCCCCGTCCGACGTCGGCATGCCGGCGACCAGCCGCTCCACGCCGCGCGGGCGCGCGACCGGCTCGTCGGCCGTGGCCTCGCGGTTGGGCGTGATCGGTGCGATCTCCGCGAAGCGCTCTGCCTCGCTGGCGCCGAACATCAGGCGCCGAAAGCTCGCCGCGAGGCTCCTGTCCTTGCCGGAAGGGATCGTGCTCATGTCCGTCCGCCCGCTCAGGCGAGCGCCTCCTCGAGTTGCTGTTCGGCGTCGACGAAGGCCTTCTCGATGGCCTCGTCGCCCATGCCAAGACCCTCAGCATAGATGAAACGCACGTCGGTCATGCCGAGGAAACCCAGCACGGTCTTCAGGTAGGGCATCTGCGTGTCGAACGGCGTGTCGCGGTAGAAACCGCCGCGGGTCAGCGCCACATACACCGTCTTGCCGGTCAGCAGGCCCTCGGGACCGTTCTCGGTGTAGCGGAAGGTGACGCGCGCGCGGGCGATGGCGTCGAA
>Ga0182792_1000954_pt1 | contig 25153 bp, 21 predicted proteins | sample Passage237B_FD_130497 | JGI IMG/M metagenome (GOLD analysis project Ga0182792, IMG submission 130497) | Cellulose adapted compost microbial communities from Newby Island Compost Facility, Milpitas, CA, USA - Passage2 37B (version 2) (version 2) ...
CGTTGGCCCGGCTCCACAGGTCGCCCCAGCGCCGATCCGCGAGCAGCGAGGCCGCCTGCAGGTTCTCCCGCAGCGTCATCGACCCGAAGTAGGCGGCCGTCTGGAAGGTCCGCGCGAGCCCCCGGCGCTGGCGCGCGGGCGGTGGGGCGTGGGTGACGTCCACGCCGTCCAGCAGCACGCGTCCGCCATCGGGCCGCAGCTGCCCTCCCAGAAGGGCGAAGCAGGTCGACTTGCCGGCACCGTTGGGGCCGATGATCGCCAGCCGCTCCCCCGGTAGCAGGGAGAGCGAAACGCCGTTCACGGCCCGCACGCCCCCGAACGACTTGGTGAGCCCTTCGGCCTGCAGCAGAACGCTCACCGCCGCCCGCTCCGCACGGCGCGGGGAAGATCCGCCAGCCCCCGCGGCAGCCCGATGACGACGATCAGGATGATCAGCCCCAGGCACAGCCTCCAATAGTCGGTCAGGGACAGCAGTTCGGCCCTGAGAAAGGTGAAGAGACCGGCGCCGACCAGCGGCCCGGTCAGCGTTTCGACCCCGCCCAGCAGCACCATGACCAGCCCGTCGGTCGACTGGGCGATGGAGATCGCCGAGGGCGAGATGCTGCCCTTGGAGAAGGCGTAGACGGCCCCGGCCAGCCCTGCCATGGCGCCGACCAGCACGAAGGCGGCCCACTGGAAGGCGCGCAGGTCGATGCCGATCGCCTCGGCACGCAGGGGCGAGTCGCGGCCGGCGCGCAACGCGTAACCGAAGGGCGAGAACAGGGCGCGCCACAGCAGGGCGACGCCCAGGCCGCACAGAGCCAACGCCAGGTAGTAGTAGGCCGTCTTGTTCGACAGCCAGCCGGCCGGCCAGACGCCGAAGACGCCGTTGCTGCCGCCGGTGAGGGAATCCCACTGGAAGACGATCGACCAGCTGATCTGGGCGAAGGCCAGCGTGAGCATGGCGAGATAGACGCCGCTCAGCCGCACGCAGAACCAGCCGTAGACGATGGCGAAGGCGCCGGCGACCAGCGGCGCCAGCACCAGCGCAGCCTCCATCGGCAGGCCACCGCTCTTCAGCAGCAGGCCGGCGGCATAGGCGCCCAGGCCGAAATAGGCGGCGTGGCCGAACGACACCATGCCGGACGGCCCCATGATGAAATGCAGGCTGACCGCGAACAGGGCGAAGCAGAAGATGTCGGTCAGCAGGATGGTGACGTAGCGGTCGGCGAGCAGCGGCACGCCCGCCAGCAGCGCCAGCCAGACCACGGCGAAGGTCCAGGACGGCGCCACAAGCGGCGGCGCGGGGTCGGCGGCGATGCGCTGGGCGGCCTGCGGCTTGCCCAGCAGACCGTAGGGCCGCACCACCAGCACGACCGCCATGATCAGGAACTCGACGACCAGCGTGAGCTTGGAGAAGACGATCTCCGTGCCGAACAGGGGGACGGTGCCGATGCCGATGCAGAACGCCTTGGCGACGCCGATCAGGATGGCGGCCAGGAAGGCGCCGCCGATGCTGCCCAGCCCGCCCACGACAGTGACGACGAAGGCGTCGGCAATGACCGCGAGGTCGAGCTCGAGATTGGCCGGCTCGCGCGGGATCTGCAGCGCGCCGCCCAGCCCGGCCAGCACGGCGCCCACGAAGAACACGGAGGTGAAGAGCTTCGCCTGGTCGACGCCCAGCGCGCCCACCATCTCGCGGTCCTGGGTGGCGGCCCGCACCAGCGCGCCCCAGCGCGTGCGCGTCAGCAGCAGCCACAGCCCGGCCAGCACGACCGGGCCGATGGCGATCAGCAGGAGGTCGTAGGCCGGGATGCGTCGGCCCAGGATCTCGACGGCCATCGACAGGCCGGGGGCGCGCGGGCCGACCAGGTCCTCGGCGCCCCAGGTGAAGAGCGCGACGTCCTTGATCACCAGCACGACGGCGAAGGTGGCCAGGAGCTGGAACAGCTCGGGCGACCGGTAGATGCGCCGCAGCACCAGCGCCTCGATCAGCACGCCGACCAGCCCGACGCCCAGCGCGGCGAGGGCAACGGCGGTCCAGAAGCCGAGCGGCGTGCGGCCCAGCAGCTCGATCAGGCTGTAGGCGCCATAGAGGCCCAGCATGTAGAGCGAGCCGTGCGCGAAATTGACGATGCGCGTCACGCCGAAGATCAGCGACAGGCCCGCCGATACGAGGAACAGCGATGCCGCGGCCGCCAGCCCGTTCAGGAGCTGGATGATGAAGGAGGCGAAGGTCACTTGAGGTCGTCGTCTCGACCGGAGCGCGGAGCGCGAAGCGGAGAGACCTTGCCCGTTTCAGGCAAGATCCCTCGGCTTCGCTCGGGATGACGGCGACAACGTCGCCGCGGACGGCGACGCGGTCGCCGTCAATTCGCCGGCCTCATCTTCTTCACCTCGGCGTCGGGCGGCAGGACGTCCTTGCCGTCGACGAAGCGCCAGTCCGTCATGTAGCCCTTGCCGTCCTTGACGCCGATGCGGCCGACATAGGCGCCCATCGTCGACTGGTGGTCGATCGGCCGGTACTCGATCATGCCGAACGGCGTCAGCACGGTGACGCCCTTGGCCGCCGCGATCAGCTTGTCCTGGTCGAGCGAGCCTGCCTTCTTGATGATCGCCACTGCCGACATGATCGTCGCATAGCCGACGACCGAGCCCAGCCGCGGATAGTCCTTGTACTTGGCCTGATAGGCCTCGAGGAACTTGGTGTGCTCGGGCGTCTTGAGCTGGCTCCAGGGATAGCCGGTGACGTACCAGCCCTGCGGCGCTTCTTCCTTCAGCGGATCGAGATACTCGGGCTCGCCGGCCAGCAGGTTGAAGACCTCGACGCCCTTGAAGAGGCCGCGCTGCTGGCCTTCGCGCACGAACTTGGCGAGGTCCGGCCCGAACAGCGAGGAGAAGATCGCATCGGGCTTCGCATCTGCCAGTGCCTGCGCGACCGCGCCGGCGTCGATCTTGCCGAGCGGCGTCGCCTGCTCGGTGACGAACTCGACGCCCGGCTGCTTGGCCGACAGCAGCTTCTTGAAGGCCGCCGTGGCGGCCTGGCCGTACTCGTAGTTGGGATAGACGATCGCCCAGCGCTTCTTGTTCAGCTTGACGGCGTCGGGAATGAGCATCGCCGTCTGCATGTAGGTCGAGGTGCGCAGGCGGAAGGTGTAGGCATTGCCGTTGTCCCACACGATCTTGTCGGTGAGCGGCTCGGCGGCAAGAAACATCACCTTGCGCTGCTTGGCGAAATCGGCGACGGCCAGGCCGACATGCGAGGGGAAGGTGCCGACCAGGAACGACACGCCCTCGCGGCTCAGCAGCTCCTCCGCGACCCGCACGGCATCGCCGGGATTGCCATTGTCGTCACGGCTCACGACCTCGATCTTGCGGCCGAGCACGCCGCCCGCAGCATTGACCTCCTCGACCGCCAGCTCCCAGCCCTTCTTGTAGGGTTCGAGGAAGGCCGGGAAGACCTTGTAGCTGTTCATCTCGCCGATCTTGATCGGCGCCTGGGCATTGGCCGGCGCGATCATGGCCGGTGCGGCGATCGACAGTCCCGCGAGCGCCGCGGCGCCGGCCAGCAAAGTCTTGCGAGTCAGCATGATAACCCCCTGTGTCAAATGACGACCCCTTGCCGGACCCTAGCGAGCCCGACCGGCCCACGACAAGCGTTCACGACGCAAAAGACGAGCGACGACCGCGGAAGCCGTCGCGCGGTAGAACAAGACATGCGAGCCGACTGGATTGCTCCCATAGCCTGGCCGAACGTCATCGCGGTTGCGTACGATCCCGGGACTGGCAGCAATGGCATCCACCGCCGCCTCGATAAGCCGCAGGTAGATTCCCGCCTGCCGTACTCCCCACTGTCGAACCGTGTGCTCCCAGATGTCGTCAACATCGGCCTGCGCACGCGGAGAGAGGATGGCCTGCATCCCGAGCGCTATCGGTTGCGGCTCTTCCGCTTCTTCGCAATGTGCGCCTCGAAGGCGGGCACCAATTTCCGGTATCAAGCGGGACCGGCCATTTCAAGGCAACCTGCTCCTCGATCCGCCATTGCCCGCGCAGCGACAGCGCGGCGCCTTCGATCAGGCCGCACTGGCGCAGGCGGCGGGCCTCGGCGGCGCCACGGTCCAGCGCTTCGGCGATGCAGGCCTCGGGCAGCGGACCGACGGCGACAGTGACGGGCAGGTCGCCGAGGTCGCTGTCGGGATCGAGGTCGCGCGCGGGCCGGCGCTCGATCGCGGAATGGTCGACGTTCACGGCGTTGGCGATCAGCGTCGCGGCGGCGTCGGCCGCGGCCGCGGTCGCGGCCGCGACCGTGGCCGAATCGGCGTTGCCCAGCGAGAAGGACCGCCCGCCGCGGCCCGAGGTGGCGATGCCGCGCCCCGGCTGGTCGTGGATGAGGCGCGCCGCGCCGTCGAGCGCCGACACGAACAGGCCGGCCCGCAGCTCCTGGCCGGGCGTCAGATGAAGGGCGATGTCGCCGCCGTCGTTGACATAGGCCTTGTCGAGCGTGCGGCCGGCGACCAGCGCCTGCAGCATCTCGTCGGCGACGGCGCCGGCCACCGCCGCCATGGGCGTGACGTAGACGGCGCGATGCGGCCACACCGCCTCGAGCATGCGCCGCGCGACGGGCCCCTGCAGCAGCGGGGCGGCGTCGCCCAGCGGACGGCGCAGGACCGCCAGCTCGCGCACCAGCGCCGGCAGGATGTCGCCGAAACGGTCGACCGCCTGGCCGTAGGCGCGCGCCACTTCGTCCGCGGCGCCGAACGCCTCGACGATCAGGTCGATCGGCCCGTGCTGCAGGTGCAGCCGGCCGTCCGGCAGCCGCGCGGCGACGGCGCTCACGGGTCGACGCTCATGAGCTGGACTCGTCGATGCGCACGCGGGTGCCGCGCAGCACCTCCTCGAGGCTGACCGCACGCGAGGCATAGCCGCCCAGCGCGGCATAGTCGTCGGCGCGCAGCGTGAACTCGATGGGCGCCACCAGGGCGGGCGTGGGCACGGATCCGAACGACCGGTCGGGCATGCGCGCGACGTCGACCATCAGGGTGATGCCGCCACCCGGCCAGACATAGGCCGGCACGCCGCCCAGCGTCACGCGCGTCAGCGCGGCGCGCACCGAACGGGTGAGCCGCACGGGATTCTCGGTGACCCCGGCGCGCAGCGAGCCGCCCGCGCCGGCCATGAAGAGCACGGTGCAGAGCGCGGGCTCGCAATTCTCGGCGATGCGCTCGACGACGTGGCGCACCGGCGCCGGCATCTCGGCCGGCTGCGGCTTCAGCTCGCGGTCGAGCTCGAACCAGGCCGAATGCTCGCCGGTCGTCGACACCATCAGCAGCTTCAGGCCGGGCCAGGCCTGCTTGGGGTCGATCTTCTCGATGATCTCCAGCGGATCGGAGAGGTTGGTGCCGCCCCAGCCCAGGCCGGGCTCGGCAACCTGGAAGTAGCGGCCCGGCGTCGAGCGGCGGCCGCGCACGCGGATGCCGGCCGGCTTCATGTCGAGGAAGCGGCCCCCCTGGTGCTCGCTCAGCACGCCCGTGATGTGGTCGTCGACCACGATCACCTCGTCGACATGGTCCTTCCATTGAGGCGCGAACATGCCGATGGCCGCCGAGCCGCAGCCCACGCGCATGCGCTCCTCACGCACGCCGTTCACGACGGGAGGCCGGTCGGCCTGCACGACCACCGTCGCGCCGTCGTCGATGGCGAGTTCCACCGCTGCGCGATTGCAGAGCGCCAGCAGTGTGTCGCAGGTAACGACGCCTTCCTTCTTGCTGCCCCCGGTCAGATGGTGGACGCCGCCCAGCGACAGCATCTGCGAACCGTATTCCGCCGTCGTCACGTGACCGACCGCCTCGCCCTTCACCCGCACCGTCGCCTGCTCGGGGCCGAGCCAGCGGTCGGTGTCGATCTTCACCTTCACGCCGCAGTAGCTGAAGATGCCCTCGGTCACGACCGTAACCATGTCGACACCCTCGTGCTTCGACGACACGATGAAGGGCGCAGGCTTGTAATCGGGATAGGTCGTCGTGGCGCCGATGCCGGTAACGAAGGCGCCCTCGCCGCGGCCCAGCTCGCCGCGCCAGCCGTCGCTGCCCTCGACGAAGGCGACGCGCGCCAGGTCGGGCTTCGCCAGCAGCACCAGCGGATCGACGCGCACCAGGCGGCCCTCCTCGTTGGCGTAGCGATCGCAGGCACCGGCGCGGCCCGGCCGGATGCGGCAGAGGACGGGACAGGCATCGCAGCGCACGATGCCGGCGCCGCGCTCGGCCTCGGTGAGGGCGAGGTCGTCGGTCACCGGCCCGCCTCCTGCGCCAGCAGCGCCGCGCGCAGGCGGTGCGGCAGGAGCGGCACGCGATGGGCGCGCACACCGGTGGCGTGATGCACGGCGCCCAGGATGGCGGGCGCGGTCGGCACCAGGCCGGGCTCGCCGACGCCCTTGGCGCCCGACGGTCCCAGCGGCTCGCGGTCCTCGATCAGGATGCACGCGATGTCGGGCACGTCGCCCATCGTCGGGATGAGATAGTCGTGCAGGTTCTCGGTGCGGCCGGGCAGGTATTCCTCCATCAGCGCGAGGCCGAGGCCCTGGGCGATGCCGCCCTCGATCTGACCCTCGACCAGCGTCGGATTGATCGCCCGGCCGACATCGTGCGCGGCCACGAGGCGCAGGACCTTCACGGTGCCCAGCTCGAGGTCGACTTCGACCTCGGCCATCTGCGCGGCGAAGGCATAGGTGGCATAAGGGATGCCCTGGCCGTCGACGTCCAGCGGCGTGGTCGGCGGATCGAAGGTCCCCTCGCCCGTCAGCGGGCCGGCCGTCGCGAGGTCGATCGTGCGCACCTCGCCGCCGTCGCGCACGGCGAGGCGCGCGCCGTCGAGCGACAGGACCGCGTCCGACCCGGCATTGGCCAGGCGCAGGATCTGCCGGCGCAGGTCGCGCGCGGCGCGCTCGGTCGCGGCACCCGACACGAAGGTCTGGCGCGAGGCCGAGGTCTTGCCGGCGTCCGTCGTGAGATCGGTGTCGCCGCACACCAGCGCGAACCGCGCCGCCGGCAGGCCGAGCGCGTCGGCCGCGATCTGAGTCAGGATGGTGTTCGAGCCCTGGCCGATATCGACGGCGCCGTTGTAGAGCGTGAGTGTGCCGTCCGCCGACAGGCCGACGCGCATGCGCGAGGGGTTCGACATCGAGGTGTTGCCGATGCCGTACCACATGCAGCCGACACCGACGCCGCGCCGCCGCGTGCCGCCGTTCGCATTGAAGGCGGCCGCGGCGTCCTGTGCCTTGCGCCAGTGCGGCTGCAGCGCTTCCAGGCACTGGACCAGTCCCGCCGAATGGGCGAGCGTCTGGCCGGTCGCCGTGATGTCGCCGACACGCAGGGCGTTCTTCAGCCGGAAGTCCAGGCGATCGATGCCCAGCCGGTCGGCCAGCGCGTCCATCATCGCTTCGTGCGCGATCGCGGCCTGCGGCACGCCGAAGCCGCGGAAGGCACCGGCTGGCGGGCCGTTGGTGAAGAAGGCCTCGCCCCAGGTGCGCACGTTCGGCACCCGATAGGGACCCATGGCATGGACCGGCACGCGATTGGCCACGGTCGGTCCCCACGAGGCATAGGCGCCGGTATCGAAGGTGGCGGTCACGTCGCAGGCGAGCAGGCGGCCCTCGGCATCGCAGCCGAAGCGCGCGGCGACGCGCGCCGGATGGCGCTTGGTCGAGGCGGCCATGCTCTCCGGCCGCGTATAGACCAGCGCCACGGGACGCCGGAGCATCCACGCCGCCAGGGCGATCAGCGGCTGGACCGACAGGTCGAGCTTGCCGCCGAAGCCGCCGCCGCACGCCGTCGGCACGATGCGGACCGCCTCGGGCGGCAGCCGCATGACCTGCGCGACCTCGTCGCGGTCCATGTACGGCGTCTGGGTCGTGGCGTGGATCTCGATGCGGTCGCCGACGCGCTGCGCCCAGCCGGCCTCGGGCTCGATATAGGCGTGCTCGACGAAGGCCGTCTCGAACACGCCCTCGGCGACGGCGGCACAGGCGGCGAAGGCCTCGTCGACACGCCCCCGCCGCACGCCGCCCTCGAGCAGGAGATTGCGCGGGCGGCCCTCCTGCACCAGCGGCGCATCGGAGGCCGTCGCCGCGTCGATGCCGATCACCGGCGGCTCGGGCATCCACGTGATCGGCACGTCATGGTCGGCAACGGCCAGCACGGCGTCGCGCGCGCCGACCAGGGCGAGCACCGCCTCCCCGCGATAGCGCACCACGCCGTCGGCCAGCACCGGCTGGTCCTTGATGTCGGGATAGATGCCGAAGCCGTTGGACGGCACGTCGGCCGCGGTCAGCACGGCGGCCAGCCGGCGGCGCAGCGGCGCGAGATCGCCAAGCACGAAGCGCGCCCGCGCATGCGGCGATCGGACGACCCGCACCCACAGCGCGTCTGCCGGCACGGCATCGGCCCCGAACCTGTCGCCGCCCGTGACCTTCGCCACCCCGTCCACCCGCGCCATCCGCGCGCCCACGGCACCGCCGGCGCACGGCATATCCGCCGGCCGGTCAGCGGCAACGTCCAGCACGGCGTCGACGATCTTGCGGTAGCCGGTGCAGCGGCACAGCACGCCGCCCAGCGCATCCTCGACCTCGCGGCGGCCGGGCCGCTCCGTGCGGCGCAGCAGCTCGGTCGCGGCCATCAGCATGCCCGGCGTGCAGATGCCGCACTGCGCCGCGCCGCGGGCGAGGAAGGACTGCTGCAGCGCCTGTAGCGTACCATCGGCGGCCGCCAGCCCCTCGACCGTTTCGACCGCGCGTCCCTCGACCTGGCCCATCGCCACGAGGCAGGCACAGGTCTGGCGGCCGTCGAGCAGGACGGTGCAGGCGCCGCAGTCGCCGGCGTCGCATCCCACCTTGGTGCCGGTCCGGCCGAGATCGTCGCGCAGCGCACCGGCCAGCCGCGTGAGCGGCGATCCCTGCCAGTCCACGGGCCGACCATTGAGGCGGAAGACGACCTTCACGACGCGAAGCCCTGCAGCAGGCGGCGGAGCAGGGTGACCACGACGTCGCGCCGGTAGGCCGCGCTGCCGCGCACGTCGTCGATCGGGCTGAGCGGCGCCAGATGCGCGGCCTCCACGCACGCCGCGAGCCGGCCGCGCGGGCGACCCGCCAGCGCCGCCTCGAGCGCCGGCAGGCGCTGCGCCACCGGCGAGCAGGCGCCGACCGCGATACGCGCTGCGGCGACGTGGCCGTCGGCAATCTCCAGCGTGGCCGCCGCCATGGCGATCGAGATCACGAGATAGCGCCGCGCACCGAGCTTGAGGAAGCCGCTGCGTGCCGCGACCGCCGGCCGCGGCACATGGATTGCCGCGAGCAGCTCGCCGGGCGCCAGCGCAGTGCGGCGCGGTCCCGTCACGAAGTCCGCCACGGGCAGGCGGCGCGGCACCGCGCCCACGATCTCGACCTCGGCATCGAGCGCCAGCAGGCAGGGCATGCCGTCAGCCGCCGGCGAGGCATTGCAGAGATTGCCGCCGATCGTGCCGGCATTCTGGATCTGACGGCCCCCGACCTCGCGCGCGGCCTGCCTCAGCCCATCGAACAGCGGCGGCAGGTCCGCCTCGATCAGCTCGCTCCAGGTCGTCGCCGCACCGATGCGCCAGCCCCACCCATCCTCGGCGAGGCCGTGCATCTCGTCGATCGCGCCGACATCGAGCACGTCCTCCTCGATCGCCCTGCCGACGCGTGCGGGGTAGAAGTCGGTACCGCCGGCCAGCACCGTGTGCGGCCGCGCCAGCAAGCTCAGCGCCTCATGCAGGCGGTGGGGTCGGCGATAGGCACCCATATCGTTCGTGTACATACGATGACACAGGCGGGCGCCGAGTCAAACGGAGAGCGCCTCAGACGATCCTGGAGAGCAGGTCGAGGAGCTGGCGCTGCTCGCTGGCGTTGAGCGGCTTCAGCGTTTCTCGCGACACAGCCGGCCCGTTCAGCAGGAGCTTGGTCGCGAGGCGCTGCCCTTCCGTCGTCAGGCTGAGCAGCGTGCGCCGCGCATCGCCGGGATCGGGCCGCGAATCGACCAGCCGGCGTTCCCGGAGCCGGCGCACCACGCCCTGCATGGTCGCCTTGTCCATGCCGACCAGCCGGCCCAGGTGATTCTGCGACAGCTCGGTGTATTCGTGCAGCTTGACCATGCTCGAATACTGCGTCGGCGTGATGTTGGGATCGCCGATGGTGACCTGGAAGATTGCCGATGCCCGTTGATGCGCCCGCCGCAGCAGGTAGCCGATCTGGTCTTCGATGCGGTAAGGCCTCGGTGCCGGACCCGACGCCGACCGCGGCTCCTGCTGTTTTCTTGCGACGTTGCTTCGCATCGCCCCCCGCCCCTCGTTGACCCTTGGCTACACCCGCGGCGCGCGGCGCACAACGGTCTCATAACACCCGACGGCAGGCGTGAAATGCGAAAGGCGACCGACTATCGGGATGACGCACAAAGAACACGGTGGCACCTTCGCACCGCTCAACAACAGGATCGGGGAAATGCCGGGCGCACTTGACGGAATCAGGATCGTCGATCTCACCAACATCATACTGGGTCCCTACGGCACGATGTTGCTGGCGGACCAGGGCGCCGACGTGATCAAGGTCGAGGCGCCCGAAGGCGATGCCGTGCGCCATATCGGCAAGCCGGCGAAGACGGCCGGCATGGGACCGACCTACCTCTACGTGAACCGCAACAAGCGCTCGCTCTGTCTGGACCTGAAGAACGAGGCGGCGCGCGCCGCGCTGCTCAAGGTGATCGCCACCGCCGACGCGTTCGTCCATGCGCTCAGGCCGCAGGCCATCGAAGGACTTGGGCTCGGCTACGAGGCGATCCGCAAGATCAAGCAGGACATCGTCTATGTCGGCGCCTACGGCTATTCGGCGGACGGCCCCTACGGCACGCTGCCGGCCTATGACGACGCGATCCAGGCGCGCTTCGGCATCGCCGACCTGATGGGCCGCGCCGCCGGGGACGATGTGCCGCGCTATCCGCCGACCATCATCGCCGACAAGACGGTGGGGCTTACGTTCGCCTTCGCAACCCTCTCCGCCCTGATGCATCGCCAGCGCACCGGCGAAGGCCAGTTCGTCGAGGTGCCGATGTTCGAGACCATGGCGTCCTGGCTGATGGTCGAGCATCTGTGGGAGCGCACCTTCAGCGACCAGGGCGAGGTCGGCTACACGCGGCTGCTGGCGCGCACGCGCAAGCCCTACCGGACGCTGGACGGCTGGATGGCCATCCTGCCCTACAACGACAAGCACTGGCGTAACTTCTTCGAACTGGTCGGCCGGCCGGAGGTGCTGAAGGACCCGCGCTATTCGACCATCAACGCGCGCTCGATGCATATCGCCGACATGTACGCCATGGTCGAGGCGCTGGCCCCGACCCGGACCACGGCCGAATGGGTGAAGTTGCTCGATCAGGCGCAGATCCCCAACGCGCCGGTATCGCGGCCGGCCGACCTGTTCGAGGACCCGCACCTGGTCTGGCGCCAGCTCTTCCGGAAGTATCCGCATCCCAGCGAAGGCGAGATCATGATGGTCGAGCCGCCGATGCGCATGAGCCGCACGCCGCCGGCGATCCGCCGCATGGCGCCGCTGCAGGGCGCCCACTCGCGCGAGGTTCTGGCGGAAGCCGGACTCAGTGCGACTGAAATCGAGACACTGAAGAAGGACGGCGCGCTTATCGAACCGTGACGGCGAGCTCCGCCGCCGCCAGGTCCTCCAGCGCCGCACCCACCGACTTGAAGAGGGTGATGGTGGCATCGTCGCCCGATGCGCGGCCGCTCTTCTCGCCGCGCGCCAGCTCGAACAGATCGGCCCTTATGCCGGTCTCCGCCAGGGCGCCGCTGGCCAGCGGCTGCACGATGTCGCCCGCCTCCTTGAGCGCGCCGGCGCGGGTGTCGACATGGACAGCGGCGCGCCGCACGGCCTCGTCGTCGCTCTCGCGCATGTGCGGCGTGAAGGCACCGACCAGGTCGATATGCTGGCCGGGACGCAGCCATGCCCCTTCCACCAGCGGCTCGGTCGACAGCGTGGCGCAGGAGACGATGTCGGCCTCACCGACGGCCTGCCACCGATCGGTGACGGCGCACACCTCGATCGGCCGGCCCAGCGCCCGCGGCAGCGATGTCGAGAGTTCGTTCGCGAGACCCTGCGCGGTGTCGGCACGGCGTGCCCAGATCGCCACCCGTTCGATGGGCCGTACCTTGGCATGCACGCGGATCAGCTCGGGCGCCAGCGCGCCGGCGCCGATCATCAGCAGGCGGCGCGCCTGCGGCCGCGACAGGTAGCGCGAGGCCAGGCCCGAGGCGCAGGCGGTACGGCGCTTGGTCAGCACCGTGCCGTCGAGCATCGCGACCGGCGCGCCGGTGCCGCCGTCGAGCAGCAGATACTGGCCGTAGATCGAGGGCAGGCCACGCCTGCCGTTGTCGGGAAAGACGGTGACCAGCTTGATGCCGATATGGCCCGTCCCCTGCCCCGTGGATCGGCCGCGCGTCCAGGCTGGCATCAGCAGCAGGGTGGCATCGGCCGAGCCCGGTCCGTTCGGCGCCGCAACGGTATGATGGTGGCGCGTCGGCATCTCGCAGCCCGCGCGGAACAGCGCCTCGAGGCGGTCGATCAGGGTCAGGTCGTCGAGGGCGGCATCGACCTCGTCGGCCGACAGGATCCTCACGCGAAGGGGCCGCGGTTGCGCGGCGCGGGTTGCGACAGCTCGGGCGCGACGAGCGCGGCCTGCCGTTCGATCGCCTTCTGCTCGTGCGGCGCGGGAGCGCGCGCCGAGGCGGCGGCGGCTGGCGCCACCTCGCGCAGCCGCTGCAGCTCACGCTCCAGGCGCGCCGCCTCGCCCTTGGCGGTGCGTGCCCGCCGGCGATGGTGCCGGCCGGCCCACCAGCCCATGCCCAGCCCGGCCAGCACGCCGAGCAGCAGCACGCCGATCACCAGCAGGTAGAGCGGCATGACGACCAGGTGCGGCAGCGGCCACAGGGAAAGCTGCACGGGCTGGCTGTTGCTGACCGCGATCAGCACGCCGATGAGCACGAACAGCACGAAGAGGACGCGGACGAATATCTTCATGGGCGGGGGAGAATGCCACGCCGGAGGCACGCGGCTCCAGTGGCGAAGGCGCGCGCAGCAGGCGGCGCACGCCCGCTACTTGTCGCTTTCGCTTTCCGGGGCCGGCTCGGGCGGGGCGAGGCCCGCGGCCTTGACCGCCTCCCTGTTGAGGCGGTCGCGCAGGTCCTTTCCGGTCTTGAAGTAGGGAACACGCTTGGAAGCCACCGCGACCTGCTCCCCGGTGCGCGGATTGCGTCCGGTGCGCGGCTCCCGCTTCTTCACCGAGAAGGCGCCGAAGCCGCGCAGCTCCACCCTGTGGCCGCTGGCCAGCGCCTTGGAGATCTCGTCGAAGACCGTGGCAACGATGCGCTCGACATCCCTCTGGTAGAGATGGGGATTGCGGGCCGCCAGGCGGGCAATCAGCTCCGACTTGGTCATTGCGTTCACACTAGCGCAAAAACCCTGGCGCTTCAAGCCTAAGCCCTTGAATCAAAAAGGAAAGCGCCAGCGCCCTCGCGAGAGGCCAATGGGGATAGGGGGAAGCCTCGCGGCTTCTCCCCTCCCACACCACCGGACGTACGGGTCCGTATCCGGCGGTTCGATGGATCATGCAGGCTTTGGAGCCGCGACGGGAGCCAGGCCGAGTGAACTGAGAAGGCGGGTTGGCAATGCGATGGTGAGCGCGGGGCTGTTCGCGAGCCGCCAAGGCCATGCGGGCTGCCGGCGGTCTGTGCCGCCAGGTCCCGGCCGACGCCGAGGCGTCGCAGCTCGGCAAAGCGAGCCGGTCCACGCTTCCACTGCTTCCAGGCGACGGCGCGCACCCGCCGCCTGATCCACTCGTCAAGGTTCTCACGCTCGACAACTGCTTCCATCGACGGTCCCGCGACCGCCGGGCATTCGAGACTGGGGCTCGCCGCGCAGGCTTCAGCTCCTTGGGAGGGGGTGCTTCGGGCTTCACCCGTTGCGCCGCGGCCCAAGTCCAGCTCTGGCTGTGTCTTCTGCTGCATAAAGCATGTTCCGTTCGGCTGGAATCAGCCGAACGGAACATGCCTTGTGAAACTTCGATCACCCGCGCGCGCGTTTCCACTATGACCGAACCGCTTGCGGTTCCGTCATAGTGGAAACCGCTCTAGGCTGCGCGAGATCTCCGTTCTACTGGCCACTTCCACCGTTCGGGCCTTCGGCGGCGCGCCGCCGCCTACTATGCCCTCGGCTGACTTCTGCGCTGCGGTCAGATCGGCTTACGACGACCTCAGTCCCGTTGCCGGGACACAGCGCAGACCTCCCGAGGTAAGACCGACTGCCTTCGCCGCATCCCGCCGGATTTACCACCCCGACCCTTGGTGACTGTGGACTTCGCGATCAGCAGCTCGCTCGTCCGCCCGGGTAGGCCTCGTTATCCGGTTCTTGTCCATCAGGTCGCGACTTTGCTCCACGCTTTCTTCAGACCACGTCTCGCGACGACGCCCTTGCGCTTCGCTAATCCTTCGCCGTCACCAGGCTGGATAGAGGACTTTCACCTCCAAGCCGTCGTTCATACTCGGCACACAGCAAAAAGGCCGGCTCCAGGGAGCCGGCCTTTGCGAAGGTCACCCGAAGGCGGCGGACCTTACTTGTTGTCCGCCTCCTTGCGTTGGGCCCGGCTGAGGGCCGCCCCCAGGATGTCGCCGAGGCTGGCGCCGGAGTCGGACGAGCCGAAGTCGGCCATCGCCTTCTTCTCCTCGTCGAGCTCGCGCGCCTTGACCGACAGCACGACGCGCCGCGAGGCCCGGTCGATGTTGGTGATCTTGGCGTCGAGCTTGTCGCCGATGGCGTAGCGGTCGGGGCGCTGCTCCGAGCGGTCGCGGCTGAGCTCGGACTTGCGGATGAAGCCCGGGATGCCGTCCTGCACCGTCACGTCGATGCCGTTGTCCTGGATGCCCGAGACGATGACAGTCACGACATCGCCCTTCTTGGCGACGTTGCCGACATTCTCGAACGGATCGTTCTCGAGCTGCTTGATGCCGAGCGAGATCCGCTCCTTGTCGATGTCGACGTCGAGGACCTTGACCTTGACCTGGTCGCCCTTCTTGTAGTCGCGGATCGCCTCGTCGCCGGCCTTGTCCCACGACAGGTCGGAGAGATGCACCATGCCGTCGATGTCGCCGGGCAGACCGACGAACAGGCCGAACTCGGTGATGTTGCGGACTTCGCCATCGAGCTCCGTGCCGGCCGGATACTTGTCGGCGAAGCTTTCCCACGGGTTGGCCATGCACTGCTTCAGGCCGAGCGAGATGCGGCGCTTGGACATGTCGACGTCGAGCACCATCACCTCGACCTCCTGGGAGGTCGACACGATCTTGCCCGGATGGACGTTCTTCTTGGTCCAGCTCATCTCGGAGACGTGCACCAGACCTTCGACGCCCGGTTCCAGCTCCACGAAGGCGCCGTAGTCGGTGATGTTGGTGACGCGGCCCTTGAGCTTGAGCCCCACCGGGTACTTGGCGCCCGCGCCGTCCCAGGGATCGCTCATGAGCTGCTTCATGCCCAGCGAGATGCGCTGCGTCTCGGGGTTGAAGCGGATGACCTGCACCTTGACCTGCTGGCCGATGGTGAGGGCCTCCGACGGATGGTTGATGCGCTTCCAGGCAATGTCGGTGACGTGCAGCAGGCCGTCGACGCCGCCCAGGTCCACGAACGCACCGTAGTCGGTGATGTTCTTGACCACGCCGTCGAGCACCTGGCCCTCGGACAGATTGCCCATCAGGCGCGTGCGGTCCTCGGCGCGGGTCTCCTCCATGACGGCGCGGCGCGACACGACGATGTTGCCGCGGCGACGGTCCATCTTGAGGATGGCGAACTGCTGGGCCTGGCCCATCAACGGGCCGACGTCACGCACCGGGCGGACATCGACCTGGCTGCCCGGCAGGAAGGCCACGGCGCCCGACAGGTCGACCGTGAAGCCGCCCTTCACGCGGCCGAAGATCGTGCCCATGACGCGGTCGCCGTCGGTGAAAGCCTTCTCGAGCAGCGTCCAGGCCTCCTCGCGGCGGGCCTTGTCGCGCGACAGGACGGCTTCGCCGTCCTTGTTCTCCATGCGGTCGACGAAGATGTCGACCAGGTCGCCTTCCTTCACTTCCGGTGCGCCGCCGCCATTGGCGAACTCGCGCAACGCGACACGGCCTTCGGACTTGAGGCCGACATCGACGACGACGAAATCATTGGCGATGCGAATGACGCGGCCCTTGACGACCGTGCCTTCGAAGCTCGAGGAACCGCCCAGCGATTCGTCGAGAAGTGCTGCGAACTCCGCGCTGGCGGCGTCGTTCGGATTCTTACGCAGGGCGCTGCCCTTGGCCATTCAATACCTCTTCCTTCCTCGATCCCGGGCGAAACGCTGCCGCCCGTCGGCCAACCGGTTGATCCGGCGGATCCACTGCCTTTGAAACACCGCGGCGGGTTTCCCGCCGCAGTCGCCGCTCCCCCGATTTGCGATCCGCCGGCGGCGACTTACGGCCCGGCCGATCGAAAGCCCTTGCCCTCAATGAACGCCAAGGCGGCGGCGAAGGCCGCGTCGGCATCCATGTCGCTGGTATCGAGAAGGTAAGCATCGGGTGCGGCCTTCAAGGGGGCAGCCGCCCGTTCGCTGTCGCGACGGTCCCGCTCCGCCATCTCGGCAAGAACGCGCGGCTTTATAGTGTCGGCACCCTGCGCGCGCAACTCCCGGTACCGTCGATCGGCACGCGCCTCCAGGCTCGCCGACACGTAGAGCTTCACCGGGGCGTCGGGACAGATCACCGTCCCGATATCGCGCCCGTCGAGCACCGCGCCGGACGGCTGATATGCGAAGTCCTTCTGGAATTTCAAGAGGTTGGCGCGCACCTCCGGGATCGCGGAGACGCGCGAGGCGGCCTGCCCCGCCGCATCGGTCCGCAGCTCTGGATTGGCGAGGTCGGCCGCCCGGAGCGTCGCGGCCAGCTCGGCCGGCGGCCGCCCCGTTCGCTCGGCCGCCCAACCGACGGCCCGGTAGAGGAGCCCGGTGTCGAGATGCGGCAGGCCGAAATGGGCCGCCAGCCGACGGCCCAGGGTGCCCTTGCCCGAGGCCGCCGGCCCGTCGATCGCGATCAGCAGGGGCCCTCTCACGCCGCCTCGTGGGTCGGGCCGATTTGCGCGCCGAGGCCGTTCATCAGCGCCGCGAAGCCCGGGAAGCTGGTGCCGATGAAAGAGCCATCATCGACGGCCACGGGTGTCCGCGCCGCCAGCCCCAGCACCAGGAAGGCCATGGCGATGCGGTGGTCGAACCGCGTCGCCACCAGCCCGCCCCCCGCGGGAGGTGCACCGCTACCGTGCACCACGAGGTGATCGGCGCCCGTCTCGACGCGTACGCCATTGGCGGCGAGACCGGCGGCGATCCCGGCCAGCCGGTCGCTTTCCTTCGTGCGCAATTCGGATAGTCCCGGCAGGCGCGTCGTGCCGCGCGCGCAGGCCGCCGCCACGGCGAGCACGGGATATTCGTCGATCATCGAGGGCGCCCGCTCGGCCGGAACGTCCACGCCCGCCAGCGCGCCGCCGCGCACCCGGATGTCGGCGACAGGCTCTCCGCCGACCTCGCGCGCTTTCTCGAAGACGATGTCGGCACCCATTTCGCGCAGCGTCACGTAGAGGCCCGCGCGCAGCGGATTGACCCCGACATTCTCGATCGTGACGTCGCTGCCGGGGCGGATGGCGGCGGCGACGGCCGGAAAGGCCGCTGAGGACGGGTCGCCCGGCACGACGATGTCGCACGGCCTGAGCTCTGGCCAGCCGGCCACGGTGATGCGCCATCCACCCTCCGCATCCGGAAGGACGCGCACCTCGGCGCCGAAATGGCGCAGCATGCGCTCGGTATGATCGCGTGTGGCTTCGGGTTCGATGACCGTGGTCTCACCCGCCGTATTGAGCCCGGCCAGCAGGATCGCACTCTTCACCTGGGCGGACGCGACCGGCAAACGGTATTCGATGGGCACCATCTCGTCGGTGCCCGTGATGGCGAGCGGCAGGCGACCGCCGGCGCGCGCGCCGAAACGGGCGCCCATGCGCGCGAGCGGGTCGATGACGCGCTGCATCGGCCGGCGCCGCAGCGACGCATCGCCCGTCATGACGCTGCTGAAGGGGTGGCTGGCCAGGATGCCGGACAGCAGGCGGGCCGCCGTGCCGGCGTTGCCGAGATCCAGCACGTCGTCGGGCTCGGTGGCGCTGCCGACGCCGAATCCGCGCACCCGCCAGAGATCCGCGGTGCGATCGTGCGTCACCTCGGCGCCCAGCGCCCGCATCGCCGCCGCCGTGGCCAGCACGTCCTCGCCCGTAAGCAGGCCTCGCACGGTGGTTTCGCCCAGCGCCAGAGCCCCCAGCATGAGGGCACGATGGGAAATCGACTTGTCGCCGGGCGCGCGCACGCGACCGCTCAAGCGCGCCACCGGATGCGCCAGCATCTTCACCGAAACACTCCGCTGTGGGCACGCGACGCCAGGACACCCTCCAGAACACGGCAGAATTGCGACGCCGCGCCACGCACTTTCCGCCGGGCTGCGCGCGGTCCGGCGGAGAGGTGCTCTACCATGCCGGAATTTGGTTTTGACAGGGTGAAAGACGCGTGACATACGCGCTCCCTCACGGCCGCCCTTGCCTTGCGGCCGACCCAGCCGATATTAGCGGAATTTCCGGGAGCAACTGCGTGGTCAAGGCGAACTGGGGTACGAAGCGCACCTGCCAGAGCTGCAGCGCGCGATTCTACGACCTGAACAAGAGCCCGATCAAATGCCCGAAGTGCGGCCGCGAACATGATCGCGAGGACTTCGTGAAGGTCCGCCGCGGTCGCGGCGCGGCAGCGGCGACCACCGCGGCAATGGCGGCAGCAGCGGCAGCGGCGAAGGCGGCGGCGAAGAAGAAGGCGGACGAGGCGGCGCTGGTCGGAGACGAACTGCCCGATGTGGAGGGCGACGAGGCGCTGGAGGATGCCGACGATCTGGCCGACGAGACCGAGGATCTCGACGTCGACGTCGACGTCGAGGACGACAAGGGCGAGGGAGACCGCTAGGCCCTGTTGCCTCGCCGCGAGGTACGACTTATACCTCGCGCCACCCAGACGGAATTCGGGGCCATAGCTCAGCTGGGAGAGCGCTACAATGGCATTGTAGAGGTCGGCGGTTCGATCCCGCCTGGCTCCACCAAGTTTCTCAAGGGCTTAATGCTCTTGAGAGCCTGACTAGGTAGCACGCAACTAGAACGCTGCTCCTGGTTGACGAATGGGCCAAGGTGCTGCCGGTCAAGCAAGGCACCGAGGTCCGACCAATACGCTTCGACCGCCCGGACCACCCCGCGAAGGTGCTCCGGGCGATTTTTTGCGTACATCTCCGTTGTCCTATAGCCGGTCGAGTGGCCAAGGAAGCCCGAAAGCTCCCAAGGCTGCACTCCGCGACCGCGCAACTCCGTCGCGACGGTGTGGCGGATGGTGTAGGCGCTGACCGTCCGCATGGCATCGCCGGCGGCCTTGGCAGTGACCAGTAGCTTTGCGGCACCGTCCCAATCGCCAGCGCGCCAGGCGGCTATCACGGCGCCGGCGGCCTCGCGACGGATCATTGCCCGGGCCCGCTCGCGGACGCGCTCGATTGCGCTGCGTATCGACTTCAAGGGCCGGTCGTTGAAGTGGATGACCCGGCCCGGCGGCACGTTCTGAAGGATCGGCACGAGGAACGACGCCATAGGAATTGCCGGCCGATATTTCTTGTTCTGCCGTCGGCCAGGCGGGTTGAGGTCGATGACCTCCCCTTCGAAATCGAATTGCCCGAATGTGGATAAGTCGAGGATGGAGCTCGGCCTGGCCGCCGTGCCGAACGCCAGCGCGACGTAGCGGATGACATGCGGGAGATCCTCAGCAGCCGCGCGCAGGAACCATCGCGCCTCGGCCATCGTCATCGCGCGAGCGCGTGGGTCGCCTTCCGGCGGTAGCTTCACGAATGGCGCTCGATCGAGCAGGCCTTCCTGCAGCGCCCAATTCAGTGCGCGCTTGCCGACCGCGAATATGCGCCGGATGTAGCCATCGGCGTAGCCGTCCTCCTCGAGCGCTTCGGCGAACTCGCGTTGCTTCGTCGATGTCACCTCGGAGACCAGCGCGCCGGGGAAGTGATCGGACCACTTCGCGAGGCCATATCGGTTCGGCACGCTGCTGGCCTGCAGACGGCCTTCGCTATTGAACCAACGCACCAGAATCGTCTCGAGCAAGACTTCCTGCGGCGCCTCGCGCTCCATGCGACCGTGCTGTTGAACCCATGCCGCCAGCTCTAGTTTCGCGGTTTCAAGGTCGTCTGTGCCAAGCGATGCGCGGCGCGTCTGTCGAGACTGAGGATCGAACCACGTCCGACACCAGGCACCGCTGTTGGGCCGCTGGCTGAGCCAGAAGCCTCCGACTTCGAAGCGCTGTCGGTCTCGGTATCTCGACATGATGGCACCCGGATCGATTCGACGTAGGCCGCAAGATCGGCCTCAGTGTAGCGCACGCCCCCACGCATCTTGCGATAGGCGATTCGCCGTGCTTTCCGCTCACGCGCCAACGTGAAGACGCTGATGCCGAGCCGTTCCGCGGCATCGGCCTCGGTCATCATCCTGGGCAGATTGAGCACGTCGGCCGACATCGTCAGCCCTCCACCACCAGCGGGTGGACGCCGGCTGCGCCCCTCGGGCCAAGGAGTCGCCTGCATCTCGCGACGCAAGCACGCACGGGCGCCACCCGAGGGGCGCTGGTTGAGACGACCAGGCCGGCCGGCGCGGCCTTTTTCCCGGCGCCCGTGCGAATGCTGCTCACCATCCCGACACCGATCGAATGTTCACGATGCGGGGAACCTTTCGCCCGCTGGCCGCCGCGATGCGCCGCTCGATGTCGGCGATCGCTGCAGCCAGTTCGGCGTCACTCATGAACTCCGTCTCCCTGTCGCCGTGCCTAACGCGCTTTGCCCCGGTGGCACGGGCGTTGCGCAACGACTCGAGCTGCAGTTCAAAGGTGACGAGGTCGGTCATGTCCTACCTCAGGTCGCGGCGTGGTCGAGGCGGGTCCAGCTGCGCCACTCTGGCCAGCCAAAACCGAGGTCCAGGCGGATCTTGAATTCGACCGCGTCGACTTCGAAGCCCCAGCGCGACTCGGTGTGCGGGCCCGGCTGACCGGCGAGCGAGGCCTGGATGGCACCGTCCATCGCGGCGGGCGCCGCCACCAGGTACGACGTGGTGGTACTGGCCAGACGGGGTTCGGCGATGACCTCGAGCTTGCCGGCCAGGACGTTGGTGTTTGCGGCGTCCGCTGCCTGCACCGTGGCCACCGCCTGCAGGGCTGTCGCCTCGAACTCGCTTGGCACCAGCCAGAAGCGCGGAAGAGCACCGACCATTACATCGCCGCTGCCCTTGCGCTTCGGCATCTTCGCCCGCGCCGCCAAGGCGCTGGCGATGACGGTCGCGACGCTGGTCGTGTTCAACGGCTCGATGTTGTCGCGGTCGTTGTGGAACACGGCCTTGGTGTCCGACATCGTCGGCCCGGCGAGGGTCGCCTGCGTGATGAAGGCCACGCGCCGATCGTTGACATCGGCGGCGAGGCGTCGGCCGTACTGCTGCGAGAGATTGGCCAAGGCGCCGGCGCCATTGATCCAGAGCTGCCGGCTGACACCCGTGATGCCGCCGATGGTGTAGAGCTTCCAGTTCTCCCCGTTCTCGTCGATGTACGAGTACTGGTACTCGCCGTGCTCGCCGATCTCTTTGACGGCCAAGCTCGTCCAGTCGACCAGGACCTCCTTGTTGACGTTGAAGTCGCGCGCGGTGCGCGAGCCGAACAGGACACCGGAGGGCGAGGTCAGCGCCTCGTAGGTCCTGCGAAGCGTCTGGTTGAGTGCCGGCGCCGCGATCATCGGCAAGTCGGAGGTCGTCATCGCGCGGGCGATGATCTCGGCGTCGTCGCCGGTGGTCGGCTGGCCAGCGCGCCGCAGGATCTCGCGGTGGAAGCCGATCCAGCCGTTGCCAGTGAGTTGCGCCGCCTGGTCCTTGGCTTCCTCACCGGTGATGAAGGCGACCAGCGCCGCGGTCGCCGCGCCGCGGAAAACCGTGGGATTGTCCAGCGTGTTGTCGTTGTGTGCGTGGGCCTGCACCTGAGCGGTGACGCCGGCGCGGACGCGGACACCTTCGGCGACCAGCATCCGGAACTGGTCCTCGCTCATGTCGCTGTCGCAGACGGAGTCGATAAACTCCTGCGAAAGCTTCTCGCGCCGGCAGATCTCGCGCCAGGCGCGATTGCGCTTCACGCGGTCGTCGAGGTTGGCATGATCATCAGGCATTGAACGAATTCCTGTGTTGGGGTCCGCCGGGTCGCTCACGATCGAGATCTCGATCACTTCGCTGCGGACGGCGATCCGCGACCGGCGGCCAGAGGGGTGAGTGCCGTCTCGCCATTCGAAGACTTTGAAGCCGATGCTGACGTCCTTAAGCACGCCCTCGCGGATGCGGCTGGCGATGCGCTCGGCGTCGGGATCGGATGCGAACTTGAGGGTGGCGAGCAGCTTGTCGCCGTCCCACCGGAAGTTGGTCGCGACGCCGATCACGTCGTCGACACCCGTCTTGTGGTCGCGCCGCACGCTGACGGTGTGCAGCTTCATGCCGGCCGGGTCGATCTTCTCGAACACGCCACTGCGGCCGAGCACGAAGTCGGCAGTGGCGACGATCGCCTCGACGGTGCGCGCCTCGGCATCGTAGCTGTCGGGTTGTAGGCGGAAAACTAAAGCGCTCATTTAGCGGGCTCCGTGGGCGTCGGCGCAGCCGGGGTGACGGCGGGCGTGCGGGCGATCTCGGCGAGCACTTCCTCGGGATCGCGGCCGCGCTGGGCGATGGCTTCGACGCGAGACATGAGCCCGGCGTTGACCAGGGTGACCGCGGCGTTGGCGTCCTTCTCGGGGTCGAGGCTTGCCCACTGCGGCCAGAGCCAGCGGACCTCGAGGGCGACGTCGGGATCGTCGAGGTAGCCGGGCAGGTCGAGGCGGCCGGCCAGGTATTCGAGGGTGAGGAAGCGCTTCCACACCGGGTCGAGCAGCTTGGGTTCCAGGACGGTCCGGCGGAGCGCGTCGACACGGCGGCGGAAGGTTTCCAGGCCGAGCTTGGCTGACGAGTAGTTGGTGTTGGACAAGTCGCCGCTTAGCAACTCGTAGGGAATGCCGAGGCCTGCGGCGATGCTTCGCTGCAGGGCAATCATGAAAGCGATGTCACCCTCGGGGTTCGGCGGCTGCACGACGTCGACCGCGTAACCGGGCGCCGCGACGATCGAGGCGCCGGCCTCGAGGGCGGGATGCTTCACGTCGGCATCGTCACCGAAGGCATCGCCGCCGTTGGCATTGGTGAAGACCAGGCCGAACAAGGCGGCCACGGCGTGCTTCGCCATCAGATGATCTTCGAGGCGATCGAACTCGTGCAGCCTGGTCAGCACCGGACCGAGCGGGCTCGTGCCGCGCACTTGGCCGGGAAACTGGGCATCGAACACATGCAGCACGTCGGCAGCATCGAAGCGGATCGGCGGCCGGGCCATGTTGTGCGGCTGGTCGGGCGCGTCGGGCAGAATCCAGTAGGCGACGATCATGCCGTCGGCGTCGAACTCGACCCCGTTTACGATGCGGCCGCCGGCGAATTCCTCGTTCTTCGTCGCGTCGAGCTGGTCGGGATTGAGAAGCCGCAGTTTCAGGGCAAGGGTGCGGCGGTCGGTGACCATCACCGCAAGCGCTTCGCCGAAGATCGCTACCGAGCGCATGACGCGGGCGGAGAAGTTGCCGAAGTCGGACCGGGCGAGGTCGGCGTCACAGTTGCGCCAGAACTTCTGCTGGAAGTGCTGTTCGATCGCCTTGGCGTGGGTCTTGTGCGCCGAGCCGGCCGCGGCGCCGTCGCCGATGATGCTGGTCGTGAAGACGTTCACAAAGCTGGCGCCATGCGGGGTGCGCGTTGCTGCCCAGGTGGCGCGCGGGCCGTTGATGGCGCGGGTTGCCATGCCGTCGGCGACCGGGGCCGCGACATGGCGCTCCGGCGTCCAGCGACCGTGACGGTGGCGCGGCGCCGGCGGGGCGGAGCGGAAGAAGTTGGCGATGCGGGCGAACATCAGGCGCTCTCCGGCAGAGCGCGGAGGCGCGCGAGACGTTCGTCGTACCAGCGCTTGTGCGCTTCATCGTCGACGGGCTGAAGGACCGGATGCAACGCGACCACGCCGGACTCAATCTTGCGGTCGTGAATGTGTCGATGGATCGCGTTGATTGCCTCGATGGCGAGCAAGTCGATCTCAACCATCAGGATCGGCTTGTTGTGTAGGATGCGGATCAGCGGCTTGCGGCGGATTTCGAAAGCGAACGTCTCGGCATCTTCCCGCCAGATGTAGCCTCGGCGGTACGTCTGCTCGCCACCTTCGATGCCGTGCAGGTTCAATTCGCCGAGGATAGCGATCTGCGGGCAGCCTGCTTCGTCGGCCTCCTCCAGCTTGGCGTCCCATATCTGTTGAGCTGCAGTCGCCACCCTGTTGCTGAGCTGCAACGCGACGCTCGGCGGGATCAGCATGTCGTTGAGCTGTGCAGTGAACTTGAGCGCGACGATTCCGCGGGCGGTGTACATGCGCTTGGCTTGCCGTCCCGGGCTCTGACCCGCAGCCTCGCTTGTCCCGCGGTTCGCCCAGTTCTGCAGCGTAGATGCCTTCAACTCGGGCAGGATCTTCAGCACGTCGGCTTGCGAAAAGCGCGGGTCGGCTAGGTCTAGGCGGTCCATGGCAGTCAATATCGCATGATATTGGATCCGAGGCAATATCACATGATATTGGATTCGGAAACGGGCCGCCGAAGCGGCCCGCCCTTGTTTGGCTGATCAGTCCGCCGCCTCGAGTACGGGCGGCATGTCCTCCCGCCACTCGCGGACGGTCATCCGTTCGGACTGCAAGGTGCAGGCTCTCTGCATCGAGGTCGGCGAGGTGACGTTCGGCTCTTCTCCATCGTCTTCGTAGTCAGACCTGTCGTCCTCGCGGTCGACGTCCCGGGTGTCGCCGGACACCCAATTCGTTTGATCGAAGACGTTGCCGGAGCCGAGCGACGGCTCATC
>Ga0182792_1000955_pt1 | contig 25141 bp, 28 predicted proteins | sample Passage237B_FD_130497 | JGI IMG/M metagenome (GOLD analysis project Ga0182792, IMG submission 130497) | Cellulose adapted compost microbial communities from Newby Island Compost Facility, Milpitas, CA, USA - Passage2 37B (version 2) (version 2) ...
AGGTCTTCTGCACGCCGCTGATCTTGCGGACGAACTGGCGGGGGGGGGGCTCCGTCCCCCCCTCGGGCGCCCCCCGGTCGGGGGCCCCGGGGGGGGGGGGGTTGTGGGGCCACGCCCCGCCCCCCCCCCCCGCGGGGCCCCCCCCCGGGGGCCACCGAGGAGGGAGCCGCGCCCCCCCCCCGCCAGTTCGTCCGCAAGATCAGCGGCGTGCAGAAGACCTCCGCCGCCACCGCGGAGCCCTTCGAGCGGGCCGTGGCGGAGATCACCGAGATCGCCACCCGCCTGCTCGCCGAGCTGCCGCCCCGCAAGGTCCCGCCCCGGACCGAGCCGCCGCTGCGCCGCATCGCCCGCGAGCGCACCACCGCCGCCGACGACCGACGCTGACGACCGTGGCCGCCGCCGGCCGACGGCGCCCGGACCCGGCGGCGGATCTGCCAACCTGAACCGGTGAGCGCGCCCCTCCGATTCCGCTTCGTCCAGTCCGCCTCGGACCCCGACCGGTTGCCGCCGACGCGGGCCGAGGTCGCCTTCCTCGGGCGCTCCAACGTCGGCAAGTCCTCGCTGCTCAACGCGCTCGCCAACCACAAGCGGCTCGCCCACGTCTCCAAGACGCCCGGGCGCACCCAGCTCCTCAACCTGTTCGAGCTGGGCGACCACACCACCGCGGTGGACCTGCCCGGCTACGGGTTCGCGGCGGTCTCGGGCAACGTCCGCGCCGGCTGGCAGCGCATGATCGAGGGCTACCTGCTGGAGCGGGCGCAGCTCGTGCGGGTGCTCGTGCTGGTCGACGGCGAGGTCGGCCCCACCGAGCTGGACGTGAGGATGCTCGACTGGCTCCGCCACCACGGCCTGCCCCTCGCGGTGGTCGCGTCGAAGCTCGACAAGGTCAGGTCGTCCCGGCGGGGCGTGCGCCGGCGCGAGGTGGCCGAGGGGTGCGGCGTCGCCGCCGACGAGGTGCGCTGGGTGAGCGCCGCCAAGGGCATCGGGATCGAGGACCTGCGCCGTGAGATCCACGGCTGGCTCCGCGACGGCGCCGCGGCCTGGGCCGGCGCCCACCCCGAGGAGGCCGGCGGTGGGAGCGGCCCGTCGGCCGCCCGGGGTCGCCGGGCGAAGGAGCCGTTCGTCCCCGTGCAGCAGAACCCCGACGGCACCTGGCCCGACGAGGACGAGTGGTGACCCCGCCGGTCCCGGAGCCGGTTGTCAGGCGTTGCGGTCGCGGCGCACGTCGACCTTGCGGCCCCGGATGGTGGTGCCCCGCAGCGCCTCGATGATCGCCTCGGCCCGCCCCTTCGGGACCTCGACCAGGCTGAAGCGCCCGAAGATGTCGATGGCGCCGATGTCGCGGCCCGACAGGTTGGTCTCGTTGCAGATGGCACCCACCAGGTCGCCGGGGTTGACCCGGGCCTCGCGGCCGGCACCGATGTAGAGCTTGGCCATGTCGGGGTTCGGCTCCCGCCAGCCCCGCTCCCGGCGGTCCCCGCCCCGGTCGCCGCGATCTCCCCGGTCACGGTCCCGGCGGTCGCCGCGGTCGCGCTCCCACGGCTTGCGGTCCCGGTCACGGTCGCGCGGGCGGCGCTCGGGCCGCAGGTTGACCTCGGGGATCTCCACCTCGTCGGTCTCGGCGCCGCTGGCCTCCTGGTAGAGGGCGAGCGCGGCGAGCGCGATCTCGAAGACGTCGTGGTCCTCGGCCAGCGCCTCCACCACCGGGCGGTGGCGGTCGAGGTCGTCGCCGGTCAGCGCGTGCTCCAGGGTCTCCTGGAGCAGTTCGAGGCGGCGGCTCTTCAGGTCGTCGACCGACGGCACCTTCTCGACCTGGATGCGCTGGCCGGTGACGCGCTCGATGTTCTTGAGGAGCCGGTGCTGGCGGGGCTCGGCGAGGGTGATCGCCGCCCCCTCGCGCCCGGCCCGGCCCACCCGGCCGATGCGGTGCACGTAGGTCTCGGGGCTGGAGGGCACGTCGTAGTTGACGACGTGGGTGAGGTGGTCGATGTCGAGCCCGCGGGCGGCGACGTCGGTGGCCACGAGCAGGTCGGCGACCTCGCTGCGCAGGCGCCCCATGACCCGGTCGCGCTGCTGCTGGTCCATGCCGCCGTGGAGCGCCTCGGCCCGGTAGCCGCGGCCGTTGAGCGTCTCGGTCAGCTCGTCCACCTCCAGGCGGGTCCGGCAGAAGACGAGGGTGGCGCCGGGGTTGAGCACGTCGAGGATGCGGCCGAGGGCGGCGGGCTTGTGGGAGCGGGGGACGAGGTAGGCGTTCTGGGTGACCCGCGGCGCCTCGCCCTCGGGCACCGGGATCCGCTCGATCTCGATGCGGACCGGGTCGTGCAGGTGGCTCTTGGCGATCCCGGCGATGCGGGGCGGCATGGTGGCCGAGAACAGGACGGTCTGGCGGGGCTCGGGGACGGCGGTGAGGATGGCCTCGATGTCGTCCGCGAAGCCCATGTCGAGCATCTCGTCGGCCTCGTCCAGCACCACGACCTCGATGCCGGAGAGGTCGAGGGTGCCGCGGTCGATGTGGTCGACGGCGCGGCCGGGGGTGGCCACCACGATGTCGACGCCGCGCTTGAGGGCGGTGATCTGCTTGTAGATCGGCTGGCCGCCGAACACCGGCAGCACCCGGGCGCCGAGCTTGCGGCCGTACTTGTGGGTGGCCTCCGAGACCTGCATCGCCAGCTCGCGGGTGGGGGCGAGGATGAGCGCGATCGGGGTGCCGCCGCCGGCCTGGTCGCCCAGCCGCTCCAGGATGGGCAGGGCGAACGCCGCGGTCTTGCCGGTGCCGGTGGCCGCCTGGCCGAGCAGGTCGCGCCCCGTCGACAGCGGCGGGATCGCGGCGGCCTGGATGGGGGTGGGCTCCTCGTAGCCGAGGCCGGTCAGCGCCTCGACCAGCTCGTCCCGCAGGCCGAGCTCCGCGAAGGTCGCGGCGGGGTGGGGGGACTCGGATGACATGGCAGGGCTCCTTCGACGGGCGTCGACGCCCAACGGACAACCATCCCACGGTGCCCCGGTGCCGGCCAAGCCCGGGGCCGTCGGCCGAGCCCGCCGGGCCGAGCCCGCCGGCCGGTCAGCCCACCTGCGCCTCCTTCTCTCGGCTGACGGCCCGCACGAGGTCGAGGATCGCCGGGTCCGCCTTGCTCGGCGCGCCGGCGTCGAAGGGCGGCTGCGGGTCGTACTCGATGCCGAGCTGCACCGCCTGGGCCACCTCGGGGCCGACCAGCTCGGCGGTGAGCGCCAGCGCCAGGTCGATGCCGGCCGACACGCCGGCGCCGGTCCAGATGCGGTCCCGGCGCACGACCCGGGTCTCGGTGGGGCGGGCTCCGTAGCCGGCGAGGGCGTCGTAGGCGAACCAGTGGGTGGTGGCGTCGACGCCGTCGAGGAGCCCGGCCGCGCCGAGCAGCAGCGCGCCGGTGCACACCGAGGTGGTGGCGGTGGTGGTGGGGTGGCAGCGGGCGATCCAGTCCACGATCGGGTCCCGGTCGCGGGCGAGGCGCCGGGTGACGAAGCCGCCGGGCACGAGCGTCACGTCGGGGGCGGTGACCTCCTCGAAGGTGTGCTCGACGTCGAGGTGGAGCAGCCCGTTGTCGTCGTCCAGGCGTCCCCGCTCGGCGGCGCAGAGCACTACCTCCAGGCCGGGCACGTTGGTGAAGACCTGGTAGGGGCCGATGGCGTCGAGGGCGGTGAAGCCGGGGTAGAGGCCGATGGCGAGTTGCACGGGTGGACCTGCGCTTCCGTTGGTGGTGGGTAGGTGGGTGGGGGAGGGGCGGCGTCGTCACGACCGGCGGCGACGGTCTTCAGGTGCGGGCGAAGTGCTGGCGGTAGCGGGCCGGGGTCGTGCCGACGCGGCGGACGAAGGCGCGGTGCAGCGTCTCGGCGTGGGCGAAGCCGCAGCGGGCGGCCACCGCGGCGACGGTCAGGTCCGAGGTCTCCAGCAGGCGCCGGGCGGCCTCGACCCGCAGCTCCTCGACGTGGGCGGCGGGCGTCGTGCCCGTCTCGTCCCGGAACGCCCGGGCGAAGGTGCGCGGGCTCATCGCGGCCCGGGCGGCGAGGCGGTCGACGGCCAGGTCCTCGGCGAGGTGGTCGGGGAGCCAGCGCTGCACCTCGCGGATGCCGGGTGAGCGGGCGGCCTGCGCCCGGAGCTGGGCGGAGAACTGGGCCTGGCCCCCGGGGCGCCGGGCGAAGACCACGAGGTGGCCGGCGACGCGGTGGGCAAGCTCGGGGCCGAGGTCGTGCTCCACCAGGGCGAGCGCCAGGTCGATGCCGGCGGTGACGCCGGCGGAGGTCCACACGTCGCCGTCTCGGACGTGGAGCCGGTCGGCCTCCACCGTGACGTCGCGGCCCAGGCCGGCGAGGAGGTCGCAGACGCTCCAGTGGGTGGTGGCCCGGCGGCCGTCGAGCAGGCCGGCTGCTGCGAGGACGAGCGCCCCGCTGCACACCGAGGCGGTGCGCCCGGCCCGATCGGCGCCGCGGCGCACGAGCGCGAGCAGCGCCTCGTCGGCCAGCGCGGCGCGGGTCCCGTCGCCGCCGATCACGAGCAGGGTGTCGATCGGCTCACCGTCGTCGAGCACGGCGCCGAGCGGCCGGTTGACCAGGGTGGTCACGCCGCTCGTCGCGGTGACCGGTCCGCCGTCGAGGCTGGTCAGGACGCTGCGGTACGGGCGGGCCGGGTCCTCGGGGGCGACGACCCGGGCGCCGAGGGCGAGCCGGGACGCCACGTCGAACACCTCGACCGGCCCGGCCAGGTCGAGGAGCTGGAACCGGTCGAAGGCGACGACGACGAGGCGGCGGCTGGTGCTCACCCGGTGATCGTGCGCCGCCCACCCAGTGGCGGCAAGGACAGGTCTGTGACGATTCCTGCCAACGGCGACGCCGGCGGCAGGGAACGGGACAGGCGCGGCGGGGCGGGCAGACGTGGCAGTTCGGGCGTGGCCGTCGCCGCGGGTGTGGCGTCAGGACGGGCGTCGGGCGCCGTCCCGGTGGCGGTGGGTCAGAGCCCGGCGGCGCGGGCGGCCTGGGACTCCTCGACCACCGCATCCAGCGCGGCGGCGGCCGAGCCGTCGGCCAGGGCGGCGCGGGCGGCCTCCAGGCCGTCGGTGATCGAGTCGACCCGGCCGGCGGCCACCAGGCCCGCCGCGGCGTTGAGCGCCACGATGTCGGCGCCCGGGCCGGTCTCGCCGCCGAGGATGCGGCGGGCGATCGCGGCGTTCGTGGAGGCGTCGCCGCCCCGGAGGTCGTCCAGGCTCGCGGTCGGGATGCCGAGGCCGGTCGGGTCCAGGTCGTAGGTGCGGATCTCGCCGTCGCGCAGCTCGTGGACCGTGGAGGTGGTGGTGATCGTCAGCTCGTCCAGGCCGTCGTGGCCGTAGAGCACCAGCGCCCGCTCGGCGCCGCTCGCCTGGAGCACCCGGATCATCCGCTCCGCCATCGACGGGTCGGAGACGCCGGTGACCTGGCGGGTGACCCCGGCGGGGTTCGCGAGCGGGCCGAGCACGTTGAAGACGGTGGGCACGCCCAGCTCCCGCCGGGGCGGGCCGGCGTGGCGCATGGCGGCGTGGAAGCGGGGCGCGAAGCAGAAGCCGAAGTCGACCGCGTCGACGCAGCGGGCCACGCCCTCGGGGCCGAGGTCGAACGCCACACCCAGGGCCTCCAGCACGTCCGCGGTGCCGCAGGCGGAGCTGGCCGCCCGGTTGCCGTGCTTGCAGACCCGGCCGCCGGCGCCCACCACGGTGAGCGCCGCCAGGGTGGACACGTTGATGCTGTGGCTCCGGTCGCCGCCGGTGCCGACCAGGTCGATCACGCCGTCGGGCGCCGCGAGGTGCACCGGCGCGGCCCGGTCCCGCATGGCGCCGACCAGGCCGGTCAGCTCCTCCACGGTCTCGCCCTTCATCCGCAGCGCCACGATGAAGCCGGCGATCTGGGCCGGGGTGGCGTTGCCGTCGAGGATCTCCGCCATCGCCGCCGCCGCGGCCTCGCGGTCCAGGTCCTCCCGGGCCGTGAGGCGGCCCAGGATCCCGGGCCAGCCGCCCCGCCGCTCCAACGTGTCCTCGTCCATGCCGGTCAGCTTGGCAGACCCGGGTGCCGGTCCCGACACGGGATCGGCCGCGGTCGGTCAGTCGGTGCCGATGGAGAATATGGCGTCGAGGTCGTGCTGGCTGAACGCCTGGTAGGCGATCATCGTGCGCGTCTCCCGGATGCCGTCGAGGTCCGCCATGCGCCCGGTGACCACCTCGGCCAGCTCCTCGTGGTGGCGCACCCGGATGATGCAGACGAGGTCGACGTCGCCGGCCACCGAGTAGACCTCGGCGACGCCCTCGATCTCGGTGAGCGCGGAGGCGAGCGAGGCGATCCGGGACGGTTCCACCTTGAGCAGCACGAACGCGTTGACCATGGTGGGCGACCCTACCGGGTGGCGGCGGCGGGCGGCTCCGGCTCCCAGCGGTGCCGATCCAGGCCGTTGGCCACGTCGAGGCGGGTCAGCTCCTCGTGGGCGCGGGTCAGGTGGTCGACCCGCTCGGCCGAGCGGGTGAGCGGGTCGGGGGTGCCGGCCAGCTCGGGCGGCTGCACGACCTCCCCGTGCAGCACCACCAGGCGGGCCGTGGCCGCCTCCAGGTCGGTGACCGACCGGTGGATGCGGCCGAGGTGGCCCCGCCGGGCGGCCGGGGCGAGGAGCGCGAGGTGGGTGAGCCGGCGGTCGAGGTCGACGGCCTGGTCGCGCAGGTCGATCGCCGCGGCCTGGAGCGGCGTCGGCTCGGGGCGGCGGCGCAGCACCCCGCGGCGGCCGCGGTCGGCCTCGGCCACGGCGGTGGTGGCGGTGCCGACCCGGGCGAGGCGCCGGTGCAGCCGGGCGGTGCCCCGGGGGTCGACCAGCCAGGCGAGGGGCGCGCCGGTCGGCACCGCGGGGTCGACCCGGTGCCGCCGCAGGAGCCGGTTGCGGGCGAGCGCGCTCACGCCGATCGTCAGCGCGACGAGCAGCAGGAGCACGAGCAGCGCGAGCAGGACGGCACCGGTCATCGGCGCCCAGGCTACCGACGGCCTCCCGCGGCGGGGACGCGCCGGGGCAAGTAGGTCGGCAGCGCGGGGCGGCCCAGGAGCAGCGGGCCGTCGCTGTGCAGCACCCGGATGCGGGCGGCCTCGCGGTCGAGCCAGCCGGCCACGCACAGCAACTCGTCGGCGAGCACCGCCGGCAGCGGGGCGCCGGGGCGGCGGCCGGGGTCGACGGCGGCGCCCGCCGGCGGTCGGGGCGGGTCGAGGTCGAGGGGGAGCGGCACCGCGGTGATGCCGCGGCGGGTGACCTGCCAGGCCCGGACGAGGCGGCCGTGGTCCAGCTCGGCGCCGGTGTCGCCCTCGACGTCGAGGCGCACCCGCCCGGCCCGGCGGAGCTGGTCGAAACGCTGCTGGCGGCGCAGCGCGGCGGAGAGCGCCGCGGCGCGGTCGCGCACGTCGGCCGCCTCCTCGAAGCGCTGGGCGGCGGCCAGCTCGTGCATCCGGGCCTCCAGCGGGGCGAGCAGCAGGTGCGGGTCCTCCAGGACGCCCCGGCGCACCGTCTCCACGATGCGGCCGTACGCCTCGGCGTCGATCGCGCCCGCGCACGGGCAGGTGGCGACGCCGAGCTGGGCGGGGGCGCACGGGCCGGTGCGCGCCGCCCGGCCGGGGGCCTGGGTGCAGCGCCGGAGCGGGACCGCGGTCTCGATCGCCTCCGCCACCCGCTTGGCGCTCCGGTGCGAGGGCAGCGGCCCGAGGTGCAGGGCGTCGGGGTCCCGCACCGACCGCACGATGGACAGGCGGGGGAACGCCTCGTCCGTGAGCCGCAGGTACACGTAGCGCCGCCAGGTCGTGAGCTGGCGGTTGAAGCGGGGTTCGAGCCGGTGGATGAGGCGCACCTCCAGCACCGCGGCCTCCAGCGAGCCCGCGCAGACGACGTGGTCGATCCGCTCGGTCTCCCGCAGGAGCCGGCCCACCTTCCGCCGCTCGTCGGTGGAGAAGTAGGAGCGCACCCGGCTGCGCAGGTCGGCCGCCTTGCCCACGTAGAGCGTGCGGCCCGCGCCGTCGCGGAACAGGTAGACGCCGGGCCGCCTCGGCAGCGACTCGGTGAGGCGCAGCTTGGCGGCCTGGGGGTGGCCGCCCATGGACGGCAGCGTCGCCAGGTCGTCCAGGCCTGTCACGCCGAGGCGGCCGGCCCGCTCCAGGAGCAGGTGGAGCAGGTCCGCGGTGGCGAGCACGTCGTCGAGCGCCCGGTGGCAGGGCCGGTGGGGGAGCCGCAGCCGGTCGGCCAGGGTGGCGAGCTTGCAGTCGGGCACCTCGTCGCGCACCAGCCGCCGGGCGAGCGCCAGCGTGTCGACCACCCGGTTGGCCAGGTGGGGCCGGTCGTCGCGCGCCAGCGCCGCGTTCAGGTAGCCGAGGTCGTAGCGGACGTTGTGGCCCACGAGCACGGCGTCGCCGAGGAACTCCAGGAACGTGGGCAGCACCGCGTCGGGCGGCGGCGCGGTGCGCACCGTCGCGTCGGTGATGCCGGTGAGCACGGCGACCCGGTGCGGGATGCCGCAGCCCGGGTTCACGAAGGTCCGGAAGGTGCCGAGCAGCTCGCCGGCGCGGTAGCGGGCGGCGCCGATCTCGGTGATGCCGCCGTCGGCCGCGGTGCCGCCGGTGGTCTCCAGGTCGACCACGCAGAAGGTGACCTGGTCGAGCGGGGTGCCGAGATCGTCGAAGCTCGCCTGCACGGCGGCGACCGTAGCGAACGGACGTTCGGGGAACAAGCGTTCGTGGCGCGCGCGGGCCGTCCGAGGGGGCGCGGGTGGGCCGGTAGGCTCGCAGCCGTGCCCGACGCCCGTTACCGCTGCACCTCCTGCGGCAACCTCACCCGCTTCGACGTGACCGCCAACCGCCGCACCCGCGCCTACCACCACTACACGGTGGGCGGGACGCTGGAGGTGGAGGACGAGCAGGTGCTGGACGAGACGGTCGAGACGGTGGAGTGCCGCTGGTGCGGGCCGGCGGGCCGGGTGGAGGAGCTCGGCCCCGGCGAGGTCTGAGGGCGCGGGCGGTGGACGCACGGGTGCTCCACGACGCCCTGCGCTTCGCGCTCGACGTCGCCCGCGACGGCGAGATAGCGGAGCCGCCGGTGCCGGCGCCCGCCGGGCTGCGCCGGCTGCTGAGCTTCCGCCGGCTGTCCAACTCGGCGTACACGACCATCGCCGAGGCGCTGGAGCACGACGAGGACTTCCGCCGGCGGGTGGCCGAAGCCGCGGACGAGGCGACCGTCGGCCGGGCCGGCCTGCTGTGGCTCACCCGCCCCGAGGGCTGGGAGGCGGGCTTCGCCGAGGCCGTCGCCGCCGGGCCCGACGACCCGGCCGAGCGCGCCGCCGAGGCCAACCGGCTCCGCCGCGAGCGCGACGGCGCCCAGACCGCGGCCGCCCGGGCCCGGGCCGAGGCCGACGCCGCGGCGGAGGCCCGCGACCGCCTGGCCGAGGAGCTGGCCGAGCTGCGTCGGGAGGTCACGGACGACCGCGACGCCCTCGCCGCGCTGCGCGACGAGGTGGACCGGCTCGGCGACGAGCGGAACCGGGCCGTGCGGGAGCTGAAGGACGTCGAGGCCACGCTGGCCGAGACGCGCCACGACCTGAAGGTGGCCCGGGAGGCGACTATCGACGCCGAGCGCGAGCTGGACCGGCTGCGGGCCGAGCGCGGCGGTGCGGCTGGCCCGGGCTCGGGTGGGCCGGGCTCGGGTGCGCCGGCCGAGGCGGGGGAGCGGGCCGGGCGGGATGAGGCGACCGGGACGACCGGGACGACCGAGCCGGTGGGCCAGGGTGGGACCGTCGCCGCGCCGGCGGCACCGTTCGACCGGGACCGGGTGCGGGCCGCCATCGACGGCGCGGCCGCCGCGGCCCGCGACCTCGCCGCCTTCCTGGGCGACGCGGGCGCGGCGCTCGCCGACCCGCCCGGCGGCGAGGTGCTCCCCGGCGAGGCGCAGGAGGCCGCGGGCGATCCGCCGGGTGCGGGGGACCGCCCGGGCGCAGCCGTCCCACCGAGCGCCGGTGCCGGGCGAGGGGCGGGGGAGCGGCGCAACCGCCGGCACCGCCGGGGCCGGCCGCGGCGGCGCCGCCCGGCCCTGCCCTTCGGGGTGGTGGAGGACACCGAGCGGGCGCACCGGGCGCTGGTGGCCGACGCCCGGAACCTGCTGGTGGTCGACGGCTACAACCTGGCTCGCACGCTGTGGCCGGGCTGCGAGCCGGAGGAGGAGCGGCGGCGGACCGTGGCCCTCCTGGAGGAGCTGCACGCCCGCACCGGCATCGGGGTGCTGGTGGTCTTCGACGGGGTGGACGACGCGGTGGCCCCGGTGGCGTCGCGCCACATCCGGGTGCGGTTCTCGCCCACGGGCGTCACCGCGGACGACGTGATCGTCGACCTGGCCCACGACCTGCCGGCCGACCAGCCGGTGGTGGTGGTCAGCTCGGACCGCGAGGTCGCGGACGGGGCCCGCGACGGCGGGGCGTCGGTGATCGGCTCGGCCGACTTCGCGGCGGTCGCCCGACGCTGAGCGGCGAGGTTGTCAGCCCCTCCGCGGATGATGGGGCGGTCCCCACAGGAGGAACCGTCCGATGGCAACCCACACCTTCACCGACCAGCCCGAGCGATCGTTCGTCATCGATTGCGACACGTGCGCGCTCCAGCACAGCGCCGCGTGCGCCGACTGCGTGATGTCCTACCTCTGCGGCCCCGCCGACGAGCGGCCCGTGGTGGTGGACCTGGCCGAGGCCCGGGCCATGCGGGTGCTCGGCGACGCCGGCCTCGCCCCACCGCTGCGCCACCGGGCCGCCCGATGAGCGGGCGGGGCCGGGCTGCGCCGCGCCGGTGGGCCTGCGCGACCATGGGCCCGTGGTCCCGGCGCTGCGCTACCCCGAGGTCGTGGCGGCCGGTCGTGCCGCGGGCCTCGACCTCGTCGGGGTCTGCGACGCCCGGCCGTTCACCGACGCGCAGCGGGTGCTGGAGGAGCGCCGCGCCGCCGGGCTCAACGGGTCGATGGCGTTCACGTACCGCAACCCGGCCCGCTCGAGCGACCCGTCGCAGGCGCTGCCCGGAGCCCGGCTGCTGCTCGTGGGCGCCTGCTCGTACCACCGCGACCCGCCGCCCCGCCCGGCGGGCCCGACCGCCCGGGTGGCCCGCTACGTGTGGGCCGACGACCAGGCCCGCCTGCTGGCCGGGCTCGGCGCGATGCGCGACGTGCTCAAGGCGGCCGGCCACCGGGCCACCGCGCTCAGCGACCAGAACCACCTGGTCGACCGGGCGGTCGCCCACCGGGCCGGGCTCGGCTGGTACGGCAAGAACGCCAACCTGCTCGTGCCCGGGAGCGGGAGCTGGTTCGTCCTCGGCGCGGTGGTCACCGATGCCGGGCCCGACGACCTGGCCGAGCTGGCCGACCCGCGGCCCGAGCCGGTGGCGGACGGCTGCGGCACCTGCCGCCGCTGCATCGACGCCTGCCCCACCGGCGCCATCGTCGCCCCCGGGGTGGTCGACGCCCGGCGGTGCCTGTCCTGGACCCTCCAGACGACCGGCTCGTTCCCGGTGGAGCACCGGGTGGCGGTGGGCGACCGGATCTACGGCTGCGACGAGTGCCAGGACGTGTGCCCGCCCAACCGGCTGGAGGTGCGCCGGGCGGCCCCGGGCGGCTCGGGCGACGACGTCCCCGAGGGCGACCCCGAGCGGGCCTGGGTGCCGCTCCTCGACCTGCTGGCCGCGAGCGACGAGGAGCTGCTGGCCCGCCACGGCCGCTGGTACATCCCCGATCGGGACCCGGCCAACCTGCGCCGCAACGCGCTCGTGGTGCTCGCCAACGTGGCCGACGGCCGGGACCCGGCCGTGCGCCGCGCCCTGGCCGGCGCGCTCGCGCACCCCGCCGCGATCGTGCGGGCGCACGCCGTCTGGTCGGCGCGGCGCCTGGGGTGCGACGATCTTGTCGACGCGGTGGCCGACGACCCGGACGAGACGGTCCGGATCGAGCTGGACCGGCCCGCCGTGCCCCTGGCCACCACCCCGAGAGATCCGTGAAGCACCTGCTCGTCACCAACGACTTCCCCCCGAAGATCGGCGGCATCCAGTCCTACCTCTGGGAGCTGTGGCGGCGGCTGCCCGCGGCCGAGGTGGCGGTGCTCACCACCCCGCACCCCGGCGACGCGGCCTTCGACCGGGCGGCGCCGTTCCCCATCGAGCGCGTGGACCGGCCCGTCCTGCTGCCCACCGCGGACCTCCGGCGGCGCATCCTCGACGCCGCGGCGCGCCACGGCACCGACCTGATCCTCCTCGACCCGGCGCTGCCGCTCGGCCACCTCGGCCCCTCGCTCGGCCGCCCCTACGGGGTGATCCTGCACGGCGCCGAGGTCACGGTCCCCGGGCGGGTGCCCGGGCCCCGGCGGGCCCTGGCCCGGGTGCTGCGCGGCGCGGAGCTGGTGATCGCCGCCGGCGGCTACCCGGCCGACGAGGGCGAGCGGGCCGCCCGGCGGGGGCTGCCGGTGGAGGTCGTGCCGCCCGGCGTCGACGTCGAGCGCTTCACGCCGCTCACCGACGACCGGATCGCCGCGGTCCGCGAGCGCTTCGGGGTGGCCCCCGACGCGGACCTCGTGGTGTCGGTCAGCCGCCTGGTGCCCCGCAAGGGCTTCGACGTGCTCATCCGGGCGGCGGCGCGCCTGCGGGCCGCGCATCCCCGCCTGGAGGTGCTGATCGGCGGCGCCGGGCGGGACCGGGCCCGGCTCCAGCGCCTGGTCGAGCGCACCGGCGCCCCCGTCCGGCTGCTCGGGCGGGTGGACGACGCCGACCTGCCGGCGCTCTACGGCGCCGCCGACGTCTTCTCGATGACCTGTCGCAACCGCTGGCTCGGCCTGGAGCAGGAGGGCTTCGGCATCGTGTTCCTGGAGGCGGCCGCGGCCGGGGTCCCCCAGGTGGCCGGCGACAGCGGCGGCGCCGCGGAGGCGGTGGCCGACGGCGAGAGCGGCCTCGTCGTCCGGGACCCGTCCTCGGTCGAGGAGACCATCACCGTCCTCGACCGGCTGCTCGCGGACCCGGCCCTGCGCCGGTCGATGGGGGAGGCGTCGCGCCGCCGGGCCGAGGCCGCGTTCTCCTACGACGTGCTGGCCGAGCGCCTCCGGGGGGCGCTCGCCCGCTGGGAGGCCGGCCGGTGAGCGTCGAGGACGATCCGCCGCCGCGGTCGCAGCGGCCCAAGCCGCCGCCCATCCCCGGCACCGTGGCCGAGATGGACGGCAAGGCGCTCCTGCGCCTCGACGTCGCCGCCACCGTGCTGCTGCTCGCCGCCACCGTCGTCGCCTCGGTATGCGACGCTGATGCCGCCGCCCTCGCCAACCTCGCGGTCTCGACGGTGCTCTTCCTGGGGACCTGCGGCCTCTTCGCCGTCGGCTTCTTCCTCGCCGCGGCCCGCAGCCGCGACGACGACCTGCACCTCTCGGGCCTCTTCTACCTGAGCCTCGTGGCCCCCGACGCGGTCCGCAAGGCGTTCATGCGCCTGTGGTTCGCGCAGATGGCGATCGGCGCGGCCAGCATCGGCTTCGTGGCGCCGCCGTTCGGCGTCATGGCCACGATGTTCGGCGTGTTCGTGAACATGGTGTGGTCGGCCCGGTACGGCTCGTTCCGCCCCCACGAGGCGGAGGGCACGAACCGGCGCCGATCTGCGCCACAATGACCGCATGGCCGATCGCGTCACCGAACAGACCACCATCGCCGCCACCCCCGACGCGGTGCGAGACGTGCTCCTCGACTTCCCGTCGTACCCGGAGTGGGCCAAGGACCTGAAGTCGGTCGAGGTGCTCAGCCGCGACGACGAGGGGCGTGGCCTCGAGGTCCGCTACCGGGCCGCGGCGATGGGCCGCTCCACCTCCTACGTGCTCCGCTACGACCACGCGGAGCCGAACCGCCTGGCGTGGAAGCTCGTGGAGGGCGACGTCACCCGCAAGCTCGACGGCCACTACGAGCTGACGCCCGACGGCGACGGCACCCTCGTCACCTACGTGCTCGAAGCGGAGCTGAAGCTGCCGCTGCCGGGCTTCGTGAAGAACCGGGCGCAGGGGCGCATCATGCACGCCGCGCTCGTGGACCTGAAGAAGCGGGCCGAAGCTCGACCGTCGTGACCCGCGCGGCCCCCGGGGCCCGGGTGCTGCTCTTCACCGGCAAGGGCGGCGTCGGCAAGACCACCACCTCCGCGGCGACCGCGCTCGCCTGCGCGGACGCCGGCCTGCGCACCGTCGTGCTCAGCACCGACCCGGCGCACTCCCTCGCCGACGCGTTCGACGTGGCGCTGGGCGACGCCGTCACCGAGATCGCCCCCGGCCTCTGGGGCCAGCAGCTCGACGCGCAGAACCGGATGGAGGAGGCGTGGGGCGACATCCAGGCGTGGCTCCTGGAGGTCTTCGAGTGGGCCGGCGTGGCCGCGATCGAGGCCGAGGAGCTGTCGGTCATCCCCGGCCTGGACGAGATCTTCGCCCTCAGCGACATCAACGTCTACGCGGACGCCGGGGACTGGGACGTGGTCGTGGTCGACTGCGCCCCCACCGCCGAGACGCTGCGGCTCCTGTCCCTGCCCGAGATCCTGCGCTGGTACATGGACCGGGTCTTCCCGATGAGCCGCAAGGTGAACAAGGTGGTGTCGCCGCTGCTCGGGCGCGTCGCCGGCCTGCCGACGCCGGGCGATGCCGTGTTCGGCACCGCGGCGCGCTTCTACGACCGCCTCGACGGGGTCCGCGACCTGCTCTGCGACACCGAGCGCACGAGCGTCCGCCTCGTGGTCAACCCCGAGCGGCTGGTGGTGGCCGAGGCCCGCCGCACCCACACCTACCTGTCGCTCTTCGGCTACCAGGTCGACGCGGTGGTCGCGAACCGGCTGCTGCCCGAGCGCGTCACCGACCCGTTCTTCGACGACTGGAAGCGGCGCCACGCCGAGCACCTCGCCGCCATCGAGGAGGGCTTCGCCCCGCTGCCGATCCTGCGGGCCGAGCTGGCCGACGACGAGGTGGTCGGCCTCGACGCGCTGCGGGCCTTCGGCGACCTCCTCTACCGCGACGCCGGCGGCGGTCCCGGCGACCTCCTGCACCGGGGCGAGCCGCTGCGGGTCGAGCGCCACGACGACGGCTACGAGCTGCTCCTCGACCTGCCCTTCGCTGACCACGACGACCTCGACCTCGGCCGCCGCGACGACGAGCTGCTCATCCGGGTCGGGAGCCACCGCCGGGCGCTCCTGCTGCCCGACTCGCTGCGGCACCGGCCGGTAGGCTCGGCGGCGCTCCGAGACGGCCGGCTCCGGGTGACCTTCCCGGCGGATGCACCGTCCGGCCCCGAACGCCGACGCCGCGCCCGAGGACGACCATGACCCCCGAAGCCGATGATCCCCGCGTCCAGGAGGGCGTCGACCACCTCCAGCGGGCCGCCCGCGAGATGATCGCGGCCAGCCGCGCCTTCCTCGACGTGGTGGAGGAGCTGGTGGAGCGCCCCGACGCGGTCGGTGACCTCGTGGCCCTCGTCGGGGAGCTGGGCGGGCGGGTCCGCCGCAGCGGGTTCGCCGCCGGCGGCCCGCCGTTCGAGGCCCCCGACGACGATCCGGGCGGCGACGATCCCGACGGGGACGGGCCGGACGACGGGCCGATCCAGAAGATCGCGGTCTCGTGACCGCGGACGCGACCCGTCGCCGCCTGGCGATCGGCCTCGACATCGGCGGCACGAAGGTGCTCGGCGTGGCCGTCGACCAGGAGAGCGGCCGCCTGCTGGCCGAGCACAAGGTGCCGACGGTGCCCCGCGAGGACCGGGTGGTCGAGACCCTCGGCGCGGTGGCCGACCGGCTCGTGGACGAGGTGACCACCGCCGACGGGCGGGCCCCGGTGGTGAGCGCGGCCGGCCTCGGGGCGCCCGGCCTGGTCGACCGCTCCGGCACGCTCCGCTACGGGGCCAACCTGCCCGGGGTGGTCGACGCCCCGCTCGGGCGCCGCCTGGCCGAGCGCCTCGGCGTGGCCGTCGCCGTGGACAACGACGCCACCTGCGCGGCCTGGGGCGAGCACGAGCTGGGGGCCGCCCGCGGCCACAACCACTCGATCACCATCACGCTCGGCACCGGCATCGGCGCCGGCATCACCGCCCGCGGCCGGGTGCTGCGCGGCGCCAACGGCTTCGCGGGCGAGCCGGGCCACATGCTGGTCGACCCCGCCGGGCCGCCCTGCCCGTGCGGCCGCCGGGGTTGCTGGGAGCGCTACGGCTCGGGTTCCGGGCTCGGCCGGCTGGGCCGCGAGGCGGTGGCCGCCGGCCGGGGTGCCCGCATCCTCCAGCTCGCGGGCGGCGACGTGGAGCAGGTGGTGGGCGAGCACGTGAGCGCGGCCGCGGCGGAGGGCGACGCCGACGCGCTCGCCGTACTCGACCGCTTCGGCTGGTGGGTGGCGGCCGGCTCCGCCAACCTGGTCGACCTGCTCGACACCGAGATCGTGGTGCTCGGCGGCGGCCTCGTGGACATCGGCGAGCTGCTGCTCGATCCGGTGCGGCGCCACTTCGCCGCCCAGCTCTACGGCGTCGGCCGCCGCCCCGAGGTGCCGATCGTGGCCGCCCAGCTCGGCTCGCGGGCCGGCGCCATCGGCGCGGCGCTCCTCGGCCTGGAGCGCCGCGAGGGCCCCTGAGCGGGGCTCCCGGCCCGGCTCAGGCGTACTCGGTGCCGGCGGCCCGGTTGCGGCTCTCGGCGATCTCCTTCACCGCGGCCTCCACGCCCTCGAAGCCCTTCGTGTTGGCGAACTTGCCGGGTTCGAGCTGCTTGTAGACGGCGAAGAAGTGCTCGATCTCGTCGGTCAGGTGGTCGGGGAGCTGGGCGATGTCCTGCACGTGGTCCCAGCGGGGGTCGCCGGCGGGCACGCAGATGACCTTCGCGTCGGGGCCGGCGTCGTCCTCCATCCAGAACACGCCGACGGGGCGACCCTTGATGCGACAGCCCGGGAAGGTCGGCTCCTCCAGGATCACCAGCGCGTCGAGCGGGTCGCCGTCCTCGCCGAGGGTGTGGTCGATGTAGCCGTAGTCGGCCGGGTACACGGTGGCCGAGAACAGGCGACGGTCGAGCCAGATCTCTCCGGTCTCGTGGTCGATCTCGTACTTGTTGCGGCTGCCGCGGGGGATCTCCACCACGACGGGGACGACATCGTCGGTCTTGGACATGGACCCAGCATGACAGGTGGCCCGATTCCGGCGGAAGCCGACCCGGCCGGCCCGGGCGGGCGGTCGCTCAGCCCGGGGGACCGGTGATGCCGTGCACGCAGAAGTCCACGATCCGGTCGATGTCCTCGTCGGACGCGGGCACGTGGCGGGAGTGCACCAGGCCCACGAAGCGGGTGTGCACGCCGAGCATCGCGTGGGCCAGGAGCGTGGCGTCGGAGGCGGGGATGGCCCCGGCGTCCATCGCCTCCTGGATCTGGGTGGCGGCGTCGCGGATGGCGATGGCCTCGCCCTTGCGGAGCGCGGGGGCGAACCGGTCGTCGGTGGCGGCGAACGCGAACAGGCGGAACAGCACCGGCCGGGCCAGCGACCAGTCGATCGAGGCCCGGACGCCCCGGCGGATGCGCTCGATCGGGCTCAGGTCGCCGGCGATGGCGTCGCGCTGGCGGCGGCGCAGGTCCCGCTGGCCGTCGGCGAGGATCGCGAGCAGCAGGTCGTCCTTGGAGTCGAAGTACCAGTAGAAGACGCCCTTGCCGACGCCGAGCCCCTCCACGATCTCGGCCACCGACGTGGGGTGGTAGCCGTTCTCGGCGAAGCGCTCGGCGGCGAAGTCCATGAGCTGTCGCCGTCGCTCCTCGCCTCGCTGGGTCAGCCTGCGGTCCATGGGCGGGCACCGTACGGTCACTTGACCGAACGGTCAACTTCGTTCGATCGCGGGCCCGACCGGCGCCGCCCGGCCAGCCCGCGGGACCGTCACGAGACGGCGATGCCGTCGAAACACGCCGTTCACGGCCCACCCGTACCGTGCGCCGGCATGGAGACCTACCTGCTGCGAGTGTGGCTGCCCGACCGCCCCGGCGCGCTCGGCGCCGTCGCCAGCCGGATCGGCGCGGTGAAGGGCGACGTGATCGGCATCGAGATCCTGGAGACGGGCGACGGCCGGGCCGTGGACGAGCTGGTGGTCCGGGTCCCCGAGGCCACCCCGATCGACCTGCTGGTCGAGGAGGTCCGCCAGGTGGACGAGGTCCACGTGGAGGACCTGGCGCCCACCGGCGAGGCCGGCCACGACCCCCGCCTCGCCGGCCTGGAGGCCGCCGCCGCCCTCGCCGGCGCGGCCGACCTCCCGGCCCTCCTGGCGGCCTTCGACGCCCACGGCGCCGCCGCGGTCGGCGCCACCTGGACCGCGCTGGTCGACCCCGCGGCCGGCCGGGTGCTGCGCGCCACCGGCCCGGCCGTGCCCGCCGAGGCGTGGCTCGTCGCCTTCGCCGCCGCGTCGGACCCCGCGGCCGGCACCGCCTGCGGCACCGGTTCCAGCGACGTGGTCGTCGCCACCGCCGAGCCGGCCGAGCTGCGGGTGGTCGCCGGCCGGGACCGGGTCCCGTGGCGGACCCGCGAGGCCCGCCACGTGGCCACCTTCGCCCGCATCCTCGGCCACCGAGTGGCCGCGCTCAGCCCTCGGGGGTGACGAGGGTGGCCAGGTGGTGGCGGGTGACGGTGGCCCAGGCGCTCGTCTCGTCGGCGGCGCTCACGAGGATGCCGCCGAGGCTCGGGTCCTCCAGCACGAGCCGGGCGGCCTCGCGCACCCCGAGGCCGGCGTAGGGCGCCTCGCGGTCGTGGCGCAGCGCCGTGGCCTGGTCCGGGAAGGCGAGCAGGAGCGGTTCGGCGCCGGTGGTCACGGTCGCGAGCGCGAGCCGGTCGTCGGGGCCGACCCGGCGGTGCTCGCCGCCGGTGATCGGCCGGTCGGCCTCCGCCACCACGAACAGCAGCTCGTCGGCCTCGGCGAACAGCTCCAGGAACGCGGTGCGGTGCGCCTCGCACGGGCACTCGGCGAGCCGGAGGATCGCGTCGTGCAGCGACTCGGGCCGCGGGACCGAGCGCGGGCCGCGGCGGCGACGGAGGGCCACCGCGCTCAGCCCTGCCCCGCGGTCCAGCCCCGGCTGTGCGCCACGGCCTGGAGCCAGCGCCGGTGCCGGGCGTCGACCTCGTCGCGGGTCGCCGTCGGCGTGAACTCGGCGTCGAGCGCCCAGTTGGCCTCGATGTCGGCGGTGGAGGCCCAGACGCCCTCGGCCAGGCCGGCCAGGTAGGCGGCGCCGAGCGCGGTGGTCTCCTGGACCACCGGCCGCCGCACCGGCACCTGGAGCTGATCGGCCTGGAGCTGGAGGAGCAGGTCCATCGCCGCGGCGCCGCCGTCGGCCCGCAGCGAGGTGACGGGGTGGCCGGCGTGGGCGGTCATGGCGTCGACCACGTCGCGGGTCTGGAACGCCATCGACTCCACCACGGCGCGGGTGAGGTGCGCCCGGGTGGTGCCGCGGGTGACGCCCACGAGCGTGCCCCGGGCGTAGGGGTCCCACCACGGGCTGCCGAGGCCGGTGAAGGCGGGGACGAAGAACACGTCGTCGGTGTCGGGCACCGACGCCGCGAGCGGGCCGGCCTCCGACGCCTGGCCGATGATCCCGAGGCCGTCGCGCAGCCACTGGATCGCGGAGCCGGTGGAGAAGATGGACCCCTCGAAGGCGTAGTCGGTGCGGATGCCGCCGGGCGCGGCCGGGTCGGGGAGGCTCCAGGCCACGGTGGTGAGGAGCCCGTCGACCGGCTCGGGGGGCTCCTGGCCGATGTTCATGAGGACGAACGAGCCGGTGCCGTAGGTGTTCTTGGTGGCGCCGGGCCGGAAGCACGCCTGGCCGAACAGCGCGGCCTGCTGGTCGCCGGCGATGCCCGAGACGGGGATGCCGGCGGGCAGGCCCGACGACACGTGGGTCACCCCGAAGCGGCCCGAGGACGGCCGGACCTCGGGCAGCGCCCGGATCGGCACCCCGAACAGGTCGCACAGCTCCTCGGACCAGGCCAGCGAGCCGATGTCGAACAGCAGGGTGCGCGACGCGTTGGACGGCTCGGTGGCGTGGACCTCGCCGCCGGTGAGGTGCCAGAGCAGCCAGGAGTCGACGGTGCCGATCGCCAGGTCGGGGTGGTCGGGGTCCACGCCGCCCTCGCGGAACAGCCACTCGACCTTCGACGCCGAGAAGTACGGGTCGAGGACCAGGCCGGTGGTGCGGCGCACGAGCGGGAGGTGGCCGGCTTCGGCCAGCTCGTCGCAGCGGGCCGCGCCCCGGCGGTCCTGCCAGACGATGGCCCGGTGCAGCGGGTGGCCGGTGCGCCTGTCCCAGGCGACGATCGTCTCGCGCTGGTCGGTGATGCCGATGGCGGCCACCGGCTCGTCCAGCGAGGCGATCAGCTCCGCGGCGGTGCCGACGATCGCGCTCCAGATCTCGGTGGCGTCGTGCTCCACCCAGCCCGGGCGGGGGAAGTGCTGCCGGAACTCCCGGTAGCGGTAGCCGGCCGAGCGGCCCGACTCGTCGACGGCGAACGCACGGACCCCGGTGGTGCCCGCATCGAGGGCGATGACGACTGCCATGGGCGCCGACACTACCGGTCGACCGGCGCCGGTAGCCTCGGGCCCCATGCGCATCGGGATCCTGACCGGCGGGGGCGACTGCCCCGGGCTCAACGCGGTGATCCGGGCGGCCGTCCGGGCCACCGTGGTCGAGCACGGCGGCGAGGTGATCGGCTTCCACGACGCCTGGCGGGGCGTGCTGGAGGACCGCTGGGAGCCGCTCACCGTCGAGCGCTGCCGCGGCATCCTGCCCCGGGGCGGCACCATCCTCGGCACGTCCCGGGACCAGCCCTACCAGCAGCCCGACGGCGCCGAGGCCGTCGGCGCCGCCATCGCCCGCCACGGCCTCGACGCCATCGTGGCGATCGGCGGCGAGGGCTCGATGGGGGTGGTGAAGGACCTGCACCGTGACGGCATCCCGGTCATCGGGGTCCCCAAGACCATCGACAACGACATCGCGCTGACCGAGCTGACCTTCGGGTTCCAGACCGCGGTCCAGATCTGCACCGATGCCATCGACCGGCTGCACACCACCGCCGAGAGCCACGACCGGGTGCTCGTGGTCGAGGTGATGGGCCGCCACGTCGGCCACATCGCCGCGTGGGCGGGCATCGCCGGCGGCGCCACCGTCACCCTCGTGCCGGAGGATCCGTTCGACCCGGCCGACCTCGCCGAGCGGATCGCGGACCGCCACCGCCGGGGCAAGTGGGCGTCCATCGTGGTGGTCGCCGAGGGCGCCACCCCGGTCGAGGGCAGCATCGAGGTCGGCCCGCCCGAGCGGGACCGCTGGGGCCACGAGGTGCTCGGCGGCATCGGCCACCTCGTGGAGCGCGACCTCCACGAGCGAACCGGCATCGAGTGCCGCACGACCGTGCTCGGCCACGTCCAGCGGGGCGGCTCGCCGGTGGCCTTCGACCGTGTGCTCGGCACCCGCTTCGGCATCGCCGCGGTCGACGCGGTCGCGGACCGGGCCTTCGGGCAGATGGTCGCCCTCCAGGCCGACCGGATCACCCGGGTGCCCGTCGCCGACGCGGTCGGCCACCTGAAGACGGTGGCGCCCGACCTGCTGCGCACCGGCCGGGTCTTCCACCCGCCCCTGCCCGGCTGAGCCCGGCTGAGCCCCGGCCGCTCGCGGCGACGGCGACGAGCGCTCAGGTGGGGTTGAGCGGGTAGGTGTAGTCGTTGGTGGTGACGGTCTTCTTGTTGCCCTCGTCGGTGGGGGCGTCGACCGGCTGGCCCTCGATCTCGAAGGTCACCTCGGTGTGCTCCGGGAAGGCGAGCACGGTGAAGGCGAGCTGCGCGTAGGCGACGCGGTCCTGGGGGCTCTGGATGTCGCGCATCGCCTTGGAGAGGTCGACGGTCACCCGCTGGCCGCTGATGCGGGCGTCGAGCACCTCGGTGCCGGGCGGGATGGAGCTGACGAGGCCGGTGGGCGGCTTGGTCGACAGCAGCGCCTGGAGCGCGGACTCGACGCTCGGCGAGTCCTGCGACACGTGGTCGGCGCGGAGGCCGCCGTTCTGGTCGACGAAGTAGATGACCGCGGTGCGGCCGTTGGTCTGGTCGCCCCCGAGGGTGGTGGTGGGCATCGCCTCGGTGGTGGAGGTGCCCATCGAGACCTCGCGGGGCGAGTCGTCGAGCGGCACGCCGCAGGCGGCGAGGCCGGTGACGCCGGTGGCGGTCGCGGCGGCGAGCGAGAGCAGCGCCGCGGCGAGGCGGCGCCGGGTCGGGCGCTCGGGTCGCCGGGGGCGCGCGGGCTGCGTCGGGTCGGTCACGGCACGTCCTCCAGCTCCAGGCTCGATTCGAGCAGCTCGTCCCAGGCGACCGGCAGCTCGATCACGAAGCGGGCCCCGTCGTGGCCGTCGCCCCGGTCCTCCACCCACACCCGGCCCTTGTGCAGGGCGATGTGCTCGGCCACGAGCGACAACCCGAGCCCCACGCCCTCGCTGCCGGCCCGGCGGTTGGAGCCGGCGCCGCGGGAGAAGCGGTGGAAGATCAGCTCCCGCTCCTCCTCGGGCACGCCCGGGCCGCCGTCCTCGACCGCGATCTGGAGCGCCCCGGGCAGGCGCACCAGCTCCACCCGGGTGGCACCGCCGCCGTACTTGCGGGCGTTGTCGAGCAGGTTGGTGATGACGCGGACGAGGCGCCGCTTGTCGGCCCGGATCACCACGCCCGCCAGCTCGGTGTCCAGCTCGATCGGCACGTCGGGCGTCTGGGACCAGGCCACGGACTGGGCGGCCAGCTCGGCCGGGCGTATCTCCGACAGCTCCAGGCGGGCGGCCCCGGCGTCGAAGCGCGAGATCTCCAGCAGGTCCTCCACGAGCTGCTTGAACCGGGCGACGTCCGCGACCATCAGGTCGATGGCGGCCTGGGCGGACGCGTCGGGCATCTCGTCGCGCCGCGACGCCAGTACCTCGATGGACGCCGAGAGGGTCATGAGCGGGGACCGCAGCTCGTGGCTCACGTCGGAGGCGAACCGGCCGTCGTGGTCGATGCGGGCCTCCAGCACCTGGGCCATGTGGTTGAACGACGAGACGAGCACGCCGAGGTCCGGGTCGTCCACCGCGCCGAGGCGGGTGTCGAGCCGGCCGCCGGCGATCGCCTCCGCGGCCACCGACACGTCGGCCAGCGGCCGCAGCGTCCGCCGGCTGGCCCACCAGCCGAGGCCGGCGCCCACCAGCGTGGTGACGAGCGTCGCGCCGAGCAGCGCGGTGCCGAGGGACTCCAGCGCGGACTGCGTGTCCTCCAGCGACACGAACTCGAAGTAGACGGTGTCGGCGGTCTCCAGCGGGATGCCGATGACCAGCTCGGGGTGGCCGTTGATCGACACCCGCATCCGGGCCGCCTGGCCGTCCCGCACCATGTCGAGCATCTCGGGCGGCACGGCGTTGCGCCCGTAGGCCGCCGAGGTCTGGTTGGTCTGGCCCTGGCTGATGAGGAGCGACTGCGACGGCGTGTCGCCCGACAGCACCGGCAGGGGGGCGGAGAGCGCGTCGGTGGGCGTGTACGCGGCGAGCTGCGCGTTCACCAGCTCCGCGTTGCGGAACGCCTGGCGGGTGACCGAGCCCTCGCGCTGGTCCACCAGGTTCTCCCGGGTGAGCCCCCAGGTGGTGCCGGCCATGAGCGTGGCGAGCAGCGCCGAGCACAGCATGAACGCGAGGGTGATGCGGGCGCGCAGGCCCAGCCGCGGCGCCCGCCGCCACCACCGTCGGGGCGGCGCGTCGCCCGAGGCATCGGGGGCGACCTCGTCCAGCGGGTCGGTCACGACGTCAGGTCTGGAGCTTGTACCCGAGGCCGCGGACGGTGACCACGTGCTCGGGGGTGGCCGGGTCGACCTCGACCTTGGTGCGCAGGCGGCGCACGTGCACGTCGACCAGGCGACCGTCGGCGAAGTAGTCGTAGCCCCACACCCGCTCCAGGAGCGTCTCCCGGCTGAGCACCTTGCCGGGCGCGGAGGCCAGCTCCACGAGCAGCTTGAACTCGGTCTTGGTCAGGTGGATCTCCTGGCCGTCGCGGCGGACCACGCCCTCGTCGGGGACGATCTCCAGGTCACCGACCTGGATGTGGCTGCTGGAGGGGTCCGAGGCCCGGGTCCGGCGCAGCAGGGCGCGGATGCGGGCCGACAGCTCCTTGGGCGCGAACGGCTTGGTCAGGTAGTCGTCGGCACCGGCTTCGAGCCCGGCGACCACGTCGTGGGTGTCGTCGCGGGCGGTGACCATCACGATCGGCACGTCGGAGGTGCGCCGGATGGCCCGGCAGACCTCGAAGCCGTCGATGTCGGGGAGCATGATGTCGATGAGGACCACGGCGGTGGGCGTGCGGGCGAAGGTGGCGAGGGCCTCCTCGCCCGTCTCGGCCTCGAGCACCGTCCAGCCCTCGTCCTCGAGGGCCAGGCGCACCGCGGTGCGGATGCGCTCGTCGTCTTCGACCGTCAGGATCCTGGTTCCCACCTCAGGCATGGTAGGGGACCGGCGACCCTTCCCCGCTGCCGGGCCGGCTCAGACCGACGCGGCGCCGGCCCGGTCGAGGAGCCGGTCCAGGTCGTCCCAGATCGCCGGGGCCGCCGCGACGGCGTAGGACGGCTTGCCGGGCCGCTCACGGATCCGCACCCGGGCACCGGCCTCGGCGGCGATGAGGGCCCCGGCGGCGTGGTCCCACGGGTTGAGGCCCACCTCCCAGTAGCCGTCGAGGCGCCCGCAGGCCACCGAGCACAGGTCGAGCGCCGCGGCGCCGGCCCGGCGGATGTCCGCGATCTCACCGATCACCGCCGCCAGCACCTCGGCCTGGCGGCGCCGGCGGCCGGCGTCGTAGCCGAAGCCGGTGCCGATGACGGCCCGGTCGAGGCCGGCGGGGGTCGCACACGCGATCGGGCGACCGTTGCGGCGGGCGCCGCCGCCGGCCACCGCGTCGAACAGGTCGCCGTGCAGCGGCGAGTAGACGACCCCGGCGACCGAGGCACCGTCCACCCGGGCGGCGATCGACACGCAGAAGCCCGGCAGGCCGTGGACGAAGTTGACGGTGCCGTCGATGGGGTCGACGCACCAGGTGACCTCGGAGGTGCCGGTCACCGCGGCGCCCTCCTCGCCCTCG
>Ga0182792_1000957_pt1 | contig 25116 bp, 18 predicted proteins | sample Passage237B_FD_130497 | JGI IMG/M metagenome (GOLD analysis project Ga0182792, IMG submission 130497) | Cellulose adapted compost microbial communities from Newby Island Compost Facility, Milpitas, CA, USA - Passage2 37B (version 2) (version 2) ...
AGGCGGGGGGCCGCCCCCCCCCGCCGCATGGGGCTGGTGCACCGGGTGCTCATCCCGGTGCTGACCGATGCGCTCGACCGGTCCCTGCTGCTCGCCGCGGCGATGGACTCCCGGGGCTTCGGCCGCCAGGCCGCGGTGGCGGCGAGGGACCGGGCGCTCACCGGCCTGCTGCTGCTCGTCGGCCTGGTCGGCATCGCGGTCGGCGCCTACGGGCTGCTCGACGCGAGCGCGCCCCTGGCGTTCAAGGCGCCGATGCTCGCCGTCGGGCTCGCCGCCGCGGTCGCCGGCCTGATCCGCAGCGGCCGCCGGATCGAGCGCACCCGGTTCCGGCGCGAGCCGTGGCGCTGGGAGGAGACGGCGGTCGTGGCCTCGGGCCTGGCCGTCGCCGCCCTGTTCATCCTGGTCGGCTCCCGGAGCCAGGCGGTGCTCGGCGTGCCGTCGCCCATCGTGTCCTGGCCCACGCTCCCCCTCGTCGGCGTGCTCGGCGCCGCGGTGGCGCTCGCCCCCGCCGTGCTGGCGCCCCCGGTCCGCTGGACGGCCGAGCGGTGATCGAGCTGGACCGGGTCACGGTCACCTACGAGGGCGCCCCGGCGCCGACGCTGCGCGACGTCGACCTGTCGATCCCCGAGGGCGAGCTGTGCCTGGTGGTCGGCCACACCGGCGTCGGCAAGTCCACCCTGCTGGGCCTCCTCAACGGCCTCGTCCCCCACTTCACCGGCGGCACGCTGCGGGGCCGGGTGGAGGTCGACGGCCGCGACACCCGCACCCACCCGCCCCGGGAGCTGGCCGACGTGGTGGGCGTGGTGGGCCAGGACCCCCTCGCCGGCTTCGTCACCGACTCGGTGGAGGACGAGCTGGCCTACGGCATGGAGCTGCTGGCGGTGCCCCCGGCCACGATGCGCAAGCGGGTGGAGGAGACCCTCGACCTGCTCGGCATCGCGGAGCTTCGGGGCCGGTCGCTGCGGACCCTGTCGGGCGGCCAACAGCAGCGGGTGGCGATCGGCTCGGTGCTGACCGCCCACCCCCGGGTGCTGGTGCTGGACGAACCGACCTCCGCGCTCGACCCGACCGCGGCCGAAGAGGTGCTGGCCGCGGTGACCCGCCTCGTCCACGACCTGGGCGTGACCGTCGTGATGGCCGAGCACCGCCTGGAGCGGGCCGTCCAGTACGCCGACCGGATCCTGCACCTGCCCGGCGACGGCTCGGTCCGCAGCGGCCCCCCGGCCGACGTCCTGGCCACGAGCGACATCGCGCCGCCGGTGGTGCACCTCGGCCGCCTCGCCGGCTGGGACCCGCTGCCCCTGTCGGTGCGCGACGCCCGCCGCCGCGCCGCCCCGCTCCGCGAGGCCCTGGCCGACCGGCCCCGTCGCCCCCGCGGGAACCTGGCCGTGCTCGCCGGTGCCACCGGGGGTGACCCCGACCGGGTCGGGGCTCCCGCCACCCCGACCGGACCCGACACCCGGACCGCGACCCACACCCCAGCCGGACCCGACACCCCGACCGGACCCGACACCCCACCCGGGGCCGACGCCCGGACCGCGACCGACACGCCGACCGGGCTCGTCGCCCCGACCGGACCCGACACCCCGACCGCGACCGACGCCCGGATCGGGGCCGGCGAGACCGACCCCGCCGGGGGGCCGCCGGCGCTGGCGGCCACCGACGTGGTGGTCGCCTACGGGTCCCGGATCGCGGTGGCCGGCGTCGACCTGCGCGTCGCCCGCGGCGAGGTGGTGGCGCTGATGGGCCGCAACGGCTCCGGCAAGTCGTCGCTGCTGTGGGCGCTCCAGGGCTCGGGGCCGCGCCTGCGGGGCACGATCCTGGTCGGCGGCGAGCCGCACGGCGGCGGCGACGGCAACCACCGCCCGTCGGCCCGCCGGGGCGGCGGCGACCGCGCCGGGCGCTCGTCGGTCGGCCTGGTCCCCCAGACGCCCTCGGACCTGCTGTACCTGCGGACCGTCGCCGAGGAGCTGGCCGCCGCGGATGCCGAGGCCGGTGCCGAGCCGGGCACCGCCCGGGCGCTGCTCGACCGGTTGCTGCCCGGCATCGACGGCGACCACCACCCCCGCGACCTGTCCGAGGGACAGCGCCTGGGGCTCGTGCTCGCGGTGCAGCTCACCCCCGACCCGCAGGTGGTGCTGCTGGACGAGCCGACCCGCGGCCTCGACTACCGGGCCAAGGGCCGCCTGCGCGCCATCATCCGCGAGCTGACCGCCGAGGGCCGGGCGGTGCTGCTGTCCACCCACGACGTGGAGCTGGCCGCCGAGCTGGCCGACCGGGTGGTGGTGCTCGCCGACGGCGAGGTGGTGGCCGACGGCCCGAGCGACGAGGTGCTCGCCTCCTCCCCCGCGTTCGCCCCCCAGGTCGCGAAGGTGCTCGCCCCGGCGGTGTGGCTCACCGTGGACGAGGTCCGCGAGGCGCTCGCCGGCGCCTCCGAGCCCCACGGCACCCCGGAGGCCGCGTCGTGACCGCCCGCCCCGCCCCGGTCCCGGCGATGCCGCTGGGGCTCCGCTCGGGGGTGGTCCTGGCGCTGGCGTCGGCCGGGAGCCTGGTGATGTTCCTGTGGCCGCTGTTCGTCACCCCGTCGGTCGGCCAGGGCCACCACGGCGACGCCCCGTTCGTGTTCGCGCTGGTGCTGCCGGTGCTCATCGCCCTGGTGCTGGCCGAGATCGGCGAGGGCGGCATGGACGCCAAGGCGCTCGCCATCCTGGGCGTGCTCTCGGCCATCGGGGCCGCCATCCGCCCGCTCGGTGCCGGCACCGCGGGCATCGAGACGGTGTTCTTCCTGCTCGTGCTGGGCGGGCGGGTCTACGGGCCGGGCTTCGGCTTCGTGCTCGGCTCCACCACCCTGTTCGCCTCCGCGCTCCTGACCGGTGGCGTGGGGCCCTGGCTGCCGTTCCAGATGATGGGGGCCTCGTGGGTCGGCATGGGGGCCGGGCTGCTGCCGTGGCGGCGGCTGCGGGGCCGGGCCGAGCTGGTGCTCCTGTGCGCCTACGGGGTGGTCGCCGCCTACGTCTACGGCTTCCTCCTGAACTTCTGGTTCTGGCCGTTCCTGGCCGCCGACGGCCAGCTCGCGTTCGTCCCCGGCGGCGCGGTGCTCACCAACCTCCACCGGTTCCTCCTGTTCAGCCTGGCCACCTCCACCTGGGGGTGGGACACCGGCCGGGCCATCACCAACACCGTCGCGATCGCGGTCGTGGGCCCGTCGGTGCTCGTCACGCTGCGCCGCGCCGCCCGCCGGGCCAACTGGGACGCCGAGGTCGTCTTCGAGGACCCGCCGGCGAAGGACCTGGCCGCCTGACCCACCCCAAACCCCGCTGAACGTGGCACGAGAACGCCGCACCCGTGCGGCAGAACCGTGCCACGTTCAGCGCCTCCTCCCGAACGTGGCACGGAAAAGCCGCACGGGTGCGGCATAGTCGTGCCAAGTTCGGGAGGTCTGGAGGAGGGCGTGCCCGGGGCGAGCACGTCCTCGTCCATCAGGCGGTGCCCGCCACCGCGGCGCGGGCCCGGGCGGCGCTGCCGACGAGGATGCGGAGCGACGCCTCGACCTCGGGCCACCCCCGGGTCTTGAGGCCGCAGTCGGGGTTGACCCAGAGGCGGTCGGGGCCGAGGGCGGCGATCGCGTCGCCGAGGAGCCGGTCCACCTCGTCGGCGTCGGGCACCCGGGGCGAGTGGATGTCCCACACGCCGGGGCCGACCTCGTTCGGGTAGGCGGCGGCCGCCAGCTCGGCCAGCAGCTCCATGCCGGAGCGGGACGCCTCCATGGAGATGACGTCGGCGTCGAGGTCGATGATCGCCCCCATGACGGCGCCGAACTCGGCGTAGCACATGTGGGTGTGGATCTGGGTCTCGTCTCGGACGCCCGAGGCGGCGAGGCGGAACGCCTCGGTGGCCCAGGCGAGGTAGGCGCCCCGGTCCGCCCGGCGCAGCGGCAGGCCCTCGCGGAGGGCCGGTTCGTCGATCTGGATGATCCCGATCCCGGCGGCCTCCAGGTCGACCACCTCGTCGCGCAGCGCGAGCGCGAGCTGCCGGGCCGTGCGCGCCTCGGGCTGGTCGTCGCGGACGAAGCTCCACCGGAGGATGGTGACGGGGCCGGTGAGCATGCCCTTCATCGGGCGGTCGGTCAGGCCGGCGGCGACGCGCGACCACTCGACCGTCATCGGGCGGGGGCGAGCGACATCGCCGTAGAGCACCGGGGGCTTGACGCAGCGGGACCCGTAGCTCTGGACCCAGCCGTGGGTGGTGGTGGCGAAGCCGTCGAGCTGCTCGCCGAAGTACTCGACCATGTCGGTCCGCTCGAACTCGCCGTGCACGAGCACGTCGAGGCCGAGGGCTTCCTGCCGGCGGATGCAGGACTCGGTCTCGGCCCGGAGGCCGGCCTCGTAGGCGGCATCATCGATCTCGCCGCGGCGGTGCGCCGCCCGCAGGTCGCGGACCTCGGTGGTCTGGGGGAAGGAGCCGATGGTGGTGGTCGGCAGGATCGGCAGGCCGAGCCGGGCGCGCTGGGCCTCGGCCCGCACCGGGTACGGGTTGGCCCGCCGGGCCTGCTCCTCGGTGACCCCGGCGAGGCGGTCCGCCACGTCGGGGCGCAGCACCCGGGGCGACTCGGCCCGGGCCTCCAGCACCTCGGCGGCGGCCGCCAAGCCGTGGTAGGCGTGCTCGTCGCCGTCGAGCGCCCCGACGAGCAGGGCGACCTCCTCCAGGCGCTGCACCGCGAACGACAGCCAGCTCAGCAGCTCGGCGTCGCCACCCTCCTCGCGGCCGGTGTCGACCGGCAGGTGCAGCAGCGAGCACGACGGGGCGAGCTGCACCCGGCCGGCGCCCAGCTCGGCGACGATCGGCGTGAGCTGCTGGGCGAGGGTGGCGACGTCGGCCTTCCAGATGTTGCGGCCGTCGACCACGCCCAGGCTGAGGGTGAGGTCGGCGGGGACGGCGGCGACCACCTCGGCGAGCTGGCCGGGGGCCCGGACGAGGTCGAGGTGGAGCCCGTCGATCGGCAGCGCGGCGGCGATCGGGAGGTTGGGGCCGAGGGCGCCGAAGTAGGTGGCCACGGTGAGCCGGGCGTCGCCGGCGGCAGCGCGGAGCCGGTCGAACGCGGTGGCGTACGCGGTGCGCTCGGCGGCGTCGAGGTCGAGGACCAGCGCGGGTTCGTCGATCTGGAGGTCGGTGGCGCCGGCGGCGACGAGGTCCGAGATCCACGCCTCGTACGCGGGCAGGAGGCGGTCGAGCAGCTCGATGGTCGGCCCGTCGTCGGTCCGCTTGGCGAGGCGGAGGAAGGTGACGGGGCCGATGAGCACCGGCCGGGTGGTGATCCCGAGGGCGCGGGCCTCGGTGAAGTCGCCCCGGGTGTGGGTGGAGCGGTAGGCGAAGCCCTGGTCCGGGGCCAGCTCGGGGACCAGGTGGTGGTAGTTGGTGTCGAACCACTTGGTCAGTTCGAGCGCGGGGACGCCCTCGGCGCCGCGGGCCATGCGGAAGTAGGTGGCGAGCCCGTCGTCGGTGGCGAGGTCGGCCGGGGCGCCGAAGCGCTCGGGGACGGCGCCGAGCGCGACCGCGGTGTCGAGCACCTGGTCGTAGTAGGAGAAGTCGCCGCTCGGGATCACGGCGATGCCCCGGTCGGCCTGGAGGCGCCAGTGGGCGGCGCGCAGCTCGGCGGCGGTGGCCCGCAGGCCGGCGGCGTCGAGGTCGCCCCGCCAGTGGCGTTCGAGCGCCCACTTCAGCTCCCGGTCGCGTCCCATGCGGGGGAAGCCGAGGTTGGCGGCGACCAGTCGGGTCGCCGGGGTGCGGGCAGGGTCGGTGGTCGGGTCGGCGCCGGTCATGGCGTCACCCTCCTTCCATCCATCGTGGGGGTTGGTGGTCCGGGCCGCGGGTGCGGCGGCGTGGGCGGGGGTCTCAGACGGCGACGGGAGGGGCGAGGCGTGCGGTCGTGCGGCGCAGGCGAGCCGCGGCCGCCCGGTAGCGGCGCCCGCTCACGACGTGGACGCCGTCGAAGGCCCCGCTCGCCAGGATCCGTTCGGCGAGGTCCATCGCCAGCTCCGTGCCGGCCCGGGGGTCGGCGGCGATCGCGTCGAGCCACGGCTCGGGGACCCGCAGCTCGGGGACCCGCTCGGCGAGGCGCTCGGCCATCGCCACGGAGCCGACGACCAGGACCGCGGGGATCACCGGTCCGTCGAAGGCGACGGTGTCGCGCCAGGCGCACAGGGCGTCGAGGTCGTAGGACACCTGGACGAGGAGCCGGTCGGCGGCGAGCTTCCAGCGGGGGACGGGCCCCAGGCGGGTGGTGACGCCCACCCGGAGGTCCGGCGTCCGGGACCGGCACTCCTCGACCATGCGGCGCACGGTCAGGTCCGAAGCCCTGGTGCCGGCGGCGGGGCGATCGCCGTAGACGAGGAGCACGTCGTCCACGCCCTCGAACGCGCAGGTCAGCAGGTCCCGGCGCAACCCCAGGAGGTTGCGGTCACGGGCGTTCAAGCAGGCCATCGGCCGGAGCCCCGCGTCCTTCACCCGCCGGGCGACGGCGAGGGACGACACGGTCGCCCGCCCGGTGTGGTTGTCGGGGACGAGGACGCTCGACGCCACCTCGCCGACGACCTCGATCTGCGCGAGCAGCGCGGCCGGGTCCCCGTCGGCCGGCGGGTCGACCTCCCACACCACCTCGGCTCCGGGCCTCGTGCGAACCATGTGGTCACCGTAGGAAGCGCTGCGGCAGGCCGGAAGGCACAGGTGGCCGGGTTCTCGACCGGTACAGATCGCGGGTTCAGGCGTGCTCGAAGCCTCTGTACCCCGTACAGTCGTGGCCGGTGACCCCGCTCTACGTGCAGCTCGCGGACTCGATCGCTCGGCAGATCGGCGACGGCCTCTACCCGCCCGGCAGCCGGATCCCCTCGGTTCGGCGCCTGCGGGAGCAGCACGGGGTCAGCCTGACGACCGCGGTGGAGTCGTGTCGGCTGCTGGAGGCCCGGGGCCTCGTGCGAGCGCGGCCACGGTCCGGCTTCTACGTCGAGCGCAGCCGGACGGGCGCGCTCGACCCCACCGCCCCGGCGCGGTCGGCACCGGCCCGCCGCGTCGACGCCGCGCTGTCGCTGCGGCTCAACCTCGGCATCGGCAACCCGCAGCGCCCGACCCTCGGCGCCGCGGTCCAGGGGACCGACCTGATGCCCATCCCGACGGTCAGCCGGCTGCTCGCCCAGGCGATGCGCCTCCAGCCGACGGTCTGCCACTCCTACGACGCCCCACCCGGCAACCCGGAGCTGCGCCGAGCCGTGGCCCAGCACGGGCTCGATGCCGGGTACTCGGTCTCGCCGGACGACGTCGTCGTCACGAGCGGTGCCAAGGAGGCGGTGTACCTCTCGATCCGGGCGGTCACCCGTCCGGGGGACACGGTGGCCATCGAGAGCCCGGCCTACTACGCGCTCCTGGAGGTGCTCGCCTCGCTCGACCTCAAGGTGGTCGAGGTGCCGGCACACCCGAGCCGGGGGATCGACCTGGACGCGCTGCGGGAGGTGCTGGGCCGCGAGGCCATCGCCGCGGTCGCCATGGTGTCGAACTTCTCGAACCCGTCCGGCTCCTGCATGAGCGACGACCACAAGCGGGCGCTGGTACGCCTCCTCGACGACCACGACGTGCCCCTCGTGGAGGACGACGTGTACGGCGACCTCGCGTTCGACGGCAGCCGCCCCAAGGCCGTCAAGGCGTTCGATGCCCGCGGGACGGTGCTCTACTGCGGCTCGTTCTCCAAGACGGTGTCGCCCGGGATGCGGGTCGGGTGGGCCCTGCCCGGCCGCTACCAGGATGCGTTCGAGCACCTGAAGCTCGTGGTGAACCAGGCGAGCCCGACCGCCCCGCAGCTCGCGCTGGCCGCGTTCGTGGAGGGCGGCGGCTTCGACCGCCACCTCCGCCGGGTCCGCCGGCTCTACGCCGAGCAGATGGAGCAGATGATCGACGCCGTGGACCGTGCCTTCCCGCCCGACACGCGCCACACCGACCCCCGGGGCGGCCACGTCCTGTGGCTCCAGGTCCCCGGCCTCGACTCCCTGGACCTCTACGAGCGCGCCGCGGCGCAGGGCATCCACGTCGCACCCGGCCCGCTGTTCTCCGCGTCCGGCGGCTTCCTCGACCACCTCCGCCTGAACACGGGCTTCTCGTGGACCGAGCACCTCGCCGCCCAGGTGGCGACGCTCGGCCGGCTCGTGCACGAGGCCACCGGTACCGCGTCCCCACCCCCTGCCCCACGGCCAGCGCCGAGGCGGTGACCGTCACCGATCGACCGTCGTCGCCCGGGCGCAGCGGCCACCGATCGGGTAGCGCTTGACCTTGCCGCGACGTCAGGTCGTACCGTCCCCGTCGATGACCGACCACCACGACCTGACGATCGGTGAGCTGGCCGAGGCCGCCGGGGTCACGCCCCGCGCCATCCGCCACTACGAGGCCGAGGGGCTCCTCGCGCCGGCCGGGCGCACCGCCGCCGGCTACCGGCTCTTCGACCGGAGCGCCTCGCTGCGCCTCTACCGGATCGTCGCGCTCCGCCGGCTCGGCCTCGGCGTCGAGGCGCTCCGCCACCTGCTCGACGCGCCCGACGAGGCCGCGGCGCTGCGCGAGGCCGCCACCCGCCACCTCGCCGACCTCGACCGCCGGCTCGCCGAGGTCACCGCGCTGCGGGCCGCCGTCGCCGCGCTCGCCGCCGACCCGGACCCCGATCCCATCACCGCCCTGGAGGCCACCGCCATGACCGTCCGACTCGACCGCATCACCACCGCCACCGGCGACGACGGCTCCACCGGCGCCGGCCGCCACCGGGTCCGCAAGGACGACGCCCGGGTCGAGGCCCTCGGCGCGCTCGACGAGCTGAACGCCCGCCTGGGCACGGCCACGGCGCGAGGCGACCTCGACGCCACCGCCCGCGAGCTGCTGGTCGAGGTGCAACACCGGCTCTTCGACGTCGGGGCCGACCTGGTCCGCGCCGGAGACGGCCGGGCCCCGCACCTCGACGGCACCCACGCCGCCCGCCTGACCGCGGCGGTCGAGGCCCGCGCCGGCGCCCAGGCGCGCCTCGACTCGTTCCTGCTCCCGGGCGGCGGCCCCACCGCCGCGGCCCTCCACACCTGCCGGACCGCGGCCCGCACCGCCGAGCGCCGCGTCGTCGCCCTCGACGACCCCGCGCTCACCGCGGTCGTCGCCTACCTCAACCGGCTCTCGGACCTGCTCTTCGTGCTCGCCCGCGACGCTACCGACCCCACCGCCGAAGCCTGCTGGGAGCCCCTGCCCGCCCCGGCCCCGCCCACCGGCGCCTGAGCGGCGGCGCCGGCACGTGGCCGGCGGGTGCCCCGCCGAAGGTGGCACGGATGTGCCGCACCGGTGCCCCGCATCCGTGCCACGTTCGCCCTGGCATCGGCGGCCGACGGGCCGTTGGCCGGGGGTGGGCGGATGGGTGAGACTGCCGGCCATGTCGATCGGCACCCCGCTGTCCCCCTCGGCCACCCGCGTCCTCCTGCTCGGCTCCGGCGAGCTGGGCAAGGAGGTGGCCATCGAGCTGCAACGCTTCGGCTGCGAGGTCGTCGCGTGCGACCGCTACGCCGACGCGCCCGCGATGGCGGTGGCGCACCGCAGCCACGTCCTGCCGATGCTGGACGGCGCCGCGGTCCGGCGGGTGATCGAGGCCGAGCGGCCGCACCTGGTCGTGCCCGAGATCGAGGCCATCGCCACCGCCGAGCTGCTGGCGCTGGAGGCCGAAGGGGTGCGGGTGGTGCCCACCGCCCGGGCCGCGCACCTCACGATGGACCGGGAGGGCATCCGCCGCTTCGCCGCCGAGGAGCTGGGCCTCGCCACCTCCCCGTACCGGTTCGTGGACGACGAGGCCCAGCTCGCCGAGGCGGCGGCCGACATCGGCTACCCCTGCGTGCTGAAGCCGGTGATGTCGTCGTCGGGCAAGGGACAGCGGGCGCTGCGCGGCGCCGACGACCTGGCCGACGCCTGGGCGTACGCGCAGGCCGGGGGCCGCGCCGGCGGGGGCCGCTGCATCGTGGAGGGCTTCGTGGACTTCGACTACGAGGTCACCGTCCTCACCCTGTCCGCTGCCAACGGCATCCAGTGCTGCCCGCCTATCGGCCACGACCAGGAGGACGGCGACTACCGGGCGTCGTGGCAGCCGGCCGCCATGTCACCGCTCGCCTGGGAGCGGGCCCAGGCGATGGCCCGCACCGTGGTGCAGGGCCTCGTCGCGCAGCCCGACGGTCGAGCGGACGGCTGGGGCATCTTCGGCGTGGAGCTGTTCGTGGTGGGCGAGGAGGTGGTCTTCAGCGAGGTGTCGCCCCGTCCGCACGACACCGGCCTGGTCACCCTCGCCAGCCAGGAGCTGAGCGAGTTCGCCCTGCACGCCCGGGCCATCCTCGGCTTGCCGGTGCCGCCCGTCGAGCTGGTGCGACCGGCGGCGTCGGTGCCGCTGCTCGGCCACGGCACCGGCGTCCCCCGCTTCGACGGCGTCGCCGACGCGCTGGCCGAGCCCGGCACCCAGGTCCGCCTGTTCGGCAAGCCGATCTGCGAGGGCGAGCGCCGCCTCGCCGTCTCCATCGCCACCGGCGCCACCGCGGCCGACGCCAAGGCCCGGGCCACCCGTGCCGCCGAGGCCATCACCATCCACCTCGACTGACCGAGCGACACCGGCGGCCGGTCAGGGTCCCGACGCCACCGACCCGACGCCACCCACCCGACGGCGCCCGCCGCCGGGGACCGGGGTCAGAAGTCCTCGTCGAAGGCGACGGTGCCGGTGACGCCGACCTGGTAGGCGGAGACGGTGCGCTCGAAGAAGTTCGACAGCTCCTGCACGTTCTGGAGCTGCATGAACCCGAACGGGTTCTCGGCGCCGTAGCGGGGCCGCATGCCCAGGTCGACCAGGCGCTGGTCGGCCACGTGCTGGAGGTACTGGCGGGTGTCGCTGAGCGAGAGGCCGGCCACGCCCTCGGCGAGCATGTCCGCGGCGAACATCGTCTCCGCGTCGATCGCCTCCTCCAGCATCTCGTACACCTGCTCCTCGAAGCGGGCGTCGAACAGCTCCGGCTCCTCCTCGCGGATCACCCGCACCACCTCGAACGCGAAGGCCATGTGCATGGACTCGTCCCGGAACACCCAGTTCGTGCCGGCGGCCAGGCCCTGGAGGACGCCCTTGCTGCGCAGGAAGTACACGTAGGCGAACGCGGCGAAGAAGAACAGGCCCTCGATGCAGGCCGCGAAGCACACCAGGTTGAGGGCGAAGGTGCGGCGGTCCGAGGCGGTCCGCAGCTCGTCGATCTCGGCGATGCCCTCCATCCACCGGAAGCAGAACTCGGCCTTGGCCTTGATGGAGGGGATGTTCTCGATGGCCGAGAACGCCGCGGCCCGCTCGTCGTGGTCGGGCAGGTAGGTGTCGAGCAGCGTCAGGTAGAACTGGACGTGCAGCGCCTCCTCGTAGAGCTGGCGGCTCAGGTAGAGGCGGGCCTCGGGGGCGTTGATGTGCTTGTAGAGGCTGAGCACCAGGTTGTTGGCCACGATCGAGTCGCCGGTGGCGAAGAAGGCCACCAGCCGCTTCACCAGGTGGATGTCGCCGGGGGTGAGCGTGGTGTGCAGGTCACCGATGTCGCTCGCCAGGTCGACCTCCTCCACCGTCCAGGTGTTGCGGATGGCGGTGCGGTAGTGCTCGTAGAACTGCGGGTACCGCATGGGCCGCAGCGTCAGGTCGAGGCCGGGGTCGAGGATGGCCTTGGGCCCGGTGGGCGCCGGGGGCGCGGCCGGGGTCGTGGCGCTCACGTCGCTCACGTCGCTCGGGGTCCCGTGGTCGTAGTCGTTGGATTCGAGTGCGCTCATCAGTCGCAGGCCTCGCAGGTCTCGGGGTTCTCGAGGGAGCAGGCGACGGCTTCCTCGTCGCGGTAGGTCCGCGTGGGGGTCGGGGTGGCGGTGGTGGTCTTGATGCGCGAGGCGGGCCGGGACCGCAGGTAGTAGGTGGTCTTGAGGCCGCGCTTCCACGCGTGCAGGTACATGGAGGAGAGCTTGCCGATGGACGGCTGCTCCACGAAGAGGTTGAGCGACTGGCTCTGGTCGATGAACGGGCTCCGCTCGGCGGCCATGTCGATCAGGGAGCGCATGGGGATCTCCCACGCGGTGCGGTAGAGGGCCTTCAGCTCGTCGGGGATGCCGTCGATCGCCTGGATGGAGCCGTTGTCCGCGATGAGGCGGCCGATGGTGGCGTCGTCCCAGCGGCCGAGGCGCTGGAGGTCCCGCACCAGGTACCTGTTGATCTGGAGGAACTCGCCCGACAGCGTCTCCCGCTTGAACAGGTTGGAGACCTGCGGCTCGATGCACTCGTAGGCACCGACGATCGAGGCGATGGTGGCGGTGGGGGCGATGGCGATGAGCAGCGAGTTCCGCAGCCCGACCTCGGCGACGCGGACCTTGATCCGTGCCCAGCGCTCGGGGTCGGTGGGCTCGGTCCCCCACAGGTCGGGCTGGAGGCGGCCGCGGGCGGCGTGGGTCTCGGACCAGCGGGCGTGGGGGCCGTGCTCGGCGGCGAGGTCGATCGACGCCTCCAGCGCGGCGAGGTAGATCTCCTCGGAGATGCGCCGGGACAGCTCCCGGGCCTCGGGCGCGTCGAACGGCAGCCGGAGCTGGAAGAACACGTCCTGGAGGCCCATGACGCCGAGGCCGATCGGCCGCCAGCCCTCGTTGGAGCGGGCCGCCTCGGGGGTCGGGTAGAAGTTGATGTCGATCACCCGGTCGAGGAACGGCACCACGAGGCGCACCACCTCGCCCAGGCGTGCCAGGTCCAGGGCGCCGTCCTTGACGAACCGGCCGAGGTTGAGCGAGCCGAGGTTGCAGACCGCGGTGTGCTCGCCGTCGGTCACCTCCAGGATCTCGGTGCAGAGGTTGGAGAGGTGGACGACGTTGCCGGCCTCGGCCGCCTGGTTGCAGGTGCGGTTGGCGGCGTCCTTGAAGGCCATCCAGCCGTTGCCGGTCTCGGCCAGGGTCCGCATCATGCGGGCGTAGAGGTCACGGGCCTTCACCTGGCGGACGTAGCGCTCCTCGCGCTCGGCCTGCGTGTAGGCGGCCTCGAACGCCTCGCCGTGGAGGTCGCACAGCTCCGGCACCTCCTTGGGGTCGAACAGCGACCACATCCAGTCCTTCTCCACCCGCTCCATGAACAGGTCGGGCACCCAGTTGGCGAGGTTGAGGTGGTGGGTGCGCCGGGCGTCGTCGCCGGTGTTGTCGCGCAGCTCCAGGAAGTCCTCGACGTCCGCGTGCCACGTCTCCAGGTAGACGCTGCACGCGCCCTTGCGGCGGCCGCCCTGGTTCACCGCCGCGACCGACGCGTCGAGGGTCTTGAGGAACGGGACGATGCCGTTGGAGAGCCCGTTGGTGCCCCGGATCAGCGAGCCACGGGCCCGGATGCGGTGGAACGCCAGGCCGATGCCGCCGGCGAACTTCGAGAGCTGGGCGATCTTGCCGTAGGTGTCGTAGATGGACTCCAGGCGGTCGGCCGGCGAGTCCACGAGGTAGCAGGACGAGAGCTGGGAGTGGGCGGTGCCCGAGTTGAACAGGGTGGGGCTCGACGGGAGGTAGTCGAAGCGCGACATGGCGCCGTAGAGGGCGATGGCCTCGTCGGGTGTCCGGGCGAGGCCGCAGGCCACCCGGAGCAGGAAGTACTGCGGCAGCTCCACCACGGTGCGGGCCTCGGGGTGGCGCAGCAGGTAGCGGTCATAGACCGTGCGGAGCCCGAAGAACTCGAAGGACAGGTCCGCGGCGCGGTCGACGGCCTGGTCGAACTTGCGGGCGTTCGCGGCCACGAAGGCGGCGGTCTCCGGCGCGACGACCCCGACCGCCGCACCGGCGGCCACCGACTGGCTGAAGGACATGATCCCCTGGTTGCGGACCTCCTTGGTGATGAAGCCGAGGAGGAGGCGGGCCGCGAGCTGGGAGTACTCGGGCTCCTCGGAGATGAACGACGCCGCGGTGCGGATCGACACCTCGTCCAGCTCCCGGGTGGTGGCGCCGTCGCAGAGGCCGCTGATGGTGCGGGTCGCCACCCGCAGCGGGTCGACCCGGGGCAGGCGGGTGGCGCAGCGCTCGATCGCCCGCACGATCTTCGACACGTCGACGGGCTCCAGGGACCCGTTGCGCTTGCGGACCGACATGACCGGGGCACCGTCGGTGCCGAAGTCGTCGCGCTCGATGAGGGATTCCTGTATCGTCACGGGCCTTTTCGTCCTTGCGTCGTCTGGGGGGCCGGACCACGACCGGTTGTGTCCGGTACCGGCTTCGGGCGGTCGACACCACCACATGTTGTGGTGCCACACCCTCGTAACTACACGGGTGCAACGCGAAGGGGAAGGCCCGCCTTTGAGCACTCAAGCGCCGCGGGGTGCGCCGGCGGCGACGGGGGTACGGTCCGGGGCGGGCCGCCGCACCGCCGCACCGGCCCCCACGATCGCCGCCGCGGAGGAACCCGCCATGCACGACGTCCACGATCCCGCCGCCGCCCGAGCCGCGCTCGACGCCACCCCCACCGGTGCGTTCCTCGCCGGCCGCTGGGAGGACACCGGCACCACCCTCACCGTCGAGGACCCGGCCTCGGCCACCCCGCTCGCCCCCGTCGCCGACGCGGACGCCTCCTGGTTCGCCGCCGCGCTCGACGCCGCCCACGACGCCCAGCCCCGGGTGGCGGCCCTCGCGCCCCGCGAGCGCGCCGAGGTGCTCCGCCGCACCCACGAGCTGATGGTGCGCGACCGGGACCGCCTCGCCCTGCTCATCACCCTGGAGATGGGCAAGCCGCTGGCGGAGAGCGCCGGCGAGGTGGCCTACGCGGCCGAGTTCTTCCGCTGGTTCTCCGAGGAGGCCGCCCGCCTGACCGGCGACTACCGCACCAACCCCGCCGGCACCGGCCGCATCGCCGTCACCCACCGGCCCGTCGGCCCCAGCCTGCTCATCACCCCGTGGAACTTCCCCCTCGCGATGGGCGCCCGCAAGATCGCGCCCGCGTTCGCCGCCGGCTGCACCGCCATCCTCAAGCCGGCCGAGCTGACGCCCCTGTCGTCGCTCGCGCTCGCCGGCCTGCTCGCCGAGGCCGGCCTCCCCGAGGGCGCGCTCTCCGTGCTGCCCACCTCCGCCTCCGGGCCGAGCACCGAGGGCGTCCTCGCCGACCCCCGGCTCCGCAAGCTGTCCTTCACCGGCTCCACGCCCGTGGGCCGCCACCTGCTCGGCCTGGCCGCCGAGAACGTGCTGCGCTGCTCGATGGAGCTGGGCGGCAACGCCCCCTTCCTCGTCTTCGACGACGCCGACCTCGACGCCGCGGTCGACGGGGCGATGGCCGCCAAGATGCGCAACGGCGGCGAGGCGTGCACCGCCGCCAACCGGCTCCTCGTCCACGAGGCCGTCGCCGACCGCTTCACCGAGGCGCTGGCCGAGCGGATGGCCGGCCTGCACGTCGGCCCCGGCACCCATCCCGGCGTCGACCTCGGGCCGCTCATCGACCAGCGGGCCCAGGACCGCATCACCGAGCGGGTCCGGGAGGCCACCGCCGCCGGCGCCGCGGCCATCACCGGCGGCGCCGCCCCCGAGCGCGACGGCTGGTTCTTCGACCCCACGGTGCTGGTCGACGTCGACCCCGCCCTGGCGCTCGTGCAGGACGAGATCTTCGGCCCCGTCGCCCCGATCCTGCGCTTCGCGGACGAGGACGAGGCCGTCGCCCTCGCCAACGACACGCCCTACGGCCTCGTCTCCTACGCCTACACCCGCGACCTCGACCGGGCCCTCCGCCTCGGCGACCGGCTGGAGGCCGGCATGATCGGCATCAACCGGGGCGTGGTGTCGGACCCCGCGGCCCCCTTCGGCGGCATCAAGCAGTCGGGCCTCGGCCGCGAGGGCGGCGCCGAGGGCATCCACGAGTACCTGGAGCCCGTCTACCTCGCCCTCCCCTGACGGCCATCACCCGACCCCCGGGCCGCCTCACCGCCACCCCCTCGTCCGACCTGGTCGGCGAGGTCGTTCGGGCCGGCTCGCGACCGTGCGGGATCGCCGGTCGAACGGTCGCCTCGTCGCCTCGCCCCCCCGGTCGTCTGGCTCAGCGACGGGCCAGGCGCTCGGCCACCTCCAGGCGCTTCTGGAGCTGGCCGACCGTGGCCTCGGTGATGCGGCCGATGCCGGCCAGGCGGTTCAGCTCGGCGTTGACCTGCGCCGGGGTGCGACCGGTGCGGCGCACGAGCACGCTCACCAGCTCGGCGTTCTGCTCCCGCAGCCGCTTCTTCTCCTCGCGCCGGGTGCGGCCGGCGGTGCCGCCCAGGTCGATGCCCAGCTCGGCGAGCGAGCGGCGGTCCCCGGCGAGGGGCGGGGGCGGGGCCAGGTCGAGCACCAGGTCGGGGTCGTCATCGAGCAGCGGCGACAGGTCGTCGTCCACGTCGTCGCCGTCCCAGACCGCGTGCACCTCCTGGTCGGTGGCGACCGACGACAGCGCCGCGAACAGCGAGAGCTGCTCCTCCTCGCGGGCCGCGTCGAGCGCCGCCGGGTCCGGCTCGGGGCGGTCCTGCTCCCGCTTGCGGAGGCTGTGGCGGCGCTGGTCGGCGATCTGGAAGGCCCGGGCCCGCAGGCGCGGGTCGTCGGGGATGAACAGGTACGCCTTCTGGTTGCGGACGCCGGGGGTCCACCGCACGAAGCGGCCGACGGCCTGGCGGAAGAACAGCTCGGTGGTGGTCGTGGTGGCGTAGACGCCGACGCGCAGCCGCGGGATGTCGACGCCCTCCGACACCATGCGGACCGCGACCAGCCACGGGTCGGTGGCGGCGGCGAAGGCCGCGATGCGCGTGGACGAGGCCGGGTCGTCGGAGGTCACGAGCTGCGCCGTGATGGCGAAGCGGTCCCGCAGCATGGCGACGATGCCGCGGGCGTGGTCCTGGTCCATCGCGATCACGAGGCCGCCGGCGTCGGGCTGCTGCTCGCGGATGGTGTCGAGCTGCTCGACGGCGCGGCGCAGCACCGCCGGCAGCCACTCGCCCTCCAGCGACAGCGCGGTGCGGAGGCGCTGGCTGGAGCGGGCCTGGTCGAGCGGATCGTCGAACGACGCCTCGTGGATCGTGCCGTCGGGGGCGCTCCACTCCATGTGGCCGTTGGTGCGGGGGAAGTAGACGGGGCGCACGACCCGCCGGTCGGCCAGCGCCTCGCCGTACCCGTACTCGAAGTCGGGCGCGGCCTCCTCCAGCACGTAGCGGACGAACGGGATGGCCCGGGTGTCGGAGCGGAACGGGGTGCCGGAGATGGCGAGGCGGCGGTCGGCCCCGGTGAACGCCTCGCGGATCGACTCGCCCCAGGCCCGGTCGTCGCCGGCGTGGTGGATCTCGTCGAAGACCACGAACGAGCCCCGGCTCACGTCGCGCAGCACCGCCGAGCTGGACGCCACCTGCTGGTAGGTGGTGACGATGCCGTGCATGTCGGCGGGCAGGCGGCCGTCGGCCGCGGACCAGGCCGGGTCGAGGTGCAGGGAGAAGCGCGCCGCGGCGAGGGCCCACTGCACCTTGAGGTGGGCGGTGGGGGCCACGACCACGAGCCGCCGGGAGGGGTCCTGGGCCAGCAGGTGGCGGGCCGCGGTGAGCGCGAAGGTGGTCTTGCCGGCGCCCGGGGTGGCCACCGCCAGGAAGTCCTCGTCGCCGGCGGCGAGGAACTTCTCCAGCGCGGCCTTCTGCCACGGTCGCAGCCGGATGCTGCGGGTCATCGGCGGTGGGGACGGGGGCGGGCGGGCGTGGTCACGGGATCATCGAGTCTGCCACGCCGGCACCGGGGCCCCGGAGCCGGCTCCGGCGGGTCGGGGTGCTCGCCGGGACCGGTGGGCGTGGGTGACGGCACCGGTTCCGTGCCCGCAGCGCCGCGTGGTCGCGGGCCGGTGGGCGTGGGTGACGACACCGGTTCCCGTGCCCGCAGCGCCGCGTGGTCGCCCGGGGCCCGCGGGCGTGTGAGACTCGACCCGTGAACGACCTGGACGTGACCACCGAGACCGATCCGTCGTGGCTGTCGGCCGACTCGCTGGAGCTGGCCCGCAGCCAGGTGCCGATGCTCTACGTCGACGCGGTGCCGGTCCGGGTGGACGCCGCCGGTCGGGTCACCGAGGTCGGCCTGCTCCTGCGGGTGGCGGCCGACGGCACCATCAGCCGGATGGTGGTGAGCGGCCGGGTCCGCTTCGGCGAGCGGGTGCGCGATGCGCTGCTCCGCAACCTGGAGAAGGATCTCGGCCCCGCCGCGCTCCCCCGCCTGCCCCCGGCGCCCGCCCCCTTCACCGTGGTCGAGTACTTCCCGGACCCGGCGATCTCCGGCTTCCACGACCCCCGCCAGCATGCGGTGTCGCTCGCCTACGTGGTGCCGGTCGACGGCGACTGCCAGCCGACCCAGCAGGCGCTCGACCTCGCCTGGTTCAGCCCCGCCGACGCGGTCGGCGAGACGGTCCGGGCCGAGATGACCGGTGGCCACGACCGCCTCCTGCGCCTCGCCCTCGCCCACGTCGGCGAGCTGCCCTGACCCCCTGGGGCCCTACCGGCCGGCCACGCCGGCCCGACCGAGGCTCGGCTCGATCAGCTCGGGGCCTCGGCCGTCAGGGCTCGACGCCCGGCGCGAGCACGTCGATGCCCACGGAGGTCGCCGCGGCGGCGAGCTCGCGGTCGTAGGTGACCAGCTCATCGACCTCCAACCGCAGCGCCACCGCGAGGTGGATGGCGTCGTGGGAGCGCAACGGCGCCCGCTCGCCCGCCGAGAGCAGGTCGCCACGGTCGAGGTCCACCAGGTCGACGCTCTCCAACACCTGATCGACCGTGGCGGGGTCGATCAGGTCGGGGTGTCGACCGGCGGCGCAGTGCAACTCGGTGTGCAGCAGCCAGCAGGCGACGAGGCGTCGACCCTCCCCCAGCGCATCGACCAGCGGCTGCGACTCGGCCTCCTCGACCAGGAACTTCATGGCGGCCGAGGTGTCGAGGTACGTAAGGGTCACCACCGGCCGCGCACGTCGTCGAGGACCTCCGCCGTCGACGTCTGCGACGGCTTGCGCCGGATCAGGCCCAGGTCGGCCGGTGGGCGCGACGCCCGACGCAACTCGCCTCGCGCCTCCAGGTGGGCGAGCACGTCGTCGGGTGGCGGACCGATCAGCGCCGCCGGACGGCCACGGTTGGTGACCAGGATCGACTCACCCGCCTCGACGCGCCGGAGCACCGCGGCGCTGTTGTCGCGCAGTTCCCGGTGGGTGATGGTCTCCATGTGGTCCAGCGTAAGCGCTGCACGGCGTGGTCAGTCGGCCGGGAGGGGGTCGGTCGCTCGGCCCGGTCGGCTGGGGAGGAGGTCGGCGGCGAGGCTGGCGATGGCGATACCGCGGCGGCCCTCGCGGATCAGGTGCTGGTCCAGGCCCGCGGTCACGTAGGCGACGCTGAGGCCGGTGGCGGGGTCCGCGAAGGCGAGCTGGCCGGCGGCACCGGCGTGGCCGAAGGCCCGGGGCGACACGGTGCGGCCCATCGAGCGGCGGTCGCTGCGGCCGTCGTCGCCCGCCGTGTAGAGGCCGAGGGTGCGGGTGGCCGGCAGGCCCATGAGGTCGGGCAGCGAGCAGCGGACCTCGGCGGTGCCCGCCCGCAGCACCTCCTCGGACCACAGGCCGGCGTCGTCGTGCAGGAACGCCTGGTAGAGCAGCGCCAGGTCTCGCGCCCGCATCACCCCACCGCCGCCGGGCACGCCGAGCCGCTGCACCGCCGGGTCGTTCAGGATCGTGAGCGCCGCCACCCCGACCTCGGCGGGCACGAGCTGGGCGAGGTCCACCTCGAAGCCGAAGGTCTCGCGCATCTCCGCCGGCGTGGGCAGCTCACCCACCGGCACCGACTCCACGATGCCGTCCCGCTCGTCGGGCCGGATCCCGAGCACCCGGGGCAGGCCGAGCGGGTCGGTCACGAGCTGCTGGACGGCGTCGGCGTGGTCGAGGCCGGTGACCTCGGCGATCACCTCGCCGAGCACCCAATGGCCGGCGGTCGGGTGGTACGTGTAGGTGCTGCCGGGCTCGCTCGTGAGCCGCCATCGCCCGAACTGCTCCAGCCGGCTCTCGCGGGTGTCCCATCGGGGCGGGCCGAGCGGGGCGTACGGGAAGCCACCGGTGTGGGTGAGGACGTGTTCGAGGGTCACGGCGTCCTTGCCGTTGGTCCCGAACGCCGGCAGGTAGCGCACGACCGGGTCCGCCACCGCCAGCTCGCCGGCGTCGATCAGCCGCCAGATCGCGGCGGCCACGAACGCCTTGGTGGCGGAGAAGACCACGAAGCGGCTGTCGGGCGGCGCGCCGATCGTCTCCTCCAGGACGATCTCGCCGTCCAGGCCGATGGCGATCTGCACCGCCGGTGCGAGGCCCTGGTCCACCTCCCGGCGGACGCGGTCGAGGAGTCGGGTTGCCTTGGCGTCATCGATCACGCCGGCACCGTACCGACCCCCACCGAACTTGGCACGAGGACGTGGCACCCGTGCAGCAAAGCAGTGCCAAGTTCCGGGGGACCCCGTCGAACTTGGCACTGGGACGTAGCGCCCGTGCGGCAGGACCGTGCCACGTTCGGGGAGGTCGGGCGGGTCAGGTGCCGCCGGCCTCGAGGGTGTGGCAGACCTCGGCGCCGTCGACCACGCCCTTGCGGAAGGCGGTCACCCGGTCGAAGCCGGGGCCCTGGCGGGCGCGGTCGGACTCGGTGCGGAAGGCGAGCAGCACCGCGATGCCCTCGTCCAGGTCGCCGGGCGAGAGGATCAGCCTCCAGCTCTCGGGCACCTCCTGGCCCTCGGTGCTGATGAGCCCCGCTCCCCAGGCGCCGGCGTAGCAGTCGCCCCGGAGGGTGGCGGTGACCGGGTCGCCCGTCAGGTCGTCGCCGAGGGCGAGCTGCACGGCCAGGCCGTACTGGGTGGCGAGGAGCGTGGCGACGGCGAAGTCCCCGTGCTCGTACGCCTCGGTCGCGGCCTCGGTCGAGAAGCCGACGTAGCGGTCGGGCCAGCAGAGGAACAGGCGGTAGCCCTTCACCGGCTCGCCCCGGCAGTCGAGCGGCGAGTCCTGCTGGAACTCGTCGGACTGGAGGCCCGGCCACGCCTTGCCGTCGGCGATCTCGGGGAACGTGTCGGTCCAGAACGCCTCGAGCGACTCGGCCGCCTCGGTCTTGATGGACTCGAGGTCCATGTTCCCCTCGTTGGCGTAGTCGGCCTCGTCGTTGAACGGGAACTGGTACGGGCGCAGCGTCTCGTCGCTGTAGTCGGCGCAGGTGGCGACACCGTTCAGGTAGCCGTCCTGGAAGGCGCTGACCCGGTCGAAGCCGGAGCCGTGCGCGTTGGGGGCGTCGGAGCTGGAGCCGGGTGCGTCCTTGAGCGACAGCACGCCGGAGAGCGCGCCGTCGAGGGTGTGGGCGTCGACCTCGAAGTAGGGCTCGTCGGCCTCGGCGGCGTGGCGCACCCAGGCCCCGGCGTAGCAGTCGGCCTGGAGCTCCAGGGTGATCGTCGCGCCCTCCATGTCGGCCCGCCTCGGGGCCTGGATGACGTGACCCCACTCGTGGGCGAGCACGACCGCGATCGTGAACTCGCCGAAGCGCTCGGCGAAGTCGGGCAGCAGCTCCTCCTGGTCCCAGGCGACGATGTCGGCATCGCCGCAGTAGAAGGCGTTGAACATCGCCGCCTCGATGTCGGTGCCGACGCAGGGCACCGTCGTCGGGTCGGTGGAGCGGTCGTAGGCGAACAGGCCGCCGGTGAGGGGCTCGTAGGGGCCGCCGAAGACCTTCGGGTACTCCTCGGCCCACCACACCTCCAGGTCGGCGATGGCGGTGGTGGCCACCTCGTTGAGCCGGTTGTCCTCGGCGCCCTGGACGGTCAGGTCGACCGGCGGCAGCGTGCTGGGGGTGGTCTGCGCCTCGGTGGTGGGCTCGACGGGCGTGCCGGTGGCGACGATGTCGTCGCCCTCGGTGACGCGCTGGGCACCGTCGCGAACCGCGACGCCGCAGCCCGCGAGCAGCACGAGTACGGTCGAAACGACCAGCGGTCGCAGGGCACGGCGGCGAGGTCTGAGCACCATGGGACTCCTCGATGGGCAGGGCAGGCGACCCTACCGCGGCACCGGAGGCGGCGGTCGGGCGCACGGTCCGACGACGGGCGGCGGCGCCCGGGTTCCCGCCCCGCCGCGCGCCGGCGGGGCGGGCATGATCGGTGGATGCTCGACGCCCCGAGGACCATCCGCCGGATCGAGGACCGTTGGCGCGACGCCGTGGAGCCGGCGCTCACCGACTACATCCGCATCCCGGCGCTCTCGCCCGCCTTCGACCCGGACTGGGAGGCGAACGGCCACCTCGCCCGGGTGGTCGAGGACGCGGCCGCGTGGGCGCGCGGCCGAGCCGTGGCGGGCCTCGCCGTGGAGGTCGTGGCGCTGCCGGGCCGCAGCCCGGTGCTGCTCGTGGAGGTCCCGCCGTTCGCCCCCGCCAGCGCGGCCGGTACCACCGACGGCGGGGCGGGGACCGGCAACCCCCCGGCCGGCCGGGCAGAGGACGAGGCAGGCGAGCCGGCCGGTCGGGAGGACGACGGCGACGCCGTGCTGCTCTACGGCCACCTCGACAAGCAGCCGCCCATGACCGGCTGGCGGGAGGGCCTCGGCCCCTGGGAGCCGGTGGTGGAGGACGGCCGGCTCTACGGCCGCGGCGGCGCGGACGACGGCTACGCGCTCTACGCGTCGATCACCGCCATCGAGGCGGTGCAGGCCGAGGGCGGCCGCCACGCCCGCCTCGTCTGCCTGATCGAGACCGGCGAGGAGTCCGGCAGCCCGGACCTGCCGGCCTACGTCGAGCACCTGGCCGACCGCATCGGCACGCCGTCGCTCGTCGTCTGCCTCGACTCGTTCTGCGGTGACTACGACCGGCTCTGGACCACCACGTCGCTGCGCGGCCTGCTCGACGTCGACCTCACCGTGACCGTGCTGCGCGAGGGCGTGCACTCGGGCAGCGCCAGCGGCGTCGTCCCCGACTCGTTCCGCATCGCCCGCCTGCTGCTCGACCGGATCGAGGACCCCGCCACCGGCCGCCTCCTCGTGCCCGAGCTGCACGCCACGGTCCCGCCCGGGCGCCGGGCCGAGATCGAGGCGGTGGCCGCGGACCTGGGCGACGCCCTCACCGCCGGGTTCCCCTACGTCGACGGCGCCGGGCCGGCCGTCCCGGCGACCGAGCCCACCGCCCAGCTCACCGCGAAGACGTGGGCGCCCACGCTCACGGTGATCGGCGCCGACGGGCTCCCGTCGGTCCGCGACGCCGGCAACGTGCTGCGGCCGACGACGACCCTGTCGCTGTCGTTCCGGCTGCCGCCGACGGTGGATGCCGCCGCGGCCGGCCGGGCGGTGGCGGCGGTGCTGGAGGCCGACCCGCCCTACGGCGCCCGCGTGAAGGCCGCGGTGCCGAGCGCCGAGTCGGGCTGGGACGCGCCGCCGACCGCCGGCTGGCTCCGCGCCGCGGCCGACGAGGCGAGCGTCGCCGGCTGGGGACAGCCGGCACGAAGCCTGGGCGAGGGCGGCTCGATCCCGTTCATGGGGATGCTGGGCGAGCGCTTCCCCGAGGCGCAGTTCCTCCTCACCGGCGTGCTCGGCCCCGGCTCGAACGCGCACGGCCCCAACGAGTTCCTCGACCTGCGCACGGGCCGGCTCGTCACCGCCGCGGTGGCCCTCGTCCTGGACCGCCACGCGGCGAGGGCTTGACGAGAGGCTGACAAACCTGATTGGGTTGGTCGGGTATTCGGGTTCGACCCGGTAGCGTCGTCACCGACGAGGCGACCGAGCCGGTCCGCACGCCGAGAGACGAGAAGAGAGAAAGGCACGATCACATGGCAACCCTGCGCTTGGGCGACACCGCCCCTGACTTCACCACCGAGACCACCGACGGCGAGGTGAGCTTCTACGACTGGAAGGGCGATAGCTGGGCCATCCTCTTCTCCCACCCGAAGGACTTCACCCCGGTGTGCACCACCGAGCTGGGCCGCGTCGCCGCCCTGAAGGACGAGTGGGACAAGCGGAACGTGAAGGTCATCGGCGTGTCGGTCGATCCGATCGACTCGCACCACGAGTGGGCCAAGGACATCGCGGACGTGGGCGGCACCGCCCTCAACTTCCCGCTCATCGCCGATCCCGATCGCACGGTCGCCGATCTGTACGACCTCATCCACCCGAACGCCAACGACACCCTGACCGTCCGCTCGGTCTACGTCATCGGCCCGGACAACAAGGTGAAGCTCAACCTCACCTACCCGGCCTCCACCGGCCGCAACTTCGACGAGATCGTCCGCGCGATCGACTCGCTCCAGCTCACCGCCAACCACTCGGTGGCCACCCCCGCGGACTGGACCCAGGGCGAGGACGTCATCATCGCCCCGGCCATCTCCGACGAGGACGCCAAGGAGCGGTTCCCGGCCGGCTGGGACGCCAAGAAGCCCTACCTGCGCTACACCAAGCAGCCCTGATCGGACGGGCTCCGGCCCACCGATCCGCCACGTCCCGGAGGGGCGGCCCGCACCGGGTCGCCCCTCCGGCGCGTCACGGGCCCTCCACCAGGGCGAGGTAGCGGCGCCAGCCGTCCGCCGTCAGGCGCAGGTCCGCCAGCGCGGCATCGGCCGCGTCCTGCACCACCTCCGCCACGGCCTCCGCGCCGATCCGGGCCACCGAGGCCGCCGCCAGCTCCACGATCGGGCCGAGCACCCGGTCCTCGGTCGCGGCCGCGAGAGCGCGGGCGGCGCGGATCCGCTCCCGGGCGCTCGCCGCGTCGCCGGCGGTCGCGGCCGCGAGCGCCGCGGCGAGCAGCGCCGTGGCCCGGTCGAGGTAGGTGGCGCCCCGCAGGTGCGGGACCAGGGCGCAGAGGGTGGCGGCGCCGTCGCGCCGGGCGGCGGCCAGCCACAGCGCCTGGGCGGCCGTGAGGCTCGGCTCCAGCGCGTCGAGCAGGCGCCGGTCCTCGTCTCCGAGGCCGGCGAGCGGGTCCGGCCCGGCGTCGCCCGGTTCGGGCGCGGGCTCGGGGGCCCCGCCGAGCCGCTCGACCACGCCGGCCACGCGGGCGAGCGCGGCGGGGGGCGGCCCCCCCAGGGGCGCCCCCGCGGCGGCGCGGGGCGGCG
>Ga0182792_1000958_pt1 | contig 25112 bp, 21 predicted proteins | sample Passage237B_FD_130497 | JGI IMG/M metagenome (GOLD analysis project Ga0182792, IMG submission 130497) | Cellulose adapted compost microbial communities from Newby Island Compost Facility, Milpitas, CA, USA - Passage2 37B (version 2) (version 2) ...
CGCTGGTGGTGAACATCCTGCGCTCGGTGCCCTTCATCATCCTGATGATCGCGATGATCCCGCTGACCCTGGCGGTGATGGGCACCTCGCTGGGCGTGCGCGGGGCGATCCTGCCGCTGGTGGTGGGCGCGACCCCGTTCTATGCGCGCCTGGTGGAGACCGCGCTGCGCGAGGTCGACCGCGGGGTGATCGAGGCCAGCCTGGCCATGGGCGCGAGCACCTGGCAGCTGGTGTGGCGGGTGCTGTTGCCCGAGGCGCGGCCGGGGCTGATCGCCGGGGCCACGGTGACCACCATCGCCCTGGTCGGCTTCACCGCCATGGGCGGCGCCATCGGTTCGGGCGGGCTGGGCGACCTGGCCTTCCGCGACGGCTACCAGCGCTCGCAGACCGATGTGGCGGTGGTGACCGTGGTCCTGCTGCTGCTGCTGGTGCAGGCCGTGCAGATGCTGGGCGACCGCCTGGTGGCGCGCTACACCCGGCGCTGAGCCGGCCCCGTCTATGCTGTGAACCCGATTCCCCCGGTCTTCCAAGGAAATCCGATGCGCCCGATCCTCCCGATCCTGCTGCTTGCCGCCGCCCTGGGCCTGGCCGGCTGTGGCGGCAATGGCAGCGGCGATGGCCAGAGCCTGAGCGTGGCCGCCACCGCCATCCCCCACGCCGAGGTGCTGGAGGTGGTCAAGCCGATGCTGGAAAAGGAGGGCGTGCGCCTGCAGGTGCGGGTGTTCAACGACTACGTCCAGCCCAACGACCAGGTCGTGCAGAAGCAGATCGACGTCAACTACTTCCAGACCGAGCCCTACCTCAAGGCCTACAACGCCGGCCGCGGTTCGGACCTGGTGACGGTGGTGGGCGTGCACATCGAGCCGTTTGGGGCCTATTCGCGCCGCCACGCCTCGCTGGAGGCGCTGCCCGAGGGGGCCGACGTGGTCATCCCCAACGACCCGAGCAACAACTCGCGCGCGCTGCTGCTGCTGCACAAGGCCGGCGTGATCACTCTGGCCAACCCCGATGACGCCCTGGCCAGCCAGCGCGACATCAGCGCCAACCCCAAGGGCCTGAAGTTCCGCGAGCTGGACTCGGCGATGCTGCCGCGGGTGCTGGACCAGGTGGACCTGGCCCTGATCAACACCAACTACGCCCTGGACGCCGGGCTCAACCCGACCCGCGACGCCCTGGTGATCGAGTCCTCCGACTCGCCCTATGTCAATTTCCTGGTCGCCCGCGCGGACAACCGGGATGATCCGCGGGTGCAGAAGCTGGCGCGCGCGCTGACCAGCCCGCAGGTCAAGGCCTTCATCCAGGACAGGTACCAGGGCGCGGTGCTGCCGGCGTTCTGAGCCGCCGCCGTGCCGATCCTGCTGGCCCTGGCCGTCGCCCTGGCGCTGTTCCTGGCGCTGCTGCCGCTGGCCCTGCTGCTGCGCCTGCGCGGCGCCTTCAACACCCGCCGCCAGGCCTGGCGGCTGCCGCTGCGCCTGGCCTGGTGGTCCAGCCTGGTGTCGCTGGCGCTGTTCGCGCCGGCCAGCCTGGTGGCCGGCCTGTTCTGGCCGCAGGTGTGGTCCTACGTGCCGCTGGGCCTGGGCGCCGGGCTGGCGCTGGGTGCGCTGGCGGCCTGGCGGGTGCGCTGGGTGGAGACCTCGCAGGGCCTGTTCTACCGCACCAGCCCGGTGCTCTCGGTGGGCCTGGCCCTGCTGGTGATCGCGCGCCTGGTCGCCGGCCTGGTCCAGGGCCTGCGGGTGATGCTGGGCGGGGCCAGCTGGCCGGAGTCCGGCTGGCTCAGCCATGCCGGGATGATGGCCATTGGCGCCCTGCTGCTGGGCTATGCCCTGGTGCTGAGCCGGAGCCTGTACCGTGGCGCCGTCGCCCGCCGCCGCGACCCGGTGCTGCGCCGCCCCTGAGCGCGGCGCGCCGGCCTCGGTTAGCCTTGGCCCGGCTCCGACGGAAGGGGGAAGGGATGGCACTGGAATGGATGGGCCGGCACCTGGCCCGGTTCCTGGCGCGGCCGCGTCCGGGCCATGGCCGCGGCTCCAGCAGCCGGCTGGAACTGGTGGCCGCGACCCTGCGTCGTGGCGATGTGCTGCTGGTGGAGGGCACCAGCCGCTTTGCCAGCGCGATCAGGTACCTGACCCAGTCCACCTGGTCGCACGCGGCGCTGTGCCTGGGCGTGCCGGTGGCTGCGGACGAGCCCTGGTTCGTGGACGCGGATGTAAACCAGGGCGTGCGCACCGTGCCGCTATCGGAATTTTCCGGGCTGCACCTGCGGATCTGCCGGCCGGTGGGGTTGAGCGCCGAGGAGATCGACGCGGTGGCCGGGTACATGCTCGACCGCGTCGGCCACAGCTACGACCTGAAGAACCTGTTCGACCTGGCCCGCTACCTGGTGCGGCAGCCTCCGCTGCCGGACCGCTACAGGCGCCGCCTGCTGGCCCTGGGCAGCGGCGAGCCCACCCGGGCGATCTGCTCGACCCTGCTGGCCCAGGCCTTCGGCTCGATCGGCTATCCGATCCTGCCGGAAATCGAGGTGCTGGCGGGCACCGGCTCGGGGCCGTGGGCGCGCCAGGAAGTGCTGCACATCCGTCACCACAGCCTCTACACCCCGCGCGACTTCGACGTCTCCCCGTTCTTCCAGGTGGTCAAGCCGCGGCTGGAGGCCGGTTTCGACTTCCACGCCCTGGTCTGGGCGCCGCCGCCGCTCACCGACGCGGAGGTCGGGCCGCTGGCCTGACGGGGCGGCAGGCCGCCCCGCCAGGCGCCGGATCAGAAGCGCGCGCCGATGCCCACGCCCACGGTCCACGGATCAAAGTCCAGTTCCTGGCCGGTGCCGGCGCCGCCGACCCGCAGTTCCGGGCTGGCGTGCATGTAGCGCACGTCGGTGCGGGCGAACCAGGTCCGGTTGATGTTCATGTCCAGGCCCACGGTGCCGATGGCGCCCTTGGCCGTGGCCACGCCGACCGCGCCGTCGAAGCCGGCCAGTTCCTCGTCGCTGAAGTTGGACTGGTAATAGCCCAGGCCCACGAACGGACGGAACACCTGGTCGGACTGGCCGAAGTGCCACTGCCCGCTCAGCGCCACCGGCTGCTGGCGCACGGTGCCCAGCTTGCCGGCCTCGCGCGAGCGGATGCGGTGGTCGAACTTGTCGGCCGCGCCCCACAGCTCCACGGCGAAATTGTCGCTGGCGTACCAGCTGGCGCTCAGGGTCGGGGCCGGGCCGCCGTCGGCCTTGATGCCCTCGGCCGGATCGGACGGCTCCATGTGGGTGATGCCGCCGACCACGGCGAAGCGCTTGCCGGCGGAGGCATCCTGGGCGAAAGCCGCCGCCGGCAGGGCCAGGGCAGGAAGCAGGGCAAGGCTGAGCAGGGAAATGGAACGCATGGGGGAGTCTCCTTTCGTTGTTCTTGTGCCCTTGGAGTGGGCGCGGCCGATCCTGGGCGGCGGCGGATGAACCGACCCCGCATACGCCGGTGCCGTGCGCCGCGGTCGTTCAGGCAACTGCCGCCAGGCCGCATCGCAGCAGGCGTGGGGTGGGCGAGGGGAATTCAGGCGGATCAGCGCGGCGTGAGCGTGAGCGCGGCCGTGGGCCGCTGCCTTGCGCGGGAAATCGCGCGCTGGCCCATGCCCGCCACCGTCCATGCTGTGGCGTATGTAACCTGGTGCAGGCGCGGGAATTGGTCACCGCTGAAACCTGCTTGCGCCCGCGGGCAATGCCATTGTGCGCATAGGCAGTATGGAGGTTGGCGGGTGGGGCATTGCCGGACACAATAGGGCTCTTTCCCCACGCATATAGAGCCGGAGCCCTGGCATGGCCGAATTGAAGGAAGCGCGCGTCCCCGACATCGGGGATTACAGCGATGTGCCCGTGATCGAGATCCTCGTCGCCGTCGGCGACACCGTGACCAAGGACCAGGGCCTGGTCACGCTGGAATCGGACAAGGCCACGCTGGAAGTGCCCTCGCCGTTCGCCGGCGTGGTCAAGGAGCTGAAGGTCAAGCTCGGCGACACCCTGTCCGAGGGCAGCGTGGTGGCCCTGATCGAGGCCAGCGACGGCGCCGCCGCGCCCGCGCCCGCGCCGGCTCCGGCCGCCAAGGCCGAGGCCGCGCCGGCCCCGGTCAAGTCCGCCGAGACCGGGGCCAAGGTCGAGCCGGTGGCCGTGGCCGCGCAGCCGGACAAGCTGGCCCAGCGCGAGATCACCCAGGCCCAGGTGGGCCAGCCGGCCCCGGCCGTTGGGGCGCCGCGCACCCCGCCGGTGGAGTTCAATGCCGACAGCGTGCTGCCGGAGAAGGTGCCCTACGCCACCCCGGCGGTGCGCCTGTTCGCCCGCGAGCTGGGCGTGGATCTGTCCAGGGTCAGCGGCAGCGCCCGCGGCGGCCGCATCACCCGGGAAGACGTGCAGCGCTACGTCAAGGCCGCGCTGGCCGGCGGCGCTTCGCCGGCGGCCGCCGGTGCCGTGGCCGGCGGTGGCGGCCTGAACCTGCTGCCCTGGCCGAAGGTGGACTTCGCCAAGTTCGGCGAGATCGAGACCAAGCCGCTGTCGCGGATCAAGAAGATCTCTGGCGCCAACCTGGCGCGCAACTGGGCGATGATCCCGCACGTCACCCAGTTCGACCAGGCCGACATCACCGAGCTGGAAGAGCTGCGCGTGCAGCTCAACAAGGAGCAGGAGAAGGCCAAGTCCGGCATCAAGCTGACCATGCTGGCCTTCCTGCTCAAGGCCTCGGTCGCCGCGCTCAAGCAGTTCCCCGAGTTCAACGCCTCGCTGGACGAGAGCGGCGAGAACCTGACCCTGAAGAAGTACTTCCACATCGGCTTCGCCGCCGACACGCCCAATGGCCTGGTCGTGCCGGTGATCCGCGACGTTGACAGGAAGGGCGTGCTGCAGATCGCCCAGGAAATGTCCGAGCTGGCCAGGAAGGCGCGCGATGGCAAGCTGGGCCCGGCCGACATGACCGGCGGCTGCTTCTCGATCAGCTCGCTGGGCGGCATCGGCGGCACCGCTTTCACCCCGATCATCAATGCGCCGGAAGTGGCGATCCTGGGCGTGTCCAAGTCCAGCCTCCAGCCGGTGTGGGACGGCAAGCAGTTCGTGCCGCGCCTGACCCTGCCGCTGTCGCTGAGCTACGACCACCGCGTGATCGACGGCGCCGCCGCCGCGCGCTTCACCAGCTACCTGGCCCAGGTCCTCGCGGACATGCGCCGCGTGCTGCTGTAAGGAGGGCACATGGCGAACATCATCGAAGTGAAGGTCCCCGACATCGGCGATTACAGCGATGTCCCCGTGATCGAAGTGCTGGTCGGCGTTGGCGACACGGTGAAGAAGGACCAGGGCCTGGTGACCCTGGAGTCGGACAAGGCCACCCTGGAAGTGCCCTCCAGCGCCGACGGCGTGGTCAAGGAGGTCAAGGTCAAGGTCGGCGACAAGCTGTCCGAAGGCTCGGTCGTGGTCCTGCTGGAAGCCGCCGGCGCCACCGCGACCGCCGCCGCGTCTGCCGCGCCTGCCGCGCCCCCGGCGCCCGCCGCCGCGGCCAGCGCCGGCGTGGTGGAGGTCGAGGTCCCCGACATCGGCGACTACTCCAACGTGCCGGTGATCGAGCTGCTGGTGGCCGTGGGCGACAAGGTCCGCAAGGACCAGGGCCTGGTGACCCTGGAGTCGGACAAGGCCACCATGGAAGTGCCGTCCTCGGCCGATGGCGTGGTCAAGGAGATCAAGGTCAAGGTGGGCGACACCCTGTCCGAGGGTGACGTGGTGGTGGTGCTGGAAGCCGAAGGCGCCGCCGCGGCCGCCGCGCCGGCCAGCAAGCCGCCGGTGGCCCCGTCGCACCGTGCCCCGGCCGAGCCTCCGGCGCCGAAGCCGGCGCTGTCCACCGGCAAGCCGGCCGACATCGAATGCCGCATGGTCGTGCTCGGCTCCGGTCCCGGCGGCTACACCGCCGCCTTCCGCGCCGCCGACCTGGGCCTGGATACGGTGCTCATCGAGCGCTACGCCAGCCTGGGCGGCGTCTGCCTCAACGTCGGCTGCATCCCGTCCAAGGCCCTGCTGCATTCGGCCGCGATCATCGAGGAAGCCGCGCACGCCGACGAGTGCGGCATCGAGTTCCCGGCACCGAAGATCCACCTGGACAAGCTGCGCGCCTACAAGGAAAAGGTGGTCGGCCAGCTGACCAAGGGCCTGGCCGGCATGGCCAGGCAGCGCAAGGTGCGTACCGTGCAGGGCGTGGCGAAGTTCGTCTCGCCCAACGAGCTGGAGATCGTTGGCGCCGACGGCAAAACCCAGCTGCTGCGCTTCGAGCAGTGCATCATCGCCGCCGGTTCGCAGGCGGTGAAGCTGCCCAACTTCCCGTGGGAAGACCCGCGGATCATGGATTCGACCGACGCGCTGGAACTGGCCGAGGTGCCGAAGAAGCTGCTGGTCGTCGGCGGCGGCATCATCGGCTTGGAGATGGCCACGGTGTACAGCGCCCTGGGCGCCAGGGTCACCGTGGTCGAGTTCATGGACCAGCTGATGCCGGGCGCGGACAAGGACCTGGTCAAGCCGCTGGCCGACCGCCTGAAGAAGCAGGGCATCGAGGTGCACCTGAAGACCAAGGCGGCCGGGGTGAAGGCCGACAAGAAGGGCATTACCGTCACCTTCGAGTCGGCCGTGGAAGGCCAGAAGCCGGAACTGGAATCGGGCACCTGGGACCGCGTGCTGGTTGCCGTCGGCCGCGCGCCCAACGGCAGGAAGATCGACGCGGAGAAGGCCGGCGTGCAGGTCACCGAGCGCGGCTTCATCCCGGTGGACCGGCAGATGCGCACCAACGTGCCGCACATCTTCGCCATCGGCGACATCGTCGGTAATCCGATGCTGGCCCACAAGGCCACCCATGAGGGCAAGCTGGCCGCCGAAGTGGCCGCCGGCGAGAAGAAAGAGTGGGTGGCGCGGGTGATCCCGTCGGTGGCCTACACCAGTCCGGAGATCGCCTGGGTCGGCGTGACCGAGACCGAGGCCAAGGCCAAGGGCCTGAAGGTCGGCGTGGGCAAGTTCCCGTGGGCGGCCAGCGGCCGCGCCATCGGCATTGGCCGCACCGAGGGCTTCACCAAGCTGATCTTCGACGAGGAGACCCACCGGGTGATCGGCGCCGGCATCGTTGGCGTGCACGCCGGCGACCTGATCTCCGAGCTGGCCCTGGCCATCGAGATGGGCGCCGAGGCCGGCGACATCGGCCACACCATCCACCCGCACCCGACCCTGGGCGAGACAGTGGCGATGGCGGCGGAAGTGTACGAGGGCACCATCACCGACCTGTACCTGCCCAAGCGCAAGTAAAGGCAACGGTGACGCCGAAGCAGACGGCCCGCCACGACCATGGAAGCCCCGGCCCTGCCGGGGCTTTCCTTTTTGTGCCCCGGTCGCGGCCGTAACGCGTCCTCCACCCGCCGCTCACGGTACCTGGCGGGCTCCGGCGCTAGGGTCGGTCCTTGCGCACCCGAGGAGAACGAGATGGCAGACACCACCGAGCTGGAACGCAAACTGTGGAAGGCGCTGGAATCGGACCGGACCGTCATGCTGGGCGTGGATGGCCTGGAGGCCGGGCACACCCGGCCAATGACCGCGCAGCTGGAAGAAGAGCGGCGCGGTCCGATCTGGTTCTTCACCTCCACCGACAACGCCCTGGTGCAACAGCTGGTAGCCCCGCGGCGGGCGATCGCCGCCTTCGCGGCCAAGGGCCATGATTTGTTTGCCAGCCTGGAGGGCCAGCTGCAGGTGGCCACCAACCGCGCCACCATCGAGCGCCTGTGGAACCCCTTCGTCGCCGCCTGGTACGAGGGCAAGGACGACCCGAAGATCGCCCTGCTGCGCCTGGACCCCATCCAGGCCGAGGTCTGGCTCAACGGCAACAGCCTGCTGGCCGGAGCCAAGATGCTGCTGGGAATCGATCCCAAGCAGGACTACCAGGACCAGACCGGCACCGTGCCGCTGGCAGCGCCGCGGCACTGAGCCCCGCCCCGGGCGCGGGTGTTGCCTGGCGGTATAAAGTGGCCTCCCTCGCCTGCTCCCGGGACCCGCTCCATGTCCGCCGCCGCCTTCGTCCGCCCGCTCCGCCTGTTGCTGGGCGGCTGCATGCTGGCGGTGCTGACGCTGGGGCTGTACATGGCCGGGCCCTGGAATGGCGCGGCCGGGCTGTACGACCACCTGGGCCTGGCCGCGATGCTGGGCTGGGCGCTGCTTCCCTATGCGCTGCTGGGGCTGCTGGCGCGGCGTTTCAGCCTGGCCGCCGACGCCCGGGTCTACCAGGGCGGCGCACTGCTGCTGGCCCTGGGCGGGCTGTGGGCCTATGCCGACGCGGCCCTGGGCCATCCCGATGCCCAGGGCGGGCTGGTATTCGTGTTCGCGCCGCTGGTCCAGTGCACCGGGCTGCTGGTGTTGCTGGCACTGTGCCTGCTGCTGCGCCTGGTGGCGCGCGCGCGCGCGGGCGCAGCGGCGGATCAAGCGCCGTCACGCGGGGGAAAACGATGACGATCCGGTTGCAGGAAGCTCCGAGGGCCGGCGCCGGATCAGCGTGATCGTGGCCGGCATGGACGCGCCAGGTAGCGGCCTGGCCCGCTCCAGGCATACCCTGGTGCTCATCCGCGCCGCAGCCGCAGCCAGCGGCCAGCCTGCGCCGGGCGCCGCTGTGGCCGCGGCCCGTTCCTGCTACAAAGGCGGCATTGCCGGGCACGCAAGGGGAGTGATGCGCCACGCAATCACCTGGAGCCTGGGCCTGGCCGCCGTGCTGCTGCCGCCACTGGCGGGCGCGCATCCGGGCGGCCTGGACGCCAGGGGTTGCCACAACGACCGCAAGCGCGGCGAGTACCACTGCCACCGCGGGCCGGCGACAGGCGCCGCTGGCGCCAGTCCGCGTCCGGCCGAGGGCCTGGCGCCGGTGCGCGCGGATCCTTCGCCGCGAGCCTTCCGCAACTGCGACGAGGCGCGGGCGGCGGGTGCGGCGCCGGTGCGGCGGGGCGAGCCGGGCTACGGCCCGCACCTGGACCGCGACAACGACGGCATCGGCTGCGAGCCCCGGAACGGCCGTTGAGGGCCGGTCAGGCGCGTTCGCGGCCCTCGTCCAGCACCGGCGCGTCCCCGCCCTCGCTGTAGGCGGGCACGCCGGCCTGCATCAGTTGCTCATGGGCCTGCGCATCGGCCGAGGCCAGCCGGTGCAGGCTGTGCAGCACCTGCGGCGGGCACAGTCCACGCCAGCACACGGCCAGGGCGGCGCCGGCGGCGGCCACCAGGTCCATGTGCGCGAACTGGTTGAACCCGGCCAGGTGGGCGATGGCGATATTGGCCAGGACCGCGGCCAGGAGCCAGCGCAGGCCCTGCCACAGGCGCAGCAGCAACAGGGCGCGCTTGAGGTGCTGGATATCCGCTTCGGTGAGGTGCATGTGGGCAAGGGGAGCGGGGGAACAACCGGACATGCTTGCCGCGCGCCGCACCTGGGACATGCGCCGGAAGGCAGGATGCCGGCTGGCCGATGCCCGCTTGGCGCCCGGCACGGCTTGCGGACAGATACGGAAAACCCCCGGACACGCATGGACCCGTCCGGCGGATCCACTACGGTGATCCGCTCCACCCGGCCTGCATCGACCTGCACTGGAGCAAGGCCGGCCCGGTGGAGCGCGAACTGCTGGCTGCGAGCCTGGACCCCGGGTTCGAGGCCGGGCAGGGCGCCGGCGGGGCGGTCAGGGAGCGGGTGCCGGCGCGTCCTCCGCGGCGCCGCCAGCTTCGGCGGCTTCGCCGCCCTGGTCGGCTGGGCGGGCCGCGGCGGCCGACAGCTGCCGCGCCAGCGCGGCCAATGCCGCCGCCTCCGCGCTGCCCTGGGCGGCCGAATGCTGCTGCAGGACCTGGCCCAGCGCGGCCACGGCGCCCTCCAGCTCGCGCCGCTGCCGCGGATCCAGCGCTTGCAGGCCCTGGCCCGATTGCAGGTCCAGCAGCTGCTGCATCAACTGCGCCTGTGAGGCGGTTCCGTCCAGCTTCAGCCCGCCACCGTCCGCACCCGGCAACCCGGCCAGAGCCGCTTCCAGGCGCTGGCGATCGGCCTCGGGCAGCTGCGCGGCCAGGGCTTCCAGGTCCTGCCCGGCCAGCAGGCCGTCCAGTCCCTCGGCACCGGCCAGCTGGCGGTAGGTGCTGACATAGGGTTCGGCGGCGCGGTTGACCGCCTTCCAGCCCATGTAGCCCAGGCCCACCACGGCGGCGATGCCCAGCAGCAGCAACAGCAGCAGCGTGGCGCAGATCCACAGCAGGGGGCGCACCCAGGAACGGCGCGGCGGAGCGGGCGGGACTTGGGCGTTCATGGCATCTCCCCGGAAGCCCGCGGGCCGGGGCTGGCCGGCGTGGCGGGCCGATCATAGCGTCATGCACCGGCGCGCGCCGGGGGCGGGCATCCGGCAGAATCGGCGCTTCCGCCGCCAGACACGAGCCTGCCCGTGAAGCCTGCGTCCGCCGCCATCCAGGAACTGCGCCTGCTGCTGGGCATCGAGCGCAGTACCACCGGCCATGGCGAGAAATGGGTGTCGGGGATGGGCGCGGCGCTGGGCATCCTGGCCGTGTACGCCATCACCTGCTGGAGCCTGGGCGATGGCCGGCTGTCGCCATTGACCGGCCTGGTGATGGTGGCCTCGATGGGGGCCAGCGCGGTGCTGCTGTTCGCCGTGCCGCAGGGTGCGCTGTCGCAGCCGTGGGCGGTGCTGGGCGGGCACCTGGTTTCGGCGGCGATCGGGGTCAGCTGCCAGAAGCTGTTCCCCGGCCATGCCTGGACCGCGGCCCTGGCCGTGGGCCTGGCGGTGGGGGCGATGCATTACCTGCGCTGCATCCACCCGCCGGGCGGCGCCACTGCGTTGGCCGCGGTGATTGGCGGCCCGGACATCCACGCCCTGAGCTATGGCTACCTGCTGGCCCCGGTGGGCATCAACATGGCGGCGATCCTGGCGGTAGCCATCGCCTTCAACGCCTTCTTCCCCTGGCGCCGCTACCCGGCGCACCTGCACCGGCGGCGCCAGCCCGCGCCCGCGGCGGCCCCGGCCAGCCGCCAGTTCGAGCTGACCCAGGAGGATTTCGCCGCGGCCATGGAGCAGCTCAACTCCTATGTGGACATCACCACGGAGAACCTGACCGAGCTGCTGGAGCTGGCCAAGCAGCACGCCGAGCGCAATATCACCCATCCAGCCCGGATCAGCGCCGGCAGCTGCTACAGCAATGGCCGCTTTGGCGCGGCCTGGAGCGTGCGCGAGGTGCTGGCGCCCACGCCGGAACAGCCGCTGCGCGGCCAGGTCGCCTACCGGGTGGTGGCGGGCGACCAGCTGGGCCAGATAGGCCAGTGCACGCTGGAGGACTTCCGCCAGTGGGCACGCTTCCAGGTGCGGCCGCAAAGCAGGGGGCATTGGGTCAAGCTGGATTGAAGGCCCGCGCGCCTATAATCGCCGCCCCCTTGCCTGCCCCTGGCGTGCCACCGGCGCGCCTGTCTGTCCATGTCCCTCCCCCTCGAGCTGGCGCAGTGGCGCGCCAACCCCCTGCGCGAACTGCTGGCCGGGGCCGTGGCCACCTTCGCCCTGGTCCCCGAAGTCATCGCCTTCTCCTTCGTGGCAGGGGTCGACCCCCAGGTCGGCCTGTTCGCCTCGTTCGTGCTGAGCGTGGTGATTGCCGTGGCCGGAGGGCGCCCGGCGATGATCACCGCCGCGGCCGGCTCGGTGGCGCTGGTGGCCGCGCCCCTGGTGTCGGCCCATGGCCTGCCCTACCTGTTCGCCGCCGGGCTGCTGGCCGGCGCGATCCAGCTGTTGTTCGGGATGCTGCGCCTGGGCGTGCTGATACGCTTCGTCAGCTCCTCGGTGCGTACCGGTTTCGTCAACGCGCTGGCGATCCTGATCTTCTCGGCGCAGCTGCCACACCTGGACGGGGCCAACGGCGCGACCTGGGCCATGCTGGCCCTGGGCCTGGCGGTGATCTACGGCGTGCCGCGGCTGCCGCTGCCGGGCGTCAGGGTCATTCCCTCGCCGCTGATCTGCATCGCGGTGCTGAGCCTGCTGTCGGTGGCGATGGGCCTGCCGCTGAAGACCGTGGCCGACCTGGGCCAGTTGCCGGGGGCGTTGCCACAGTGGCTGGGCCTGCCCCGGCTGCCATGGGACTGGGACACCCTGCGCATCATCGCCCTGCCGGCGCTGGCCATCGCCATGGTCGGCCTGCTGGAGTCGCTGATGACCGCGCGCGTGGTCGACGAGCTCACCGACACGCCCAGCCCCAAGAACCGCGAAGCCGCCGGCCTGGGCCTGGCCAACATGGCCAGCAGCCTGTTTGGCGGCATCGCCGGCTGCGGCATGATCGGGCAGACGGTGAGCAATGTGAAATATGGCGGGCGCGGGCGCCTGTCCACCCTGTTCGCCGGCGTCTTCCTGCTGGTGCTGATGGTCCTGCTCAAGCCCTGGGTGGCCCGGGTGCCGGTGGTGGCGCTGGTGGCGATCATGGTCATGGTCAGCATCGAGACCTTCGACTGGCGCAGCCTGCGCGCGCTGGCCCGGCATCCGCGCCTGTCCGGTGTGGTGATGCTGGCCACCGTCGGCGTGACCCTGGGAACCCACAACCTGGCCGCCGGCGTGGCCGTGGGCGTGCTGTTGAGCGGGGTGTTCTTCACCCTCAAGGTCTCGCGCCTGCTGGGCGTGGAGTACCAGGACGAAGGCGACCTGCGCCGCTACCGGGTGGGGGGCCAGGTGTTCTTCGCCTCGGCCGACGCGTTCCTCGACGCCTTCGATCCGCGGGCACTGCCCGGCAGGCGGGTGGAGATCGCCCTGGACGGGGCGCGGCTGTGGGACATCACCGCGGTGGCGGCGCTGGACAAGGTGGTCACGCGCTTCCGTCACCACGGCGTGCAGGTAAGGGTGCACGGACTGGACCCGCACAGCCGCGGGCTGATGCGCCGGGTCCGGCGCGCGGGCGAGTGGGCCGACTACGGCGTCGAGGGCTTCTGATACGATCGCGCCGCCTCGTGGGGGGAGGGGGAATGCTGGACTATCTCGCGCACATGCTGGAGCAGGCCCGGGCCGGTGAGCCCCGCGGCGTGCTGTTCTTCGTCTGGCTCTACATCTCGCTGACCTGCGGTGGCAGCGCGGTCCACCTGCTCCTGCTGCGGCGCTGGCCGCAGGTGCCGGCGCGCCTGCGCGGGCTGGAGCAGGCGCCGGTCGGACTGGAGCCGGTGTCCGCGCAGCGCCACTACCGGCTGCGCGTGGAGTACGAGTACCAGGTCGGGGGCCAGACCTACCTGGGCACGAGGCTGTCGCCCTGGAAGATGACCGCCAGCGGCGTGGCGCGCCTGTTGCTGGCATTGCAGGCCCGCCAATTGCACGCCGGGGAGCCACTGCGGGCGATCCACCATCCCCGGCGTCCGCACCGGTCCTACCTGCGGCGTCCCGGCTGGGGCGGCATCGGCTTCCTGCTGCTGCTGGCCGCCGCCGGTCCACTGGCCTGGTGCTGGCGCTACGCGGCCGGCTGAGCCGCGGCCGCCGGTGCGCACCGCGGCCCGGCGCCGGGCAGGCCGCGGCGGGCAGGCCTAGAATGGCCGCCCCACGTCCAAGGAGCCCTGCATGGCCACCTACCTGATCACCGGCGCCAACCGCGGCATCGGCCTGTCCCTGACCCAGCAGCTGCGCGCCCGCGGCGACAGCGTGATCGCCGTATGCCGGCGCAGCAGCGAGGCGCTGGAAGCCACCGGCGCGGAAGTGATCGGCGGGGTGGACGTGGCCGACGCGGCGGCCGTGGCCAGCCTGCCGGCGCGCCTGGCCGGGCGTTCGCTCGATGGCCTGGTGCTCAACGCCGGCATCTTCAGCAACGAGACCCTGGACGGGCTCGACGCCGAGGCCTTCGCCCGCATCCAGCGCCAGTTCGAGGTCAATACCCTGGGTCCGCTGCGGGTGGCCGCGGCGCTGCAGGGCCAGCTGGCCAGCGGCGCCAAGATCGGCATCATCACCAGCCGCATGGGCTCGATTGCCGACAACGGCTCCGGCGCCTACTACGGCTACCGCGCCTCCAAGGCGGCGGTCAACGCGATCGGCAAGTCGCTGGCGCGCGACCTGGCCCCGCGCGGCATCGCCGTGTTCCTGCTGCACCCGGGCATGGTCGCCACCGACATGCTTGGCGGCCACGGCGACATCACCCCGGACGAGGCCGCGGCCAACCTGATCGCGCGCCTGGACAGCCTGGGCCTGGCCGACAGCGGCAGCTTCTGGCACGCCAACGGCACCCCGCTGCCCTGGTAAGGGCGGCACTCAGGGCGCGGCCGCCGGCAGCGGTGGCCGCGGCCGTTCGATGAAATCCACGATTGCGGCAATCCAGGCCGGCTGCGCGTCCTCCACGTGGGCGGCGTGGTCGGCATCGGGCAGCACCACCCAGCTGCGATCGGCCGTGCCCAGGCGGGTGAACAGGCGCGCCAGCGCCTCGCCGCGCACATAGCCGTCGGCCGCGCCGTGCAGGAGCAGGGTCGGGGTGGTCACCTGCGCGGGCTGGAAGGCGAACTGTTCGGTGTGGCGCCAGTCCACCCGCACCGGGTCGCTGGCCAGGGCCTGGCTGACATAGGCCTGCACCACCGCCTCTGCCGCCGCGCCGGGCACCACGAAGTCCGCGGCGGCGGCCTGCGCGGTGGTGCGCGCGCGCGCCGGTCGCGGGGTACCCGGATCGGCCGGGCGCGGCTGGTCCACGTCGGCGGGGAAGCCGTACAGGACGATGGCCGAATAGGCCTGCGGCGCACGCTGGGCCGCCAGCAGGGCGGTCAGCGCACCCTGCGAATAGCCGACCAGCACGGGCGGCGGCAGCCGCGGGTGGCGCTGGCGCAGCAGGGCGGTGGTGGCGGCCAGGTCGGCCACCGCGCGCTCCGGCTCAAGCCAGCCGCTGGCATCGCGCGGGCTGGCGCCGTAGCCACGCTGGTCCAGGGCATAGGCGGCATAGCCGGCATGGGCCAGGGCATCGAGCACCGAGCGCGGCTGCCCGGCCACCTGCAGGTCGAAGTTCGGCCGCGCGCTCCAGGTGCGCCCATGCAACAGCAGGATCACGCCCTTCGGTTGCGGCGGCAGCTTGCTCCACAGCACCAGGCCGTGGCCGTCGTCGGCGACCACCTGCAGCGGCGCGGCGGCGGAGGCGGGCGCCGGCGGGGCGGCATGCAGGAACGGGGTGGCCAGCAGCAGGGCGACAAGCAGCAGGCGGGAGGTGGCGCGCATGGGCGTATTCCGGCGGGGACCGGCCCGCATTGTGCCGTCCCGGCCCGTATGTCGGCCCGGACCGGCGCGGCCGCACTTATGACCGGAGCGGCACTGCAAAGCGGATAAAGTGATCAGCCGGGGCCGCCGCGCGCGGCCTGCGCTCCCGTAAGGTCCGGTCCTGCCATCCACCCGGAGTCGTCGCCATGAGCCGCCTGACCGCCAGGGATTTCGCCCCCGGACTGCTGGAGCTGTACGACGGTTACGTGCACGGCCGGATCAGCCGACGTGAATTCCTCGAGCGTGCCGCGGCGTTCGCGGTGGGCGGTGCCAGCGCCGCCGGGCTGCTGGCCGCGCTCAGTCCCGACTACGCCCCGGCCCAGCAGGTGAAGTTCACCGATCCGGACATCGTGGCCGAATACATCCGCTATCCCGCGCCGCAGGGGCATGGCCAGGTACGCGGCTACCTGGTACGCCCGGCGGCGGCAGGCCGGGTGCCGGCGGTGGTGGTGGTGCACGAGAACCGCGGGCTCAATCCCTATATCGAGGACGTGGCCCGGCGCCTGGCCAAGGCCGGCTTCCTGGCCCTGGCCCCGGACGGCCTCAGCTCCGTGGGCGGCTATCCGGGCAATGACGAGGCCGGGCGCGAGCTGCAGCGCCAGGTCGATCCGCAGAAGCTGATGAACGATTTCTTCGCCGCCATCGAGTTCCTGCTGGGCCACGCCCGCAGCACCGGCAAGGTCGGCATCACCGGCTTCTGCTACGGCGGTGGGGTCTGCCATGCCGCTGCGGTGGCCTACCCGGAACTGGCCGCGGCGGTGCCCTTCTACGGCCGCCAGGCGCGGCCGGAGGAGGTGCCGCGGATCCGCGCGCCGCTGCTGATCCACTTTGCCCAGAACGACCCCAACGTCAACGCGACCTGGCCGGATTACGAGGCCGCGCTCAAGGCGGCCGGCACCCGCTACCAGGCGCACTTCTATCCCGGCACCAGCCACGGCTTCCACAACGATTCCACCCCGCGCTACGACGAGGCCGCGGCGAAACTGGCCTGGGAGCGCACCCTGGCCTGGTTCGGCCGCTATCTGGCCTGAGCCTTCAGCGGCGCTGGGCCAGCACCCCGTCCAGGGCCAGCTCGGCGCGGAAGCCGGCCTTTTCCAGCCGTCGCGCCACTTCGCGCGGCACGTCGCGGCCGCTGGTCAGGCGGTTGGGGCTGCCGGTGTAGTGGAACAGGCGGCCGCCGCGGCGCAGCACCCGCGCCAGCTGGGCGTAGAACTCCTGCGAATACAGCTCGCCGGCAATGCCGAAGCGCGGTGGGTCGTGCAGCACCGCGTCGAAGCTGGCATCAGCCAGCGCGGTGATCGCCACCGAGACATCGGCATGGGCCAGCTGCAGGCGGCCGCCGGCCCCGGCCGAGTCCGGGTCGGGCGACCAGGGGTTGAGCGTGCGCAGCCACAGCACGCTCTCGTTCTTCTCGAAGGACTGGATCCGGGCCACCCCGGCTTCCAGGCAGCAGGCGGCGAAATAGCCCAGGCCGCCGCAGGTATCGAGCACCTGGCGTCCGCCCGGCTGGACCAGGGCGACCTTGCGCCGGGCATCGTCCAGCGGCGATTCCCTGGAGGTGGGCAGCATCTTGATGCCGTCGATCTCGAAGGTGGGCACGCCCCAGTCGGTGGGCACCAGCTTGAACAGCGCCCCGGCGTAGCGCGAAGCCGGCGCCCAGTCCTGGCCATCGAACCAGTAGATGGTGCGGTCCTTGAGCTTGCCCGGCCACGGATAGCGCACCCCGTTCCAGCTCCAGTGGTCGGCCGCCAGCAGGGCCTGGCCCTGGCTGCGGCCCAGGTCCAGCGAGCCCTGCCAGTGGCCGGCGCCGGCCTGCAGGGCCTGGCGCATGGCCTGGGTGGTGGCGAGGGTGAGCAGGGGCTGGGCAGGCACGGCGGACGGGGGCGGGGCGGGCCGGGCATCGTACCCGAGCAGGGCCTGTGACGGAGTCCATGCAGTGATGCCGCCGTGGTTGACGGCGGGCGCCTCGCGGGTGCTAATGACCCCGGCGTTCATCCTCGGGGACGGATGGACCCCGGGTCCCGCATCCGCTTGGGGCCTGGTGGGGATTCACCGCTTTGGCAGTGGGTGTCGTCGCCCCGGGCGACCCTCGGGGCTGGAGGCGCGCTGCGCCTGGAGCAGAAGGCGGCAATGCCGGAGGCGGAACCGACAACCGGGGCGGGTGCGTTTTCCGGGCGCCAGGAGGCGCTCCGGGCGCGGCTGGTCTCGCCAGCCTGGGCCCTGCTGGTGTTGCTGGCCGGGCTGCTGTGCACCGCCGAACTGGCCCGCCGCGAATACGGCGCCGCCGCCGAGCGCACCCTGGCTGGCCAGGACCAGCTGGCCGACGCGGCCCAGGTGCGGCTGCGCCAGCCGCTGGAGGCGGCCTCGCTGTCGCTGCGGGCGATGCAGACCGTGTTCCTGTCCAACGACCGCATGGACCAGGCCCTGTTCAGCCAGTACCAGGAGAACCTGCGCGCGCAGGAACTGGTGCCGGGCTACGTGATGACCGGCTTTGCCCGCCATGCCGGCGGGGCCGGCGGCATGGGCTATGTCTACCAGTTCGTCGCGCCGTTGCAGCGCAACGAGAGCATGGTCGGCTTCGATATCGCCCGCCAGCCGGAAAACCTGCAGGCCCTGCGCGAGGCGCGCGACGCCGACGTCCCGATCATCTCGGCGCCGTTCCGCCTGGCGCAGTTCCGTGACGCCCAGGGCAATGCCGCCCTGGGCGTGACCCTGCGCCTGCCGGTGTACTCGCGCGGCACCGCCCCGGTCACGGTGGAGGAGCGCCGCCGCCGCGAGATTGGCGCGCTGGCCATCAGCCTGCGCCTGGATCCGATGGTGCGCACCGCGCTGGAAGGCCGGATCCTGGACGAGATGCACGTGCTGGTACGCGACCTGGACGCGGCCCCGGGCCGCGGCACCGTGTTCGCCAGCGAAGCGGAGGAACTGGCGGCCGACGCCAGCCTGGTGCGGCGGATCGACTTTGGTGGCCGCCGCTGGGAGCTGCGCCTGGCGCCGCGCGCGCGCGCGGTGGCCGCCAGCCGCGCCGGCCTGATCCTGGCCGGTGGCAGCATCATCAGCGTGCTGCTGGCCCTGCTGCTGTGGTCGCAGGCGACCATGCACGGGCGGGCGATCGAGCTGGGCCGGCGGATGTGGACCCGGTTTGGCGAGAGCGAGGCGCGGTTCAAGGCGCTCAACGAGCTGCTGCCGGCGCTGGTGCTGCTGGCCGAGGGCGAGCAGGGACGGGTGGTGTACGCCAACCAGGCCGCGCGCGCGCGCCTGGGCGAGGTCGCCGGCAAGCCGCTGCCCGGGCTGTTCGCCGACCCGCTGCTGGGTGCCCAGGCCCTGGCCGAATCGGCCGGCGGCCAGGGCTGGAGCAGCAAGGAGGCGGTGATCGTGGCCGCCGACGACAGCCGTTTCTGGGCCAACGTGGCCCTGGCCCGGGTGGAGATGGAGGGCGCGCCGCACCTGCTGCTGGTGGCCACCGACACCAGCGAGCAGCGCGAGCTGACCGAGCGCCTGCGTTACCAGGCCGCGCACGATGCCCTGACCGAGCTGCCCAACCGGCGCGAGTTCGAGCGTCGCCTGCAGCAGGCGCTGGATGCCCATGCCGCGCACCCGGGCGCGCGCCCCTTCGCCCTGCTGTACATCGACCTGGACCAGTTCAAGCTGATCAACGACCTGTCCGGGCACATGGCCGGCGACCAGCTGCTGATCCAGCTGGTGCACGTGATGCGCCAGCGCCTGCGTGCCGGCGACCTGCTGGCGCGGCTGGGCGGCGACGAGTTCGGCCTGTTGGCCTTCGACGTGGACGAGGCCGCGCTGGAAGCGCTGGCCGAAAAGCTCCGCGCCTGCATCGAGCAGGTGCCCTTCTCCTGGCACGGGCGCAACTACAGCGTCAGCGCCAGCATCGGCACCGTGCTGGTGGACCGCCCCGGCTGCACCCTCAAGGACCTGCTGGCCTGGGCCGACACCGCCTGCTACCAGGCCAAGGAAGCCGGCCGCAACCGCGTCTGCCGCTACCGCGAGGACGAGGACGCCAGCCGCCGCTACAGCGAGATGGAGTGGGCCAACCGCCTGCGCCTGGCGCTGGAGCAGGACCGCCTGCTGCTGGACTACCAGGAGGTGGTGCCGCTGGACCCGGCCCTGCGCGGCGGCCCGACCCGGCTGGAGCTGCTGCTGCGCCTGCGCGAGGAGGATGGCAGCGTGGTCCAGCCCGGCGCCTTCCTGCCGGCGGCCGAGCGCTATGGGCTGATGCCGGCGATCGACCGCTGGGTGATCCGCACCAGCCTGGCCAATTTCGAGCGCCTGCATCCCAGCGGCGCCCAGCTGGGCACCTTCGCCATCAACCTGTCCGGGGCCAGCATCGAGGACGACGGCCTGGCCGACTTCATCCTGGCCTGCATCGCCCAGTACCGGGTGCCGGCCGAGCGCTTGTACCTGGAGATCACCGAGACGGTGGCGGTGCGCAACCTGCTCAAGGTGGTGCGGGTGATGGAGCGGCTACGCGCGGCCGGCTGCCGCATCGCCCTGGACGACTTCGGCGCGGGCATGTCCTCCTTCGCCTACCTGAAGAACCTGCCGGTGGACGTGATCAAGATCGACGGCAGCTTCGTCCGCGACCTGGCCATCGACCCGATGAGCCAGGCCATCGTCAACGCCGTGGTCCAGATCGGCCACCAGCGCGGGCTGCGGGTGGTTGCCGAGTGGGTGGCCGACGAGCACACCGCCGAGGTGTTGCGCACGCTGGGCGTGGACTACGGCCAGGGCTTCGTCCTGCACCGCCCGGAGCGGGTGGTGTTCCAGCGCTAGCCCGCCCCGGCCGGGCGGGCCCGGGCCGGGGCGGTGCGGCCTGCACGGCACCCGTGCAGGCCGGTGGGGCTTACCTGTCTTCGCTGAGCAGGTGGTGCACCGCGTTGGCCAGGTAGATGTAGCGCGCGCCCAGGTCGATCACGTACTCGTTCTCGCCCCACAGGAACGGCCAGTCGTTCTTGTTCTCGGGGAAGTCGGGCTTGAGCACCAGCACGCCCGGGACCACGCCGCCGGCGATGAAGCTGAAGTCGGCGCGGTTGTTGCCATAGGCCACGGTCTTGGACTGCGCGCCCACCGCCGAGACGAAGGACAGGTTGGAGTCCGGATGGGTGCCGAACAGGTAGTTCAGGCCCGCCAGCGCCGGCTCGCGGTCGAAGTGCTCGGGGAAGGCCCGGTGCAGCTGGTAGTGCAGGCTGGCCATGGCCACCACCATGCCGTTGCCGGCCCAGCCGCCGCGGGTGATCGGCACTCCGTAGGGGTTCTCCTCGGTGAACCGGCGGTACTCGTCCTTGAAGCGCAGGGCGCGCTCCAGCACCCGCTGGCGGAAGGCCGGGTCCATCTTCGGCAGCGCCGCCAGCACCGCCGAAGCGTTGAAGCCGAAGCGCTCGTCGATCGCCGGCCACAGCGCCTCGATGGCCTGGGCGTAGCGTGCATCGCCGGTGCTCAGCAGCAGCTGGGTGGCCGCGTCCAGTTTCTCGTCGTCCGGGTGCCCGCCGGTGGTGTTGCCGACCCGGAACAGGTTGGGCGTGCGCCCGGCCTCGAACTCCCATACCCGCTGCGCGGTGGCCAGGCATTCCTCGGCCAGGGCGTCGTTGTAGCCGCGCAGGGCGCGGCTGGCCGCGGCCAGGGCGGCGGCCGAGCCGTAGTTGAGCGCGGGGGTGTTGCTGGTGAAGGCCCAGCGGTCATCGCGCGGCGAGTCCGGGTCGGAGTGGTCGTCGACCTTGCCGTCGGTCTTGGTCACCGCGTCGCCCAGGTGGGTGTACTGGCCCAGGTCCGGCTCGACGATGCCGGGGATGGCGTGGCCGAACACCCGGTGCTGGGCGATCAGCATCAGGGTGCCGTGCTCGATCTGCTGCAGCAGGTCGGGCACGCCATCGGGCACGTGCAGCTCCACGTGCTTGCGCTTCTGGTCGATGGTGGTCTCGTCGCGGGTGGGGCGGAACTGCTCCCAGGTATCGACCAGCGACATCACCGTGGAGTAGTGGGTCTGGGTGCGCAGGTCGAAGTCGCCGGCATCGAACCAGCCGCCCACGTCCAGGCCGGGGATGTGCTCGCCGGGCTTGAACGGCGAATCGAGGTTTTCGTCGATGCCGTACAGGTCGAAGTGCTCGGTGTTGGGCGCCACCTGGCGGGCGTCGTCCATGTGCGAGCGGCCGTGCCAGACCCGGTAGGCCTCGTTGACGAACATGTGGTCCATCTGCACCGGCATGAACACGTCCAGGGTCGGGTGCCAGGTGGAGGCGTAGACGTCCTCGGCGATGCGGAAGGCCGAGGTCACCTGGCCGGCGGCCTCGATCTGGTACAGGCCCGGCTCGCGCACGCTGCTGAAGTCGAAGGTGTAGTAGCGGTAGCGCAGGTAGCGGCCCCACTCGCGGGTATCGGCCTCCAGCACCGTGTGCCGGCTGCCGTCGGTGGCCACCCGCACCAGCCGCGCAGGGCCGGGCGCGGCGCCGCGCGGGTCGGTTTCCAGCACCGCGACCTTGCGCTGGGCCGGGTGGTAGCCGACCTGCGAATGGCCGATCACGGTCGGCCGGGTCCAGCCCGGCACGGTGTTGCCCTCCACGGTCCACTCCAGCACCGTGCCCTTCTTCCCGGCCGGCAGCAGGCCACGGACCACGTACCAGCCGTTCTGGGCGTTGTTGCGGCCGTCGTACAGGGCCAGCCCGCCGCCGTGGCTGCGGATGCTCACCCGCCGCTGCGGATCCTCCGGCGCCAGCACCAGCTGGCTGCCCGCCTGGGCGATGGGCAGGCGCAGCGGCTTGCCCGCCGCATCGCGCCCGGTCGGACCGGACGGGTACAGCGGCAGCTGGCCGTGGCCGCTGTCGCTGCTCCAGGCCTTGCCGAAGTAGGCCGAGGGCAGGAATTCCAGGTTGAAGCCGGCGCGCCCTTCCAGCGCCTTCGGCAGCGGCTTGTCGAGCACCACCTGGATGCGCACGCCCTGGCCTTCGGCAGCGACCTTGATCGTGTATTCGAACTTCTCGTTGGGGAAGCCCAGGCGGGTGCTGACCGTGCCGGTCCTGGCATCGACCTTGCGGTCCAGCAGCAGGGCCACCGGGTCCCACTGCTCGGGGGTGGCGCTCAGGCGCACGTCGCCATTGGTGGCCGTGCGCACGCCGTGGTGGATCAGCTCGATGCCGGCGATCTTGGAGTCGCTGAACAGGCCGTCGTAGTAGTTGTTGAAGGTCAGCACGTCCAGCCCGGGACGGCTGAAATAGCCCTGCTCGGTCAGGGTCAGTCCGCCGTCCGTGGCGTTCGCCGCGCCGCCGGCCAGCAGCAGGGCGGTGGTCAGGAGCGCGCGGCGTAGCCCGCGGCCCCGGCTGGAGCGATGAAGCATGTGGGTTCCCCTCCTCGTGAAATCATGGGAACGCTAACATCGGTCCCGCGCGCGGCCCAGTTGCAGCGCAGCAAGCGCCGCCGCGGCGCCGGGGAAGGAGGGCGGCCCGGGGCCTATCCGCCCAGGCCGGGCAGGTCCAGCCCGTGCTCGCGGGCACAGGCGATGGCCTCCGGATAGCCGGCGTCGGCATGGCGCATCACCCCGGTGGCCGGGTCGTTCCACAGGACCCGGGCGATGCGCCGGTCGGCCGCCTCGCTGCCATCGCAGACCACCACCACTCCGGCATGCTGGGAATAGCCCATGCCCACACCGCCACCGTGGTGCAGGCTGACCCAGCTGGCGCCGCTGGCGATGTTGAGCATGGCGTTGAGCAGCGGCCAGTCGGAGACCGCGTCACTGCCGTCGCGCATGGCCTCGGTCTCGCGGTTGGGGCTGGCCACGCTGCCCGCATCCAGATGGTCGCGGCCGATCACGATGGGCGCCTTGAGCTCGCCCCGGCGGACCATCTCGTTGAAGGCCAGGCCCAGGCGGTGGCGTTGGCCCAGGCCGACCCAGCAGATCCGCGCCGGCAGGCCCTGGAAGCGGATCCGCGCGCCGGCCATGTCCAGCCAGCGGTGCAGGTGCGGATCGTCCGGGATCAGTTCCTTGACCTTGGCATCGGTGCGGGCGATGTCCTCCGGGTCGCCGGACAGGGCCACCCAGCGGAACGGGCCGATGCCGCGGCAGAACAGCGGGCGCACGAAGGCCGGGACGAAGCCGGGGAAGGCGAAGGCTTCCTTGCAGCCGGCGTCGAAGGCCATCTGCCGCAGGTTGTTGCCGTAGTCGAACACCGGCACCCCCATGCGCTGGAAGTCCAGCATCGCCTCCACGTGCACGCGCATGGATTGCCGGGCCAGCTCGCGCACGCGCCCGGGCACGACCTCCTGCTCCTCCTCCCACTCGGCGACGGTCAGGCCCAGCGGCAGGTAGCCGCGCAGCGGGTCATGCGCCGAGGTCTGGTCGGTGACCGCGTCCGGGCGCACCCCGCGCCGCACCAGCTCCGGCAGCACCTCGGCGGCATTGCCCAGCAGCGCCACCGAGCGCGCCTGGCCGGCAGCGGTGTAGCGGTCGATCCGGGCCAGGGCGTCGTCCAGGTCGTGGGCCTGCTCGTCCACGTAGCCGGTGCGCAGGCGGAAGTCGATCCGGTCCTGGCGGCACTCGATGGCCAGCATGCAGGCCCCGGCCATGGTCGCGGCCAGCGGCTGCGCACCGCCCATGCCGCCCAGGCCGGCGGTGAGGATCCAGCGCCCGGCCAGGTTGCCGCCGTAGTGCTGGCGGCCCATTTCCACGAAGGTCTCGTAGGTGCCCTGGACGATGCCCTGGGAGCCGATGTAGATCCAGGAGCCGGCGGTCATCTGCCCGTACATCATCAGGCCCTGGCGGTCGAGCGCGTTGAAGTGTTCCCAGTCGGCCCAGCGCGGCACCAGGTTGGAATTGGCGATCAGCACCCGCGGCGCGTCGGCATGGGTGCGGAACACGCCCACCGGCTTGCCCGACTGCACCAGCAGGGTCTGGTCGTCCTCCAGGCGCCTGAGCGTGTCCACGATCCGGTCGTAGCAGTCCCAGTCGCGCGCGGCGCGGCCGATGCCGCCGTAGACCACCAGCTCCGCCGGGTTCTCGGCCACCGCCGGGTCCAGGTTGTTCATCAGCATCCGCAGCGGCGCCTCGGTCAGCCAGCTGCGCGCGCTCAGGGTGGTGCCGGTGGGGGCATGGATCACGCGGGAGGGATCTTTCCTGTTCATGGCGGCTCGCTGCATGAGGGAGGGGAATGCGTCCTGGTGGGTCCCGGCTCAGCCGTCGCGGGCAAAGCGCAGGCAGGCATCGATGACCTGTTCCAGCACCGGCCGCACCGGCGCGCCGCCGGCGCGCAGGGGCGTGGGCCAGTTGCCGGGGGTGGGCGTGTCCGGTTCGTCCATGTAGCCACGGCAGGCCAGCTCCATCTGGATGCAGTGCACGCCGGCGTGCGGGGCGGCGTGGTGGCGGGTGATCCAGCCGCCGCGGAAGCGGCCATTGCGCACATGGCCCAGGCCGGAGGCGGCGCAGGCCGCCTCCACCGCGGCGGCCAGGGCGGGAGCGCAGCTGGCGTCCACTTCGCCGGGTGCGCTGGCGGTACCGATGTTGAACTGCGGCAGGCGGCCTTCGAACAGGTGCGGGATGGCCGAACGGATCGAATGCGCGTCATAGACCACCACACGCGGGTGGCGCGCGCGCAGCCGCGCGATCTCCGCGGCCAGGGCCTGGTGGTAGGGCTCGAACCAGGTGGCGCGGCGCCGGGCGACCTCTTGCGGTCCCGGCTCCTGGCCGGGCAGGTACAGCGGCTCGTTGTCGAAGGTGGTGGTCGGGCACAGCCCGGTGGTGTTCTGCCCCGGGTAGAGCGAAACCCCGTCGGGCCGCCGGTTCACGTCCACCACCGTGCGCGAGATCGTGGTGCACAGGGTGGTCGCGCCCAGGACGTGGACGAAACCGTAGAGCCGGTCCACCC
>Ga0182792_1000963_pt1 | contig 25042 bp, 23 predicted proteins | sample Passage237B_FD_130497 | JGI IMG/M metagenome (GOLD analysis project Ga0182792, IMG submission 130497) | Cellulose adapted compost microbial communities from Newby Island Compost Facility, Milpitas, CA, USA - Passage2 37B (version 2) (version 2) ...
AACTCGCCAAGCCGATCGTCGAAGGTATGCCGGACCTGATGGCCGAGGCTCAGGTCGCGATCGAGTTCGAGCAGGCACGCTCGCTTGCCGACGTTCTACTGCGGCGGACCCGGCTCGGTCTGACCGCCGCTTCCAGTCTGGCCACAGCCGATTCGGTGGAGTCGCTGGCGACCGTGATGGCCCGCGGTCTCGGCTGGGGCGAGATCGAAAAGAAACGCCAAGTCGAGGACTGGTTGGAGACCCTCAAGGCCGAAGGCCTGAACCCGGCCGGAGCCTGACCGTCCGCTCCACTACGATTGGGGCATGGAACTTTTCATTGACACCGGTGCCGTTTCCGAGGTCGAGGAGATTGCAAGCTGGGGCGTGCTGAGTGGCGCGACCACCAATCCCTCCCTGCTCGCCAAGGAAGACGGTGAACCCGGTGACATCATCCGCAAGATCGCTGACTTGGTTGGCGGCCCGACTTCCGCCGAAGTCGTCTCGGCCGACGCCGAGGGCATGATCGCCGAGGGCCAGGCCCTGCGCAAACTCCACGAACACGTGACCGTCAAAGTGCCCTTCGGTCCCGAAGGACTGAAGGCGACCAAGGCCCTGACCGACGATGGTGCGATGGTCAACATGACCCTCGTCTTCTCGCCGAACCAGGCGCTGCTCTCCGCGGCGGCCGGTGCGACCTTCATCTCCTGCTTCATGGGCCGCCTCGACGACATCTCGATCGACTCGGCCAAGGTCGTCGAGGAGATCTGTGACGTCCTGCGGGCCGGCAGCTACGAGTCGAAGGTGCTCGCCGCCTCGATCCGTCATCCGGAGCACATGGTCACCGCCGCCTCGCTTGGCTGTGACATCGCAACCGTGCCGGCCAAGGTCTTTCACCAGATGCTGAACCACCCACTGACCACTGAAGGCGCCGCCAAGTTCGAATCAGATTGGAAGAGCCGCCCCGAGTTCGGCGAGTGGCTCAGCGGCCTGGTGGCCGCCGACAAGGGCTGACATGTCAGACCTGAAATCGAAGTCCCTGGCCGAGCTCCACGAGCTCGCCGGGAAAGCGGGGATCGAGAAATTCCGGTTGCTGCGCAAGGAAGAGCTGATCGAGCGGCTCGGTGATTCAAACGGGGCCGGTGAAGGTGCCGGGGCCGAAACGAGTGGCGAGCCGGAAGGTGCTGGTGGCGGCTCGCGCCGGCGTCGCGGCGACCGCGACCGCCGCAGGCGCGGCGACCGCGAACGCCGGGGTGGCCGGGACCGTGACCGGGAGAGTGAGAAGCAGGACCGCGAGATCGAGAGGACCGAAGCGGAGGCCGAGCCGGAGCTGACCGAGGTCACCGGCGTGCTCGACGTACTGCCGCGAGGGAGCGGAATCATCCGGGCCGAAAGCGGGCCCGCCGCCGGAATCTACGTTTCACCTGCCCAGATCCGCCGTTGCGAGTTGCGTTCCGGCGACGAGGTCAGTGGTCCGGTACGTCCGGCCCGCCGCGGTGAGCGCCGGCCCTCGCTGGTTCGGGTCGAGAAGGTCAACGGCGAGCCGCCGGTTGACGAGCGCGCTCCCCGATTCGAAAGCCTGACCCCGATCGCCCCGCACCGGCAGATGCCACTGAGCGGCGATGCCGATGACATCCTCGCTCGCTCGGTGGACCTGCTGGCCCCGCTCGCCTTTGGGCAGCGGGTCCTGGTCGAGGCGCAGCCGCGCTCTGGCCGGACCAGTTTCCTGCGTTCGCTGGCCAAGGCGATTGCCCAGGGCGCCGGTGACGAAGTCGAGATCATCGTGCTGTTGATCGACGAGCGCCCGGAAGAGGTGACCGCCTGGAGCCGCGAGGTGCCGGAGGTCGAAATCGCCGCCGCGCCCGCCGACCTCGGCGCGCACGAGCAGGTTCGAACCGCCGAGCGGATCCTCGCCAAGGTCAAGCGGCAGGCCGAGTCCGGGGTGGACGTGGTGATCATCGTCGACTCCTTGACCCGGCTCGGCACGGCCTACGGTGACCCGGGCGCGGTCAAGCCCTTCTTCGGGACCGGTCGCGAACTCGAGGAGGAGGGTGCCGGTTCGGTCACCGTGATCGCCACAGCTCTCGGGGGATCGCCTGGCGACCAGGACGTGATGGACGCGGTCCACACCACCGAGAACTCTACGATCCGCCTCGATGCGGGCCTCGCCGCCGCCGGGGTGAAACCCTCTCTGGATGTGACCGCCTGCGCCGTTTCCGGTCAGGAGTCGGTGCTCGATCAGGTCCAGGTCGACGCGGTGCGTCGCCTGCGGGCCGAGCTCAAGGACATGGAACCGGTCCCTGCCGCCAACCGTCTAGCCGAGCTGATCAAGGGCACCGCCGACAACGAAGAGCTTCTGAAGAACCTCTAGGTCGCTTGTAGTCGTGGGTGGCTGGTGCGCGCCGGGTGGATGCCGGACGTCGTCTGGTGGTGATGGCGTGCCGGTGGCACGTCCGAAACGCCAGGCGGCGATCCGGCGCCGCCCGGTGTGTGCCAACGGCCGCGACTAGCGGCGGAAGGCGACGCGGCGCCAGCTCGGCTCTTTGGCGAGCTCGATCGTCTCGGGTCCGCGATCGGGCTGGATGTAGCCGAAGGATGGGCGGGCTTCGTCGAAGACGATGTCGAGTTCGCCTTCCTTGACCCGCTGATCGAGCCAGGCGCCACGGAAGACGAGGCGGCGCAGCCAGTGGACGAAGCTCTGGTTGCCAGGTCCGGTCAAGTCCTCCCAGTGATGGGTGACGTGGACGCCCAGTTCCGAACTCGGCTCCTCGATCTCGCCTGAGACGGCGAGGTGGAGCAGGTCATTGAGTTCGGCATGGGTCAGCCCGGGGGTCACGAAACCGAGCCGCACCGCGGCCTGTTCGACTCTCTGGCTGAAGTCCCGTTCGTTGAACGAGAATCGTAGATTGCCGTACTCGAGCACATAGTCAGTGCCCGACTCGTAGTTTCCTCTGCGGGTCTTTTTTCTTTCCACGGTTGAAGCCTTGAGCACCCGCGGCATGGTCCTTGGGTGCCTGCGCATCATGCCTTGAGGTTCCGCTTAGAGACTTCGCGCCTGGCCACCTGAACGGGCGGTTGCACCCCGAAACTCTCGTTGCAGGGTCACGCCGGACCAGCGGGGGAGAGTTTCCTGTGCCCGGGCCTTATTGGGGCATGGCGATCGGAACAGATATCACTCGGCCGGCGCGGCGTTTCACGCGGCTGGAGGTGCGGCGCGTCCACGGCTTCGTGGTACCGGTGGCGCGTGACCCCTTCTCTCGGCTGTTGGGGCTGGCACTGCTGGACCGGCACCGGGCGCCCCGGGGTCTGCTGATCCCCCGGTGCCGCTCGGTCCACACCTTCGGCATGCGTTTCCCGCTCGACCTGCTGTTTCTCGGGCCGGACTCTGAGCCGCTGATCGCGGTGCGAGAGGTGGAGCCAGGTCATCGGGTACGGGTGCCGGAGGCCGCGGCGGTCCTGGAGCTGCCTTCCGACTGGGACATCGATCAGTGGGAGTGGCCCGCGGGTGAGGTCGAAGGCTCGGGGAGGTGTATCTGATGCTGCCTAACCGTGAAGAGGCCGCACGGATCGTGATCTGCGAAGACGACTCGGCGACTCTGGAGCTGCTCAGTGAGCACCTGACCGCTGATCGGTTCGGAGTACTGCCGGCGCCGACCGCCGCCGACGCGATGCGGCTCTGCCTCTACAACGAACCGGACCTGCTGCTGCTCGACCTGACTCTTCCCGACGCTGCCGGACTGGATCTCTTGCGCGAGATCCGCAACCAGGACCGAACCGTCAACCGGATCGATCCTGGCCTGGCGGTGATCATCGTAAGTGGCCGTAGCACCGAACGTGACCGGGTCAGGGGACTCAGCGAGGGCGCCGATGACTACGTCCAAAAACCCTTCAGCTACGGAGAGCTGCTGGCCCGCATCAACGCGGTTCTGAGGCGCCGCCGGCGGACCCACTCGGTGCTGCGGGTGGGTGAAATCGAGATCAATGACATCGAGCACACGGTCAAGGTGAACGACCGTTACCTGCGGCTGTCGATGAAGGAGTACGCGCTGCTGAAGATCCTGGCCAAGGAGCCGACCCGGGTCTTCTCGAAGGAGGAGCTGCTGCAAGAGATCTGGGGCTACCAGTCGTCCGGGCACACCCGCACACTCGAAGCTCATTGCAGCCGGCTCCGCAAGAAGCTCGACCCCACACACGGAAGTTACGTGGTCAACTGTTGGGGAGTCGGGTACAGGTTGGTGGGACCTTGAGGGCGAACCTGACTGATCTGTTGCCCCTGCTCGTCGCATTGCTGGTGATCCTGGTCCGGGAGGCTTGGCTTAGCCACCGTCGCAGTCTGGCCAACCGGGCGCTGCACGAGGCCCGGCGTCCGCTTCAGGCGATCGCTCTTTCGCTGCCCGCCGGGCCGGGCCGGTTGACTCCGGCTCTGCCCGTATGGCAGGCGATCCGGGCCCTGGGGGAAGTCGACCGGCAGATCAACGGCGGTGCGCCCGACCAGCCCCGACCAGAGCCGATCGCCTGCCGGCTGATGACCGAGGCCTGCGTGCGCCGGTGGCAGTCCCGGGCCCGCATGGCCGGTGGTGGGATCGAGATGCGCTGGACCGGGCCGGAGGCGCTGGTCACCGGTGACCCGGCGATGCTCTCCGCGGCGCTGGAGAACCTGATCGTGAACGCGATAGAGCACGGCGGACCACGGATCGTCGTGCGAGCGTTGGTGATCGGCCGGAGATTGCGAATCGAGGTCAACGACAACGGCACGAGCGGGCGGGCGGCCGATCGGTCCGGCAACCCGGCCGAGGTCATGGCACGCTTGCGGGGCAAGGGACGGCACGGCCACGGGTTGGCCGTCGTGCGAGACGCGGCCCGGGAACACGATGGTCGTCTCGAGGTCGACCTCGACGAGCAGGGGTCGACCGCGACCCTGATCCTGCCCTGCTCGACCCGGGCTCAAGTGTCGGCACCCGGTCTGGTCGGAGTCGAGGCCTAGTCCTATGAGCCGTCGGCGCCGGGCGCTGGTCATGCTTCTCGCAGCCGCCGGGGCAGGGATCTTGGCGGTGATCCTGGTCGGCGGCTACTCGTCCTCGGTCGCCGGGAGCTACGGCGCGTTACGACCGGTCGTAGTGCTGACTCGGAGCCTCCTTCCCGGCAAGGTGATCTCGCCACGGATCGCTGCGCGAAGTTTCGAGGTCCGGCAGGTGCCGGCCCGCTTTCTGCCCGTCGCCGCGCTGAGTGACCCCGCCGAGGCGCTGGGCATGGAACCCGTCGCGCCGCTGCCGGCCGGTAGTTATCTGACCGGACCCGGACTCCGGGCTCCCGGTAGCGATAAACCGAAACGGCCGGCCGCCGGACGGGGTCGGCACGCGGTAGAGCTTGCGGTCGCCGGAGCCGGAGCGCTGACCGGCACCGGCCGGGTCGACGTGTTGATCACCACAGACGACGACCACGGCGGTGGCAAGACCGTGGTTGCTGCCCGGAGGGTTCCTCTGATCGCGATCGGCCACACCGGCCAGAGCGAGACGGGACCCGGCCTGACCGAAGTCACGCTCGGCCTTACCAGACACCAGGCGATCCGACTGGTCGACGCGCAGACTTTCGCCCGCCGGATCACCGTCCTGCCACCAACGGGGAGCTGACATGGACGCTCGGGGCAGGTTGGCGGCAGAGATCCGGGCCGGGCTGATCGAACAGCGCCGGTCTGGGTCCGGACAGGCGGACGAAGGGATCGAACAGGCGGTGCGGCGCGCCGTGAGCGGGCGAGCAGGGATGCTTTCCGAGGCCGCTCAGGAGGATCTGGCCGAGCGGATCATCAGGGAAGCTTCCGGGCTCGGTCCCTTGGAGGTTCTGCTCGACGACGACACCGTCGAAGAGGTGATGGTCAACGGCCCGGACCGGGTCTACGTCGAGCGGGCCGGCCAGATCGAGCCGGCCGGCGTGAGATTCGAGCACGAGGAACAGCTCAGAAACACGATCGAGCGGATCCTGGCGCCACTCGGTCGACGAGTCGATGAACTCAGTCCGATGGCCGATGCCCGGCTGCCCGACGGTTCCCGGGTCAACGTGGTGATCCCGCCCCTCGCCGTGGACGGTCCCGCGGTTTCGATCCGTCGCTTCCCCGGCGACCGTCCGACCGTGGAGGACCTGGTCGAATGGGGCACCCTGACCAGCACCCAGGCCGACCGGCTCGGCCGGGAGGTGGCGGCCCGGCGGAGCATCTTGATCAGCGGGGGCACCGGTTCCGGCAAGACAACTTTGCTGGGTGCGCTTTCCGGATTCATCGAAAGCGGTGAACGGATCGTCACGATCGAGGACGCGGCCGAGCTCAGCCTCGCCCAACCACATGTAGTGAGGCTGGAATCCAGGCCGCCCAGCATCGAGGGGAGAGGTGAGGTGACGATCCGCGACCTGCTCCGCAACGCCCTGCGGATGCGTCCGGACCGGATCCTGATCGGCGAGGTGCGTGGTCCCGAAGCGCTCGATCTGCTGACCGCGCTCAACACCGGTCACGACGGGGCGCTCTCGACCGTTCACGCCAGCTCCGCCACCGATGCCCTGGCCCGGATCGAGGTCCTGGCTCTGATGGCCGACGTCGGCCTGCCACTGAACGTGATCGGAGCGCAGCTGCGGCGCGGCATCGATCTGGTGGTCCACATCTCACGCACCGTCGATGGTGGCCGCCGGGTGACCGAGATCGAGGAGGTGGGCGAATGAACGCAGTGATTCCCGCGCTGTTGGCCGGCGCGGCGGCGGTGCTGGCCGTTGCAGCGGCGGCCGAGGCGCTTGGCGAAGGGAAGTCCAGCGGATCGCGTCGCGGGTCACCGGCGGATGAAGCCAGGGGTGGCGCCGCAGCTGCCCAGGCAACCGGATTGAGAGTCTGGCTTCTCCAGACGATCGAACCACTTCGCCGGGCCGGCCGGGAGGGCTATCTGCCGAGTTCGGACGAGCGGCTACGCCTGGCGATGCTGTTCAGCCTGGCGGCGATCGCCGGTGGCTGGTGGCTGGCAGGACCGGTGATCGCGGTCGTGCTCGCTGTGGTCGCACCGCTCTTGACCGGCTGGCTGATCTCCCGCGGCCGGCGTCGCTACCGACGGGCAGTAGAGAAATCGCTGCCCGAGGCTGCCCGGGCGATCGCCGACTGCCTCAGCGCCGGCCACTCGCCCCGGGGAGCCCTTACCGCCGCGACCGCCTCGCTCGAAGGCCCGGCGCGGAGTGAGTTCCAGACGATGCGCTACGAACTCGAGGCCGGGGCACCGACCACCGATGCCGTCAGAAACGTTGCCACCCGCTTCGGCTCGCCCCGGGTTGATGCCTTCGCGACCGCGTTGCTCAGCCAACGGCTGGCCGGCGGGGATCTCGCCGCGCTGTTGCGCCGCTTCGCCGAGGGTGCGGCCGAGCAGGACCGGGTCGCCGAGGACGCCCGGTCGGCCACCGCCCAGGCCCGGTTCACGGGCTACCTGGTGGTGGCGATGCCGATCGGCGCTGCCCTCTTCACGGAACTGCTGCGGCCCGGGTTCTTCGCTTCGATCGCCGGCTCGGTCCCGGCCTTGATCCTGGTCGGGATATCGCTGGCGCTCCAGGCCGCCGGCTTCATCCTGATCTCGAAGCTGGCCCGGATCGGGGTGACGTGAGTCTGCTGCCTGCCCTGCTGGCCCTCTTCGCCTTGCTGCTGGGTGGCCGAGGGCTGCGGGAGATGCTGCGCGAAGGCAAGGACGATGAGGCGGAAACCAAGCCTGGTGGTGAAGCAAAGAGACTCGGGCGACGGGAGAGCGGAGACACCGACCTGCTCGGCATCGGTGATCGGATCCGGCGGGCCGGGCTCGAAGCTGTCCTTGCGCCGCGTACCGTGCTTCTCGGCAAAGCGGCTGCGGCGGCCTTCGGGATGCTCTTCGGGTCGCTGTTCACCAGCCTCTTGCCGGGTCGGCTGGCCCCGCTGGTCCTGCTGGCGATGACTGCGGGCGGTTTCGTCCTGCCCGACTTCCTGCTCGAGCGGACGGCCCGCCGCCGGCACCGGAGCATGGTCGCCGCCCTGCCCGACGTGCTCGACCTGCTCGCCGTCTCGGTCCAGACCGGCCGGGGACTGGGCGGCTGCTTGATGGATCTGGCCTCCTCCGGACGTGGCCCGTTGATCGAGGAAATGGCCCGGGCCGGAGACGACATGGCCTGGGGCAGTGGCCAAGCTGCCGCCCTGGAAGATCTGAGGAGAAGGGTCGGTGGGCCGGAGGTCACTTCGTTTGTCTCGACCCTGGAGCGGTCCCGTCGGCTCGGCTCACCATTGGCCGATCAGCTGCGCCGCCAGTCGGCGACCCTCCGCCAGGATCAGCGCCGGGCGATCGAGGAACAGGCGGCCAGGGCAGCCCCGAAGATCCAGCTGGTCATCGCCCTGGTCCTGGTGCCCTCGGTCCTGCTCCTGATAGTCGCCTCACTCGCCGCCAACGCCGACAGCTTGATCAACGTCGGCTACTGACGCATCGGCTGAGGTAGGTTCGATTTGGGGGGATATAGCGCCCGTAAATCGAACCTAGGTCTCGTTCGAGGGGCTAGCCGGCGATTCGGCAGATGGTGAGGGTGGTGTTCGTGGTCTTGAGGCGCAGACCGGCGTTGCCTTTGTTGTCGGGGCCGCCCATCAGGACCGCTGAGCGAGGGGGCGCCTGGCCGGCGGGGACGCCGTGGCGGCTGAAGCGGGCGACGAAGACCGGGGCTGGCTGTCCGGTCGGGTTGCGGACCTCGAAGATGCCCGGGGGCACGGCGACGCCGCGGCTGCCGGGGAGGAGGTAGGCCGGTTTCACGCAGCGGAGGTCCTTGGCTCCCTCGGGCAGGGGGTGGGTGGTGCCGACCCCGGAGATCCGGTAGGCGGAGCGGTCAGCCAGGTACTCGGCCTTGCGTCCCTTCTCGTGGATCTCGGACTCGGTGAAGCCGATGTCTCCGTACTCGTCGGTCGCGCGGGTGTAGGCGGCGAGCGAGGGGACGTAGAGGTCATCCATCGCGCGGAAAGGAAGGTTGAGGAAGAAATCCTCGTCCTGGGTGGCGAGATTGTCCGCCTGGAGCAGGGGGTTGGTCGGGCGGACCGACTCGACTCCGGCCAGGCCGGATCGGAGCACCACGGTCACCCCGGAGCGCTGAGACTGGTTGTTCTTCTCCTGTTTGTAGACGCCGAGCAGACAGAGCCCGGCGACGGCAACCGCGGTGATCCAGACGAAGCGGCGGCTCGGTTTCTCCACCTTGATCAGGCTGCCCAAGGTGACCGCCGAGGCGATCAAGAAGGGAAACATGTAGCGGCTGCTGTCGAAGTCGCGCCCGTCGGTCGGGACCACGATGACCAGGGCCCACATGGTCGCCAGCGCGCTCGCACCGGCGAAGAAGAGCGGATTGGCCCGGCTCCGGCGAAGCCGCCAGACCAGCAGCGCGAAGAGCCCGGCGGCGACCAGCAGGCCGATCGCGGTCTGGGCGTCGGCGCCGATCGCATGAGGCAGGCGGATCAAGTTCTCGACCACCGCACCGGTCGCCCGGAAGCCCCAGACCGGCAGCATGTAGATCCGCTCCGGCTCCATCCCGTGCTCGGAGGCGCTCGGATAGTCCCGGGCCCAGACCCACCAGATCAGGTAGAGCAAGAACGGGACCGCCGGAACCCAGAGATCCCGCAGCCGCCTGGCAGCGATCAGGAAGACCGTCGCGCCGACCAAGAAAGGAAGCGCTTGGGAATAGGTGGCCAGGCCCAGCGCGAGGGCAAGGCAGGCCAGAACGGAACGTGAGGTCTTCTGCTCGCTCAGCATCAGCAGAGCGAAGAGGCCGCAACCGACCGAACCGAGCACGGTGATGCCGTTGCCGTGGAAGACATGAGCGGGATCGCCGCTGAAGAAGAGGACGATCAGGGCAAGAGCCAGGGCGGGCCACTCGCCGCACCAGCGCCGCATCAGTCGGAAGAACACCCAGACAAGCCCGACCAGGACCAGCGCCGCGAACAGCCGGATAATCCAGTACTCGGGGCCGACGGTCTCGAAGAGCAGCTTGTAGAGCAGCTTCGAGCTGATGACCAGATGCCCGACGTACGGCCGGAAAGCCTCGGTCAGACCGAGGTCGGGGCTGAGCATGAACCAGACCAGCTCGTCGGTGCTGAAGGTCAGCCCTCGGCCGATCCACATGTTGAGCAGCAGGCTGGCGACCGAGGCCAGCCCGAGGATGAACTGCGGTCCGATTCTGCGTGGCCGGCTCAAAGGTCGATCAGCCCGACAGGTAGCCGGCCGGACTTGCCCGCTCGCTCACCGATTCAGCTCGCGCTCGGCCCGCGGTGAGCTCTGAGCCACCTCTTCGAGCAGACGGGCGGCCACATAGGTCCCGACCTCGGTCACCCGCTCAAGGCTGGCGGTGTCATCCATGTGCTTCGACACATAAGCAACCAGATGGCCACTCTCGAGTTCGAAAGCGAAGCTTTTCGGCGGGTTCTCCGTCAGCCAGACGATGAAGCTGGGTGAGAAGAGACGACGGACCCAGACCTGGTCCTGGCCCTTGCCGACGAAAACCTCGAAACGTTTGTCGAAGGCTTCGCTTTCCAAGGTGACTCGTTCCAGACTGCCCCGGAACTTGTCTTCGAGGGCATCGAGAAAGCGGAAGCCCGAGAGCTCGACCTGGAGTGAAGCCATGTGCTCGACGATCTCCGGCATCTCGATGTGAATCAGGGTGAACGGGTAATCGGTCTCGGTTTCGTCCCCATCCGAATCGTGGTGGACCTCGGTGTACGTGTAGAGCACGAGATCGCCGTGGATTCCATCGGCGAGCGGACCGCTGAAAACCTCGTCGGTATTCGACTTATCGCCCTTGCGCAGAAGCGGGGTCAGCTCGGCGATCGCCGGGGACTCGCTGCGAGTCAGTCCATGCGACTCACAGTAGTAGTCGTAGAAAGCATCCTCGGCCCGGTTGTCGGCGATCGCGAAGACCACCACCAACACGATCACGAAGATGACGACCAAGGCGATCACCCCGATGAACGGGGAGACGATTGCCCCCAGGATGCCGCCGAGGATCGAAAGCCCGAGCAGCCAGGCCCAGGTGGACTTCTTTCGCATCAGCTCCTTGAACTTGGCCGAGCGGAGCTGGTTGGCGTGGGTGACCGCGACGGTGCCGGTCGTTTCTTCGCTCATTTGCTGGTCTCCCTTTCGGTTGCTGGTGAGGTCTGCGCGACTTCATCCCTGATTCGCGCCGCTACCGCGGTGCCAACGGCGGTCATTTCATCGAGTCCATCGACGCTGTCGCGGTGCTTCGGCACGTAGGCGCAGAGCCAGCCGTTCTCGAGTTCGAAGGCGAACTTCTCGGGTGGCGTCTCGGACATCCAGACGATGAAACTGGGCGAGAACAGACGCCGGATCCAAACTTCGTCTTCGTCCTTGCCCCGGAAAATCTCGTACTTATCCCGCATCGCCTCGCTTTCGAGGGTGACCCGCTCGTGGCCGCGACGGAAGGCGTCTTCGACCCTCTCCAGCGCCTTGAGGCCGGACTTGCGCTGAACCCGGAGGTCGCGGACCGTCTGGAGGGTTTCCGGCAGGCTGAAAAGGACCAGGGTGAAGGGGTAGTTCACCTCGGTCTTGTTGCCCTTGCTGTCACGGGACTCGACGATGAACGTCCAGAGCGCGAGTTGGCCTTCCAAGCCGGGGGCGAGCTCCCCCTCGAAGAGCACGTCAACTCGCTGCTTGTCGCCCTTGCGCAGGAGTGGAGTCGAGCCGGCGAGCGACTTGGCCTTCCACTTGGTCAAGCCGCGGGCCTCGGCGTAGGCCTCGAAGAAGGCTTGGGCGGACCGGTGGTCGGCGACCCAGAAAACGATCCCGATCCCGACCAAGAAGGCGCTGACAAACAAGATCAGCGCGAGGATGACGCCGCCGATCATTCCGACGCCGGCCGCGGCGAGGCAACCGACGCCGAGAAACACCCAGGTCTTGGACTTGCCCATGAGCTCCTGGAATTTCGCTCCCCGAAGGGAGTTCGCATCGGCGATCTCGCTCATGGCGGCAGATTATCTGCACGTCGTTCGGTCTTCGCCGAATGACCACAGAAACCCGCGGGCTCACAAGGCACGGGAATGGATGAGCCGGCTCCCTCTGCTGGTGATTCGGTCACTGGGCGGTGCAACGGCCGTTGCAACTTTTGGAAGAAAGTGGGGGGTTGTGTTGCAAAGTGGGACGAAGTGGGTTATGTTGCCAATCGAGTTGAAGCCAAGGGCCGGGGTGATGGAGCTCCTCCCGCTCTCACCACCCCGGCCCAACTCTTTCCCGGTCAACCAACGGCGGCAAAGAAAGGACGAGGAGCGGTGGCGTTCAGAGGCCAGCACGAACACAGCCTCGATTCCAAGGACCGCCTCACGGTGCCCCGCAAGTTCCGCGCCGCACTCGACGACGGATACGTTCTCGCCAAGGGTCCCGATGCCTGCCTCTGGCTCTACGCGACCAAAGACTTCGACGCGATGGAGGAGCGCTACGTCGCTCCCCACAGCCCGTTCGGTGCCGACGCACGCAACCTCCGGCGCATGATCAACGCCAGCGCTGACGAAGGCGACCTCGACTCGGCGGGACGGATCCGCATCCCGGCGGAGCTCAAGGCCATGGTTGGGATCAAAAGCGCCTGCACCGTGGTCGGGACCGGGAACTACATCGAGATCTGGGACAGCGAAGCTTGGGCGAAGGTGAACGCGGATCTGCTGGGCCAATTCCCCGAGGTAGCCGAAAACCTCGCAGGGGGCGGAGAGTGACCGCGCTCGCGCGGCTCGCCCCGACCGGAGCCAAGGTGAGCGACTCGCGTGACATCCGGCCCCGTCCCGACCAGGGACCGCGCGGCCACCTTCCCGTGCTCGCACCTCAACTCGTCGAGTTGATCGGCCCGCAGCCGGGGGAGACGGTCATCGACTGCACCTTCGGTGCCGGCGGCCACGCCCGGCTGGTCGCCGAACGGATCGGCCCGGAAGGGACGCTGATCGCGATCGACCGGGATCCGATCGCCCAGGCCCGGTTCCAGGAGTTCGCGACCGAAGCCATCTGCCGTACCCGCTTCGTCGCCTCTGAGTTCAGTCTCGCCCTTAAATCCCTGCAAAATGAAGGTATTAGGGCATCGGCGCTGTACATGGATCTTGGGATGTCCTCACTTCAGGTGGACGCTGCCGAGCGCGGCTTCTCCTACTCACATGACGCGCCCCTCGACATGCGGATGGATCCGCGCCAGAGCCTCACCGCCGAGGAGATCCTCAACACCTGGACCGAGCAGCAGCTCAGCCACATGCTGCGCGAGCTGGGCGAAGAACGCTACGCCGGCGGGATCAGCCGTGAGATCGTCGCCCGGCGGCCCCTGCACACGACCTCCGAGCTGGTCGAGGCGATCAAGGCCGGGATGCCGGCGGCGGCGCGGTTCGGCTCCGGTCATCCGGCCCGCCGCACCTTCCAGGCGCTCCGCATCGCCGTCAACGGCGAACTCGAAGCGGTGGATGCGGCCCTGCCGATCGGTTGGGACACGCTCGACATCGGTGGACGCATGGCGGTCATCTCGTTCCACTCGCTGGAGGACCGCCGGATCAAGCGCTTCTTCAACGATCTGGCCACCGGCTGCATCTGCCCGCCCGAGCTGCCAATCTGCGTCTGCGGTCATGAACCCGAAGCCGAGGTGCTGACCCGCCGGCCGATCTCCGCCGACGAGGACGAGGTTGCCGCCAATCCGCGGGCCCGCTCGGCCCGGCTGCGTGGCGCCCTCAAGCTGCGGGAATCCCAAGCCTCGGATTCCGATCAGAGTCGTCGAGGGGAGATCGGCTGATGGGTGCTCCCGCTCGCGCGGTTCCCGTCCTGCCGGCCCGAGTGCCGGCCCGCCGGACCATCCCCCGGCGGCGACCCGCCACTCGCCGGCGTCCCGGTGCGCGTCAGCATTCCGGCCTGCGCCTGATCGGCAAGAGCGCCCATGCCGTAACCCACTTTCCGGAGTCCGGACTGGTCCGGACCGCGGCCACCGGCCGTCGCTGGATTTTCGTGATCGGCGCGCTGCTCCTGGCGATCGTGGCGATCAATGTGGTGACGGTCAGCTACGGCTCGATGGCCAGCAAGCTCGAAACCCAGATCGAATCGATCGAACGGCAGAACGCGATTCTCAAGTCCTCCCAGACCGCGGCACTCGCGATGCCCCGGGTACAGGCGCAGGCCGAGGCCGAAGGCATGTATCGACCAGAGCCGGACGCGATCAACTACCGCTCGTTCCAACCGGGAGATTACGCCGCGGCGGCCGAGCGACTGGCGGCCGGAGGATGAGGGTTCCGCGTCTCGAAAAGCGGACCGGGCTGCTTTTCGCGGTCAGTCTGGCTCTCCTGCTCGGGCTTTTCGCCCGGGCTTTTCTACTTCAGGTGGTCCAGGGATCTTCACTCGCCTCCCAGGCAAAGGGCCAGCAGGAAGACATGATCGAAGTGCCGGGCATGCGCGGCTCGATCCTCGACCGTAACGGGCAGCCGCTCGCCAGCTCGGAGCCGGGGGCGAACATCGTCGCGACGCCGTACCAGATCGTCAACGCCCCGGAAACAGCGCGCAAGCTCGCCAAGGCGCTCCATATGAGCCGGTCCGATGCGCTCGAGGCGATCAGTGCGCCGGGCGGCTTTTCCTACGTAAAGAAGGGGGCGACGCCGGAAGAGTCGGACGCGGTCGAGAAGCTCGGTCTCGCCGGGATCACCCAGGAGCCGCTCACGCTACGGATCCGACCCCAGGGCAATATCGCCTCCCAGGTGGTCGGCCAGATCGATGGCGACGGGGTGGCGACGACCGGCGTCGAGGCGATGGAAAACCACGTCCTGGCCGGTGTGAACGGCGAACAGCGGATCGTCAAGGGCTCAAACGGTGAGCCGCTCCGATTCGAGAATCTGCGTGACGCCAGAAACGGCGATTCGGTCCAACTGACGATCGACTCGACGATTCAGACGGAGGCGGAAAACGTGCTGGCCGAGATCGGCGAGCAGAGCAGTCCGATCAACGCTTCGGCAATCGTCATGGACGCCCGCAACTCGGACATCCTGGCGATGGCAAATTGGCCGGGAGTAAACCTCGACGATGTCAAGGACCCGGAGGATCTGCTCAACGTCGGCACCGGCTACACCTACGAGCCCGGCTCGACCTTCAAGGCGATAACCGTCGCTTCGGCCCTTGAAACGAACACCGTCACCCCCGCCAGCACTTTCACGCTCGCGCCTTCGATCCAGGTCTACGACCGGACGATCGAGGAAAGTCACCCCCGGGGAACGGTGAACCTGAGCGTGGGCGACATCCTGGCCCAGTCCTCTAACGTCGGCGCGGTGACCATCGGCCTCGAGATGGGCGGCCGCAAGCTCAGCAAGTGGATCAACCGTTTCGGCTTCGGGAAGCCGACCGGGATCGAGTACCCGAACGAGGAACAGGGGATCGTTTTGCCCTACAGCGACTGGTCCGGCTCGACCATCGGCAACGTGCCGATGGGTCAGGGACTGGCGGTAACGCCGATCCAGATGGTTCAGGCCTACGGGGCTCTGGCCAACGGCGGCATCCTCCGGACCCCGCGGCTGATCGAGAAGATCGGGGGTCAGCCGGTGCCGGAAGAGAAAGGGCGACAGATCATCAAGCCGCAGGTCGCTGCGGAAGTGCGGGAAATGTTGAAGGGCGTGCTCGCCGCGGGCGGCACGGCCTCCGAGGTTTCGGTGCCCGGCTACAGCCTGGCCGGCAAGACCGGCACCGCCCAGGTCGCGACCAAAGAGGGCTACTCCGACACCAAGTACGTCGCCTCCTTCGTCGGCGTGGCCCCGGCCGACGACCCGCGGATCGTGGTTTCGATCATGGTCAACCAGCCCCAGGGCGCACACACGGGCGGTGAGGTAGCCGCCCCCGGGTTCGGCGAGCTCGCCGCCTTCACACTGCCCTATCTCGGCGTCCCCACCGACCAGTGAGACCCGTGACGGATCCCCTGCCTTCTGTCCGCGAATGTGAGAGGAAGGGACAGGCCAACGTTCACCCCGCCCACCCCAGGGTGGGTCTGACCGCGCACGACTTCTAGAATCATGTCCATGCGGCTGGACCAACTTGCCCGGGATCTGGCCTCGTCCGAATTAGTCGGCGACCCGGGAACCGACATAGCCTCGCTTGCCTTCGACAACCGGAAAGTGACTCCGGGAGCCCTTTTCTTCTGTGTTCGCGGCGAAAAAAGCGACGGGCATGACTTCGCGCCCGCCGCGGTCGAGGCCGGCGCGGCAGCCCTGGTCTGCGAGCGGCGGCTCGAACTCGAGGTGCCGCAGCTCGTCGTCGACGATTCCCGGGCCTCGATGGCGCCGATCGCCGCCTGCTTCAACGGCTACCCGACGCGGCAGATGAAACTTGCCGGGATAACCGGCACCAACGGCAAGACCACCACCGCCTTCCTGCTGCGCGACATCCTCGAATACGCGGGAGTGCCGTGCGGCCTGATGGGCACTGTCAAGCAGGTGGTTGGCGGGGCCGAGGAGGAAGTAATCCGGACCACCCCGGAGGCGATCGACCTCCAGGCGTCCTTCGCCCGGATGCTGGAGGCCGGCGACGAGGCCTGCGTGATGGAGGTTTCCTCGCATGCGATGGTGATGCACCGGGCCGACGCGATCGACTTTGACCTGGCCGTCTTCACCAACCTGACCCAGGACCACCTCGATTTCCACGCCGACATGGAGGACTACTTCCAAGCCAAGCGGCTGCTCTTCGCGGCTGGGCCGGGGGCCGCAGTGGTCAACGTCGACGACGAGTACGGCCGTCGGCTCGCCACCGAGTTCGACTGCCTGACCTACTCCGCCGAGGGGTCGGCTGCGGACTACTCGGCTGTGGACGTGGGTTTCGACGCGGGCGGGGCGGAGTTCACGGTTCAGTCCGAGCACGGCGACTTGGCGGTCAAGACCGGTCTGCCAGGCGGTTTCAACGTTGCCAATGCGCTGGCCGCGCTGGCCGGAGCGATCACGCTCGGCGTTCCCCCGGACGAGGCGGTGGCCGGTCTGGCCGTCGCGGGTCGGGTTCCTGGGCGCTTCGAGCCGGTCGACGAAGGCCAGGATTTCGCGGTGCTGGTCGATTACGCGCATACGCCCGACTCGGTCGAGAACGTGTTGCGGGCCGCCCGCGGCCTGACCGAGGGACGGCTGATCGCGATCGTCGGGGCCGGCGGCGACCGGGACCGGGCCAAGCGCCCCTTGATGGGCCGGGCCGGGGCGGAACTGGCCGATCTCGCCGTGATCACCTCCGACAATCCCCGCTCCGAGGATCCGGCCCAGATCATCGAGGACGTGCTGTCCGGTATCGAGGACCGGGAGGCGGTGTTGGTCGAACAGGACCGCGACCGGGCCATCGGCATCGCGATTCGTGAGGCGGGGCCCGGTGACACCGTGGTGATCGCCGGCAAGGGCCACGAGCAGGGTCAGGAATTCGAGAACGGAAGGAAGATCCCGTTCGACGATCGCGAGGTGGCTCGCCGCCATCTGCGTGAGTTGAGCGGGAATCCGGCGTGATCGAGCTCACCACCGAGAAGATGGCGGCAGCGATGGGCGCCGAAGTCGTTTCACGCGGTCCGGGCGGAGTGCCCGAGCGGGCCGAGATCGATTCCCGCAAGATCGACGGCGGCGAGCTCTTCTTCGGGCTGACCGGAGGTCAGAGTGACGGTGGTGAACATGCCGTGGCAGCGCTCGGGGCCGGCGCCTGGGGCGTCGTCGTCACGCCTGAACGGGCGGCCGGTCTGATCGACAGCGGGGCCTTCGTATTCGCGACCGAGGATCCGCTCCTCTCGCTACAGATGCTGGCCCGAGCTTGGCGGCGCGAGCTCGGGGCCACCGTGATCGGGATCACCGGCTCGGTCGGAAAGACCTCGGTCAAGGACATCACCCGGGCTCTGCTCCCTGGCCCCGTCCACGCTTCGGCCGAGAACTTCAACACCGAGATCGGCCTGCCTTTGACCATCCTCGAAGCTCCGGCTGAGACCGAGACCTTGGTGCTGGAGATGGCGATGCGAGGCCAGGGGCAGATCGCGGAGCTGGCGATGATCGCCGAACCGGACATCGGGGTGATCACCAACGTCGGTCCCGTTCACGTCGAGCTGCTCGGTTCGATCGAGGCGGTGGCCGCGGCCAAGGCCGAGTTGATCGGCGGTCTGAGGGAAGGTGGCGCGGTCGTGGTGCCGTGGGATGCCGGAGATCTCGAACCGCTGCTGGACGGGGTCCCAGGCCTGATCCGCTTCGGTGGCGGGGGAGACGTGCGGGTCGTCGAACAGGAAGTCATCGCCGGTGCTACCAAGGCACGGATCGAGACCCTCCAGGGCTCTCAGGCCTTCGAATTCCCGTTTGCGGAGCCACACAACCTGCTCAATGCCCAGGCCGCGATCGCGGCCGGGGTGGCGGCCGGATTCACCCCAGCGGAACTGGCCGCCCGGACCGATGGCATCGCCTTCTCGCGCTTCCGCAACGAACACATCGACCTCGGGCGCCGCGGTCTCATCGTCAACGACTGCTACAACGCAAACCCCGTCTCGATGCGCGCCGCCCTCGAATACCTCGCTCAGATCGACCGCGACCGAAAGATCGCGGTGCTCGGCTTGATGGCCGAGCTCGGGCCAGACGAGGTGGGCTTCCATCAGGAGATCGGCCGTCTCGCCCGGGAACTCGAGATCGAGGTGATCTCGGTAGGGGACCTGGCCCGTGCGTATGACCCGGATCTGAAGGCTGGCAGCCCCGCGGAAGCAGCCCAGCTGCTCGGTGAGCGGCTCGGTCCGGACGTGGCGGTGCTGATCAAGGGTTCCCGCGCGGCCGGACTCGAACAGGTCGCCGAAATTGTCGTCGCCGACCCAGGAGTCACCCCGGGGACGGCCGGCCAGGGGAGCGCCGCCTGATGGGCGAGATCGTGATCGGGGCGATGGCCTCGATGCTCATCTGTCTTTTCCTCTCGCCGCGATTCATCGATTTTCTGCGCGGACGCGAGTTCGGGCAACACATTCGCGAGGAAGGCCCGGCCGGTCACCAGACCAAGGCCGGCACCCCGACCATGGGCGGTCTGATCATCTTCACCGCGATCATCGTGCCGTTCCTGGTTCTCTCCGAACGTGACGCCGCTGCGATGACCGTGTTCGGGGTGGCCCTCGGCTGCGCTGCGCTCGGCTTCGCCGATGACTACATCAAGATCATCAAACGGCGTTCGCTCGGCCTGCCCGGGCGATACAAGCTGCTCGGCCAGGTCTTCCTCGCCCTGATTCTCTGGTGGGTCGCCCGGCATGAGGTCGGGCTGGAGCCGGTGATCCACTTCCGAATCGGTGATCTGACCTGGGATATCGGGCCGGTCGCCTACTTCATCCTCGTCTTCCTGGTCCTGGCCGGTGCGACCAACGGGGTCAACCTGACCGACGGTCTCGACGGACTCGCCGCGGGATCCAGCGCGATCGTCCTGCTCACCTACACCGCGATCTCGTATGTCACGGTCGGCCAGCACGATCTCGCCCTCTTCGCGGTCTGCCTGGTCGGCGGGTGCATCGGCTTCCTCTGGTTCAACGCCTTCCCGGCGACGATTTTCATGGGAGACACCGGCTCGCTCGGCTTAGGTGGCGCCATCGGTGCGCTCGCGGTGATGACTCAGACCGAGGTGCTGTTGATCGTGATCGGCGGGATCTTCGTGATCGAGGCCCTCTCGGTCTTGATTCAGGTCTTCTCGTTCAAGACTTTCGGTCGCCGGGTCCTGATGATGGCGCCGCTCCACCACCACTTCGAGATGATGGCCTGGTCGGAGACAAAGATCATGCTCCGCTTCTGGATAATCGCCGCAGTCTGCTCCGGCATCGGGTTCGCCATCTACCAGCACTCGATAGGGCGCTGATAGGTGGGTTCTGGGCCTGCTCTGCCGCAGCCCACCCGTCAATCACTTTCTTCTGTGGGAGGGCGGGTTTCCGTTGCGGCCCAAATGGGCCCGCTTCCTGCTTGAGCGAAGAGGTATTCCCCGCCCCGCGGGGAATACCTCTGAGTGGAGTATGTCCGCTCATCGAAGGCCCGGCCGCCGCTTCCTCAAGGGCCCTTCCTGGTAGTCGGGCTGGCCCGTTCGGGGCAGGCTGCCGCGAAGGCTCTAAAAGCCTACGGCCAAGCGGTTTTCGGCGTGGACTCGGGGGAGCCCGAGGGCCTCGATGTACTGCGGGAATCGGGAATCGAGTTCGAGACCTCGGTCAGTGGCACCGACCGGCTCGAAGGCGTGGCAACCGTGATCAAAAGCCCGGGGGTGCCGGAATCGGCCGAGGTCATAGCCGAGGCGGCCCGTCGCGGCGTCGCGGTGATCGGTGAACTCGAACTCGGCTGGCGGATGTTCGAAGCCCCGGTCGTGGCGATCACGGGCACCAACGGAAAGACCACTACGACAGAGCTCACCGCCCACCTTTTCCGATCGGCCGGCCGGTCAGTTTCGGCCGCCGGCAACGTCGGCCACCCCATCTGCGAAGTCGCGATGGAAGCGGCCGCCGGCGTCGAAGTTGGCACGGTGGTCTGCGAATGCTCCAGCTTCCAGCTCGAGGACTCGACCGAGTTCTCGCCCGAAGTGGCCGTCTTCCTCAACCTCGGGCCGGACCACCTCGACCGTCACGGCAACCTCGACTCTTACCGCGAGGCGAAGCTGAAGATCTTCGCCAACCAGGACGAAGGCGATGTCGCCGTGCTGAACGCCGACGACCCGGCCGTAACCGAAATCGAGACGGCCGCCGCGCAGGTCCGTTTTACCACCGCCAGTGCCGAGCGGGCGGAGATCACGCTCGATCGGGAGCGGATCATGGTCGACGGCGAACCGCTGATCGAGATCTCTGAAATGCAGATCATCGGTCGCCACAACGTGGCGAACGCGATGGCCGGTGCTGCCTGCGCGCTCGCACTCGGGCTCGGAATGGAAGAAGTCGCCGCCGGTCTGCGGAGCTTCCCGCCCGTCCCTCACCGCTACGAGCCGGTGGCCGAGATCGAGGGGGTCGTTTTCATCAACGATTCAAAGGCGACCAACGTCGACGCCACCCTGGCCGCGCTCGCCTCATCCGATCGTCCGCTCCACCTGATCCTCGGCGGCAGCGTCAAAGGCGAGCCCTTCGACGGCCTGGCGGGGCCCGTCGCCGAGCATTGCCGGGGCGTCTACCTGATCGGTGAAACCGCGGACGAGATCGGCCGGGCCCTGAAACCCGCAGAGGTCGAGATCGTGCGCTACTGCGAAGACTTGGAAGCCGCGGTCTCGGAGGCGGCGGGGGCCGCGATTCCCGGTGAAGCGGTCTTGCTCTCGCCGGCCTGTGCCAGTTTCGATCAGTTCAAGAACTACGAGGACCGGGGCGACACATTCCGGCAGCTGGTGAAGGAACTCGATGTCTAGCCGTCCAGGCCACAAGAGAAACAGGGGATCACGCAAGAGCAAGCCCTCAACCCGGGGCAGCGCTCTGCGACCGGCCCGCGTCGCGAAGAAGGGCTTCTCGACCGAGTACAGCCTGCTCCTGACCGCGACCATGATCCTGCTCGCTTTCGGCGTGGTGATGGTCTTCTCCGCCAGCTCGACCAGCCGGATCCTCAGCGACGGGAGCCTCGCCGACAGCACCTTCTACCTCAAGAAAACCTTGATCGCGGTGTTGATCGGGCTGGTCTGCATGTGGTTCGTGATGCGCGGCAGCTTGAGCCGATTCCGCGAGCTGACGCCGAAGTTCATGCTCGGCACGCTGATCGCGCTGGTCGCGGTCCTCTTCGTGGGCACCGCGGTCAACGGGACCAAAGGCTGGTTCATGTTCGGCCCGATCCAGATCCAGCCGGCCGAGTTCGTCAAGCTCGGTTTGGTCCTCTATGGGGCCAACCTGCTGGCCGACCGGCCCGACCGGCTGCACTCGATCAAGGATATGGGGCCGTACCTCGGCATGACCGGGGTCGCCCTTTTGCTGGTCCTCGCGCAGCCCGACATGGGTTCGGCCATGGTCGCGGTCTTCGCCGTCTTCGTCACCCTGTTCGCCGCCGGCGCCCGACCCCGCGACCTCGGCCTGCTGGCCGGCGGGGTGGGGACGCTCGCCTTCATGTTCGCGCTGGCCGCTCCCTATCGGCGTGACCGCCTGCTCACCTTCCTCAATCCCGACGGTGATGTGACCGGCAACGGATTCCAGATCATCCAGGCGAAAATCGCGATCGGCTCGGGTGGAATCGACGGCGTCGGGATCGGCAACGGCGTGCAGAAAGCCTTCTACCTGCCGGAAGCCCATACCGACATGATCTCGGCGGTGATCGGCGAGGAGTTCGGGTTCCTAGGCATGTTCGCTCTGATCCTCGTATACGGGTTGCTCGGATACGCCGGTTTCCAGATCGCCCGCAAGGCGAAGGATGACTACGGCCGGATCCTGGCCGGCGGCCTGACCGGCCTGATCCTGATCCAGGCGTGCATCAACCTCTATGCGGTGATGGGCATGGCTCCGCTCACCGGTGTGCCTCTGCCGCTCGTCTCCTACGGGAACAACAGCCTGATCGTCAGCCTGATCTCGATCGGCCTGATCCTCAACGTCGGTCGCGGTGGAAAGGCAGCGACCGTGCGCAAGCCGGTCGGCCGCAGGGGGCCGGGACGGAATGCGAGACTGCGCCTGATCGATGGAGATGGCGGTAGAAGCACAAACAAAAGGACATCCGATGCCGAGCGTCGTGATAGCGGCCGGCGGTACGGCGGGGCACGTGGTACCGGCCCTCGCCATAGCCGACGAGTTACGAGATAAAGGTGTGACGGTGTCCTTCCTCGGCGCTCGCGGCAGACTCGAGGCGGACCTGGTGCCGAAGGCCGGGTATGAAGTTGACCTGCTCGACCTGTCTGGCATCGACCGGAAGAACCCGTTCAAGGCCGCCCGGGCAGTGGTCCAGGCTGCTGCGGCCGTCCCCAAGGCCCGCAGACTGCTCAGGGCGCGTGGCGCCGCTGCCGTGGTCGGCGGCGGTGGGTTCGTGGCGGGCCCGGCCGGAGTCGCCGCCCGTCGCCTCAAGTTGCCGCTGGTCCTGACCGAAGCCGATCGCCACCTGGGCCTGGCCAACCGCCTGCTGGCCAGGCGAGCTGAACGGGTCTGCCTCGCCTTCGAAATCGAAGGCATCGATGGGCCCAACGTCGAGGTGACCGGCCGCCCGGTCGGCCGCGCCGTGTTGAACGCAGACCGCGCCCGGGCCCGGACGCGGTTCGGCATCGGCCCGGAGGCCACCTGCCTGCTCGTAATGGGCGGAAGCCAAGGTGCCCGGACCATCAACTTCGCCGCTCTCGAAGCGTTGGCCGAACGGCCCGGCCGGGACTTCGACGTGATCCACGTCTCCGGTTCGCGGGACCATGCCGCCCTTGCCGACCGCCTTGCCGCCGCCGAATACGCGGATCGCTACACGCTGCTCGAATATGAACCCGACATGGGTGACGGCATCGCGGCCAGCGACCTCGCGCTGGCCCGTTCCGGCGCTTCGGTCTTCGAGCTGGCCGCCCTGGGTCGTGCCGCAATCCTGGTTCCCTACCCGTACGCGACCGGTGATCACCAGAGCGCCAACGCCGAGTGGATGGCCGCAGCCGGAGCGGCGGTGGTCGTGCCGGACTCCGAGCTCGACGCCGACCGTCTGCTGGCGGAAGTGAACGCTATCCTCGGCGATCCGGCCCGCTTGGCTGAGATGTCGTCCGCATCGAAGTCACTGGCCCGGCCGAACGCGGCGCGAGATGTCGCCGACGAAGTAATGAAGTTGATCGGGGTCGTGGCGTGAGTTGGGACGGTCGCCGAATCCATCTGATCGGAGCCGGTGGAGCCGGGATGTCAGGGCTCGCCTGGGCAGCCCATCAGCTCGGTGCCTCGGTCAGTGGCAGCGACCGGTCCGACTCCACATATATGGAGCGACTTCGAAACGGCGGGATCGAGGTGACGGTCGGCCACGACCCGGCCAACCTGCCGGAGGGAACCGAAGTGGTCGTTTCAACCGCGATCGGTGACGACAACCCCGAATTGGTAGCCGCCCGTGAACGGGGACTCACCGTAAAACACCGCTCCGAGCTTCTAGCCGAACTCTGCTCTGCACGTCGACAGATCGCCGTGGCCGGAACTCACGGCAAAACCACCACGACGGGGATGCTGGCGTGGGCGCTGCGTGAGCTCGGTCAGGAACCCTCGTTTTTCATCGGTGGTGAGCTGCCCGGGTTCGGACCCGAAGGCAGCGCGGCAAATAGCGGCTGGGGCGACGGCGAGTGGGTGGTGGTCGAAGCCGACGAATCGGATGGCAGCTTCCTCACGCTCGCCCCCGAGATCGCCGTGGTCACGAATATCGAGATGGACCATCACGCGCGCTGGGATAACCTCGCCCAGCTGCGGCGGGCCTTCCATGACTTCGCGGCAAAGTCGAGAGCCGTGGTGCTGCCGGCCGCCGACACGGATCTGGCATCCGGACTCGAGGCGCCGGATCGAGAGGTCACACCCTTCGAGCTGTCTCGGCCAGGTCCGGCGGAACTGGGGCTCTCGGTCCCCGGGACCCACAACCGTCTCAATGCACGGGCCGCGATCGGTGCGCTGGTCGCGGCCGGGTTTGACGAGGACCAGGCGGCCCGGGCGCTGCGGGGCTTCACCGGGGTCAAACGCCGTCAGGAATTCAAGGGCGAAACCGGAGGTGCCCGGGTATACGACGACTATGCCCACCACCCGACCGAAGTGGCGGCGGCACTCGAAGCGCTGCGCGAGTTCGGCCCAGACCGCCTGGTCGCGGTATTCCAGCCCCACCTCTACTCACGAACCAAGATTTTCAGCCAGCAGTTTGGTGCGGCCCTCGCCCGAGCGGACGAGGTCGTGGTTCTCGATGTCTATCCGGCCCGCGAGGAACCGGTCGGACCCCTGGCCGGGGTCAGCGGGCTCGACGTGCTGCGAGCCGCGGCGGACCGCGCCCACGGCAAGCCCTGTTACTGGGCGCCGGACCTCGATGCGGCCGAACGAATCGTCCGCGAGCGAGCGGCTGACGGGACGATCGTCGCCACCCTGGGGGCTGGGGGCATCACCCGGCTTTCCGATCGGCTGGGGGCCCCGCGGGGACCCGCGCCCCCACCCGAGGGCGAGGGGGTGCCCGCCCCACCCCGGG
>Ga0182792_1000964_pt1 | contig 25031 bp, 22 predicted proteins | sample Passage237B_FD_130497 | JGI IMG/M metagenome (GOLD analysis project Ga0182792, IMG submission 130497) | Cellulose adapted compost microbial communities from Newby Island Compost Facility, Milpitas, CA, USA - Passage2 37B (version 2) (version 2) ...
AGCGGCCGGCGAACGTGGCACGGTCCTGCCGCACGGGTGTTACGGATCCGTGCCAAGTTCGGAGCGGGTTCGGGTGGGTCAGTGCCCGTCGGGGAGGCCCTGCTCCGCCCGCTCGGCGGCCTTCACGCCGTAGCCGAAGATGATCGCGGGGGCGAGGATCACCGACCCGACCAGCAGGCAGGCGACGATCGTGGTGGTCAGCGCCGCGCTGTAGGTGGTGAACAGGCCCACGAAGAACAGCACCACGGCCAGGCCGAACAGCCCGTAGCCGAGTCGCTGGCCCACCGAGACGAGCCGGGCGATGCGGGCCCGCTTCACGAGCACCGGGTCGTCCGCCGGGTCCGTCCGGTTCGCCTTGGAGGGGTTCGCCATGGCCGCCGAGGCTACCGCCGCCCGCCCCGCTGCCTCCCACCCGTGGCCGTCTCCCACCCCGCCTCGCCGCTTCCCGCCCGGCGGGTGTCTCCCGCCCGTCCCGCTGCCTCCCGCGCCTGCCCCGCCGCTTCCCGCCCGGCGGGTGTCTCCCGCCCGTCCGCCGCTTCCGACCCGACGGCTGCCTCCCACCCCGGCGGCTGCTTCCGGCGGGGCTACGGGCGGGGTGGGTTGGCGGCCTGGGAGGTGGGGGTGCGGCGCAGGGCGGGGTCGAGGTGGAGGTCCTCGGGCACCTCGACCAGGCCGGCGAGCGCGTCGTGGACCGCGAGGTAGCGGCGCACCGCGCCGACGTCGTGGACCCGCACGATCGTGCCGGGCGCGGCGACCGAGCCGACCGCGGCGAGGGTGCCCTCCAGGCGGTCGTCGGGCGCGGTGGCGGTGAGCGCGCCGATGAAGTCCTTGCGGGAGATGGCGAGCAGGATCGGGAAGCCGGGGGGCACGCAGCGGTCGAGGTGGCGCAGCAGGGTGACGGTCTGGTGGGGCGACTTGGAGAAGTCGGGGCCCGGGTCCACGACGATCGCGTCCCGGGCGACGCCTCGGTCGAGCGCCACGGCCACCTTCCGATCGAGGAAGCCCCGCACGTCGGCCACCACGTCGTCGTAGCGGATCGTCTCGTTCAGCCGCTCCTTGGGCCGGGCCCGGTTGTGCATGAGGACGATGCCGGCGCGGTGCGCAGCGGCCACGCCGGCCAGGTCGGGGTCGCGCAGGCCGCTGATGTCGTTCACGAGCCGGGCACCGGCGGCGAGGGCGGCGTCGGCCACCGCGGGCTTGTAGGTGTCGATCGACACGACCACGTCGGGGTGGCGGGCCACGATCCCCTCGATCACCGGCACCACCCGGGCGATCTCCTCGCCGGCCGCCACCGGCGGCACGCCGGTGATCCCGGACTCGCCGCCCACGTCGATGACGTCCGCGCCCTGGGCGACCAGCTCGCTCGCGCGGTCGACGCGGGCCTCGGCGCTCGGGTAGAGCCCGGCGTCGGAGAACGAGTCCGGGGTGGCGTTGACGACCCCCATGACCAGGGTGCGGGAGAGGTCGACCGGCCGGTCGGCGAGCACGAGCCGGGGCGGCGGGGGCGCGGGTGCGGGCATCCCGCCATCGAACCACAGCGGGCCCGAGGCCCCGGATCGGCCCTCCGGGGGCACTCGGTATGCTCGCCGTCGTGACCCCGCAGCCGCCGACCGGCGATCCGACCGGCGACCTGCCCGATGACGATCCCCTGGGCGGGTGGCTGGACCGCCGGACGCTCCTGCGACCCCTCTACGGCGACGACGAGCGGGTGGCGGCCAAGGCGGGCCGCACCATCTCGCTCGTCATCCCGACCCTGGACGAGGCGCCCACGATCGCGTCGATCGTGGAGACGGCCCGCACCGCGCCCGCCACCGCCGGCCTCCTCGACCAGATCCTGGTCGTGGACTCGGGCTCCACCGACGGCACCGCGGCGCTGGCCCGGGCCGCGGGTGCCGAGGTGGTCGACCACCGGCAGGTGCGGCCCGACCTCGGGGCCCGTGACGGCAAGGGCGAGGGCATGTGGAAGTCGCTCGCCCTCGCCACCGGCGACCTCGTGGTGTTCGTGGACGGCGACCTGGAGAACTTCCGGGCCGAGTGGGTGGCCCGGCTGGTCGAACCGCTCCTGGCCGACGATGCCGTCCACCTGGTGAAGGGCTCGTTCGACCGCCCGCTCGGCCCCGACCGCAACCGCGACGGCGGCCGCGTCACCCAGCTCGTCGCCCGGCCGCTCCTGGCCGCGTTCTTCCCCGACCTGCTCGGGCTCCGCCAGCCGCTCGCCGGTGAGATGGCCGCCCGCCGGGACGACCTCCTGGCCGTGCCGTTCGCGCCCGCGTTCGGCGTCGACATCGGGCTGCTCCTCGACCTGGCCGCCCGCTGGGGCGCCGAGTCGGTCGTGCAGGTGGAGCTGGGCGAGCGCCGCCACTCCCACCAGAGCACCGCGCAGCTCGCCCGCATGTCGGTCACGCTCCTCTACGCGGTGCTCCGCCGGGCCGGCGTCGACGGCCGGGCCGCCGAGGAGTTCGTGCAGGTGCTCCACGAGGGCGACGACCTGCGCCTGGAGCGCTTCGCCATCCCCACCGACGAGCGCCCCCCCTGGACCGAGGTCCCGCCCCCGGCATGACGGCAGCCCGCCCCGCCCGACGGCGAGCCGTGGGCGTGGGCTCAGTGGGCGTTGAGGCGGGGGGGGATGACTCTCGGACCGTCCTGTCGGCAAGTTGACCAAGGACGCCATAGTGTGGAGGAACTAGCGGAGAGCAAGGTGGTGTCATGGGACAACCAAGATCCTTGGTGGTGGCGATCGTCGTAGTGCTGCTCGGAGCAGGCTGTGGGAGCGAGGCAGCAGACCGGATCGAGTCGGGCCGCTCCACACCCGAGGGTGGCGAGCAGTCACTGGAGGTCGACGGGTTGACCGACGTGGCGGTCGATGGGGCCGGGATGGTCTGGCTGCTGGAATCGGTTGGGGACCGTCAGGTCGTGCGAGCGGTCGACTCCACGGGTGCGACGCGCACGGTCGAGCTGGGTGGTGCGTGGACCTCGATGCCCGACACGTTTCGTCCTTCGATGGCGGTCGCCGACGACGGGGTGGTGGTCGCGGAGCTCCGCTGCGGGGTCGAGCCGGCTACCGAGCGCTGCTCCGAGCCGACGCTGGTCACCCACCAGGTGAGCGTGGAGGACGATCACCTGGTGGCCGGGGAGTGGGTGGCACCGGTCGAGGTGACGGTGCCGGAAGCGGTCCAGGCCCTCGGGGGTGACGGTCGATTGGCGTTCCGGGTGGGGACGACGGTCGTGGATGCCTCCGGCTCGCTCGACACGGGCGCGCCGGTCACGGCGTGCCCGGCGGCCGATGGTTGGGTCGGTGTGGTGGTCGATGATGGGGTTGCCGGCGGTCCTGGATCCATCGACACGTCAACGATCGGCGAAGCAGCGTTGGCGCTCACGGTCGAGCGTTGGGGGGACGGTTCGTGGCACCGCGTCCCGGGCTCCGATGTCTCGGTCGCCTGGAGCGTCGAGCGGCCGGTGGACGTTCGCTGTGGCCGCTCGGGGCCGGTCGTCGCAACGGATGGGCAGGTCGCGGATCTGGCCTGGGACGGTACCGGCTGGGCCCGGAACGAGCCGGTGGAGATCGCCTGGTGGTCGGGAGCAGGTGGCGGTTCGCTGGTCCCGACCGAGGCGAGCGGGTCGGTCACCGGGATCGATGATGCCGGCGATCTGATCCAGGTCGATGTGGCGACCGGGGAGGACATCGTGCGAACCGCGGTACCTCGGGCGGTCGAGGTGGGCCTGAGCGAGGCCGGTGATCGGCCTCTTGTGGGCCGCTTCGCCGCAGGTCGGTCGGTGGCGGTCGCGTGCTTGTCGCCGGCCACCGGGTCATCGTGTCACGTCTGGAGGATGAGTCGATGACGTGGCAGGGGCGGGTCCTCGCGGTGGTCCTCATCGTGGCATCGTCGATGTCCGAGTGCCGCGTGCCCGCGGATGCGACGCCGTTTCGGATCAAGATCCGATCGCAAGAGTTCAACCAATGTGCTGCAGCGTGTGGCAACCGAGTAGCTGCAACGGATCTGGCGATCTTCTTCGTGAACGATGGGTTCAGGGGGACTCAGAAGGCAGATACGCTCGCGTTGGTGGAGACCTGTCTAGCGGATGCTTTGCGAGTGTCACAAGAAACTGGCTTTCCAGGCCCGGGGTTCTGGCATGCACGCACCGTTTCTTCCTGTCCCGTGGTGCCCGGTTGGGGGCGAGCTTGGGGAAACGCCTCCTTCGTGGTTGGCATTGGTACGCAAACATACGGCGTAGGATACGGAAGCCAGCACCCGCAGGATGCCCCTGAAACCCGGGGACTTGCCTGCTCTCGAGGTCAGACATTCATCGGACCGTTGGTGTCGTGTGCAACTCACCTGACGGCGCGCAGTTCTGCAATCGCCCGTGACCAGGCCTTCGATTTCGCTGTCGCAACCGCCTTCAATCCGATCAGCAACGCGAGTTTTCGGGTCATGGCTGGCGATTACAATCTCACGCCTTCTCAGCTTCCTTCGGTGTTCGCCTCGAGCTTCACTGCTCTGGCGACATCGTCTACGTTCCCGTCTCCTTCTCCCACTAAGAAGATCGACTACGTACACGTGCAGAACCCAAATGTGACTGTTCAATGGCCTGCCAGGTACTGCTCGTTCAGCGCAAGCTCCGTCAGCGATCACTGCTACGTGGATGGTTCATATGACTGAAGGTGCGCGTCGGGGTTGCCCTGAGTCGGCCTGACGGCTGGCGCCACCACCATCTGGTTGGCGCGGGCTCTTCTTGCCTTTGGGCCGAGTGCAAGAGCGCTACCGCTTGGCCCTGCCGATAGGGGACGGGCGGTCGGGCGATCGTCCTCGCAGTCCCCGGGCAGCCGCGGGCGTGGGCTCAGTGGGCGTTGAGGCGGGCGTGGATGGGCTTGTGGGCCTTGTAGAGCTTGAGGAACTCCCGGTAGAGGGGGCCGTAGGCGAGGCGGGCGTCGGGGTCGGGGTGGAACTCCGCCTCGATCTCCACCGCCCGGTTCAGCTCGTCCAGCGACGCCTTGCCGAGCGCCAGCCAGGCCACGAACGCCGCCCCCCGGCTGTTGGCGTGCTGGGGCTCCGCGACCCGGCGGATGGTCCGGTCGAGGACGTCCGCGTGCATCTGGCACCACAGGTCCGAGAGGGCGCCGCCGCCGATGAAGTTGAGGCCGTCGAGCGGGCGCTTGATGAAGCTCTCCACGGTGTCGAGCAGCCAGCGGCTGTTGAACGCCACGCCCTCGAACACCGAGCGCACCAGGTCGGACCGGTCCGAGGCGAGCGCCAGGTTGTTCCAGCCGCCGCGGATCGTGTGGTCGTCTACGGGGGTCCGCTCGCCGTTGAGCCACGGGGTGAAGATCACCCGGTTGGCGCCGGGCGGGGCCGACGCGGCGAGCGCGTTGGCCTCATCGAGGTCCTTGACGAGCCCGATCTGGTCGCGCAGCCAGATCAGCGCGCCGCCGCCGATCTCGTGCTCGTTGGCGAGGAAGTAGCGGCCGGGCACCGCGGAGGGCAGCGCCGCCTGGTTGTGCAGCAGGTCGGTCTTCTTCGACGGCAGGTGGCACGACAGCCACGACGAGGTGCCCATGTACAGGTGGCCCTCGTAGTCACCGAGCGCGCCGGAGCCGACCACCGCGGAGTGGACGTCGCCGGTGGCCGTGACCACCGGGATGCCGCCGGGCAGGCCCCACGACTCCGCCACCGCGGGCAGCAGCTCGCCGACGATCGACGCGGAGGGCACGAGCGGCGGGAGCTGGTCGCGGGTCAGCCCGCACCACTCCAGGAGCTGGTCGTCGTAGTCGATCGCGGCCAGGTCCCGGTTGTCGGTCAGCCAGTGGGCGACGATCGAGTCGTAGGAGGCGACGACGCGGCCGGTGGCCCGGGCGTTCAGGTAGTCGCACGGCTCCAGGAAGGTGGCCGCCTCCCGGTACACGTCGGGGCGCTCGTGGCGCAGGAACAGGATGTGGCCGATCGGGTCCTTGCCCGATTGGCTCGGCATGCCGCCGGTCCGCGAGATCCAGCGCTGGAGCCGGCGGGGCTCGTAGCCGGCCACGTTGAGCTTGGACGACACCAGCTCCTTCAGGTGCGGGGCGCCCCGGGAGTCCATCCAGATCACCGCCGGGTACAGGTGGCGGCCCTCGGCGTCGACCGCGACCGTGCCCGACCACTGGCTGGTGATGGACAGCGCCCGGATCGACTCGACCGGCACGTGGCCGGCGTCGACCAGGCGGCGCACGGCGGCGGTGATCGCCGCCCACCAGGCATCGGGATCCTGCTCGGCCGCGCCCTCGCCGGGCAGGCTCAGCGGCGTCGGCTCGAACTCGTTGGCGGCGATGCGGCCCGTCTCGGTCACGAAGGCGGCCTTCGGGCCGCCGGTGCCGAGGTCGATGGCCAGGACGTGTTCGCTGCTCACCTGCTACTCCCAGGGGTGTCGGAAGACCGGCGCCGACGCTACACCGGGTGCCCTGCGGCCCCGGACCCGTGGGAGACTGCCGACATGACCGGCCTGTCCGCCTCGCCAGCCGCACCCCGTCGCGAGTCGACCGACCCCGCGGAGCCCACCGACGCCCGCGGCGCCTCACCGATCGAGGCGGCGCTCGGGGTGGCCGGGGCGCTCGTCGCCTCGATCGGCCGGGCCGTGCGGGGCAAGGACGAGGCCGTCCGGCTCGCGGTCACCGCCCTGCTCGCCGGCGGCCACGTACTGGTGGAGGACCAGCCGGGCACCGGCAAGACGCTGCTCGCGAAGAGCCTCGCCGCGTCGGTCGGCGGCACCTTCGGCCGCATCCAGTGCACCCCCGACCTGCTGCCCGCGGACCTCACCGGCACCTCCGTCTACCAGCCGGCCGACGGGAGCTGGGCGTTCCGGCCCGGGCCGCTGTTCGCCAACGTCGTGCTGGTCGACGAGGTCAACCGCACCTCGCCGCGCACCCAGGCCGCCCTGCTCGAACCGATGGAGGAGCACCAGGTGAGCGTCGACGGCCTCACCCACGCCCTCCCCGAGCCGTTCTTCGTGGTCGCCACCCAGAACCCGTTCGGCCAGGTCGGCACGTTCCCGCTGCCCGAGAGCCAGCTCGACCGGTTCGCGCTCGTCGTCACGATGGGCCTGCCCGACCGCGACGCCGAGCGCGACGTGCTCGTCGGCCGCGGCGGCACCGAGGTCGCCGCGCAGCTCCGCCCGGTCACCACCCCCGCCGGGCTCGCCGCGGCGATCGATGCGGTGCGCCACGTGTACGTCGCCGCCCCGCTCGTGGAGTACGTGCTCGACCTCGCCGCGGCCACCCGGGTCCACCCCGACACCTCGAGCGGCGTCTCGCCCCGGGCCACCGTCGGCCTGCTGCACGCCGCCCGGGCCCACGCCGCGGTCGACGGGCGCGACCACGTCACGCCCGCGGACGTCCAGGCGGTCGTCGTCGCCGCGTTCGCGCACCGCATCGCCATCGGCGGGTCGGTCGACACCGTGGCCGGCCGGGCGCTCCTGCACCGCCTCGTCGCGGACGTCGCCGTCCCCCGACCCTGACCGGCGGTGACCGGCCCGTGAGCACCCGAGGACCCGACCCCGAGGGCGTCCGCGTCCGCTACCGCTCCCTGCCGACGATGACCGGCCTCGCCGTGCTCGTGCTGATCGCCGGGCTGGCGCTGGGCTTCGGCGGCCTCGGCCCGGCCGCCGGACCGGTCGCCGCCGGGGTGGCGGTGGCCTTCCTCGTCCTCTGCGCCGTCGGGCTCGTCGCCCCGGTGCTGGCCCTGCGCCACGCCCGCGTCGCCGTGACCAACCCGGCCGACGCCGTGGCGGGGCGCCCCGTCGAGCTGGCGGTCACCGTCGACGGCGTGGCCGACGACGTGCGCCTGGTCATCCCCGGCGCGGACGAGCCGCCCCGGCGCGTCCGCCCCGGCACGACCGTCCGCAGCCCGCTCCACAGCCCGGCCCGCGGCCGCTACACCCACGTCGAGGTCCAGCTCCGCGCCGCCGGCCCGCTCGGCCTGTTCGACGGGGCCCGGCACCTCGCCGCCGAGCTGCACCCGCCCCTGCACGTGGCCCCGAGCCCGCTGCGGGTGCGCTGGCACGCCGGCACCGTCACCGGCGAGGGCACCGAGGTCCCGGTGAACGGCACCGTGGCCGGCGGCGAGGTCACCCGGGCCGTGCGGCCGTACGCCCCCGGCGACCCCGCCCGCCTCGTCCACTGGCCGTCGGTGGCGCGCACCGGCGAGCTGGTCGTCCGGGAGCTGGACCCGCCCAACCCGATCGGCCAGGCGATCGTGGTCGACCTGACCGACCTCGGCGAGCGCGCCGAGACCGCCGCCTCCTACGCCATGGGCGCCTGCCTCGCCGTGCTCGGCGCCGGCGGCCGGGTGCTGCTGTGCCTGCACGACGGCGACGGGCCGGTCGCCGCCGTCGTCACCGACCCCCACCACGCCGGCCGGCTGCTGGCCGTCGCCTCGCCCGGGCCGCCCGGTACGCCGCCGGAGGGCTGGCCGGTCGTGGAGATCGGCTTGTGAGCGCGACCCGCCACCCCGACCGGCAGCACCTGCCCGCCTGGCTGGCCGTCGGGCTCGGCGCCTCGACCGCGGTGATGGGCGCGCTCCTCGGCAACGTGGTGGTCGCCTACCGCGGTGGCGACCCGGCCCTCGGGCTCGGCGCCGGCGCCGTCGTGGCCCTGCTCGTCCTCTGGGGGCTCCCGTCGCTGTCGCTCGCCCTGCTCAGCCGGCTGCTCGTCACCGTCTCCGCCGGCGCGATGAGCGTCTTCGGCACGCTCGACCCGGTGCCGCACCGGGGCATCGAGCTGGTCGCCGGCTGGCTCGGCGCCGCCGTCGCCACCCTCGCGCTGGCCGCCCGCGTCACCGCCGGCACCGTCCCGGCCGCCCCCGAGGAGCGGGCGCTGCCGCCGGCCCGGGCGCGGGTCGAGGACCGCCGCCGGGCCGTCCGCGCCGGCTCCCAGGCCCTGCTGCTGGCCGCGGTCGCGGTGTTCGTGCTGCTCCTCGTGGCCCCGGTGGCCAACGAGCACGTCGCCGCCCCCGTCCAGGTCGGCCAGGGGCCGGCCGGCGACGCCACCGGCACCGCGGACCCGCTGCGGGCCAGCGCCCGCCTCGACATGACCCGGCGCCCCGAGCTGAGCGACGAGGTCCTCCTCACCGTCCGCGCCGACCGCCGCACCTTCCTCCGGGGCGAGGTCTTCGACGTGTGGGACGGCGGGAGCTGGCACCGCTCGGACTCCCGGGCCTACCCGGTGGTCGACGGCGCCCCGTTCGTCGCCCGCCACGACCTCGCCGGCGACGGCCCGGTCAGCCTCACCCAGCGCATCCGGGTGGAGGCCCCGATCGCCGAGATCCTGGTCGCGGCCCCCACCGCGGTCGAGGTGGAGGCCGCCGGCGATCTCCTCCAGAGCGCGGACGGCACCCTCCTGCCCCGGCCGCGGCCGCTCGGGCGTGGCGCCGTCTACACGGTCACCAGCCGGAGCTTCCCGCTCGACGAAGCCGGGCTCCGCGCGGACGACGGCCCGATCCATCCCGAGATCCGGGCCCGCTACGCCGCCGAACCGGCCACCACCGACCGGGTGCGGCGGCTCGCCGAGTCGATCGGTGCCGAGGCCGGGGCCACCACCGCCTACGACCGCATCCGGGCCTTCGAGGCGTGGATGGGCGACCACGTCGCCTACTCGATCGACGCCCCGCCTTCGCCCCGTGGCACCGACGCCGTCGACCACTTCCTCTTCGAGTCCAAGCTCGGCTGGTGCGAGCAGATCGCCTCCAGCCTCGTGGTGCTCGCCCGCTCGCAGGGCATCCCCGCCCGGCTCGCCACCGGGTTCGTGCCCGGCGAGCGGGATCGGGCCAGCGGCGACCTCGTGGTGCGCGGCACCGACGCCCACGCCTGGGCCGAGGTCTGGTTCCCCAGCTACGGCTGGGTCGCCTTCGACCCCACCGCGGACGTCTCCCTCGCCCCGACCCCCGACCGGGACCGCTCCCTGGCGGACCTCGTGCGGACCCACCTCACCGCGATCGTCGGCGTCGCCCTGGCGGTGGCCGTCGGCGGCTGGGCGCTGCGCGGGCTCGCCCGGCTCGTGCGCCGCCGCCGGGCCGCCCGGCCCGCGACCGCGGCGGCCGCCCTCGACCGGGACCTCGACCGGCTCGGCCGCCGCTGCGGCCTGGCCCGCGAGCCCGCGGAGCCGGCCGGCGCCTTCGCCGAGCGGCTGGCGGTGGCGACCGGCGCGGCGGGCGTCGCCGCGGCCGGTGCGCTGGTGGACGACCACCTCTACCGCCCCGACCCGCCGCCACCGGAGGCGATCGAGCGGGCTCGCGAGGCCCTCGCCGCGGCCCGGCGGACCACCCGCCCCGCCGGCGGCTGAGCGGCTGAGCGACGGGCGCGACGGCTGAGCCGCGGGGTCAGCGGCCGGGGTCAGCGACCCTGGAAGTCGGGGCTGCGGCGGGCCCGGAAGGCCTCGATGCCCTCGGCGAAGTCCTGGGACTCCCACGCCCGGGCGAACGCGGCGACGACCTCGGGGTCGTTGCCGACCGGGGGCTCCAGCTTGTTGAGCATCAGCTTGTGGCCGGCGATGGTGAGCGGCGCGAGCGCGCCGATCTGCTCGGCCCACGCGAGGGCGTCGGCCAGCGCGCCGATCCGGTTGACCAGGCCGAGCTGGTGGGCCCGGTCGCCCGGGACGACCTCGGCGGTGAGCAGCACGGCCCGGGCCGCGGACGGGCCGAGCATCGTGGCGGTGCGCTGCACCGTCCAGTGGTTGACCATCAGGCCGAGCTTGGCGGCGGGGATGCCGAAGCTCGCGTCGGCGGTCGCCACCCGCAGGTCGCAGGCGACCGCGAGCTGGGTGCCGGCGCCGAGCGCGGCGCCCTCGACCGCGGCGATGGTGGGGAAGGGCACGTCGCGCAGGCGGTCGAGCACCCCCTGGAGCAGCTTGGCGAACGAGGCGTCCTCCACGCCGGTGAGGTCCGCGCCGGCGCAGAAGTGGCCGGCGGCGCCGGTGAGGACCAGGGCCTGGGTCGGCCGCTCGGCGGCGCCCTGGAGCACGGCGGTCAGCTCGTCCAGGGTGGCGTGGTCGAGCGCGTTGCGGCGCTCGGGCCGGTCGAGGGTGACGACGGTGAGGGCCTCGTCGTGGCCGCCGAGCGAGCGGACCTGGCTGTGGACGGCCATGTTCGGTACCTCCGGGTGGGTGGAGCGGCCACGCTACGCGGCCGGGCGCGGGCCCGTGGCCGGCGATCAGTAGTTGCCGGGGAGCAGGAGGCTGAAGTTCTCGAAGAAGAAGTAGAGGGCCACGAGGAAGACGGGGAAGCCGACGAGGTAGGGGGCCCAGGTGAGGAGGCGCTGCTGCCGGGTGGGCTTGGCGTGCTCGCCGGCCGTGGCGCGGGCTCGGCGGCGCAGCCAGGTCTGGACGAGCCAGGTGGCGAGCCAGATGGCGGCGCAGGCGAGGAACCAGAGAATGACCGGGGTGCGGGCGGAGGAGCTGCCGCTGAGGCCGTCGAGGGTGCCGGTGGTGAGGTCGTCGCCCTCGCGGACCTCGGCGGCGTCGCGCCGCACGTCCTCCTGGCCGGGCAGCGCCTCGGTCGGCTGGCCGACCAGCTCCGCGTAGAGGATGTAGCGCTGGGCGAGCGAGTACTTGGGGTGGCACGCGATGAGGGTCAGCTCGTTCTTGCCCCGGTCCTCCAGCACCCGCACGTCCTTGGGGCCCACGATCTCGTGGCCGGTGACCTCGTAGATGAAGGTGCCCTGCACGGTCTGCACGCAGATGACGTCGCCGGGGTCGACCTTGTCGATGTTGTGCAGCGGCTGGCCGTAGGTGGTGCGGTGGCCGGCGACCGCGGCGTTGCCCTCCTGGCCGGGCAGCGGGCTGCTGGCGAGGTGGCCCATGCCCCGCTTGAGCTGGGCGTCGCCGTCGCCCTCGACCACGGTCCGCTTGATGCCGATGGACGGGATCTCGATCTTGGCGACCGGCTCGCCCTCCACGGGCAGCCAGGCCGGCGCTCGGTCGGCGGCGGTGCCGGTCCCGTCGGTGGCCGCGACGGTGGTGGTGGTCGTCGGCGCGTCGCCGGTCGCGCCCGGCACCGCGGCCGCGGGCGTCGCCGCCGGCTTGGCCGGGTTGCTGGCGCTGCCGAACCAGCAGGGGCCCGACGAGGCGGGCACCGTGGTGGAGGGGATGGGTTCGGTCGGCTCGGCGGGCTCGGGTTCACGCAGCGCGGCGGTCTGCGCCAGCACCTCGTCGAACTCGCGGGTCAGCTCCTTCTGCGCCCGGGCCTCGTGGATGGCCGTGCCCCAGAGCTGGTAGACGACGAAGAGGAGGATGAGCGTGCCGGCCGTGATGAACGTCCGACCGACTCCCCCCAGGATCCTGTAGAACACGGGCCGAGCCTACGGGACCGGCCGCGCCGCCCCGGCGTCGGGCGGCCGTCGGCGTCGAGCCGGGCCGCCGCGACCGGGAACGACTCGTGGCGTCGGGCCGGCGGCGACGTACCCTGAGCGCATGCCCGCACTGCGCTCCCGGACCTCCACCCACGGCCGGAACATGGCCGGTGCCCGCGCCCTCTGGCGGGCCACCGGCATGACCGACGCCGACTTCGACAAGCCGATCGTCGCCATCGCCAACAGCTACACGCAGTTCGTGCCGGGTCACGTGCACCTGAAGGACATGGGCGACATCGTGGCCGAGGCGGTCCGCGAGGCCGGCGGGGTCACCAAGGAGTTCCACACGATCGCGGTGGACGACGGCATCGCCATGGGCCACGGCGGCATGCTCTACAGCCTCCCGAGCCGCGAGATCATCGCGGACTCGGTCGAGTACATGGTCAACGCCCACTGCGCGGACGCCCTCGTCTGCATCAGCAACTGCGACAAGATCACCCCCGGGATGCTGAACGCCGCGCTGCGGCTGAACATCCCCACCGTGTTCGTCTCGGGCGGGCCGATGGAGGCCGGCAAGGCCGTGGTGGTGAACGGGGTGGCCCACGCGCCCACCGACCTCATCACCGCCATCTCCGCGAGCGCGAGCCCCGAGGTGGACGACGACGGCCTCGCCGAGGTGGAGCGCTCGGCGTGCCCCACCTGCGGCTCCTGCTCGGGCATGTTCACCGCCAACTCGATGAACTGCCTCACCGAGGCGCTCGGCCTGTCGCTGCCCGGCAACGGCTCCACCCTCGCCACCCACGAGGCCCGGCGCGGGCTCTTCGAGGAGGCCGGCCGGGTGGTCATGGCCATCACCCGCCGCTACTACGAGCAGGACGACGACTCGGTCCTGCCCCGCAACGTCGCCAGCCGGGCCGCCTTCGAGAACGCGATGGCGCTCGACGTCGCGATGGGCGGCTCCACCAACACCGTGCTGCACATCCTCGCCGCCGCGGTCGAGGCCGGCCACGACTTCGACCTGGACGACATCGACGCCGTCAGCCGCCGGGTCCCCTGCCTCTCCAAGGTCGCCCCCAACAGCGACTTCCACATGGAGGACGTCCACCGGGCCGGCGGCATCCCGGCGCTCCTCGGCGAGCTGGACCGGGCCGGCAAGCTCAACCGCGACGTGCACGCCGTCCACGCCCCCGACCTCGAGACCTGGCTCGGCGCGTGGGACATCCGGGCCGAGGACCCGTCGGCCGAGGCGATCGAGCTGTTCCACGCCGCCCCGGGCGGGGTCCGCACCACCCAGGCGTTCAGCACCGACAACCGGTGGAAGGCGCTCGACACCAACGCGATCAGCGGCTGCATCCGCGACGCCGAGCACGCCTACACCGCCGAGGGCGGCCTGGTCATCCTCCGGGGCAACCTGGCCCCCGACGGCTGCGTCATCAAGGCCGCCGGCATCGACGAGGAGCTGTTCCACTTCCGGGGCCCGGCCCGGGTGGTCGAGTCCCAGGAGGCCGCGGTCGAGGCGATCCTCGGCGGCAAGATCGTCGCCGGCGACTGCGTCGTCGTCCGCTACGAGGGCCCCGCCGGCGGCCCCGGCATGCAGGAGATGCTCTACCCGACGGCCTTCCTCAAGGGCGCGGGGCTCGGGCGAGACTGCGCGCTCATCACCGACGGCCGCTTCTCCGGCGGCAGCTCCGGCATCTCGATCGGCCACGTCTCCCCGGAGGCCGCGAGCGGCGGCACCATCGGCCTCGTGGAGGAGGGCGACCCGATCGAGATCGACGTCCACGGCCGCCGCGTCCACCTCGACGTGCCCGACGAGGTGCTCGCGGAGCGCCGGGCGAAGATGGAGGCCAGCGAGGCCCCCTGGCAACCCGCACCGCGGGACCGGCCGGTCAGCCAGGCCCTGCGGGCCTACGCCGCCCTCGCCATGTCCGCCGACAAGGGCGCCGCGCGAGACGTCACCCGAGTCCTCGGCTGACCCTCACCCGCTCGCCGCCCGCCGCCCGTCGGGCGGCGCGGACCGGTCAGGCGCCGCAGTCGACCGCGACCGCCAGCGCTGCGCAGACCTCGTGCAGGCGGTCGTCGGCGAGGCGCCCGAGCCGTTCGACCAGGACGCCGAGCGAGACGCTCTCGATCGAGTCGAGGTTCACCGCGCAGGGGCGGGGGACCGGGTCGAGGCCGGGTTCCAACAGCACCTCGCTCGGCAGCCGCCGGATCGTCGTGGTGCAGGGCGCGACCAGCGCCCGACCCAGCCGCGGGATCGCCACGTCGCGGCTGAGGACGACGACCGGCCGGCGGCCGATGTCGGGCAGCTCGCACCACCACAGCTCGCCCCGGCGGGGCTGATCGGTCACGTGGCCGCCGCGGCGGCGCGGAAGGAGGCCAGGTCGCCCCACTCGTCCGCCTCGTCCAGCGGCCTCGCGTCGTAGACCTCGTAGGCACGGTCGACCTCGGCGCGCCGGTGGCGTTCGAGCAGGGCTCGGAGGGCCTGGTCGAGCAGCGCGGCGTCGGTGGGCGCGCCGGTGGCCCGGCGGGCATCGGCGAGCAGGTCGCCGTCGACGGTCGTGCTCACCCGTATGCGAGTCATGCCACGATCATGCCATGGCCGGGGAGCGCTACGACGTGGTCGCGAGCTGCAGCAGTGTGGACGAGCCCGCCGCGGGCACGCTGGAGTTCCGCGAGTACCCCGGAGAGGTGCTGGCCACGCTGGTCACCTACTCGCCCCGGCGCGGAGCGCGCGAGCGCCCGCGGCCTGGGCCGCGGGCGCTCGGGTGGGGCCGGGGTGGGTCCTGGGCCTGGGGTCCGGGGTGGGCTCAGGCCGGGCCGCCGGCGGCCAGCTCCTGGTCGGCGGCGAGCACGTCGTTGTGGAACCGCTTGTGGATCCACACCCGCTGGCCGAGGGCGTGGGACTCGCCCCACAGGCCCTTCACCGGGCCGATCATGGTCGCCCGGGGCAGCCGGGCCTCCAGCGCCTTGGGCTTGGAGGGCATCCACTTCGAGGCTCGCACCACGAGGATGGCCCGGTCGGTCACGGCGAAGATGAAGTACTTCCCCGAGATCAGCATGATCCAGTAGGTCAGCAGGGCGAACCACGGGCTGGGGCCGGTCTGGCCCATGAAGACGTGGCGGACCTGCTCGCCGGGTTCGAGGTACGGCTGGACTCGGGCGGCCAGCTTGTCGCGCAGTGCCATGGGCGTTGCTCCTGTCGGCGGGGGAGGGGGAGAGCCGCCGACGCCAGATTCTGGCCGACGGCCGGGGTGCGGCACCACGCCGCGGCCGGGGCTCGGGCCGATCCCCGCGAAAGGCGGTTGCCGGCGCCGGCGGGCTCTGGCAGACTGCCCGACGTGATCTCGCCGACCGCCCTCGTAGTACTTCGGTAGCGCACGCAGACCACCACCTGTCGCGTGCGCCCCTCGACCTCCCAGCCGGGAGGTCGTCGCAGTTTTCGGGCCGGCACCGGCAGCGACCAGACTGCACCCCAGGGGCGAACGTGGCCGACCCGGCACCACCCACCCGTACACCTGATCCCATGGGGAACGACATGCAACTCAACGGAGGACAGGCCCTCATCAAGGCCCTGGAGATGGAGGGCGTCGAGGTGATCTTCGGCCTTCCCGGCGGGGCGATCCTTCCGGTGTACGACCCGATCATCGACTCGCCCATCCGCCACGTCCTCGTCCGCCACGAGCAGGGCGCCGGCCACATGGCCGAGGGCTACGCCCACGCCACCGGCCGCCCCGGCGTGGCGATGGTGACGAGCGGCCCCGGCGCCACCAACATCGTCACCCCGCTCGCGGACGCCTACATGGACTCGGTCCCGATGGTCTGCATCACCGGGCAGGTGGCCACCGCCGCCATCGGCACCGATGCGTTCCAGGAAGCCGACATCACCGGCATCACCCAGTCGATCACCAAGCACAACCTGCTCGTGACCGAGGCGCAGGACATCCCCCTCGCCATCCGCCAGGCGTTCCACATCGCCACCACCGGCCGGCCCGGCCCGGTGCTCGTCGACATCCCGAAGGACATCGTCGACCCCACCAACCCGCGCTCGGCCATGACCTGGACCTGGCCCACGAACGACGAGGTCGCCGAGTCCCTGCCCGGCTACCGGCCCCAGACGAAGGCCGACGCCGAGCTGGTGTCGCGGGCGGTCGACCTGCTGCTCGCGGCCGAGCGGCCGGTGCTCTACGCCGGAGGCGGCATCCTCAAGGCCCGGGCCGCCGGCGCGCTCCGGGAGCTGGCCGAGGCGCTCAACGCACCGGTGGTTACCACCCTCATGGCCCGGGGCGCCTTCCCCGACGACCACGAGCTGTGCCTCGGCATGCCCGGCATGCACGGCAACTACACCGCGATCATGTCGATGCAGGAGGCCGACCTGCTGGTGAGCCTCGGCGCCCGCTTCGACGACCGGGTCACCGGCAAGGTCGGCGCGTTCGCCCCCGGCGCCAAGATCGTCCACGTCGACGTGGACCCGGCCGAGCTGGGCAAGGTCCGCCGCCCCGACGTCGGCATCGTCGGTGACTGCCGCGCCGCCATCGAGGCGATGGTCGCCGAGGTGCGCCGCCGCCTCGCCGATGGCGCCACCCAGGCCGACGTCGGCCCGTGGCGCTCCACCCTGTCGGGCTGGCAGGAGCGCTACCCGCTCGCGTACGAGCCGCAGGTGGAGGGCGAGGCCCTGAAGCCGCAGGCGGTCGTGGAGGCGCTGCGCGACCTGGCCCCCGAGGACTGCATCGTCGCCAGCGGCGTCGGCCAGCACCAGATGTGGGCCAGCCAGTTCTGGACGTTCCGCCACCCCTACACGTTCATCAACTCCGGCGGCGCCGGCACGATGGGCTTCTCGGTCCCCGCCGCCATCGGCGCCAAGGTCGGCCACCCCGACCGCATGGTCTGGGCGATCGACGGCGACGGCTGCTTCCAGATGACCGCCCAGGAGCTGGTCACCGCGGCCGCCGAGCGCATCCCGGTCAAGATCGCCATCCTCAACAACGCCTACCTCGGCATGGTCCGCCAGTGGCAGGAGATGTTCTACGAGGAGCGCTACTCGGAGGTGTACCTGTCGCCCGACCTGCCCGACTACGTGAAGTGGTCCGAGGCGATGGGCTGCGCCGCCTTCCGGGTCGAGCACCCCGAGGACGTGATCCCCACCATCGAGAAGGCCAACGCCATCAACGACCGGCCCGTGGTCATCGAGTTCCGCACCGATGCCGCCGAGAAGGTCTTCCCGATGGTCCCGGCCGGCCAGTCGAACTCCGACGTGCAGGTCGCCCCGTTCCAGCGGGACCCGGGCGCGCCGACCACCAAGGAGGTCGCGCAGTGACCACCCCCGCCCGCCACCAGCTCAACGTCCTCGTGGAGAACAAGGCCGGCGTGCTCGCCCGGGTCGCCAACCTGTTCTCCCGCCGGGCGTACAACATCTACTCGCTGTCGGTGGCCCCCACCGGCGACGGGCGCCTCAGCCTCATGGAGATCGTGGTCGAGGTGGACTCCACCCCACTCGAACAGATCGTCAAGCAGCTCAACAAGCTGGTCAACGTGGTGGAGATCACCGCGGTCGACGGCAACGTCCCCGCCTGATCCCCCGACCGACCGACCCGATGCACCGCCGCCGGCCGGCCCGACGCCGAGCCCGGCACCCCCAGATCCCCAACCGACACCCGAACAACGGAAGAAGAAGATGGCCAACGTCTACTACGAGAAGGACGCCGACCGCTCCAACATCGCGAACCGCAAGGTGGCCGTGCTCGGCTACGGCTCGCAGGGCCACGCCCACGCCCTCAACCTGAAGGACTCCGGCATCGACGTGGTCGTCGGCCTGCGCGAGGGCTCGTCGTCGCGGGCCAAGGCCGAGGAGGCCGGGCTGACCGTCAAGACCAACGCCGAGGCCGCCGCCTGGGCCGACGTCGTGATGATGCTGCTGCCCGACACCGAGATCGCCGCGGTCTACGAGGCCGACGTCGCCCCGAACCTCAACGACGGCGACGCCCTCTTCTTCGCCCACGGCTTCAACGTGCGCTTCGGCTACGTGCAGGCGCCCGCCGGCGTCGACGTGGCCCTCGCCGCGCCGAAGGGCCCCGGCCACCTCGTGCGCCGCACCTACACCGAGGGCGGCGGCGTGCCGTGCCTCATCGCGGTGGAGCAGGACGCCACCGGCTCGGCCCGCGACCTCGCCCTCGCCTACGCGGACGCCATCGGCGGCACCCGGGCGGGCGTCATCGAGACCACCTTCACCGAGGAGACCGAGACCGACCTGTTCGGTGAGCAGGCCGTGCTCTGCGGCGGCCTGTCCGCCCTCGTCCAGGCCGGCTTCGAGACGCTGGTCGAGGCCGGCTACCAGCCCGAGATGGCCTACTTCGAGTGCCTCCACGAGCTGAAGCTCATCGTCGACCTCATGTACGAGGAGGGCATCTCCGGCATGCGCTACTCGGTGTCCACCACCGCCGAGTACGGCGACCTCGTGTCGGGCCCGCGCATCATCAACCCGGACGTGAAGGCCGAGATGAAGAACGTGCTGGGCGACATCACCTCCGGCAAGTTCGCGGAGGAGTTCGTGAACGAGGTCCGCGCCGGCGGCGCCCGCTTCGCCGAGCTGCGCAAGGCCGGCCAGGAGCACCAGATCGAACAGGTCGGCCGCGAGCTGCGCTCGATGATGCCGTGGATCTCCGCCGGCAAGAAGTCGGTCACCGAGATCTCCGGCGGCGACTGAAGCCCTCGGACGCCCTCGGGTCGTCCCGGATCCACCCACCGGCGTGGTCGTCGCCCCCTACCGGGGTCGGCGGCCACGCCGGTGGCGCGCCCGAGCAGGGACCGACGAGCGACCGGCGGGGGATCGGCCGGAGGTCCGACCCGAGGTCGGGCGGCGGCGCCGTCCCGATCCTCCTGATTCTTGACTTGGCAGGTCGGGAATCTCGTGCGTAACCTCGGGCCCCATGACGAACGACTGGGGTTTCGACACCCGCCAGATCCACGCCGGCCAGGAGCCCGACCCCGCCAACGGGTCCATCTCGGTTCCCATCCACCAGACGACCGCGTTCCAGTTCCGCGACACCAAGCACGCCGCGGACCTCTTCGCCCTGGCCGAGATGGGCAACATCTACACGCGGATCATGAACCCCACCCAGGCGGTGCTGGAGGCCCGCGTCGCGTCGCTGGAGGGCGCGACCGAGACGGCCGTCGGCATCCCCGGCGCGCTCGCGCTCGCCTCGGGCCAGTCGGCCGAGCTGTTCGCCATCCTCAACGTGGCCGGCGCCGGCGACCACGTCGTCGCCTCCCCGTCGCTCTACGGCGGCACCTACAACCTGCTGCGCCACACCCTGCCCAAGCTGGGCATCGAGGTCAGCTTCGTCACCGATATCGACGACCTGGACGAGTGGCGCTCGCTCGTGCGCCCCAACACCAAGGCGCTCTACGGCGAGAGCATCGGCAACCCCCGCAACGACTTCCTCGACATCCCGGGCGTGTCGGCCGTGGCCCTCGACGCCGGCGTGCCGCTCATCATCGACAACACCGTCGCCAGCCCGTGGCTGATCCGCCCGTTCGAGCACGGCGCGGACGTCGTGCTGCACTCGGCCACCAAGTACATCGGCGGCCACGGCAACTCGATGGGCGGCGTCCTGGTCGACGGCGGCAGCTTCGACTTCTCCGCGAACGACAAGTTCCCCGGCTTCACCGAGCCCGACGTGACCTACAACGGCCTCGCCTACTGGCCGGCCCTCGGCCCCGGCTCCTACATCATCAAGGCCCGCGTCCAGCTCCTGCGCGACATCGGCGCCGCCATCAGCCCCTTCAACTGCTACCTGCTCCTCCAGGGCCTGGAGACGCTCAGCCTCCGCATGGAGCGCCACAACGCCAACGCCCAGAAGGTGGCCGAGTACCTGAACGAGCACCCGCTCGTGGAGCGCGTGATCTTCGCCGGCCTGCCGGACTCGCCGTGGCACGAGCGGGCCAAGGCCCTCACCGGCGGCCGCGGCTTCGGCGCCGTGCCCGCGTTCGTCATCAAGGGCGGCCGCGAGGCGGGCTCCACGTTCGTGGAGGGCCTGGAGCTGCACCGCCACGTCGCCAACCTCGGCGACGTCCGCAGCCTCGTGGTGCACCCCGCGTCCACCACCCACAGCCAGATGAACGACGAGGAGCAGCTCGCGGCGGGCGTCGAGCCCGGCCTCGTCCGCCTCTCGGTCGGCATCGAGAACGTCGAGGACATCATCGCCGACCTCGACAAGGGCTTCGCCGCCGTCGGCGCCTGACCCGCACCGCTCGTCGCTCCCACGGGTGCGACGGGCGGCGGGACGAACCCGAGACCTGCGCTGGGCCCACCGCACGCGGTGGGCCCAGCGGTGTCCGGTGGCTCGCGGCGTGGCGAGTGCGGGCGCCGTCCCCGCCGGCTGCTGGCCGCGCGCGGCGCGGTTCAGCCGCGTCCCGGCGTCTGGTGGCTCGGGGCTCGGGCCGGTTCAGGCGGAGCGGAGCTCGTCCACCACGAAGTCGACGCAGCGGGTGAGCTGGGCCACGTCCTCGCTGTCGATCGCGGGGAACAGGGCGATGCGGAGCTGGTTGCGGCCGAGCTTGCGGTAGCTCTCGGTGTCGACCACGCCGTTGGCCCGCAGCACCTTGGAGACGGTGGTGGCATCGATCGAGTCGTCCAGGTCGATGGTGCCGACCACGTTCGACCGCAGCGCCGGATCGGTCACGAACGGGGTGGCGTAGTCGCTCGCCTCGGCCCAGCCGTAGAGGATCTCGGCCGAGCGGGCCGAGCGGCCGGCCGAGAAGCCGAGCCCGCCGTAGGTGTTGATCCACTCCATCTGGTGGGTGGCGAGGAAGATCGTGGCCAGGGCGGGGGTGTTGTAGGTCTGGTCCTTGCGGGAGTTGTCGAGGGCGATGCCGAGGTCGAGCGACGCCGGGATCCACCGGTCGCTCGCCGCGATGCGCTCGATGCGCTCGATCGCGGCGGGCGACACCGCTGCGATCCAGAGGCCGCCGTCCGACGCGAGGCACTTCTGCGGGGCGAAGTAGTAGACGTCGGTCTCCGCGGCGTCGAAGCGGAGGCCACCCGCCGCGCTCGTGGCGTCGACCGCGACCAGCGCGCCCGCGTCCGCACCGGCGGGGCGGCGGATCTCGGTGGCGACGCCGGTCGAGGTCTCGTTGTGGGTGAGCGCGTAGACGTCGACGCCGGTCTCGGCCTCGGCGGTGGGCGCCTCGCCGGGCGGCGCGGCGATGACGGTCGGGGAGCCCAGGTGCGGCGCCCGGTCGGCGCACTCGGCGAACTTGGCGGAGAACTCGCCGAAGGTGAGGTGCTGGCTGCGCTCCTCGATCAGCCCGAAGGTGAGCGCGTCCCACAGCACCGTGGTGCCGCCGTTGCCCAGGATCACCTCGTAGCCGTCGGGCAGGTTCAGCAGCTCGGCCACCGCGTTGCGGAGCCGGCTCACCATGAACTTCACCGTCGACTGGCGGTGGCTCGTGCCCAGGTACTCGGGCGCCGCCTCGGCGAGCGCCGCCACCGCCTCCGGCCGGACCTTGGAGGGGCCGCAGCCGAAGCGGCCGTCGGCGGGGAGGAGGTCGGTCGGGATGGTGATGGCGGGGGTCTCCGAGGTCATGGGCCCAAGCTTCGCAGCCCCGCCCGGGCACACCGAAGTCGGTAGCCCCGGCCCCGCCCCTCCCCGAACTTGGCACGGTTCTGCCGCACCGGTGCGGCGTTCTCGTGCCAAGTTCGAGGGGTCGTCCGGCCCGATCACGAACTTGGCACGGCTTTGCCGCACCGGTGCGGCGTTCTCGTGCCACGTTCGGATCGACCGACCGCCGGGGTGGGGCGCGCCTGGTCGGGAACCCGGCGGCTGCGAAGATCGTCCCGTTCCGGCGAGCCGGTGCCCGGCGTCACCCGCCCGGGCCGGCGCCGGCGCCGAACCGATCCGTTCCCGACCTTTCCGACCCGTCCCCCGACCCTCCGACCCTCCGACCCTCCGACCCCCAGCGAGGTTCCCATGTCGCCAACCCGATCCGCCACCCACCCCGGCAGCGGCCTCCGGCTGCTCGCCGTCTCGCTCGCGCTCGCCGTCGCGGTCGCCATCGCCGTCACGGCCTGCGGCGTCTCCGGCGGCGAGGACGCGAACGAGCCCGTCGACACGACCACCACCGAGGCCGGCGCGTCGACCACCACCGAGGGCCGCACGTCCACCACCGAGGATCGCACCTCGACCACCGAGGACGACACCACCACGACCACCGGGGGCGACGACCTCGACCCCGCCATCCGCTGCCAGCGGGGCCCGGACACCACCTCCGACGACGCCCCCGCCGGTGGGGTCACCTACGAGACCGGCTGGGCCGCCCTGAGCTGGACCGACGACGACGGCGAGCTGGTCTGCCACGAGCTGACCCTCGACACCGACGACGACAACGAGCTGGGCGACGGCGCCCGGGACCTGGACCTCCGCTTCGTGGACGAGTCGGGCGAGATCGCCCTCGTCATCTCGGTCACCTCCACGAAGGTCGCCCAGGGGCCGATCGACGCCTTCGTCCGGGTCGAGGACGCCAGCAAGGCGTGGGTCGACCCGCTGCACAGCCTGTGCGAGGTGGAGATCACGAGCATCGACGCCACCTCGGTGAGCGGCATCGCCGGCTGCGACACCCTCGAAGCCTGGTCCGGCACCGACGACGACCTCACCGAGATCGGCGCCACCTTCAGCGCCGGCACCTGAGCCCGGGCGCGAGCGGCCGGGCAGGTCGGCGGGCTCGTGGTTTTCCGGCTTCGGTGGTGGGGCGGGGGCGTGGCAGCATGGCGCACGGCCTCGGCCGTCGCCGGGGTCGCCCACCACCACAGGAGCACTCCCCATGGGAACCCGCGTGTCCGACCGCATCGCCGCCATCGCGCCCAGCGCGACCCTCGCCGTCGACGCGAAGGCCAAGGCCCTGAAGGCCGCGGGTGAGCCCGTCATCGGCTTCGGCGCCGGCGAGCCCGACTTCCCGACCCCGGCCCACATCGTGGAGGCGGCCGTCGCCGCCTGCCAGGACCCGACCAACCACCGCTACACCCCCGCCGGCGGCATCCCCGCCCTCAAGGAGGCCATCGCCGCCAAGACCGCCCGGGACTCGGGCTACGCGGTCGACGCCGGCCAGGTGCTCGTCACCAACGGCGGCAAGCACGCCATCTCCGACGCCTGCGCCGCCCTCCTCGACCCGGGCGACGAGGTGCTGCTCCCGGCCCCGTACTGGACCACCTACCCCGAGCCGATCAAGCTCGCCGGCGCCGTGCCGGTCGAGCTGCCGACCGACGAGGCCACCGGCTTCCGGGTCACCGTCGAGCAGCTCGACGCGGCCCGCACGCCTCGCACCAAGGCGCTCGTGTTCGTGTCGCCCTCCAACCCCACCGGCGCCGTCTACCCCCGAGCCGAGGTCGAGGCCATCGGCCGCTGGGCGGTCGAGCACGGCATCTGGGTCATCACCGACGAGATCTACGAGCACCTGGTCTACGGCGACAACGAGTTCCACTCGATGCCGGCGCTGGTCCCCGAGCTGGCCGAGCGCTGCATCGTCGTCAACGGCGTGGCCAAGACCTACGCCATGACCGGCTGGCGCGTGGGGTGGCTCATCGGCCCGAGCGACATCGTCAAGGCCGCCACCAACCTCCAGAGCCACCAGACCTCCAACGTGGCCAACGTGTCCCAGCGGGCCGCGCTCGCCGCGGTGGCCGGCGACCTGACCGCGGTGGCCGAGATGCGGGCCGCGTTCGACCGTCGCCGCCAGGCCATCCACGCCGCGCTCAACGCGATCCCCGGCGTCACCTGCCCCGACCCCCAGGGCGCCTTCTACGCGTTCCCGTCGTTCAAGGGCGTGCTGGAGCGCGGCGTGCGCGGCCGGCCGGTGGCGAGCACCCTCGACCTGGCCGACCTGATCCTGGACGAGGCCAAGGTGGCCATCGTGCCGGGCGAGGCGTTCGCCGCCCCCGGCTACGCCCGCCTCAGCTTCGCCCTGGGCGACGACGACCTCGTTGAGGGCGTCCAGCGCATCCACGACCTCCTCGCCGACTGAGTCGCCTCGACGCTCCGTGCCGGTCCGGGCGCGAGGCGTCGAGGAGGAGCCGCGGGCAGCCGGGGTGCCTACGATCGGTCGGGTCGACCGCCGGTCCGAGGAGTGACGTCGTGCCCACCGTGAAACCCGCCGTCCCGTACGGAGCCTGGCCGTCGTCGGTCAGCGCCGCCCGGCTCGTGGAGGGCGTGGCGGCCGTCAGCGAGATCCGGGCCGACGGCGACGACGTCTGGTGGGACGAACAGCGCCCCGCCGAGGGCGGGCGCACCCAGCTCGTCCGGCGCACGCGTGGCCGCACCCTCCACGACGCCCTCGCCGCCTGGGACCCCACCCCCGGCGCCACGAACCACAACGCCCGCACCGCCTACCTGGAGTACGGCGGCGGGGCGTGGAACGTGCGGGGCGGCACCGTGGTCTTCGCCGACTGGGCCACCCAGCGGCTGCACCGGCTCGACCGGGGCCGGGAGCCGGTGGCCATCAGCCCCGAGCCCACGGTCGCCCGCGGCTACCGCTGGAGCGAGCCGCAGTGGCTGGACGACCGCTGGCTCGTGGCCGTGCGGGAGTCCCACGAGCCCGACGACGTCGCCCGCCACGGCGAGGCCGCCAACGAGCTGGTGCCCCTGCCGGTGGACGGCAGCGCGGTCGGAGACCCCACCCTCGTCCGGGTGCTCGCGGCCGACGCCGACTTCGTGCACAGCCCGGCGGTCCACGGC
>Ga0182792_1000965_pt1 | contig 25005 bp, 17 predicted proteins | sample Passage237B_FD_130497 | JGI IMG/M metagenome (GOLD analysis project Ga0182792, IMG submission 130497) | Cellulose adapted compost microbial communities from Newby Island Compost Facility, Milpitas, CA, USA - Passage2 37B (version 2) (version 2) ...
CGGCTCGCGGCTAGCCACCGGCTCGGGTCGGGGGCGGGTAGTCGGGCACGTCGACGCCCACCGCGGCGAGGTCCTCGAAGCGGGCGGGGGCGTCGTCGGGGTTCTGGATCCAGTCGGTGGTCCTGGGCATCTGGCCCATGAGGAACCGCTTGCCGCCGTAGGCGGAGCGGAGCATCCCCGTGCCCTCCTCGCCCTGCTCGTCCAGGCCGGTGGCCTCGGCGTCCCACCAGACGAGGCGCATGTCGTCCACCGCGTTGTAGTCGGGCTCCTCGTAGTAGCCGTGCTCGCCCCAGGAGATCTGCGGCCGGATGGGGTCGCCGCCGCTCGGCGGGTAGCCGAAGAGGCCGTCGCGGAACGTCTCGGGGGTCAGCTTCGGGCCGGCGAGGTGCACGCCGTACATGAACAGCCGGATCGGCTCGTAGCTGAGGGCGGCGCCGCGCTGGGCGACCGGCGGCTCGCCGTAGTACCACTCGTGGAGGCGCCAGGACTCGCCCTGCTCGCGGGGCACGGGCGTGGGCAGGCTGGAGATGCCGAACGCGTTGGCCCACTGCTGCTGGTCGTACATGCGCCCGAGCGTGGTGGTGTCGGTGAGGACGGTGCCGGTGATGATCCACTCGGGGAAGTAGTTCTGGGCGGTGGCGGCCGCGGTGAGGTAGATCGGCATGACCGGGTCCCCGAGGAAGATGACGGTGGTGACGCCGGCGCCCTTGAGCTGACCGATGATCGTGCGGGCCTTCTCGGCCAGCTCGGGGATCACGAGCTGGTAGGTGAGGCTGATCTTGCGCTCGAAGCCGCGGGCCTTGGAGACGGCGTCGACCCGCTTGTTGACGTCACCGAACTGGGGCGGGTCCTGCTCGAAGTTGACCGAGCCGAAGACGCGGGTGCGGTCGTGCATGGCCGGGTCGCCGGCGAAGGTGGCCTTGCCGCCGTTCAGCATGTCGATGGTGACCTCCGACAGCACCGGCAGGTACTGCTCGGGGGTCTGGAGGTTGCCCCAGACGTAGGGGGCGTGCTCCTGGTAGAAGCTGTCGGGCATGGAGAGCCCGCAGGAGATGCAGAGCACGCCGCGGCTGGCCAGCTCCTGCGCGTAGGCGCTCTCCTGGGCGGGCCCGCCGATCGACGCGAACGCCTTGATCTCCTCGGCCACCTTCACCGCGTCGGCGCGGGCGTCGGTCTCGCTGGAGCCCCGGCCCTTCAGGCGGACGATCTCGATCTTGCGGCCCCAGGTCTCCACGAGCCCCTCGAACATCTCCACCTGGAGCTTGCGCTGCTCGAAGACCACGTCGTCGGGATCGGCCTTCTCCTGGAGCGAGGCGGCGAGGTCGTCGTCGGCCGCCTGGTAGAGCACGACCTTGATGCTGTCCGCGGTGACGCCCTGGTAGGTGGCGCCGCCCTCGACGCCGGGCCGGGCGGCCGCGCACGGCGGCGCGTAGACCGAGGGGATCTCCAGCCGGCCCCGGGTGGTGTCGCAGCGGTCGCCCCAGTCGAGGTCGCCGATGTCGCCGGTCTTGGTGGCCTCCAGCCAGGAGACGGCGATCTCCTTCTCGGCGCTGCCGACGGTCGCGTCGCCCCGCGCCCGGCCGGTGCCGCGGTTCTCGCCGGTGGAGGCGAGCACCCCGGCGAGGACCACGGCCACGAGCACGATCGACAGCGGGCCGTAGCGGTGCAGGAGGGACGGGCGAGGGGGTGGCGAGGCGGTCCGAGGCGTCATGGGGTGCTCCCGGGTTCGGTCGTGGACGGGGTTCGGGGATCGGTTCGGGGATCGGGGCGGCTGCCGGAGCGGCCGATGACGGCGGCGTCGCCGCCGAGGTAGGACTCGACCACCGCCGGGTCGGCCAGGACCGCGGCGGGCTCGCCCTCGGTGACCACCCGGCCCTGGTCGAGGGCGACGAGGCGGTCCGAGACCGACGAGATGAGGGTCATGTCGTGCTCGATGACGACGAGGGAGGCGTCGAGGTGGTCGCGGATGGCGAGGAGCATCGGCCCGAGCGCCTCGGCCTCGCGCTGGGCGATGCCCGACGAGGGCTCGTCCAGGAGGACGACCGACGGCTCGTGGGCGAGGACGCAGCCGAGGTCCACGACGCGGCGCGAGCCGGTGGACAGCTCGCCGATGAACTTGGTGCGGAAGGCGCCGAGGCCGAGCAGCTCGATCAGCTCGTCCACCCGGTGGCGGGCGGCGGCCTCGGAGGTGACCTGCGGGGGCAGGCGGAGCGCGGCGTTGAGCGGGTCGCGCACGTCGAGCCAGCGCTCCAGGGCCACGAGCAGCGTCTCCTCGACGGTGAGGGACGGGAACAGGCGGGAGTCCTGGAAGCTGCGGCCCAGGCCGAGGCGGGCCCGGCGCTGCGGGCTGTGGCCGGTGACGTCGGTGCCGTGGAGCCCGATCCGGCCGCCGTCGGTCGCGACGAAGCCGGACACGAGGTCGAGGAGCGTGGTCTTGCCGGCGCCGTTGGGGCCGATGAGGCCCACGATCTCGCCGGGCTCGACGCGCAGCGACACGTCCGAGACGGCCCGGATGCCGCCGAAGGTGACGCCGACGCCCTCCAGCTCCAGCGCGGCGGCGACCGGCGCGTCGGGTGCGGCCTCGCCGGCCGGCTCGGTGCGGACCCGCACCCCGGGGCCACGCCCGGCCGGGGTCGGGGCCGAGCCGTCGTCGCCCACCGCGGTGGCGCCGCCGTCGCCCACCTCGTCGTGGCGGGCGCCGAGGCCCCCGGCGGCGCCGGCGAAGAAGACCGAGCGGAGCACGTCGGGCCGTTCGAGCAGCTCGGCGGTGGGGCCGTGGAAGCGGATCTCGCCCTTCTCCATGAAGTAGGCAGTGTCGGCCACGGTGAGGGCCACGTTCACCGACTGCTCCACCAGGATGATCGTGGTGCCGCGGTCCCGCAGGCCCCGCACCACGCCGAGGAGCTGCTCGACCACCACCGGGGCGAGGCCGAGGGACAGCTCGTCGATCATGAGGAGCCGGGGTTCGCCGACGAAGGCGGTGGCGAGGGCGAGCATCTGCTGCTGGCCGCCGGAGAGGTCGGCGGCCGGGTCGTCCAGCCGCTCCCGCAGGATCGGGAACAGCTCCAGCACCTCCTCGACCCGCCCGCGGCGGAGGCCGTCGTCGCGCCGCAGCATCCAGCCGGCCACCCGCAGGTTCTCGCGCACCGTCAGCGTGGGGAACACGCCCTGGCCGCCGGGCACCTGGGCGATGCCGCGGGGCGCGATCTCCTCGGGCGGGGCGTGGGTGATGTCGTGGCCGTCGAAGACGACGGCACCGCGATCCGCGATGGCCACGCCGGAGATGGCCTTGAGCAGCGTGGACTTGCCGGCGCCGTTGGTGCCGAGGAGCGCGATCACCTCCCCCTCGTCCACGTCGAGGTCGATGCCGAAGAGCACCCGGACGTCGCCGTAGGCGACCTGCACGTTGCGGAGGCTGAGGAGCGGCAGCTTCCCGTCGGCGCGGTCCTTGAGCATCTGGGCCCGGGTGGCCGACGAGGTCCAGACCTGGGCGATGTCGTCGTCGATCACCCGGCCGACCGAGGCGATGACGAGGCCGCCCACGAGGAAGACCGGCGCCATGAGGGCCATGCCCCAGCGGAAGCCCAGCTCGTCGCCGATCCAACCGACCACGGGCAGCACGAGCAGGCCGGGCAGCACCCAGAGGGCGCCGATGGAGAAGCCCATGGCCCGGGCGCGGGCCGGCACCGCGAGCGACAGCGACGCCATGACGCCGGGGCCGACGATCACGAGGCCGCCGGCGATGAGGGCGTGGATGGCGATGGCGATGCCGACGTTCGGGGCGGCCGCGAAGCCGATCGACAGGAGCGAGCACCAGAGCGCGGACCAGGCGAGCACCACAAATACCCGGGCCGGACCCTTGGCGAAGGCGCGGGTGGTGAGCCGGGCGCCGAACCACACGCCGGCCAGCTCCACGAGCTGGACGGGCACGTTGGCCCAGGCCCGGCGGACCTCGCTCAGGTCGAAGGTCTCGGCGTACTGGAGCGAGGCGAGGGAGGCGTAGCCGATGATCGACGCGGCGAGGAACGGCAGGGCGGCGAAGATGCGGCGCAGGCTGCGGATGGTCCACACCATGCGGATCGCCTCGGCGAAGCTGGGCGGCGACTCCTCCACGTCGGTCACCCCGCCGAGATGCGCCGCCTCCCGCTCGAAGTGGCCCCGGCCGGGCTCGCGGAGCTTCAGGCCGAAGAACACGAGCAGCAGGGTCGGCGCCGCGAAGACGAGGAACGGCGCCCGCCAGTCGAAGACGCTGGCGAGCCCGGCGCCGGCCAGCAGGCCGATGATGACGCCGATGCTGTTGGCGGCGCGGTGCCACGAGTAGACCCGTGGCCGGGACGCGATCGGGTAGTAGTCGGCCAGCAGGCTGTTGTGGGTGGGGAAGATGACGGCCTGGCCGATGGCCGAGCCCGAGCGCATGATGAGGAACAGCCACACGGTGACGGCCAGGCCGGTGCCGAAGCTGAAGGCGGCCCAGACCGCGGCGCCGGCGAGGGCCAGGCGGACCCGGCTGGAGCGGTCGGCCAGGTGGGCGATGGGGACGGTGAGGAGGAGCGCGACGCCCGCCGCCACCGCGACCACGCCGAGGATGCCGGAGTTGGAGAGGCCGAAGTGGTCCCGGATCTCAGGCAGCAGGACGTTGTACGCGCTGCGGTCCAGCTCGTCGACCAGGTTGAGGCCGAAGAGGACGGCGAGGGGGTACCAACCCGCCTCGCCCAGCCAGGCCAGGCGGCCCCGGCCCCCGGCCGCGGGCTCGGCCTGCTCAGGCACCTCGGGCATCTCGGCGGGCGGGGCGGCGGTGCTGCTCACGAGACCTCCTCGATGCCGAGGCGTTCGGGGTCGGGGGCGGCGCCCACGTCGAAGCCGGGCGCTCGCAGCGCGGGGGCGAGCTGCTCGTCGCCCTCGTCCGCGAGCAGGCTCGGCACCACGATCCCGCGGCGGCGGGCGAGGCGGCGCAGGAAGCCGTCGCGGAGCCGGTAGACGAGGTCCGCGAGGCCCCCGGGGAGGGCGAGGAGCACGGCGAGGACGCCGATGGCGGTGGGCAGGAGCTGCCAGCGCTCGGGCAGGAAGTGGTCGCCGCCCTGGAGGTAGAGGGCGCCGAGGACGGGGCCGATCCAGGAGCCGAGGCCGCCGACGACCGCGGTGGTGAAGACGGTCAGGCTCTCCTGGGCGGTGAACGGCACCTCGGTGTAGGCCCGGTTCACGTGCACGAGCAGGCAGCCGGCGACCGCGGCGAGGAAGCCGGAGACGGCGAAGCCGGTGAGCTTCGCCCGCAGGACCGAGACGGAGAAGGCTCGGGCGGCGCGGTCGTTGTCCCGGGCGGCCATGAGCACCCGGCCGGTGCGGCTGCGCCGGATGCCGACCACGGCCAGGAAGCAGAGCACGACCACGGCGAGCACCAGCTCGTACATGGCGGCCTGGCTGTCGAGCGAGAAGCGGTGCAGCAGCGGCGGCCGGTCGAAGCTCTCCCGGGGTATCCAGCTCTGGGAGCGGCGGTTGAGGAGGAAGTTGGACGAGGCGAGGGCGAAGGCGAGGGTGGTGACGGCCAGGTAGAGGCCGGGGAGGCGCAGCGCCGGCAGGCCGACGACGACCGCGACCACCGCGCCCGCGACCCCGGCGATGAGGAGGGCGAGCAGGAGGTCGAGGTCCCAGGTGACCGTGGCGACGGCGCCGACCGCGCCGCCGACGGCCACGAACGACATCTGGCCCAGCGACACCTGGCCGGCCCAGCCGGTGAGGACGGTGATGGAGAGGGCGACGAGGGCGAAGATCGCCACCTGCGAGGCGAGCATCGTGTTCGACACCGAGAGGACGAGCGGCAGCGCGGCCGCGGCGGCCACCAGCAGCACGGGCAGGACCACGCCGAGCGCCCGGACGACGGGGAGGTCGCGCAGCTCGGCGGGCACGGGGCGCAGCTCGCCGAGGTTCTGCCACGAGGAGGTGCTGTCCTGGTCGGCCCGGCGACCCGAGCTGCGGCGCAGGAGCAGCACCACGAGGATGACGACGCCGAGCACCACGTAGACCCGGCCCGGCGTGGCGGGGTTGTTCACCACGGCGCCCTGGCCGAGCACCCGCAGCGCGACCGCGGAGGCGGCCACCGCCGGCAGGTGCTCCAGGCGCCCGAGGACGAGGGCGCCGAGCGCGAACAGCATCGCCTGGACGCTCGTGGTGCCGGCGGCGCCGATGCCGAAGATCGAGGCGTGGAGGAACACGCCGACGAAGGAGAGGAGGCCGGCGACGGCCCAGACGAGCGTCTGGAGGCGCCGCACCGGCACGCCGAGCAGCGCCGCCCGGTCGGCCCGCTCGGCGCTGGCCCGGACCGCCACGCCGAGGTCGGTGCGGCGCAGCACCACCGCGAGGCCCACGAGCAGGAGCGGGGCGAGGATCGCGGCCAGGATCTCGCTGCCCCGGAAGGTCTGCTGGCCGATCTCGACGGTGGCGCCGAAGGGCTGGGGCAGGCGCTTGTCGGCGAACAGGTCCCGGCCCCACCAGCGGGGCAGGAGGGCGCCGACCACGATGAGGAGCTGCGAGAGCCCGATGGTCGCGACCGTGAGGAGCAGGCGGGGCGACTTCCAGAACCGGCGCACGATCGCCAGCTCGGCCACGGCGCCGAGCACGACGGAGGCGGCGAGGCCGGCGGCGACCCCGACGAACCAGGGCAGGCCGTTGACGGTGATGATGCCGACGGCCAGGACCGTGGGCACGGTGCCGAGGTCGCCCTGGGCGAAGTTGATGATGCGGTTCGCCCGGTAGACGAGGGCGAGGCCGACGGCCACGAGCGCGGTGAGGAGCCCGGTGACCACCGCGAGCGCGTAGTTGCCCCGGTCCATCGGGTAGAGCAGCGGCTGGACGACGAGGACGGCGATCGCCGGGGCGAACGGCGCCACGTGCGGCGCCAGGTCCTGGAGTCGTGGCACAGGTCGCGTCATCGGCGCTCGGAGGTCCCCTGGATCGGTGCACCGGTCCCCTGTGGCCGGCGCGCGATTGCTGCACCGTAGCTGCAACTTCACCCGGCCGCGTGACCGACGTTACGTCGTGTCCCCCTCGGCACCCTCGCGGGGGCCGGCCGCGGCGTCGATCGCGGCCTGGATGCGGCGGTACGCCTCGGGGGTGAGCACCCGGACGCGGATGCGGTCCTGGTTCCACACCCGCACCTCGTCCAGGCCGGCGTAGAGGTGGAGGTCGGCGGTGTCGATCCGCGGCGACCGCAGGAGGCCGCGGTCGAGCAGGTCGATCATGGCGGGGCTGGCGAGCGCGGCCCGGGGCGTCTCCTCGAACGCGGCCCGCGCGTACTCGAAGACGGCCTGGCGATCCTCGGCCGGGTAGTCGGCGAGGCGGTCCACGATCGTGCGGTCGAAGGTGGGCGGGCTCGCCTCCAGCCGGGCGAGGGCCCGCTCGCGGGCGGCATCGGCCCGGCGGCGCGCCGGCGAGTCGTTCAGCCACACCGACGCCACCACGTCGTCGGGGTCCTCGGCCCACGCGTCGGTGCTCGACTCCACGATGACCACCACGTCGTAGCGGCCATCGGTCACCCGGTCCGCGCCGTAGCCGTCCCGGTCGCGGGCCGGCACCACGATCCGGTGGCCCCGGTCGGCCAGGTGGAGCGCGACGGTGGGCCCGACCGACAGGGCAGCGGCCGGCCCGGAGGCCACCACCAGCACCCGGTCGTGGCCGGCCGTGGCCGCCGCCGCGGCGGCGCGCAGGGTCCGCTCGGCCCCGAAGATGTGGACGTCGCTGTCCTGGTCGGGGCGACCGCTCGTGATCGCGACGGCGGACACGAGCACCGCCGCGGCCACCGCCACCGCGGGCAGCGCCCGCCGGTACCCCGTCCCGATCCGCCGGGCGACGAGCGGGGCCAGCCGCTCCCCCGCCCACCACGCCAGGATGATCCAGACGAGCGCGCAGCCCACGAAGAGCCAGCGGTAGAAGTTGATCCGGTTGGCCTCGACCGACAGCGGCACGTTGGCGCCGGTGTAGGTGCCGATGGCGCAGAGCGCGGCGAGCGTGGCCGCGAGGGCGAGGCGGCTGCGGCGGCGCCGGCGCACGTCGTCGGCCACGACCCCGGCGAGGGCGGCCAGGACCACCACGATGCCGACCAGCTCGCCGGTGCCGAGCGGCGTCCAGAGCCCGTGGCCCCGGTGGCCGGTGCCGACCAGGAGCGGCGGGAGGCGGAACACTCGCGCCGCCTGGCGCAGGCCGCTGGTGAGGCCCACGGTGTCGCGGCCGCCGTCGCGGGCGTAGTGGACGAAGTTGGTGACGTTGCCGGAGTCGGCGAGCTGGTCCACGATCACCGGCAGCCAGGCGAGCACCGACACGCCGAGCGCCACCCCCGACCAGACGAGGGTCGAGCGGAGCCGTTCGGGCTCGCCCCGGCGGCGGGCCGTCCACAGCAGCAGGGCCACGCAGGCCGCGATCCAGGCGGCGAGGCCCCCGGCGATGCCGAGGATGGCCAGGTGCTGCTGCGCGACCCACGCGAACCAGAACGCGGCCCACGGCAGGAGGCGGACGTCGCCGTCGAGGATCGCCCAGCCGACCACGGCGAGGGCCACGAGGCCGATGCCGCCCTGGTTGGAGCTGAGGGGGTCCGCGAGCTGCACCGGCCCCTGCGCGTAGGCGAGGAGGCCGAGGACCACGGCGCCGAGCGCGCCCACCTGCGGGCCGGCGCGGCGCAGGATCGCCCAGGCGGCCACCGCCACCGCCGCGAAGTTGAGGAGGGCGGGGCCCACCAGCATCCCCACGTCGAAGCCGGTGGCGGCCACGATCGGGGCGAACAGGTAGAACTGGATCGGGCCGGGGTGGCGGGGCGGCTCCTCGGCCCGGTCGCTGTAGTGGGCGGCGGTGCTGGGCTGGCCCACGAGCGGGAACTCGCCGTCGAGCACCTGCTGCACCCGCAGCGCGAGCAGGGCGTCGTCGTTGCTCGGCACCCAGTCGTCGCGGACCGCGTGCACCACCGCGCCCACGTACGGGGCGAGCAGCGCCAGGAACAGCACCAGGGCCACCCAGCGGGCCGGGCCGCGCAGGTCGCGCAGCCGGTGCACCGGCCGGTCGGGACGGTCCGGGTCGCCGGGCGAGGCGGCCGGGCCCTCGGGCGCGTCGTCACCGGGCTCGCCCGACACCGGCACGTCGCCGGCCGGTTCGACGTCGTCGGTCGGCACGTCGTCGGTCGGTTCGTCGGTGGCGGGTGGGCCCGCGACCGCCCCCTCGGGGGTCGCTGCGGTGCTCGGTGCGGCGGCGGTCATCGCGCGGAGCCGGGGTCGGGGCTCAGCCGGCGAAGGGGCCGGGGCCGAAGGGGTCCTCCGGCTCGGGCTCGGGGGCCGGCCCGGCCAGCTCCTCGGGGCTGGCGTAGGCGGCGTAGCCGTGCTCCTCCAGCTCGTCGGCGAGCTCGGGGCCGCCCACGTGGCGGATGCGGCCCTTCACGAGGATGTGCACCCGGTCCACCTTCAGCTCCCGGAGGAGCCGGGTGTAGTGGGTGATGGCGAGGACGCCGAGGCCGGACTCGGTGGTGGCGTCCTCGACCCGGCGGGAGCAGTCCCGCAGGGCGTCGACGTCGAGGCCCGAGTCCAGCTCGTCCAGGATGGCGATCTTGGGCTCCAGCACGCCGAGCTGGAGGGTCTCGTTGCGCTTCTTCTCGCCGCCGGAGAGGTCCACGTTGAGGTCGCGGGACCGCAGGTGCTCCCCGAAGCCGATGCGGGCCGCCTCCGCCGCCACCCGCTCCCCCACCGTCGCGGCGTCGCGGCCCCCGGCGGCGAAGGACGCGGCCAGGAGGTCGGTGACCGACACGCCGGGCACCTCGGTCGGGTACTGGAGGGCGAGGAACAGGCCGGCCTGGGCCCGCTCCCAGGGGGCGAGGGCCAGGAGGTCGACCCCGTCGAGGGTCACGGTGCCGCCGGTGACCTCGTAGCCGGGCCGGCCCATGACCACGTGCGACAGCGTGGACTTGCCGGAGCCGTTGGGGCCCATGACGGCGTGGACCTCGCCGCTGCGGACCACGAGGTCGATGCCCCGCAGGATCTCCGTGCCGCCGGCTGAGGCGCGGAGCCCGTCGATCACCAGCTCGGCCATCAGGCACCACCTTCGTCGGGGTCGATCGTCACGAGGACCTCGCCGTCGACCACGGTCGTCTCGTAGACCGGCGTCGGCTGGGTGGCCGGCAGCGCGTCGGGTTCGCCCGTCTCCAGCGAGAACGAGCTGCCGTGGCGCCAGCACTCGATGTGGCGGGTGGCGGTGTCCACGTCGCCCTCGGAGAGGGACACGTCCGCGTGGGTGCAGCGGTCCCCGATCACGTACACGTCGGCCCCGATGCGGACGACGGCGAGCACGTGGCCGGCCGCCTCCACCCGGGTGCCGGCACCGTCGGCGAGCGCGTCGAGCGGGCCGAGCGACACCGTGGTCATGCCGACACCCCGCCCACCGCGTCGAGCTTGGCGTCGATGGCGGCGCGCACCGGCTCCACCAGCGCCTCGACGGGCAGGTTCCGCACGACCTCGTCGAAGAAGCCGGCGACGATGAGCCGGTCCGCCACCTCGGGCGGCACGCCCCGGCTCTCCAGGTAGAAGTGCTGCTCGGGGTCCACCGGCCCGACCGTGGACGCGTGGCTGCACCGCACGTCGTTGGTCTCGATCTCGAGGTTGGGGACCGACTCGGCCCACGCGTCGTCGGAGAGCTTGATGTTGCGGTTGGTCTGGAAGGCGTTGGTGCCCCGAGCCTCGCGGTCCACCCGGATGAGGCCGGTGTAGACCGAGCGGCTGCGGTCCCCCACCGCCCCCTTGAACAGCAGGTTGGAGGTGGTGTCGGGCGCCGAGTGGTTCTGGAAGGTGCGGAAGTCGAGCGTCTGGTCGCCGCCGCCGAAGTAGGCGGCGTACAGGTCGCCGTTGGCGCCGCGGCCCACGAGGTCCACGTCGGTGCGGAGGCGGGCGTAGCCGCCGCCGAGGGCCACGAGCGACACGGTCAGGTCGCCCTCCTGGTCGACGCGGCCGGCGAGGTTGCCGATCTGCCAGGCGTCGGGGTGCAGCTCCTGCACGTGCACGTGGGCGAGCCGGCCGCCGCGGGCGACCTCCAGCTCGGTGACCGGCACGCTGAGCGCCGCGGCGGCGGAGGTGACGTGGTCGACCACGCGGGCCGACGCCCCCTCCCCCACCCGCACCACGAGCCGGGGGAACACCGCGCCGTCGGCGTCGTCCACGTGGTGGCGGATCACGATGGGGCGGTCGAGCACCACGCCCCGGCCCACCTCCACCACGAGGGCGTCGGGGGCGAACGCGTCGTTCAGGGCCACGAACGGGTCGTCGCCGCGGGCGAGGCCGCCGAGGCGGGCCTCGTCCTCCCCGAGCGCCGATGCCGGCGACACCCGCACGCCGCGGGCCGCCAGCTCCACGGCACCGTCGCCCAGCTCCAGCCGGCCGTTCCGGGCCACCACGGCCAGCGCGGCGTCGATCTCGGGGCCGGCGGGCGCCTCGCCGTCGCCGGCAACGGCCGGGTGCCAGCGCGCCAGGTCGAGCGCCGCGATCCGCGAGTAGCGCCACACCTCCTCGTCGGGGCTGGGCAGCTCGGCGGCCTCGAAGGCGGCAGCGGCGGCGGTGCGACGGCGACGCAGCCAGTCGGGGCCGTCGAGGGCGGCTGCGTTGTCTGCGGTGAGCGCGCTCAGGGTCTCGGACCTCGTCGTCGGGGCGGTCGGGCCGATCGGGGGCGAGCCCGATCGGTGTGGCCGGCTGCGAGCCTACCGGCCGCCCCCGGCCACCCCAAAGGGGCCACCCGGGCCCGGCGAGGCCCCCTGCCGCCGGCGCGGCCCGGCGCGCCTCGGTGCGGCCACGTGCTTGGCAGACTGGCCGGGTGCCGATGCGAGCCGACTGCAAGTTCTACGAGACCCGCACCTACCGCAACGGGGACACCGTGCGGAAGTGCGACCTCGACCTGGCGCCGGAGGCACCCTGGCGCTGCCCGCCCGACTGCCCGGCGTTCACGCCCCGGCTCGCGGACGTCAACTGGGCGCACGGCTCCCTGGTGGCGCCGGCCCCCCCGCCGGAGCCGGCCAGCCTCGGCAGCGACCCGGACGCGGTGGCCGCGCTGCTCGACGCGGCCGAGGACATCGTGAACACCGCCGGGCCCCGGATCCGGGCCGAGATCGACGCCGACCGCCGCTCGGCGCGCCGGTCGCGGGGCCTCGGCCGCCTCTTCCGGCGCCGCCGCGGCCGCTGAGCCGCCGCCCGTGAGGTTGGTCACCCCCGGCCGCGTTCTTTAGCGTCGGGCGCAGTGCCCTACGGAAGCCTGTACGAGACCTTCTCACGCGAGGAGTGGCACGCCCGGCGGGCGGCGACCCCGCTCACCCTCACCGCCACGGACCTAGACGAGCTGCGGGGCCTCAACGAGCGCCTCGACCTGGCCGAGGTGGAGTCGGTGTACCTGCCGCTGTCGCGGCTGGTGAACCTGCACATCAAGGGCGTCCGGGCCCGGCGCACCGCCACCGACACGTTCCTCGGCCGGTGCCAGGAGCCGGTGCCGTACGTGATCGGCGTGGCCGGCTCGGTGGCGGTCGGCAAGTCGACCACCTCCCGCGTGCTGCGGGCGCTGCTCGCCCGCTGGCCCGACCACCCCCGCGTCGACCTGGTGACCACCGACGGCTTCCTCCTCCCCAACGCGGAGCTGGAGCGCCGGGGGCTGCTGTCGCGCAAGGGCTTCCCCGAGTCCTACGACCAGCGGCGGCTCCTCGACTTCCTCCAGGCGGTGAAGTCCGGCGACGACGAGGTGCGGGCCCCCACCTACTCGCACCTGCTCTACGACGTGCAGGGGCCCGAGCACGACGTCGTGGTCCGCAAGCCCGACGTGCTGATCGTGGAGGGCCTCAACGTCCTCCAGACCAACCGGGTCGCCACCACCTTCGTCTCGGACTTCTTCGACATCTCCATCTACGTCGACGCGGAGCTGGACGACGTGCGCCGGTGGTACGTGGAGCGGTTCCTCACCCTGCGCGACACCGTGTTCCAGGACCCCGACTCGTACTTCCAGCGCTACGCGGCGCTGAGCGAGGACGAGGCGGTCGCCACCGCGGAGTCGATCTGGCGCGACATCAACGAGCGCAACCTGCTCGCCAACATCGAGCCCACCCGGGGCCGGGCGAGCCTGGTGCTGCGCAAGGGCCCCGACCACCGCGTCACCGAGGTCCGCCTCCGGCGGATCTAACCGGTCAGCCCACGCCGTTCAGCTCGTCCACCACGCCGACGAGGTCGCCGATGTTGTAGAAGTCGACGGCCAGGAAGTTCACGGGCATGCCCCGCTCGCGCTCGCAGCGGCGGGCCCGGTCGAGGAGCACGTCGCGGCGGTTGGCGACCGCGGCGTCGGCCCGACTCGGGGTCAGCCGCGACACCCAGTGGTTGACGAGCAGCATCGAGGCGTCGGGCCGGCCGCGGTTCGCCTCGCAGGAGAGCTCGTCGGCAGACGCGAACTCGTACGGCGTGTCCTGCATCGCCTCCCAGGCGTCCGCATACCAGCCGGGCTCGCCACCGTCGGACTCCGCGAACACCACCAGGCGCCGATCGCGCTCGATCAGCTCCCCGAGGGTGGGCCAGCGGTCGGCCTGGTCGTAGACGAGGTCGTCCACGCCGGCCTCGCGGAACGCGGCGACCGTGTCCTCCACCGTGATCGCGTCCTGGATCACGAGGGTCACGACCTCCTGCGGGTTGGCGTCGAGGAAGCGGCCCACCTCCTCCAGCGCGTCCACGAACGGCTGGCCGCCGTAGACGCACTCGTTGTGGCAGAGGAACGTGCCGGGGCGGGCCTCGGCGAGGGACCCCGCGGTGTCGAGCACCGCCTGGGCCACCGGCCGAGACATCGGCACCGACGTCTCGTCCACCGACGCCAGCAGGTCCGCGACGCTGTCGACCCGCCGCCAGTAGTGGGTGTCGATCATGAGCGCCCGCACCCCGGCGTCGAGCTGCGCGGTCAGGTCCCCGTCCTGCTCGGGCCACACCTTCACCACGTCGGGGCTCGCCATCGAGTTGTGGGTGGTGGCGTAGGCGACCTCGTCGTAGCGGCGGTCGCACAGCTCGGCGTGGCCGTTGCACGGCTCGGCCGAGCCGGCCTCGACGGTCGTGGAGGTGAGCACGCCCGCGCCCACGAGCAGGGCGACGCAGCCAACTGCCGCGCCGGCGGTCGGGCCGATCGCCGCCAGCCGGGCGAGCGGCGAGGGGCGGCGCGCCGCGCCGTCCCCGGCGGCCTCGCGCGCCCCCGCTCGGGTGCGCAGGCTGCGGGCGGCCGCGATCGCGAGCGAGCCGGTGGCGATGGCGAGCGCCACGAGCAGGAGCGACGTGGCGACCCGGAGCACCTGCGAGCGGAGGTCGCCGCCGAGGCCGCGGCCCACGTCCCCGAGCACCGAGCGCAGCCCCGCCGGCAGGTTCCAGGAGCCGGCGCCGTCGCCCGAGCCGGCGTCGATCGGCGCCACCAGGCGCTCGCCGACGAGGCGGGCCACCACGAGGAACAGCAGCGCCACCGCCGCCACCGCCGCGGTCAGGAGCACGCCGATGCGCCGGGCTCGGTGGCGGTTCAGCGCCACGATGGCGGCCAGGCAGGCCAGCGCCACCAGCACCGAGGCGGTCACCGGGCCGGGGCCGAACCAGCCGAGCGCGTCGCGGACCCCGGCCAGGGTCACCGCGGCGCTGTCGGCCCGCTCGTCGGCCCGGGAGGCGATCTGGTCGAGCACGTCGAAGCGGCCGTCGGGGCCGGCCGCCACCACCTTCGCCACCTCCCGCTCCACGTAGGGGCGGACGGACTCGGCCGCCACGGAGGTGAGCGCCTCGACCGGGTCGCCGTCGGCCAGCCGGGCGGCGACCTCGGTGCGGACCTCGGGGGTCACGGTCACGCCCGCCGCGTCCTCGATGGCGGCGATCACCTCGTCGGGGTCGAACGCCTCGCCGGCGAGCACCGGCACCGAGTCGGGGACCCGCCCGGCGGCCAGCGACGCCACGAAGTCGTCCACCGCCGCCCGGTAGCCCTCCACGGTGGTGTGGTCGGTGGTCTCGGCCCGCTCCAGCAGGGTCCGGGTGAGGGTGACCGCGGCGTCGTCCACCCGGGCGAGCACCTCGTCCAGGCGGATGCGGGGGCGGAAGCGGTCGACGTCGCCGCGCAGGTAGGCCACGGCGTCGGCGAGCACCTCCTCGGTGGCGGCACGGACCCGCTCGGGCGGCAGCGCCCAGCGCAGGGCGTTGGTGGTGGTCGCGGCCAGGTCGGGGGCGAGCGCCGGGTCCACCTCGATGCGGCCGAGCAGGTCGCGCACCGCGTCGGTCAGCTCCGGGTCGGTCAGGACCTCGGTGTAGACCCGGTCGTAGGCCCGGGCGTCGTCCAGCGCGGCGCCGTAGGTGCCGGCGTCGAGCACGTGCCGGCGCACCACCGACGCCGCGGTCACGTGCGCCAGGCACAGCCCCAGCACCAGCGTGAGCAGCACCGAGGCCGCGAGCCTCGCTCCCCTCGTCATCGTCGTCGCTCCCTCCCGGGGCGTCGCCGCCCGCCCGCCTGCCGGGCCCTCAGCCGACCGAGCCCTCCATCTGGAGCTCGATGAGGCGGGACCACTCGACCGCGTACTCCATCGGCAGGGTTTTGGTGACCGGCTCGATGAAGCCGTTGACCACCATGCCCATCGCCTGGTCCTCGGTGAGGCCGCGGCTCATCAGGTAGAAGAGCTGCTCGTCGGCGACCTTGGAGACGGTGGCCTCGTGGCCGATGACGGCGTCGCGGGCGCCCACCTCCATGTACGGGTAGGTGTCCGAGACCGAGTTCTCGTCGAGGATGAGCGCGTCGCACTGCACGTGGCTCTTGCAGCCGTAGGCGTCGTCCTCCACCCGCACGAGGCCCCGGTAGGAGGTGCGGCCGCCGTCCTTGGAGATCGACTTCGACACGATCCGCGAGGTGGTCTCCGGCGCCGCGTGGACCATCTTCGAGCCGGTGTCCTGGTGCTGGCCCTCGCCCGCGTAGGCGACCGACAGCACCTCGCCGGTGGCCTTGGGGCCCACCAGCCAGACCGCCGGGTACTTCATGGTGAGCCGGGAACCGATGTTGCCGTCGATCCACTCCATGTGGCCCTCGGCCTCCACCCGGGCCCGCTTGGTGACCAGGTTGAAGACGTTGCTCGACCAGTTCTGGATGGTGGTGTAGGTGACCCGGGCCGACGGCTTCACCACGATCTCCACGACCGCGGAGTGCAGCGAGTCCGACGTGTAGGTCGGCGCCGAGCAGCCCTCGATGTAGTGCACCTCGGAGCCCTCGTCCGCGATGATGAGCGTCCGCTCGAACTGGCCCATGTTCTCGGCGTTGATCCGGAAGTACGCCTGGAGCGGCATGGACACCTTCACGCCCGGGGGTACGTAGATGAACGAGCCGCCGGACCAGACCGCGGTGTTGAGCGCCGAGAACTTGTTGTCGTTCGCCGGGATCACCGTGCCGAAGTACTGCTTGACCAGCTCGGGGTACTCCCGCAGGGCCGTGTCCATGTCGCAGAAGATGACGCCCTGCGCCTCCAGGTCGGCCCGGTTGCGGTGGAAGACGACCTCGCTCTCGTACTGCGCGGTCACGCCCGCGAGGTACTTGCGCTCCGCCTCCGGGATGCCCAGCTTCTCGTACGTCTGCTTGATGGCGTCCGGCAGCTCCTCCCACTGGTCGACCTGCCGGTCGGTGGGCTTGATGTAGTAGTAGATGTCGTCGAAGTAGATCTCCGACATGTCGCCGCCCCAGGTGGGCATGGGCCGGCGGTCGAAGGCCCGGAGGCTCTTGAGGCGGCGCTGCAACATCCAGTCGGGCTCGCCCTTCATCCACGACATCTCGTTCACGATGTCGCTGGACAGCCCCCGCTTGGGCTTGAAGACGTAGTCCTCGGCGTCGGACCAGCCGAGCTTGTAGCGGCCGAGATCGAGGTCGGTGACAGCCATCTGGGGTTCCTCTGGTGGGGGTGGGACCGCTCCGGGATCGCCCGGGGCGGTATTTCTCCTACGGCGATGGTAGCAATCCACCCCCGCCGCTCCCACCTCCCGCACCCGGAATCGGCCGCCTGCCGGGCCGTCCCGTAGCGTCGGGGCCCGTGAGCTCCGGCGAGTGGCTGATCGACGCCCCCACCCTGCGCCGCCTCCCCGGCGGCGGCTCGCGGATCGACCTGGCCGTGGCCGGCTTCCCGCTGTGGTTCGAGTCGCCCGACGCCGTCCTCTCGCCCCGGGTCGAGGCGTGGATCGCCGCGCTCGCCATCCCCGCCGCCCGCATCGACGCCGAGCTGATCCTGCTGGAGCCGCTGCCCGATCCGGCCTGGCTGGCCGAGGTGCAGCGCAACGTCGCCTGCGCGGCGGGCTGGTGGGGCGGCGAGGACGCCGTGGCGCTGCGCTCGGTGCGCCCCGACGGCCCGCCCACCGTGGCGCCGGTGCCGCCCGGACCGGCCGCCGGCGAGAGCGAGGCCGCCGGCGCGGGCGCGGGCGGGCGCCGGGGCCACCTCCAGTGCTTCACCGGCGGCGTGGACTCCTTCTTCTCCCTCCTCACCCAGCCGTCGCCGCCCACCCACCTGCTGTTCGTCCACGGCTTCGACGTCGCCCTCGACGACGCCGAGCGGCGGGCTGCCGTGTCCGCCACCGTCCGCGAGGTCGCCGCCGAGCGGGGCGTGGCCGCGATCGAGCTGGCCACCAACCTGCACGCCCACCCGGCCTTCAGCTCCGCCTCCTGGGAGCACACCCACGGCGCCGCGCTCGCGGCCTGCGCCATCCTGCTCGGCGATGTGGTCGAGCGGCTCACGATCCCGCCGTCCTACGCCCTGGACCGCCAGGTGCCGTGGGGCTCGCGGCCCGACCTCGACGCCCGCTGGTCGGTGCCCGGCGTGGTGGCGGTGGCCCACGGCGACGCCAGCGGCGCCCGCATCCACCGCGTCGAGGCCATCGGCGACCACCCGGTCGTGCGGCGCCACCTGCGGGTGTGCTGGGAGGGCCGCAACCGGGGCGTCAACTGCGGCGAGTGCGAGAAGTGCCTGTGGGTCGCCGCCGCGCTCGCCGCGCACGGCTGGCTCGCAGCCGTCGAGACGTTCCCGGGCGACCTCGACGTGCCCGCCGGCATCGACGCCCTGCCCGCCACCCGGCCGGCGTCCTTCGAGATGTGGCGGGACGTGCGGGTGCGCAGCGGGGACCCGGCGCTCGTCGGCGCCATCGACCGGCTGCTGGCGCGCAGCACCGGCGACGCGGTCGCCACGGCCGCCCCCACCCCGGTCTGAGCGCCGGCCACCCGGGACCGGCCCGGCCCGGCCCCGCCCGACCCGGCCCGCGAACCCGCCGGGGCGTCCTAGGGTTCGGCCATGCGCTCCGAGGCCTACCGCAACGACCGAGCCCACGTCTTCCACTCCTGGTCGGCCCAGGCCGAGCTGGACCCGCTGGTGGTCACCGGCGGCCAGGGCGCCTGGATCGAGGACGAGGACGGCAACCGCTACCTCGACTTCTCCAGCCAGCTCGTCTACTCGAACCTCGGCCACCAGCACCCGGTGATGGTGGCGGCCATCGAGGAGCAGGCCCGGGTGCTCACCACCACCGCCCCCACCCACGCGAACCCGATGCGCTCGGAGGCGGCCCGGCTCATCGCCGAGCGGGCGCCGGGCGACCTGAACCGGGTGTTCTTCACCAACGGCGGCGCCGAGGCCACCGAGAACGCGGTCCGCATGGCCCGCCTCCACACCGGCCGCCACAAGGTGCTCGCCGCCTACCGCAGCTACCACGGCGCCACCGCCGGTTCGATCGCGCTCACCGGCGAGCCCCGCCGCTGGGCCAGCGAGCCGTCGACGCCCGGCGTCGTCCACTTCTGGGGCCCCTACCCGTACCGCTCCGCGTTCGACGCCGCGGACGAGGCGCAGGAGTGCGAGCGGGCGCTCCGGCACCTGGCCGACACGATCATGGTCGAGGGGCCCGACCAGATCGCGGCGATCATCCTGGAGACGGTGGTCGGCACCAACGGCGTGCTGATCCCGCCGGACGGCTACCTGGCCGGGGTGCGCGAGCTCTGCGACCGCCACGGCATCGTGTACGTCGCGGACGAGGTGATGGTGGGCTTCGGTCGCTGCGGCGAGTGGTTCGCGGTCGACCGCTGGGACGTCGCCCCCGACCTGCTCTGCTTCGCGAAGGGCGTGAACAGCGGCTACGTGCCCCTCGGCGGCGTGGTCATCAGCGACCGCATCGCGTCGACCTTCGACCACCGCCCCTACCCGGGCGGCCTCACCTACTCGGGCCACGTGCTGGCGTGCGCGACCGCGGTCGCCTCCATCGGCATCTTCGAGGACGAGGGGCTGGTCGAGCGCAGCCGCCGCCTGGGCGACGAGGTGCTCGGGCCGGCGCTCGCCGGCCTGGCCGAGCGGCACCCGAGCATCGGCGACGTGCGGGGCCTCGGCCTCTTCTGGGCGCTGGAGCTGGTGCGCGACCGCGAGACCCGGGAGCCGCTGGTGCCGTTCAACGCCTCGGGGCCCGACGCGGCGCCGATCGCGGAGGTGGTCGCCGCGGCCCGCAAGGCCGGCCTGCTCGTGTTCTCGCACTTCAACCGGATCCAGCTCGCCCCGCCGCTCGTGGTCGGCACCGACGAGATCGCCCACGCGATCGAGGTCCTCGACGAGGTCCTGGCCCTGGCCGACGCCCGCACCACCGCCTGAGCCCTCCCCCACCCCACCCACCCCTCCGAACTTGGCACCGAAAAGCCGCACCCGCGCCCCCTTCTCGTGCCAAGTTCCGACGAACCCCACCCACCCACCACCGAACTTGGCACGGAAAAGCCGCACCCGTGCCCCGTTCTCGTGCCAAGTTCGGTGGTGGGGCCGACCGGGTGGGGCCGACCGAGCGGGCAGGCGTCGGTCAGGTGGCGGCGAGGGAGCCGACCCAGTTCTCGTAGAGGGCGGCGTAGCGGCCGCCGGCGGCGACCAGCTCGTCGTGGGTGCCCAGCTCGGCCAGGCTGCCCTCGGCCACCACGCCGACGCGGTCCGAGCGGGCCGCGGTGGTGAGCCGGTGGGCGATGACGATCACCGAGCGGCCGGTCATCAGCCGCTCCAGCGCCACCTCGACCAGCGCCTCGGTGCCCGGGTCGAGGGACGACGTGGCCTCGTCCAGCACCAGCACCGCGGGGTCCGCGAGCGCGGCCCGACCGAGCGAGACGAGCTGGCGCTCGCCGGCGGAGAGGCGCGAGCCCCGCTCGGCGACGGCGGTGCCGAGCCCGTCGGGCATGGCCTCGAACCGCTCCCGCAGGCCCAGGGCCTCCAGCGCCTCGTACACCTCGGCCTCGGTGGCCTCGGGCCGGCCGATGCGGAGGTTGTCGAGCAGCGTGCCCGCGAAGAGGAACCCCTCCTGGGGCACCACCACGATGCGGCGGCGCAGCTCCAGCGGGGCGGCGTCGCGCAGGTCGACGCCGCCGAAGGTCACCCGGCCGCCCGTCGGGTCGTAGAGGCGGGCCATGAGCTTGGCGAGGGTGGACTTGCCGGCCCCGGTCGGGCCCACGAGCGCCAGCTTCTCGCCGGCGGCGAGGGTGAGGTCGACGTCGCGCAGCACGGGTGAGGCGGCGGTGTAGCCGAAGGTGAGGCCGTCGACCACGAGGTCGCCGCGCTCGGGCAGCGGCACGGGCTCGTCGGGGGTGGCCAGGTCCGCGGGCGTGTCGAGCAGGTCGAACAGCTTGGTGAGCGCCGCGCTGGAGGACTGCACCGTGTTGAAGAGCTGGCTGAGCTGGTTGAGCGGCTCGAACATGTTCGACAGCGTGAGCACGAACAGGGCGATCGTGCCGACCGTGACCGCGCCGTCGAGCACGAGGTGGCCGCCGAGGCCGACGACGAGGGCGGTGCCGAGGAGGGTCACGCCCTCGATCACCGGCAGGTACCAGGACTGCACCCACACCGATCGGAGGTGCGCCAGTTAGCCGCTGCGGTTGCGGTGTGCGAACCGCTCGGTCTCGACGGACTCGCGGCCGTACGCCTGGATGACCCGCACCCCGGTGATGCCCTCCTGGAGCGCGGAGAGGGTGAGGCCGATGCGGTCGCGCACGGTCAGGTAGGCCCGGTTCGAGTCGCGCTGGAACTTGATGGTGGCGTAGACGAGGAGCGGCGCCGGGATCAGGCAGATCAGCAGCAGCTTCCAGGAGACGAGGGCGAGCACCACGAGCGAGCCGGTGATGAGCAGCAGCGCCTGGGTGAGCTGGAGCACCCCGAGCTGCACCAGCTCCTGGAGGGAGTCGACGTCGGAGGTCATCCGGGAGACGATCACGCCCGCCTTCTGCCGGTCGTAGAACGGCATGGAGAGCTTGAGGAGGTGGTCGAAGACCCGCTGGCGCAGGTCCCGGAGGAAGCCCTCGCCGGCCCGGCTGATGTAGAGCACCTGGTAGCGGGTGGCGGCGTAGCCGACCGTCGCCACCACCACGTAGGCGGCGACGGTGAGGTTGAGGGTGCGGCCGTCGCCGGGCATGATCCCCCGGTCGATCCCGCGGCGCAGCAGCAGGGGCCCGGCGATGATGGCGGCGGTCGAGGTGACCACGAGGGCGAGGCCGATCGTGACCTCCCGGCGGTAGGGGCGCAGGAAGGCGGCGCAGCGGCGCAGCACGTGCGGGGCGGCGGCGCGGTCGCGGCGGCTCACGAGGCACCTCCCCCGTGGGCGGCGGCGTGGCGCGCCTGCTCCTCGCGGGCGGCGGCCGACGCCAGCACCTCCCGGTAGCGCTCGTCCCGGGCCAGCAGCTCGTCGTGGGTGCCGTCGGCGACGATGCGGCCGTCGTCCACGAGCACCACCCGCTCGGCCAGGGCGATGGTCGCCGGCCGGTGCGCGATCACGATGGTGGTGCGGCCGGTCATGACCTCCTCCAGCGCGGCGCGGATCTCGTGCTCCTTGCTCGGGTCGACGGCGGAGGTGGCGTCGTCGAGGATGAGGACCCGGGGGTCCGCGAGGATCGCCCGGGCGATGGCGATGCGCTGGCGCTGGCCGCCCGACAGCGAGTAGCCCCGCTCGCCGATCTCGGTGTCGTAGCCGTCGGGCAGCTCTCCGATGAACTCGTGCGCGCCGGCGAGGCGGGCGGCCCGCTCGATGTCGCCGAGGTCCGCGGACGGCCGGGCGAAGGCGATGTTGGCGGCGATGGTGTCGGAGAAGAGGAAGGTGTCCTCGAACACCAGGCCGACCTGGGCCCGCAGGTCGGTGAGGGCCAGCCGGCGGACGTCGACGCCGTCGACCAGCACCGAGCCCCGCTCCACGTCGTAGAAGCGCGGGATGAGCTTGGCGACGGTGGACTTGCCGCTGGCGGTGGCGCCGACGAGGGCGAGGCGCTGGCCGGCCGGGATGTCGAGGTCGAGCCCCCGCAGCACCGAGGAGCCGCCGTGGTAGCCGAAGGTCACGCCGCGCAGCTCCACGTGGCCGCGCCCCGTCGGCAGCGGCTCGGGGTCGGCCGGGTCCTCGATCTCGGGGGCGGTGGCGAGCACCTCGTGCACCCGGGTGCCGGCCGCGATGGCCCGCTGGCTCACGGCCACCATCCAGCCGAGCATCCGCAGCGGCCCCACGAGGAGGACGACGTAGGCGTTGAACGCCACGAGCTGACCGATGGCCAGGTTGCCGTCGATGACCTGGTGGCCGCCGTAGAGCAGCACGAGGATGAGCCCGACGTTGGGGAGCGTCTCCAGCGCCGGCACGTAGCGGGCCCGGACCTCGGCGCCGGCCATGGACGCCTCGTAGAGGTCGTCGGCCTCGGTGCGGAGCCGGTCCGACTGGGTGGGCTCGGCGGCGAAGCCCTTCACCACCCGGATGCCGGTGACCGTCTCCTCCACCACCGTCGACACCTGGGCCGACTCCTGCTGCACCGCGACCATCGTCGGGTGCAGGCTCGTGGAGAACCGCTTGGCGACCACGTTCACGAGGGGCAGGCAGCCGAGGGCGAGCAGGGTGAGGAGCGGGTCGATCGTGACGAGCACGACGACCACGAGGGCGATCGTGGTGAGGTTCGCGAGCGCGAGCGGCACGAGCACCACGACGTTGAAGATCTGCTGGAGGTCGTTGTTCGCCCGCGACAGCAGCTCGCCGGTCTGCTGGCCGTCGTGGTAGGCGAAGTGCAGCCGGGTGAGGTGGGCGAAGAGCCGGTCGCGCAGCACCGCCTCGGTGAGCCGGGCCTCCCGGAACGCGATGTAGCGGCGGACGCCGGTGAAGGTGGCGGCGACGAGGGCGGCCACCACGAGGTACCAGGCGTAGCGGGTGACGAGGGCGCCGTCGCCCTCGGCCATGCCCCGGTCGATGGCGACCTCCACGAGCTTGGGCACCGACACCTTGGCGATGGTCCAGGACAGGCCGGCGATGCAGCCGAGCACCAACCCGACCCACTGCCGCCGGATCTCGCCCGCGACGAGCCGCCAGCCGTCCCCCGCCGTGCTCTGCATCCCCTGCGTCACGTTCGTCGAAGCCTCCTTGACCCGCGGGTCAAGTTATCGCCTCCTCCCCCGGTCGCGGACCTCCTTTCGCCACGACGGCGCGAACCGTTGCCCCACAAGGCTCGGCGGTAGGGTGCCGTCGTGCACCCGCCGGCCCCGGACCCCACGACGCGCCGCCCGGCGCCGCCCGCGGCGCAGCCGGGGGCGGGCCCCTCCGGCGCGATCCCGGTCCCGGCGATCCCGGTCCCGGCGATCCCGGTCCCGGCGACCACCCGCCGGCCCGGTGCCCGACCGGTGCTGGTCGGTGCCGGCCTGGCGGCGACCGCGGCGCTCGTGTCGGTCGCGGACCCGCGGGTCCACCACGTGCCCCTGTGCCCGCTGCACGCGCTGACCGGCCTCGACTGCCCCTTCTGCGGCGGGCTCCGGGCGGTCACGAGCCTGACCCGGGGCGACCTGCCCGCCGCGCTCGACCACAACGCGCTGGCGGTCGTCGCCCTGCCGTTCGCCGCCCTGGGCCTGCTGGCCTGGTTCCTGGCCGACCGCGCCGGCCGGCGCCTGCGGGTACCGCCCTGGGTGCAGCCCGCGGCGTGGACGATCGCCATCGCCTTCGCGCTCGCCCGCAACCTCCCCGCCCTCGCCTGGCTCGACAGCGCCGGCTGACCTGGCCTGCCAGGCGACGCCCGACCGCCGTCAGTCGAGCCGGCGGAGGTGGCGGCGGTAGCGCTTGGCCCGCTCCACGTAGGAGAGCATGCCCAGCTCGATGGCCTCGGGGGTCACCGAGTCGGGCCGGATCTTCGCGGGGACCCCGAGCGCCATCGCGGCGGCGGGCACGACCATGCCGCCGGGTACGAGCGCCCCGGCGCCCACGAGCGCACCGGGCTCGACCACCGCGTTGTGCAGGACCACCGAGCCGGAGCCCACGAGCGCGCCGTCGTGCACCGTGCAGCCCTCCAGGTGGGCGAGGTGGCCGACCACGCACTCGTCGCCGACGGTGGTGGGCGTGAACGGCGTGGTGTGCAGCACGGCGCCGTCCTGGATGGACGTGCGGGCGCCGATGCGGATCTCACCGTCGTCGCCGCGGATGACCGCGCCGGGCCACACCGAGGACTCGGGGCCGATCGTCACCGAGCCGATGACGACGGCGCCCTCCATGACGTAGGCGTCGGGGTGGATGTCGGGGACCTGGTCGCCGAGTGCGTAGATGGCCATGCGCCGACCGTACCGGCCCGGCCGGCCCGGCCCACCGAGGCGGCGGTCGGCCTGTCCTAGCGTGACCCGGGTGAACCCCGAGGAGCCCCGCGCCGACCGCCCGGACCCACCCGCCGCCGCCCCCGACCGACGGCCCGAGGCCGAGGTGGCCGACGGAGCGACGCCGACCGAGGAGACCGACGGGGCGACGCCGACCGAGGAGACCGACGGGGCGACGCCGACCGACGGGGCCGAGCCGGTGGCGGCGCCGCGGCCCGAGCGGCGGGGGGGGGGGGGGGGCCGGCCCCGGCCCCCCCCCCGCCGCCCCCCCCGACGGACGCCCCGAGGCGGGGGTGGCGGAGGGAGCGCCGCCGACCGAGGAGACCGACGGGGCGACGCCGACGGAGGAGACCGACGGGGCGACGCCGCCCGTCGGGGCCGAGCCGGTGGCGGCGCCA
>Ga0182792_1000970_pt1 | contig 24873 bp, 20 predicted proteins | sample Passage237B_FD_130497 | JGI IMG/M metagenome (GOLD analysis project Ga0182792, IMG submission 130497) | Cellulose adapted compost microbial communities from Newby Island Compost Facility, Milpitas, CA, USA - Passage2 37B (version 2) (version 2) ...
TAGCCCTGGTAGCCGAAGAGACGCGGCAGCCAGAGCACCGTGTCGGGGAAGAAGGTGATGACGAGCAGCGAGAAGATCATCGTGTAGAGGAACGGCAGAACGTCGCGCACGATGTCGCGCAGTGGCACGTTGGCGATCCGCACCATGATGAAAAGCAGCAGGCCGTAGGGCGGCGTCACCAGCCCGAGCATGATGTTGACGACGCACATCACGCCGAAATGCACGAGATCGATGCCGAGCGCCTGCGCGGTCGGAATGAAGACCGGAAGGATGACCAGGATGATGGTGGTGCCTTCCAGAATGCAGCCCAGCAGCAGCAGGATGACGTTGACGAGGATCAGGAAGCCGATCGGCGACAGGTCCCAGCTGGTCAGCAGCACGCTCAGCGAATGGGGGATGTTTTCAATCGTCACCACGTAGTTGAAGACGAGTGCGCCGGCGATCAGCATGCCGATCGAGGCGGTGGTGCGGGCACTCGACAGCACCGAGCGGTAGAAGTCTGCGAAGCTCACCGAGTGGTAGAGCAGGACGGAGATCAGCAGCGCATAGGCGGCCGCGACCGCGGCGGCTTCGGTCGGCGTGGTGATGCCGGAATAGATGCCGCCGAGCAGCACCACCGGCATCAGGAGCGCGGGCAGCGCGCGTATCGTCACCCTGGGCAGTTCGCGCAGTGGCGTCGGGGGCTCGACGGGGAAGTTCCTGCGGCGCGCGTCGAAAGCGACGAGTGCCATCTGAAAGCCGGCCATCAGCAGGCCGGGCACCACGCCTGCGAGAAACAGGTAGCCGATCGACGCGTCCGACACGAGCGCGTAGATGATCATCGGGATCGAGGGCGGGATGATCGGCCCGATCACGGCGGTCGCAGCCGTCAGCGCCGCGGCGTAGCTCGCCGGATACTTGTTGTCGGCCGTCATCATGTTCTGCATGATCTTGCCGGAGCCTGCGGCATCCGCGATGGCCGAGCCCGACATGCCGGCGAAGATGATCGACTGCAGCACGTTGACCTGCGCCAGCCCGCCGCGGAAGCGACCAACGAAGGCGTTGCAGAAGGTGAGCAGCCTGTCCGTCATCGAGCCGATGTTCATCAGCTCCGCCGCCAGGATGAACATCGGGACGGCCAGCATGATGTAGTTGACATACATGCCGTTGAGGAACTGCTCGGCGGCCGTTCCCATGTCGAGGCCCGCAAGCCACAGATACAGGATCGAACCGGCGATCATGGCGTGCCCGACCGGCAGGCCAAGAAACGCCAGCAGCGTAATGGCGACGATCGAAATCGAGAACGGGCTGGCGAGATTCATACGCCGGACCCCGCCTGCGTGGGGTCGAACTCGTCTGGCGCCCGTCCGCGCAGCACGTTCCAGGACAGGTACAGATAGCGGACGATGATCGCGACGACGAAGACGAGATAGATCGAGAACAGCCAGTCGAAGCGGATTTTCAGATAGGAGCTCTTCTCGACCTTCATGAAGGTCACGTAGTCGTACACCGCCGGCAAGGAGAAGGCGTAGAGGAATACCAGCGTCGCCGCGAAGATCAGGAACATGACAGCGCGCAGCCGGTCGCCGACGGCGGCGTAGACCAGGTCGAAGCGCATCTCTTCCTGTTCGGTGAGCACGAAGGCCGCACCGAACAGGACGATCCAGATCCACAGGATGGAACTGAGCTCCTGGGCCCACCCGGACGGCCAGCCGAGCACGTAGCGGAAGAAGATCTGGATGAGGAAGGAGAAGAACATCACCGCCAGCATGGCTGCCAGCACGTTTTCCGCGCGCCGGTAAAGCCACAAGCCCCATCGCCGAGTGCCTGGCGTCATGCGCGGCCCTCCTCACGCTGCTGAATTGAGACAGCAGCCGCCCGACAGGCGGCTGCTGCAGTCGGATGTCATCAGAGAGCGTTGATCTTGTCGACCATACCCGCCGGCCAGTCCTTGGCGAGGTCCGACGCCAGATACTTCTCCTGCACGTGCTTGCGGAAGGCCTCGAGGTCCGGCTCGTAGATCTTCAGGCCCTTGCCCTTGAAGATTTCGACGAGTTCCTGCTCGCGGGCAAGGTGCTTCTCGGTCGAGAAGTCGATCGCCGCGTCGGCCGCGGCCTGGAACCTGGCCTGCTTCTCGGCCCCCATCTCGTCCCACACCTTTTTGGAAACGGTGAGCAGGTCGAAGCCGACGAGGTGGGAGGTGAGCACGATCTGGCTCATCACCTCGTAGAACTTCATGTTCTCGACGTTGGGCAGCGGGTTGTCCTGGCCGTCGATCGCGCCGGTCTGGAGCCCGGTATAGACCTCGGCATAGGCCATCGGCGTCGGGTTGGCGCCGAGCGCCTCGCCCAGGAACTGCCATGCGTCGCCGCCGGGCATGCGCAGCTTGATGCCCGCCATGTCGGCGGGGGTCTTGATTTCCTTGTCAGGCTTGAGCCCGACCTGCCGAACGCCGAAATATGTCGGTCCCAGGATGACGACGCCGAGCTGGTCTTCGGCCATCTTCTTCAGCTCGTTGCCGGGGTCGCTGTTGAAGAAGGTCTTCACGTGGTTGGCGTCGCGGAAGAGATAGCCCGCGGTGACGATCGACCATGCCGGAAGCTGCTTGGAGATGTCCTGCGGGGCGATGTTGCCCATTTCCAGATTGCCGCGCTGCAGCGCCACAAGTTCGGTGCCCTGCTTGAACAGGTTGCCGCCGTAGTAGCCCTCGAAGGTGAAGTCGTCCTTGATGGCCTCGGCGAACATCTTCATCATCTCAGCGCGGATGTCCTGCTCCGAAAACACGGCCGAGAAGCGCAGCTTCGGCTTGTCCTGTGCCCATGCGGGGAAGGCGGCGGCCGTCGCGGCTATGCCGGTTCCGATCAGGAACTGGCGGCGGGTGGCATGCAAGCTCATGGGTTTCCTCCCTGGTTGAAGTTCACGGTGGCGGCCCGCGAAGTCGCGGGTACACGGTCGAAGGCGGCGAATGCCGCCTTCATCCGATCGACGTCCGGCTTGATGCCGGTGAAGAGTTCGAAGGCGCGCACGGCCTGGAAGATGGCCATACCTTCGCCGCTTAGTGTGCGGCAGCCCTTGCGGCGCGCCTCGCGCAGAAGCTGGGTTTCGAGCGGGAAATAGACGATGTCGGCGATCCAGTGGCGCGGCTCGATGCATGCCGCTTGGATCGGCATGCCCGGCAGCTTGTCCATGCCGACCGGCGTGGCGTTGACGATGCCGTCGGCCGACTTCGCCGCGTGCGCCAATTCGCGCACAGGGTTCGCGCGGTCCTTGCCGAAGCGTGCGCCGAGGCGGACGGCCAGTGCTTCGGCACGGCCGCCATCGACATCGAAGATTGCAAGTCGTCCGACGCTGCTGTCGAGCAGCGCATGCGCCACAGCGGCCCCGGCGCCCCCTGCGCCGAGGACCAGCACTTCGTCGCGCTTGGCATCCGCCATGCCGCGGCGAAAGCTCTCGGCAAAACCCCACACGTCGGTGTTGTGGCCGCGGCGCCGCCCGTTGCGCAACACGACCGTGTTCACCGCGCCCACCTGCCGGGCGTTGTCGGAGAGTTCGTCGAGCAGCGGCAGGATTTCCTGCTTGTACGGGTAGGTGACGTTGAGGCCACAGAAGCCGAAATACTCGGCAAAGCGAAGCAGTTCGGCGAGGGAAGGGGGCGGGTCCCCCATCGCATCGGCATCGAGCAGCCGGTAGACGTAAGGCAACCCCTGCGCCGCGCCTTCCGCCTCGTGCATGGCGGGCGTGCGCGACTGTTGGATGCCGCGCCCGAGCAGGCCGACCACGTACGCGCGGGCGTCTGTCGTCTCGACGTTCCTGCTGCTCGCATGGGCTGCCCGCAAGCGTCCCTCCCTGACGAAGCGCCCCCGCAGTTCCGGTGACGGCTCTCAGTTCAATTTGAACTATCTGGTTAATTCAGTCAATGTGTTTTGAACCGGCCGGTTAATTCGTGTAGACAAGGCTGTCGACTGCCGGAGAATCGTATGAGCGCGCCAGTGCTGGAGACGACCAAGGCGACGAGCCGGGGCGGCTGGAAGCAGGACCCGGCCGGCGTTCAGTCCAACATCCTCGCCGTCGCCATGGCCGAATTCGCGCGCAATGGCCTGTCGGGCGCGCGCATGGACGAAATCGCCGCCAAGACGCGTACGTCGAAGCGGATGATCTATTACTATTTCGGCGACAAGGAGGGGCTCTACCGGCGCGTGCTGGAGGAAGCCTATAGCAAGGTGCGCGAGGGGGAGCAGCAACTTGACCTCGATCACCTGCCGCCGGTCGAGGCGCTGACGCGGCTGGTCGAGTTCACCTTCGACCACCACAGCGCGAATCCCGATTTCATCCGCCTCGTCATGATCGAGAACATCCACCACGGCGCGTATCTGGAGCAGTCCGAACTGATCGGCAGCCTCAATGCCGGTGCCATCGAGAAGCTCGAGGCGATCTGCCGACGCGGCCGCGCAGCCGGTCTTTTCCGCGACGAGGTGCAGCCGCTGGAACTGCACTGGCACATCAGTGCGCTCTCGTTCTTCAACGTCTCCAACAAGGCGACCTTCTCCGGGATTTTCGGCGAGGACCTGTTCACGCCGTCAGGGCAAGTGACGCTGAAGAAGCATGTGGTCGAGATCGTGCTGCGCTTCGTGCTCAAGAAGCTGGACGAAGACGATCATGCCCGCCGTGGCATGGCAGGGAGCGTTGCCAGCATGTAGCTGGTCTCTGATTGGCCCGGCGAAAGAGCAGGCTGATCAGGCGGGTTGCGCCGCCTCCGAATGGCGCGCGCTCCACTGGCGCCACAGAACCGGCACGATGAGTGCGAGCCCGAGCAGCGACGAATAAAGTTCGGGCGCCACCAGCAGGAAGGCGGCGAGCACCAGCAGCACGTTCTCCCATGGTCGCGTGCGCACCAGCAGGAAACGCGACAGCGCCGCGCCAAGCACCGTGATGCCGAGCACGCAGCCGCAGAAGGCGAGCACGAAATCCGGCCAGTTGAAGTCCTTCGTGACCAGCAGCAGCGACGGCGAAAAGACGAACACGAACGGCACCAGCGCCTTGCCGAGGCCGAGCCGGAAGGCGGTATTGCCGGTTTTGAAGGGGTCTGCCGCCGCCATCCCCGCGGCCGCATAAGCCGCGAGCGCCACCGGCGGAGTGATGTCCGCCAGCAGGCCGTAATAGAAGACGAAGAAGTGGGCGACGATCGGCTCCGTGCCGAGCATGACGAGCGCGGGTGCCGCGATCGTCACCATGATGATGTAGTTCGCCGTCGTCGGGATGCCGCACCCCATCAGGATGCAGACCACGCCGGTCATGATCAACGTGAAGAGCAGCGTCAGTCCCTGCGCGGAGAAGATGGATTCGGGGATGAAGCTGCCGACGAACAGCGACAATTGCCCCGCGGTCGAGGTGACGATGTAGGAGAGCTTGAAGCCGACGCCGGTGAGCGTGACGACGCCGACCACGATGCCGACCGTGGCAGCCGCCGCGCCGACTGCAAGCGCATATTTCGCACCGTCGCGCAGCGAGACGATGATCTCGGCGATCGACATCCGCCGGCGGGGGTTGAGCAGCCCGACCAGGATGCACATCGTGATGCCCCAGAAGGCCGCCAGGTAAGGCGTGTAGCCCGAAAGCAGCACGACGATGAGCACGACGAGCGGAATGACGGCCGGCCAGTCCCGCTTCAGCGCCTCCATAACGTCGGGCATTTCATCAGGACGCAGGCCCCGCAGGCCGGTCCGCTTGGCCTCGAAATGGACCTGCATGAACACGCCGAAGAAGTGCATGAAGGCCGGCACGATCGCCGCCAGGATGATGGTCGTATAGGGCAGTTCGAGGAACTCGATCATCAGGAAGGCGGCCGCCCCCATGATCGGCGGCGTCACCTGCCCGCCGGTGGAGGAAGCCGCCTCAACTGCCGCGGCGAAGTGCTTCTTGTAGCCGAGCCGGATCATCGCCGGAATCGTCAGCGAGCCGACGGTGACCGTGTTGGCGACCGACGAACCGGAGATCATGCCGAACAGTGCCGAGCCGAAGATCGAGACCTTCGCCGGGCCACCGGCATAGCGGCCCGCAACCCACGCCGCGCAATCGAGGAAGAGCTGGCCGAGCCCGATGCGCGTGGCGAACACGCCGAACAGCACGAAGTGGAACACGTAGGTCGCGACCACGCCGAGCGCGATGCCGTAAATGCCCTGCGTCGTGAGATACAGGTGGTTGACGAGCTGCGAGACGGATGCGCCCGGATGCACCAGGATGCTCGGCATGTACGGCCCGAACAGCGCGTATGTCATGAAGACCACCGCGATGATGGGCAGCGGTATGCCGACCGAGCGCCGCGTGGACTCCAGCAGAAGCAGAATGAGAAGCAGGCCGAGCACGACGTCAGTGGTCGTGGGATTGCCGACGCGGAAGGCAAGATCGTCGAGCGGGATCAACGGCACGTGCATGACTGCCACGATGCCGGCGATTGCCAGCAGCCAGTCGAACACCGGGATGCCGAGCGGCCTCAGCAGGCTGGATTGGGCGGGCTCCTCATAGCCGCGCTTCACCAGTGGGAAGACGAGAAAGACGAGTGCCAGCACCAGGGACAGGTGGATGCCCCGGTGCATCATCTCCTGCAGCAGGCCGAAGCCGGCCGTGTAGTAGTGGAACAGGGAGAGTGCCACCAGCACGAAACCCACCAGCCAGCCTGCCGCCGGCGTGAGCGGCCGGAAGCGGATCTCGGCGTCGAACTTCTGCTCGAGTTCGCGGGCCTTTTCCTCGTCAAACTCCAGGGCGGTGAGCTTGATCTTGTCGCCGGGGTCGCCGCTCATGGTCGGGTTCCGTGTGCTGCGTCTCTGATACAAAAGAGGCGGAAGGCAGGCCTTCCGCCTCGTCGTCCTCAACCGATCGGAGGCGCTCCTATTTGAGCGCGCCGATTTCCCTGTAGTACTTCTCCGCGCCGGGGTGGAACGGAATGCCGGCGCTCGTGGTCGCGTTTTCGAGCGTGATCAGCTTGCCCTTGGCGTGGCCGGCCTGAAGCGCGTTCTGGGTCTCGTCGCTGTAGAGGGACTTGACGATGTTGTAGACGAGGTCCTCCGGCTGCTTGGCGCTGGTCACCCACTGGGCCGCCACCGAGATCGTCTTCGTCTCGCCGACGTTCCGATAGGTGCCCGCCGGTACGGTGTCGGTCGAGAAGAAGGACTGCTCGGCAAGCAGTTTCTCGGCCTCGGGGCCGGTGATCGGCACGAGCGTGATGTCGTTGGTGCTGGCCAGCTCGACGACCGCGCCTGTCGGATAGCCGCCGACGAAGAAGTAGGCGTCGAGCGCGCCGTCCCGCAGCCGCTCGCCCGCAGGACCGGGCTTCAGGTATTCGGGCGCCACGTCCTGCTCAGTCAGGCCGTAGGCGGCGAGCACGATGCGTGCGTCGACGATGGTGCCGGAACCGGGCTCGTCGAGGGAAACGCGCTTGCCCCTCAGGTCCGAAACCGAATTGATGCCGGCGTCGGCGCGCGCCACCAGATGGATCGTTTCTGGATAGAGCGTCGCGATCAGCCGCAGATCCTCGACCTTCGGCTTGCCCTCATAGAGGCCGGTGCCCGAGTGGGCCCAGTAGGCGACGTCGGATTGCGAGAAGCCGGATTCGGCCGCGCCGGACTGGATGGCGCTGATGTTGGCCACCGAGCCGTTGGACGACACGGCGCTGGCCACGAGGCCCTTCACGCCGGCGGCGCCGGTCTCCGAGATCGCGTTGGCGATGAGCCCGCCCACCGGATAGTAGGTGCCCGACGTGCCTCCGGTGCCGATACGGAAGAACGCCTGCTGCGCGCGCGCCGGCGAAAGTCCGGCGGCGGCCAGCGCCAAAGCGCCCGCGCCCAAGGTGAACGTGCGGCGGTTGATCGAAATAGTCATGCTGGCTCCCGGTCAATGACCCTGGCTTGGTTGAAGTGCGGCAACATGTTGCAGCGGCCCAACGGAGTCAACGGGCACGTGCCCGCTTCCGCAGCAACCTGGGGCCGTATCAACAGGAGGGCGCAGGGATCCTCGCTCAGTCCAGGAGCGCATCGCCGAGGAACATGTCACGGGCCTGCTCGGCCTCCGCCTTGATGAAGTTCGTAAGTGCGCGGATGCGCGGCGCTGCTGTGAGGTCCTGGTGGCACACACACCAGTAGTCGCGTTCGAGACAGACCTCGCCTGCCAGCACCGGCACCAGATCGGGATAGTGGCAGGCGATGAAGTGTGGCAGCACGCAAAGCCCGATGCCGGCCAGGGTGGCGTGCAGCTGCGCATGGATGCTCGAACTCTGGTAGGAGGCGTGCAGCCCTGGCAGGATCTCGCGGTGGTAGTCGAGGCCGGGCGTGAAGATCATGTCTTCGATGTAGCCGATCATTCGGTGTCCCAGCAGATCCTCGCGCCGGGTGATCGGTCGATGGCTCTCGAGATAGGAGCGGTGGCCGTATACGAAGAGCCGGTACGTCGTGATTTTCTCGTAGTGGTAGAAATCGGCGCGCGGCGAAGTCAGCGTGATCGACATGTCGGCCTCGCGCCGCGAGAGCGAGACGATCTGCTGGATGGTCACCAGTTCGATCGAGAGGTTTGAATAGGATAGCGAAAAGCGCGGCAGGCGGTGGGCGAGGAAGAAGTTTCCGAACCCTTCGAGCGAGCTCAGCCGCACCACGCCCGCCACCGGAGAAGCCCCTCCGGATGCTTCATCGCGGAATTTGAATGCCTCGCGCTCGATCTCCTCGGCTGATTCGATCAGGCGCTCGCCGACGGAGGTGAGCAGGTAGCCGCGCGGATTGCGCTCGAACAGCTTGGTGGAGAGCGCTGCTTCCAGCCGGTCGATGCGGCGTGAGACGGTCGCATGGTTGGTGCGCAATTGGCGCGCGGCCGTGGAAAGCTGGCCCGTACGCGCCACGGCGAGAAAGAATTGCAGGTCGTCCCAGGTGAATCGGCGCATACACTGTGCGTTTTCGTACAGAACTTGTACGAAAATAGAGCGTTTTCGCGATCGCGCGTCAATGCTACCGTTTTCGTGTGTGCAAATTCAGGCGTCGAGCCTGATCGCATGCTCGGGTAGTGATCTGCGCTGTGCGCGCCCTACCTACACATCCAAGTTTCGGTCGGCCACGCGGCCGGCGGAATGCCGCCGCCCGCTGCCGGGCGTTGGCTAGCAAGGGAGGATAAGACATTGAAAGCTCTACCAGTAATTTCGGCCGCGCTGTTGGCTGCCACCGCGATTCCCGCTGCGGCGGCCGACTTGTCGGACGGCAAGGTCAAGATCGGCATCCTGAACGATCAGTCCGGCGTTTATGCCGACTTCGGCGGCAAGTGGTCCGTCGAGGCTGCGAAGATGGCGGTTGAGGATTTCGGTGGGACGCTTCAGGGCGCGCCGATCGAGATCGTCGATGCCGACCACCAGAACAAGCCCGACATCGCTTCCAACATCGCGCGCCAGTGGTACGACACCGAGCAGGTCGACGCGATCATGGAGCTGACGACTTCCTCCGTGGCGCTCGCGGTGCAGGGCATCTCCGCTGAAAAGAAGAAGATCGACATCGTCACCGGTGCGGCCACGACGGACCTGACCGGCAAGGCCTGTTCGCCCTATGGCTTCCACTGGGCCTACGACACGCATTCGCTCGCCGTCGGCACAGGCGGCGCGCTGGTCGGGCAGGGCGGCGACTCCTGGTACTTCATCACGGTCGACTACGCGTTCGGCCATTCGCTCGAGGAGCAGACCGCGAATTTCGTGAAAGCCAATGGTGGCCAGGTGCTGGGCGCGGTGCGCTATCCGCTCGGCGCGACCGACTACTCGTCCTTCCTGCTCCAGGCGCAGTCCTCGGGCGCCAAGATCGTCGGCCTCGCCAATGCCGGCCTCGACACGTCCAACTCGATCAAGCAGGCCGCCGATTTCGGCATCGTCGCGGGCGGCCAGAGGCTCGCCGCGCTGCTCTTCACGCTGGCCGAGGTCCACGGCCTCGGGCTGCAGGCCGCGCAGGGCGTGGTGCTGACGGAGGCCTGGTATTGGGATCAGAACGACGAGAACCGCGCGTTCGCCCAGCGCTTCTACGAGCGCACCAACCGCATGCCCAACATGATCCAGGCCGGGACCTACTCGGCCGTGCTTCAGTATCTCAAGGCGATCGACAAGTCCGGCACCGACGAGACCGAGGCCGTCGCAAAGGCGCTGCACGAAATGCCGGTGAACGACGTCTTCACCAAGAATGGCAAGGTGCAGGCCGACGGCAACATGGTACACGACATGTACCTGTTCCAGGTCAAGAAGCCGGACGAAAGCACGAAGGATTGGGACTACTACACCTATCTTGCGACCATTCCGGGCGACGAGGCCTTCATCAAGGCCGAAGACAGCGGCTGCCCGCTCGTCAAGTGACGACAGGCGCTCTGTGATGGATGCGGCGTTCCAAAGCGCCGCGACCGGGCCGCGGGTGGTGATGTCCGCCCGCGGTCTGCGGCGCGAGTTTGCAGGATTCGTTGCCGTGAATGGTGTCGATCTCGACATCACGCACGGCACGATTCACGCGTTGATCGGCCCGAATGGTGCAGGCAAGACCACCGTCTTCAACCTGCTGACCAAATTCCTGGCGCCGACCAACGGCACGATCACGCTGGAAGGCAAGGACATCACCCGCCTGCCGGCCGCGAAGGTGGCCCAGCTGGGCGTGGTCCGTTCCTTCCAGATCTCGGCGATCTTTCCCCACCTGACCGTGCTCGACAATGTGCGCGTGGCGTTGCAGCGGCCGGGCCGCCTTGCCGTCCAGTTCTGGCGCCCCGTATCGGCGCTCGAGGAACTGACGCCGCGCGCGATGGAGCTGCTGGAATCGGTCGGCCTGGACGACGCGCGCGATCGTCCGGCCGGCGATCTCTCATACGGCCGCAAGCGCGTGCTGGAGATCGCGACCACGCTCGCGCTCGACCCGAAGGTCTTGCTTCTTGACGAGCCGATGGCCGGCATGGGCCACGAGGATGTCGGAACGGTGTCGGAGATCATCCGCACGGCTGCCCGCGACCGCGCCGTGCTGATGGTCGAGCACAACCTCGATGTGGTGGCGGACCTTTGCGACTGGATCACCGTTCTTCAGCGCGGCGAGATTCTCGCGGAAGGTGACTACGCGACCGTCAGCCAGGACGAACGGGTGAAGGTCGCCTATCTCGGGACTGATCATGGCTGAACCGGCCAAGCCACTCCTTTCCGTACGCGGGCTCAACGCCTGGTATGGGGAAAGCCATGCCCTGCATGGCGTCGACCTCGACGTTTATCCGGGCGAGACCGTCACCCTGCTTGGGCGCAACGGCGTCGGCAAGACCACGACGCTGCGTGCCGTCATGGGGCTCATCCGCAAGCGAACGGGCTCGATCACCTACGACGGCCACGACCTGCTGCGCCTGCCGCTGCATCACACCGCACGCCGCGGCATCGGCTTCGTGCCCGAGGAGCGTGGAATTTTCGCCACGCTCAGCGTCGACGAGAATCTGGTGCTGCCGCCGGTGGTCGCGGAAGGCGGCATGTCGCTCGACGAGATATTCACGCTCTTCCCGAATCTCAAGGAGCGCCGAAACAGCCAGGGCACCAAGCTGTCTGGCGGCGAACAGCAGATGCTGGCGATCGCGCGAATGCTGCGCACGGGCGTGAGGACGCTGCTGCTCGACGAGCCGACCGAGGGCCTGGCGCCAGTCATTGTTCAACGCATCGGCGAGGTCCTGCGCGAACTCAAGGCGCGCGGCATGACGATCCTGCTCGTAGAGCAGAACTTCCGTTTTGCCCGGCGCATCGCCGACCGCTTCTATCTGATGGAGCATGGCAAGGTCACGGCCGGCTTCCCGGTCTCGGAGATCGAGGACCGCATGCCGCTGCTCCACGACGTGCTGGGGGTATGACGTCGTCATGACCATGGTCTTCGGGATTCCGATCCAGGCATTTCTCGGGCAGCTGCTGGTCGGGCTGATCAACGGCTCGTTCTACGCGATGCTCAGCCTTGGGCTCGCGATCATCTTCGGCATGCTGCGCATCATCAATTTCGCGCACGGTGCCCAGTACATGCTGGGTGCATTCGCTGGCTATCTGTTGCTTGCCTGGGCGGGCGTCGGTTACTGGCCCGCGCTCATCCTCGTGCCGCTCATCGTCGGTGGTCTCGGGATCCTCATCGAGCGCCTTGCCATCTCGCGGCTCTACAATCTCGACCCGCTCTACGGCCTGCTCTTCACTTTCGGCCTCGCGCTCGTTCTGGAAGGCATTTTCCGCTACTACTACGGCGTCTCCGGCAAGCCCTACGCGCCGCCGCCGCTGCTTTCCGGCGGCGCCAATCTCGGCTTCATGTTCCTGCCCATCTATCGCGGATGGGTGGTGATTGCCTCGCTCGTCGTCTGCCTGGGCACCTGGCTGGCCATCGAGAAGACCAAGTTTGGCTCCTACCTGCGCGCCGCGACCGAAAATCCGAGCCTGGTTCAGGCCTTTGGCGTCAACGTGCCGCTGTTGCTGACCCTCACCTACGGCATCGGCTCCGGGCTGGCCGGGCTTGCCGGCATCCTGGCCGCCCCTGTCTACCAGGTCAGCCCGCTGATGGGCACCGACCTCATCATCATCGTCTTCGCGGTGGTCGTTGTCGGCGGCATGGGTTCGATCCTTGGCGCCATCGTCACCGGCTACATTCTGGGCCTGGCGGAAGGATTTACGAAGGTCTTCTACCCGGAGGCTTCCAGCACGGTGATATTCGTCATCATGGCCCTGGTGCTGCTGGTACGCCCGGCCGGCCTGTTCGGAAAGGATGCCTGAGATGGCAGTCGCCGGTCTTTCGCGAGCTTCGACCGAATCGACCAGCACGCTGCAGTGGGCCCTGCTGGCGGTAGCGATCGCCGGGCTGCTGGTCGCTCCCTTCTTCGTCTACCCGGTCTTCCTGATGAAGATCCTCTGCTTCGCGCTGTTCGCCTGCGCGTTCAACCTGCTGCTGGGCTATACGGGCCTGCTCTCCTTCGGCCACGCCACATTCTTCGGTGGCGCGGCCTACTTCACGGCGCACGCCGTCAAGGTCTGGGACTGGGCGCCCGAGGCGGGTATCCTGGTCGGCGTGGCGGGTGCGGCCGTGCTTGGGCTCGTCATGGGCTTCTTCGCGATCCGCCGCCAGGGCATCTACTTCGCCATGATCACGCTGGCGCTGGCGCAGATGTTCTATTTCTTCTGCGTTCAGGCGCCCTTCACAGGCGGCGAGGACGGCATCCAGGGCGTCCCGCGTGGCGAGCTGCTCGGCTTCATCAGCCTCAACCAGCCGCTCAACATCTACTATTTCGTGCTTGCCGTTTTCCTGGCCGGCGTGTTCGCGATCTGGCGCATCGTCCACTCGCCCTTCGGCATGATCCTGCGCTCGATCCGCGAGAACGAAGGGCGCGCCATCTCGCTCGGCTATTCGGTGGCAAACTACAAGCTTGCCGCCTTCGTCATGTCGGCAACACTTGCCGGTCTTGCCGGGGCGACGAAGGCGATCGTCTTCCAGTTCGCCACTCTGACGGACGTCACTTGGCAGATGTCCGGCGAGGTCATCCTGATGACTCTGCTCGGCGGCATCGGCACGATGATCGGGCCGATCGTGGGCGCAACGCTGGTCGTGACGCTGCAGAACACGCTCGCCACGTCCGGCTTCCCGGTGACGATCGCCACTGGGCTGATCTTCATGGCCTGCGTGCTGGTGTTCCGGCGCGGCATCGTCGGCGAAATCCTGGCTCGCCTGCCCGACCGGAATTCGAAGTAACGGGATGATAGCGGAAGCAGACTATGTGATCGTCGGGGCAGGCACCGCCGGGTGCCTGCTCGCCAATCGGCTGTCGGCCGATCCGAACGTCACCGTTGTGCTGCTGGAGGCCGGTGGACGCGACAACTACCACTGGATCCACATTCCTGTGGGCTACCTCTACTGCATATCCAACCCGCGTACCGACTGGTGCTTTTCCACCGCTGAGGAACCGGGCCTCAACGGCCGGGCGCTCGCCTATCCGCGCGGCAAGGTGCTGGGCGGCTGTTCCTCGATCAACGGCATGATCTACATGCGCGGCCAGGCGCGCGACTACGACCAGTGGCGTCAGATGGGCTGCACCGGCTGGGGCTGGGACGACGTGCTGCCCTATTTCCGCAAGTCGGAGGACTACTACGCCGGCGCGGACGAAATGCATGGCGCCGGCGGGGAATGGCGCGTCGAAGAAATGCGCGTGCGCTGGGACATCCTCGACGCGTTCCGGGACGCTGCGGAAGCCGCCGGCATTCCGCGGACCAACGATTTCAATCGCGGCAACAACGAAGGCTCCTCCTATTTCAAGGTCAACCAGCGCCGCGGCTGGCGCGTGAGCAGCGCCAAGGCCTTCCTGCGGCCGGCGCGCGGCCGTCGCAATCTTTCGATCGAGACCCATGCGCATGTGCGGCGCCTGGTCATCGAGGAAGGGGAGGCGCGCGGCGTCGAGTTCGTCCGCGATGGCGAGACGCACCAGATTCGCGCGCGCCGCGAGGTGATCCTGTCCGCAGGCTCGGTCGGCTCGCCGCATGTCCTGGAACTCTCGGGCATCGGCCCCGGTCCCGTCCTGCAGGCCGCGGGCATTCCGGTGGTGCGGGAGCTGCCTCAGGTCGGCGAGAACCTGCAGGATCACCTTCAACTCAGGCTGATCTACAAGGTGACTGGCATCCGCACGCTCAACGAGCATGCGAGCCGGCTCATGGGCAAGCTGTCGATCGGGCTGGAATATCTGCTGACGCGCTCGGGGCCGATGGCGATGGCGCCGAGCCAGCTTGGCATCTTCACGCGCTCGTCGGACGCCTACGAGACGCCGAACCTCCAGTACCACATCCAGCCGCTCAGCCTCGAGAAGTTCGGCGAGCGGGTGCATTCCTTCCCCGCCTTCACTGCCAGCGTATGCAATCTGCGCCCGGAAAGCCGCGGCACGGTCCACGCGGTCTCTTCCGATTTCAGGAAGCAGCCCGCGATCCGCCCGAACTACCTCGCGGCCGAGACCGACCGGATCGTGGCTGCCGACGCGATCCGCCTGACGCGCAGGATCGTCGCACAGGAGCCGCTGAAACCCTACCGTCCGGAGGAATACAAGCCGGGTCAGACATACCAGACGCAGGATGACCTGGTGCGCGCCGCCGGCGACATCGGCACCACCATCTTCCACCCAGTCGGAACCTGCCGAATGGGTGCCGACCCCGATGCGGTCGTCGGTCCGGATCTGAAAGTGCGGGGCGTCGGACGGCTGAGGATAGCCGATGCGTCGATCATGCCGACCATCACGTCCGGCAACACCAATTCGCCGACACTGATGATCGCCGAGAAGGCGGCGGACCTGATCAGGGCCGATCGGCGCTAGGCCTTTCGGTCAGCGGTACCGGGCGTTTGCCTGGCGAGCCGCAAGACGAACGCAAGCGCGGCCGACGCCAGTTCGCGGAATCGCTGGGATCGAAGTTCGTGCACGTACCGCTGCATGGCAATTGGATCGCGCGCTGCGAGGCGGCGCCGGTATTCGAGTTCGAAACGATCATGCCGATCAGGCATCGCACAACCCCTTCGTGGCATCGTGACGACCGCGACGCGCGGCCGACTATGAAAGGCGCCGAAGGTGGCAGCCGATCTTTTGGAGATTGTTTGAAAATCGGTCGACGCTGGAGCGTCCCTCGACCGAGTGGGCTTCAGGGGAACCGGTCGAGCAGCCCCGGATGCGTCGCGGCGATCTCTTCGGGCACGGCCGCCTTGCCGAAGCGTCTGACGACGAGCGTGAGCGGCGTGAGGATGGCATTCGCCCGATGCTCCGGGTGCCGGAACAGCCGCGCCGATACGTAATTGTTCATCCTCAGGATCGCCGCCGCCTTGTCGCGCGACAGCATCATGACGACGGCCTTCGCCCGGATCGAGAGTTTGTCGGGATTTGCGAACAACGGCTCGTAGAAGAGCATGGCCGCGCCTGATACGCCGTACAGTTCGCGCTTGGCATCGGCGAGCCGGTCGAAATCCGCCACGGCGCGCAGCGCCTGCATCTTGATGGTGAGCGTGTAGAGATGCGCCTTCGAACCGCGCTGGACGAGGTTCAGTGCCTGGTCGAGGCACCGCAAAGCGCCTTCGGTTTCGCCCGCGAAGGCACGCAACTGGCCGATGATGGAAAGCGACCCCGCTACGGCGACGCTCGCGTCGTAGGCTTCTTCCGCCAGTTGGCGGGCCAGCTCGCCATAACCTCGATCCAGGAAATGCAGCAGCTTCGCCGCCATGATCGCATATTCCGGCCGGGATTGGATGTGGGGCAATGACCCGAGGACCAGCGACTCGATTTCGTCCTCGTCATGGAGCCGGTCATCGATGCCGTTCTGGAACAGAACGTGGCCGAACGTGACGTACTTGGCATGTATGTGCGTGGCGTACATGATCCTGAGGGCGAGATCGTCCGGGCTCGCCTTCAGGTGCCTCCTGAGCCGCGCATCGCCTTCTTTCCAGGCGGCGATGTACCGGCTTTCGTGCAGCGCGTAGAGCTTTGTGAGTCGGGTGTCGCTGTCGGCAAGCGTGCCGTGCTCATGATCCGGCACCGTCGAGGCCAGGTGCATCAATACCGGCAGCGGCACACCGCCTTCCGTCTGGGTGGCCAGTACCCGCCAGATTCCGTCCAGGAGGCGCTTGCCGAGTTCGCCTGCCCACCGCATCGTTTCCACCGGCCCGCCCGAAGGCACCACAACGCGATGGATCGACAGGATGCGACCTGAGCGGAACTCCCGCGCCGTTGCGACGCAGTTCACCGTGGCGCGCTCGTCGAAGAATGCAAGCTCGACCGAGATGGTCGGCATCTTGCCTGAAAATCCGGTCGCGTCCGGGCAGTCCGGCGCGAGCGCCACGCGCTGTTCCGCCGGCAGTTCGGACCTCAACGCTGCGTGCAGCTCCGATGCGAACCGTTCGGCCAGGTCCCGGCCGCTGGCGAGATTGTCCAGACCCCGCAGGGGACCGACGACCACGTAGGCGTCGGCGTAGTCTGCCACGATGCCGGTTTTCCCGCCGATCCAGATGTAGCCCTCACCGTAGCGCGTCGCGATGAAGCGTGGGTTGCGCGCATCGTCAGCCAGCTTGTGGCGCAACCGGTTTATCAGGAAGTCAATGTTGCGGTCGCTCTTGTCCGATCCTGGGCCGGCGATTGCGTCGAGAAGCTGGTCGCGGGTCAACAGGCGGCCCGGATGCCCCGCCAGCGCCGACAGGACTCGTTTTTCGGAGCGCGTGAACGCGATGCGCCTGCCTTCCGACGTTTCCACGAACGAGAAATCCGGCGCGAGCCTCACGCCTGAGATTTGGGCCATCCGGTCGATGGGAATCCCCTCCGCTAGCGTGTGCTCGCCAACGTTAGCAGAATCCTTTTTTCAGTCTACGGGCAGGGGACAGCCACGGCGATGCAGCTTCCGGGCCTAGCCGAACTGCTCGATCAGCAGCTTCGTCGCGATCAGGCAGAGCATCGCCAGCAGCATGCGGTCGAGCGCGCGGGCCGACCCCCGCCTGCCCAGCCAGGCGCCGACGGGCATCGCTAGCGACAGCGGCAGGAGCGCGAGCAGGCTGTACCAGAGTTCGCGCGGGCCGAGCAGGCCGCTCAGCGAGATCGCCAGGAGCTGCACGATCGTAAAGGTGACGAACAGCGCCGAGATCGCGGCGATAAATCGTTCGCGCCCCATCTGCATGGCGTTCAGGAAGGTGATGCTCACGGGCGCTGAAAGCCCTGCTGCGCCTTGCAGCGCGCCGGCGGCGGTGCCGGCCGGCAGCGCCAGCCACTTCGCCTGGGCCATTTCGAGACGCCAGTGCGGGCGGGCAAGCCGCAGCGCGACGTAGCCCAGGACCGCTGCCGCCATCACGAGCGACAGAAGGCTCGACTGGAGGTTCTTGAGTGCCAGCGTTCCGAGGATGATGCCAATAACGCCGCCCAGGAGAAGCGGGGCCGTGAACGTGCCTTCGGGAAGGTTCCGGCGGTAGCGGACAGCCTGCCAGGCATTGGTGGCGAGATTTGGAATCAGCATCACGACGACCGCGAAGCGCACGTCGAAGAAGGCGGCGAGCGCAGGCACGGCGAGCAGCGGCGCACCGGCGCCGGTCGCCCCCTTCAGCACGCCGCCGGCCGCGAGGCACAGCGCGACGACCCCGGCCTCGAAAAGGATGTCGTGGGTCAAACGGTGCCCGCTTCGAGATAGATGTGCTTGGTTTCCAGGAAGTCGTTGAGGGCCTCCGCGCCGTGCAGCCGCCCGAGGCCAGAATGGCGGTAGCCTCCGGTCTCGCCTTCGGCCAGGAGTCGGTTGTGGCAATTGAGCCAGACCGTGCCCGACCTGATCGCCCGGGAGACGCGGGTGGCGCGGGCAAGGTCGCTTGTGAAGACGCTCGCCGCCAGCCCGTACCGGGTCGCGTTGGCCTTGTGCACAGCCTCGGCCTCGTCTGCGAACGTCTCCAGCGAGACGATCGGACCGAACAGCTCTTCCTGCACGAGCGGCGAGCTGAGATCGTCGATCTCGAAGAGCGTCGGCGTGATGAACGCGCCCTTGGCGAGCGGGCCGCCGGGAGCCGCCCCCTTCAGCACAATCCTGCCTTCGTCCGCGGCCTGCTCGACGATCCGTTCGAGCCGCGCCTGGTTGGCCTTGTCGATCAGCGATCCCATCTGGCTCCGCGGATCGTCGCCCGGTCCCACCTTGACGGCGGCGAACGAAGCTTTGATGCGCTCGCGAAAGGCCGGCATCACGCTTTCATGGACGAGGAAACGTGCCGCGGCGATGCAGATCTGGCCTGCCATGAACAGCGCTCCACGCGTCAGTTCGTTGACGGCCATGTCGAGATCGGCGTCCTCGAAAATGACGGCCGGCGCCTTGCCGCCGAGTTCAAGCGACAGCCGCTTCAGCGTCGGTGCCGCACCCGCCATGATGCGCTTGCCGGTGGCGCTGGAACCGGTGAAGCTGATGACGTCGACGTCCTCGGATGCGACCAGCGCTTCCCCGACGACCGAGCCGTCCTCGTTGACCGAATTGATGACGCCCTTGGGAAGCGAGGGACAGTCCGCCAGGCATTCGATCACCGCGCGGTGGATCAGCGGCGTCTGCGGCGCAGGCTTGATGACAGTCGTGCAGCCGGCCGCGAGCGCCGGCGCCAGCGAGCGCACCAGCAGCGTCACCGGGGCGTTCCACGGAACGATGACCGCTACCACGCCGGCCGGTTCGCGATTGAGCAGCGACAGGTTGCCGGGGCCGCTCTCGAAGGTGCGTCCGAACACGTTGCGGGCAAGTCCGGCATAGTATCTCGCCTCCGAGATCGCACCCATCATCTCGCCGATCGCCTCGGCTTTCAGCTTGCCGTTCTCGGCCACGATCAGCGCGGCGAGCTCCTCCTTGCGGGCCTCGAGCCGGTCGGCGAATTCCATAAGGGCGGCAGCACGTTGCCGCGGCGAGGCCGGCCAGTTCGTCCGGTCGAACGCCGTGCGCGCCGCAGCCACCGCCTCGCCAGCGAGCGCCGCTGTTCCCGGCAGCCACTGGCCCAACACCTCGCCGGTTGCCGGATTGAAGCTGCCGCGCGCCTCTCCGACGCCACCTATCCACTCGCCGGCGATAAACTGACCCGCGGGTCGCTGGATCGTGGCTATGTTCATGGCTCGCACTCCGTCACAAGGAAAGGCCCAGCAGCCGGACCGCGTTGTCCTGGTAGATCTGCTTCTTGAGGGTCTCGTCCTCGAAGCCGTCGATGATCTTGATCGTCTCGCGGATGTACATCGGCCCGCCTTCCGGGTCGAACGGCGCGTCGGAGGCGAACAGCACGCGGTCGCGGCCAAAAAACTCGATCGCGTGCTCGATCGCCCTGCGCGAGCCGAACGACGCGGTGTCGGCGTAAAACTCCTTGAAATAGTCGAGATGCGGCCGCTTGAGCTCCTTGAGGACCACGCCGAGGTCCCGATCGGTGGTGCGCTTGCCCATCTGGTCCCAGCCGGGTCCCACGCGCCCCTCGAAGAAAGGCACCATGCCGCCTGCGTGGTGGGTGATGACCTTAAGTCCGGGGAAGCGGTCGAAGAACCTCGAAAACACCATCCGGGCCATGGCCGCCGACGTTTCGTACGGCCAGCCGAAGGTCCACCAGATCTCGTATTCCGAGCGGTCCTCGGTGAGGTAGTCGGGAAAGTTCTGGCCGCGTGCCGGGTGCAACCAGACCGGCTTTCCGGTCTTCGCCATGTATTCGAAGAATGGCGCGAACTCGGGCGCATCCAGCGGCTTTCCGTTGACGTTGGTGAAGATCTGGATGCCGACCGCGCCGAGGTTCTCGATGGCGCGCCGCGCCTCCTCGACTGCTGCATCGCCGGCCGTAAGGGCCGCCGTTGCGATGAAGGCGGGAAAGCGCTCGGGATATTTCGCGCACAGTTCGGCCATCGAATCGGAGCCGATCCGCGAGAGCTCCAGTGCCTTCTCCGGCCCGGCGAGCTTCTCGAGCGGGGGTGAGGCGAGCGAAAGCACCTGGACGTATTCCTCGCCGAACATGTCCATCACTTCGAAGCGGCGCTTGAGGTCGGTCATCATGGGCACGGCACCCGAGCGCCGCGTGATGTCGGTCATGGTGCCGATGTGGTCGATCAGCGCATCGTAGAAGGGCTCGGGCCAGATGTGCGTGAAAATGTCGATCTTCTTCATGATGCTCGCTGCTCGCTCCTGGGTACTGTCTGATGCGCTCGCTATTCCGCCGCCTGCAGGCCGCGGTGCGCCGAAAGCCGCTCGCTGATGCGGGCGGCCGTTTCGGCCACATCGCGGCCCAGCCGTTCGAGGCCGTAGGCGTCGGCGTGCCGTTCGGCCATGGTCAGGCAGAGGCTGGCGATCGGCGCCGTGCCATCGTCGAAGACGGGCGCGGCGGTGCCGACCACGCCCGGCGTCACCTCGCCGCGCGCGATCACGTAGCCGTCGCGCCGGATTGCCCGGAAGCGCGCCAGTACGGCGTCGCGATCGGCTCCGAAGTCGATTTGGCGATAGACGTCGATACGGCTGTCGATCAGCGGGATTGCCTGCCTGCGTGGCAGGAAGGCCATGATGGCGTGGGAGGTCGAACCTCTGCCCACCGGCATCGGCCGGCCCCGCGGATAGCTGGAAACGGCCTCGTCGGAAGACCGGACCGAGGTCACGCAAAGCACCCGGTCCTTGTACCAGCGGGACAGGAATGCCGTTCCCGGATGCCGGGCCGCGAGTTCCTCGAGAAACGGCTGGCCCTGCAGTATCAACGGGTCCGCCCGCCGCAGGAGGAAGTCCAGTTCCACGATCTTGGGGCCGAGCGTGTAGGCAGCCTGGTTGATGCTGACGACCAGCCCGGCTTCCTTCAGCGTTTTCAGATAGCGATAGAGCGTCGGGCGGCTGTATCCCAGCCGCCGCATCAATTGCTCCGGCGTCCACTCCGGGTGGACCTCGTCGAACACGGCGAGGATGCCGAGCATGCGCTCCAGGCTGTTCCGTTCGCTCATTCCGCCGCCTTCGAGACCGGTTGGCGTCGCAGGACGACGTAGCTGTAGACAATCAGCCCGAGGCCGAGCACCAGGCCTGCGATGTCCGTGTAGATCGCGCCTTCGAAAGCGCCCGCCGGGATCATCAGCAACAGCCCCGCGATCGCAAATGCCACGCGCATGACCATCGACAGCCGGCCAACGAAATGGCCGGCAAGCGCGGCTGAAACCAGCCACACGCCGCAAAAGGCCGTGACCGCCGCCATTGTGATCGCGACCGTGTCGCCGATCATGATCAAGGTCGGCGAGAAGGCGAACAGGAACGGCACGATGAAGGCGGGCCAGCCGAACTTGACCGAAGCCCAGCCTGTCTTGATCGGATCCGCCTTGGCGATTGCGGCGGCGGAGAACGCAGCCAGCGCGATCGGCGGCGTGATCATCGACATCATGCCGAAATAGAGCACGAACAGATGTGCTGCCATCGGCTCCAGCCCTACCTCTACCAGGGCCGGCGCAACGAGGGCCGCCAGCAGGACGTAGACGGCGAGGGTCGGCAGACCCATGCCGAGCACGATGCAGACGAGAGCTGACAGGATCAGCAGCACGATCGCCGAACCACCGCCAAGCTGCACCAGGGAATAGGTGAGGTTGAAGGAAAGGCCGGTGATGTTGAGCACCCCGATGACCATGCCGGCAGCCGCCGAAATCACGGTGATCTCCACCACCTGCTCACCGGCCTCGACGATGCTGTAGAGCAGCCGCCCGATGGACGCCCGAACCCCGTCATAGCCGAACAGCAGCGCAGTCACGACGACGGCCGCACAGGCCAGGAACGCCGCTCGCTCGGGCTGCCAGTTCATCCAGAACAGCGCGTAGATCAGGAGCACGAAGGCGAGGATGAAATGCAGCCCGCCGATGACCACGCGAACGGACGGAATCTGGTCCGTGGGCGCGCGCGAGATGCCGAGCCGCGCAGCCTCGAGGTCCGCCTGGATGAACAGCGCGCCATAGTAGAGGAGCGACGGTATGAGGGCGGCAAGCGCCACCTCGGCATAGGGGACCGACAGGAACTCGGCCATCAGGAAGGCGGCCGCGCCCATCACGGGTGGCATCAGCTGGCCGCCGGTCGAGGCCACGGCCTCGATGGCGCCGGCCTTGTGCGCGGGATAGTTTGCCCGCTTGATCATCGGGATGGTGACGACCCCGGTCGCAGCCACGTTGGCGACGGCCGATCCGGAGATCGAACCGAACAGTGCTGACGAAACGACGGCGATCTTCATCGGGCCGCCGCGGAAGCCGCCCATCGTGAGCAGCGACGCGTCAGTGAAGAACTTCGACCCGCCGGTTGCGCCGAGCAGCGCGCCGAAGAAGATGAAGGCCGTTACGATCGTAGCGGCGACAGCCAGCGGCAGCCCGAAGATGCCGTTGACGTCGAAGGCCATGTAGCCGGCGAGCAGCCGCCAGTCCTGCGACCGTCCGGCAAGCTTGCCAGGCACCAGGTCGCCGAACAGGGCGTAGAGCAGGAACGCGGCGATGATGATCACCAGCGTCCAGCCGGTAAGGCGCCGAAGCGCCTCGAAGACCAGAAGGATAATCAGGATACCCGGCACATAGGTCGTGGCCGGGCGGAGGAAGACGAGATTGACGACGGTCGCGTAGTCCCAGGCGATGTATCCCGCGGTCAGCAATCCGGCCAGCGCCAGCACGGCGTCATACCAGGGAAGAGGGCCATCGCGCTTCGCCCGCGAAGGCGTGGTCGTGAGGAAGACGATCGGCAGCACGAGGGCCAGGATGACCGCCAGGAACTGCTGAGGGTAGTACGAAACACCCAGCATGCGCGGAACGCCCAGCGACCATGCCGCGACCGACAGGGTGATCGCGCCGGCAAATGCGCCTGCAACCGGCTTCCAGAGGGAAGCGGGAGCCCCGAAGGGCTCCCTCGTCGCTGTCTCGCCCACCTCGGACTATTCCTTCCAGATCCCGATTTCCTTGTAAAAGCGGATCGCTCCCGGGTGGTATTCGGCACCATGGGTTTCGCCGACCATCTCGTCGGGATTGAAGGCGCCGAAGGGTGGAAAGGTTGCCTTCATGGAGTCCTTGCTGTTGTAGATGACCTTGGTCATCTCGTAGACGATGTCCTCGCTGACATCGGCGTTGGTGAAAACGAGCTGCGGGTAGGCTATGTAGGTGCCCGGCTCCAGCACGCCCGGGTTGGCGGGTCCGGGCTCCATCTTGACGACGTAACCGGTTTTCCAGTGCTGACGGATGGCAGCGACGGCCTCCGGCGTGTCTGGAACGCCGAGCGCCCGGATGCCGCCGACGGCCGCGTCCGCCTCGCGCACCTTGCCTGCGCCGTGGGCGAAGATGAAACCGACGCTGTCGCCGGCGACGAAGGCGTCAGCCCCCGCGACCACGCTGGGCACCTGCACCGGCTGCATGTCCGCACGCGTCAGGCCCGCGGTGGCGTAGATAGCGTCGAGCTGTGGCAGGATGGTCTGTTGCGCCGTGTAGCCGTCGACCATTGGTTTGCCTTTAAGGTCGGCGATCGTCATGATGTCGCTGTCCTTACGGACGAAGATCGCTTCCTTGATCGGCATGATCAGGCCGACGACACGCAGCTTGTCGTTGACGCCGGCCGGTTCGAACCAGGCCTCGCCCGTAAGCGCGTAGTTGAACTCCTCCAGATTGCCGACGCCGAACTCGACGTCGTTGTTGTTGACCAGCGGCATGTACTGGTTCGGGCTGGTCGCCGGCTGGATCGTCGCGTTGATGCCGGCGTCGTTCGCCGCCTTTGCGACGGCTGTACCGATATTGTGGAAGAGCGAGCCCGGATTGGACGTGGCGATGCCAACGGTCTGGGCCTGGGCACCGCCCGCAACAAGCAGCCCTGCCGCCATCAGCATGGGGGCAAGAAACTTTGTCATCATCTATCCTCCCTTTGGGCCGGCAACGCCGGCTTCGCGCAACGTTCGTTGCAAAATCTCACAAGATGAGATTTGTTATCATAATCATCGTTTGATGCGGCTCAAGCGGAAAAATCCCGGAGCCGGACAGCCGAGGAGCAGGGATGCTGAAATCGAATGATGCGGCGCGGCCCGAAACTGGTGCCGAAGCTGTGCTGCTGGCGCTCAAGGCCGGCGGGATTGACTATCTGTTCGCCAATGCAGGGACCGATTTCCCGTCAATCATCGAGGCCTTCGCCGCGCTCGCCCCCGGCGGCCGTGTGCCGCTCCCGGTGACGGTGCCGCACGAATCGGTAGCCGTGGCGATGGCGCATGGCTTCTATCTCGTGTCGGGGCGTCCTCAGGCGGTGATGGTTCATGTCAACGTCGGCCTTGCCAACGCGGCGATGGGGGTCATCAACGCGGCGAGTGACAACATTCCGATCCTCGTCATGTCCGGCCGCACGCCGATCACCGAGCACGGGCGCATCGGCGCGCGCGCGACGCCTATCCAGTACGGCCAGGA
>Ga0182792_1000972_pt1 | contig 24866 bp, 16 predicted proteins | sample Passage237B_FD_130497 | JGI IMG/M metagenome (GOLD analysis project Ga0182792, IMG submission 130497) | Cellulose adapted compost microbial communities from Newby Island Compost Facility, Milpitas, CA, USA - Passage2 37B (version 2) (version 2) ...
ATATCAACCATTATCCCTAACTTTGCTAACGGTTATGGATATGAAAATCAGCAACGCATTACCCGGTGGTTACTGCAACTCGCTTACAGCGTATTCCAGGTGGCGCACTCGCGAAGTGGCCATCGGTGATGTACCCATGGGCGGCGACAATCCCATCCGTATCCAAAGCATGACCACGGTGGATACGATGGACACCAAAGGTTCGGTGGAGCAGGCCATCCGCATGGTGAAAGCGGGTTGCGAATACGTACGCATTACCGCTCCCAGCATCAAGGAAGCCAATAATCTCGCCGAAATCAAGAAGGAATTGCACAGGCGGGGATACAGGGTACCGCTGGTGGCTGACATCCACTTCACGCCCAACGCAGCAGAAGTGGCGGCTCGCATCGTGGAAAAAGTCCGCATCAATCCAGGAAACTACGCCGACAAGAAACGCTTCGCCCAACTCAGCTATACGGAAACCGAATATCAAGCGGAGCTGGAACGCATATATACCAAATTTGCCCCCTTGGTCAACATATGCAAGGAATATGGGACGGCGATGCGTATCGGCACCAATCACGGTTCGCTCTCTGACCGCATCATGAGCCACTATGGAGACACGCCGGAAGGCATGGTTGAATCTGCCATGGAATTCATCCGTATCTGCGAGGATTTGCATTACTATGACCTCGTTATTTCCATGAAGTCCAGCAATCCGCAGGTCATGGTACGTGCGTACCGCCTACTCGTGGAAAAGATGGTGGCTGAAAGGATGAATTATCCGCTGCATTTGGGGGTCACGGAGGCGGGTGACGGTGAGGACGGGCGCATCAAATCTGCGGTCGGTATCGGCACATTGCTTGAAGATGGGCTGGGAGACACGGTCCGCGTATCCCTAACGGAGGAACCAGAATACGAAGCACCTGTCGCCATCGCTTTGATAAACCGATACGCAAAACGCCCGCAACATGACCTACAAATCGAAGAGCAGCCGACCGTTAAGCCTTATGAATCCGTCGAAACAAATGCGTTTATCGGCGGCACATTAGTGCCGCGGGTGGTGGTGGACATCTCCCACCGAAACCTGAAGGACCCAGCCGTACTCACCGATGTCGGATACAAATATGACGTGTTGCTCGATAAGTATCACATGGGCGAGCAATCCGTGGATTTCGTGTACCTGGCCGATGAGTTGCCTTCTTTCACGATGCCAGGCAACCTTAAACAACTGTACAACTACCAAACGTGGCGGGAAATCAAAGACAAAGCCAACATCCATCCGGTATATACCCTCCGCGAGTTTGTAGAAACCGAAGCCAAGGACAACCAGCTTAACCTGGTGCGCGTGCGCCGTTCCGATTTAAGCACACCGCTGTTCGAGGCGCTGCCGCTGGACAAAACCGTCGTTTTCGTACTGGAAACCGATGAGCCGCATGGAATGGCTGATCAGCGTCTCTTTTTTTCCGCCTTGTCGGCGCTGGGCCTTGGCAACCCTGTCATCATCCGGCGCCATTATCCCGTCGAGGAGTTTTCCGGTCCGCAAGGCCAGTTGATGGACCCTGAAGAACCTTTGTCAAAGCTGCAACTGTATGCAGCCTCAGATATGGGAGCGCTCCTCGTGGATGGTATGGGCGATGGTATTTGGATAGACTCGCCTGCTACCCCCACCGATAAATTGGTATCGGCCTCCTTCGGTATCCTACAGGCTACGCGTTCGAGGATTTCGAAAACCGAATACATTTCCTGCCCAAGCTGCGGCCGTACACTTTTCGATCTCCAAGAAACCACGCAGATGATACGGAGTCGCACGAATCACCTCAAGGGACTCAAAATCGGGATAATGGGCTGCATCGTGAACGGTCCTGGAGAAATGGCTGACGCTGATTATGGTTATGTAGGTGCGGGGCCGGGAAAAATCACCCTTTATAAGGGGAAAGAGATGGTCAAACGTAACGTCGATTCGGCCAATGCACTGGATGAACTCATCGAAATCATACGGGAAGATGGCCGCTGGATAGATCCGGGGAATTGATGTCTATAAAACAGAAATCCGTTTTACGACCGTTTCGGTACCCGCCGATACACGGATAAAATAAAACCCGTTGGTCAATTTATTGTTGGTGTCAAAAACATGGCTTTGGGGGCCCGCGTCCAACTCTTGGCTAAGTAAGGTCATCACTTCGTTTCCCAACGCATCCATAACCTTAATCGATACCGAACTTTGCTTACCGAGCCGATAGGAAAGGCTGATCTGATCCACGATAGGGTTAGGGAAAACCTTTACGCTGCTCAACAATTTCTCATTATCGGGCATGTTGTTACGGAAAGGCAAAAAATTTCGAAGCGAAGCGAAGAAAGACCGTTGCGTACGCTGCTCAGCGGATGAAGCCTGAGAAGCCGCCGTTTTCGCCTCATTGCTTTTCACCACACGGCTGGTGTCGGGCGCCGCCATTGCCGTCGTAGACATCAAAGCGGCATCCGCGCTTCCGACAAGGATTGCGGTGCTTAAGATTAACGTAACGACGATGTAGTGTAAAAGCTTTCTCATATAGTATCCGGTTCAACTATTCCCTCAAGTCTTACAAAGGTAGAATAAAGTGCCCAATGCACGTAGACAAATGTATAATTTTTTGGTTAATTTAACAATTTTTAACACGTTTTGACGTTGGCAAGTGTCACAAAGCTGTGGCACACAGAATTAAGTCGATTTGTTGAGTTTGGAGTGCCTATAACCATATCCAAAATAAACCAATAGGCCGATTGCCAACCAAACCAAGAAGATAAACCAGTTGCTAGCTCCAAGCTGTGACATCAAGTAGAGGTTTACCAGTATTCCGGCAACAGGCAACAGGGAGAAACGGTAGATATACCCCATGATGCATAGTATAAGCCAAACCAGCCAAAAAACCAGGATAAGCAGTTTATGCTCGAATAGTTCAAGTATCGACAATTCGCGCCATTCCGCAATGGTTTCTTGCCCATACCGGTAAACGCCATATACCGCTACCAGCAATCCCAATGTGATCAAGTATCTTCCATTGATATAAGGTACCCTAAACTTGGATTGCTTGGAAATACCCGAATGGTCCATGTACAATACACCGGCACATACCAAAATAAAGGCGAAAAACGTACCGACGCTCGTCAAATCGACAAAAAAATCCATTTTAAAAAACAGCGCCGGTATGGCGACCATGATACCTGTAATAATGGTGGCAAAAGAAGGTGTTTTATACGTGGGATGTATGGTCGCAAACCGTTTCCACAGCAGGCCATCGCGACTCATGGTCATCCATATCCGAGGTTGGGCAAGCTGAAAAACAAGCAGTGCACTGGTAATGGCTACCACGGAAGTGACAGAAACAATCCCGGCGATATAATCCATACCAACATATTCAAAAACATAAGCCAATGGGTCCTTGACATTCAGTTCCGTATAGTTCACCATCCCGGTCAAGACCAGTGTAATCAGGATGTACAATATGGCACAGATCAATAGGCACAGGATCATCGCCCTAGGCAAATCCCGTTGCGGATTCCTGCATTCTTCTGCCGTCGTGGATATGGAGTCAAATCCGATGAACGCAAAGAATACTGCCGCCACTCCGCTTAACACGCCCTCGATTCCGTTGGGTGCAAAAGGAGTCCAATTCTCGGGTTTCACGAAAAAAGCACCACCCAAAATCACAAACAAAATCACACCGACTTTAATGATGACCATGATGTTGCTGGCCGTACGGGATTCCTTGATGCCGATATAGACCAACCAAGTGACCAAAAACGTAATCAATCCGGCAGGTAAATCGAATATGACGGGGATGTCTCCCAATCTCGGGGCACTTTCGTAAGCTGCCGCGGCCGTTTGCTCCACCCTTGAAAGCGATTCCGCGCCTTGGGCTTGCAGCTTCTCATAGGCTTCGGTTGCATACGCGGGGGCCATGGTCAACCAGCCGGGCAGATGGACCCCGAACCCTTCAAGCATGCTCACGAAATACTGTGACCAGGAAATCGCCACAACCATGTTGGACACCGCATATTCCAAAATAAGCGCCCAGCCGATAATCCAGGCAAAGAGCTCACCAAACGCCACGTACGCATACGTATATGCACTGCCCGACACCGGCACCGTGCTGGCAAACTGTGCATAAGACAGTGCTGTAAACACACACGCCACCGCTACAAAGACGAATAATAACGAGACCGCTGGCCCACCGTTAAAGCTGGCCAAGCCTATGGTACTGAAAATACCTGCCCCGACGATAGCGGCTATTCCCAACGACACCAAATCGCGTACGCCCAGCACTTTCGCCAGTTCTCCCCCCTTTGCCGCCTGCGATGTGCTGATAATCTGCGCTACGGTCTTTTTGCGGAAAAGTTTATTTGCCATATGTGGGTAATACTAAGAGGAGGTCCAAAAGTCATTCATAACCACAAAGTACACGAAGGAGGCACAAAGTCCACAAAGGCTAAACTGTTTTACGTGAATACATTGCGCCCTTGGTGAAACCCTTAGTGGCCTTTGTGGTTAATGTCACCTGTTTAAGCCCCTCCAAACTTATAAAAAATTATGAAAGCAAGGAGCGTATTTCATCGAAAATAACAAGAAAGCCGTTACCCAAATGCGCCGTGTAGTCGGTAATCACGGCGGTTATCCGTTCTTGCTGAGGGCGGCTAAGCGATACGTCCCATAGCCTGCGGCATATCGCAATCATTGCGTTAGTCAGCTGATCGAATTCCCGGTAACTGCCGACGTATTGAGCACGCAGGAAACTATTGAAATACGTAAAAAAGAAGAGGGTATCTTCCACCTCGCATAGGCTGAGGAACCGGTTTACCATTTCCCGGTCCGATGCTGCCAGATACTCATAAAAGTCAGATTCATGCACCAGTTTGTTGTGCAGCAGCAGGTGATCCAGTAACAGTTCGAGCGCGATGTGCGATAAAAATGACGGCCGGATTGGGGTGCCTTCCACGGCGGGCATAAGCAAGACCTTCAGCTCATGGGTGTGGTGATAGAAAAACGACGAATTATGGAAATACCGATCGGTCTCCACATGCCTAACCCAACCTTGATAAATGCTCAGGAGTTTGGGGTTGTTGCCGAACCGGCCTTCATAACGCTGCGGTTGTATATTAATATCCCTGTCCGCATTCCTGATCAGGTCGGGCAGTACACTCCCCAACACCAGCTCCGGATTACGGCTATGCCGCTCGAAATAATAATGCGAAAGGAAATTCATGCGGCCTCTTTCCGATGGGTGAACACTTATTGTGCCAATATAACGAATTACAGCGACAATTACCGCATATTCTGCTATCTTTGCCGTCAAATTGGACACGCAGTTAATAGTAGAATAACCATGGGTTTTGTTGAGGAACTACGTTGGCGGGGCATGTTGCACGATATGATGCCCGGGACAGAGGAGCAATTACTCAAGGAGAAAACAGCAGGCTATATCGGCTTCGATCCCACGGGAGATTCATTGCATGTCGGCCACCTTACCCAACTGATGACACTCATCCATTTCCAGCAAGCTGGCCACAGGCCTGTGGCCCTCGTGGGCGGAGCGACGGGGATGGTCGGCGACCCTTCGGGAAAGTCCGCCGAACGTAACCTGCTGGATGAGGAGACCTTAAATCATAACATTTCCTGTCTGAAAAAACAGCTGGCGAAGTTCCTTGATTTTTCAGACCAAAAGCAGGGTGCCATCATGGTCAACAACTACGATTGGTTCAAGGATTTCCGCTTCCTGGATTTCATACGCGATGTCGGAAAGCACATCACTGTAAACTATATGATGGCCAAAGACTCCGTGAAAAGACGGCTGGAAGGAGAAAATGGCCTGTCATTCACGGAATTCTCGTACCAGTTAATCCAAGGCTACGACTTCTATTACCTATGGAAGCATCATGGATGCGCCCTTCAGATGGGGGGATCGGATCAATGGGGCAATATCGTTACAGGCACTGAGCTGATACGCCGCAAAGATGGGGGAACAGCCTACGCGCTCACCACGCAGCTTATCAAAAAAACTGATGGAAACAAGTTTGGAAAAACCGAAAGCGGTGCCGTATGGCTGGACGCCGCCAAGACGTCTCCCTATCGGTATTACCAGTTCTGGCTCAATGCCAGTGACGAGGATGCCAAGAACTGGATCAAGATCTTCACCTTGAAATCCAGGGAAGAAATCGAGGCCATCATCGCCGAACATGATGCCGCGCCGCATCTCCGTATCGCTCAGAAAGCATTGGCCAAAGACATCACAATCCGTACGCATTCCGAATCGGACTATGAAACAGCCGTGAAAACCTCTGAATTCCTCTTCGGCAATGGTTCATTGGATTTTCTAAGGGACATGGGCCACGCCGCAGTGTTGGATGTGTTTGACGGTGTACCCCAGTATCGCATTTCAAGGGATTCATTGCATACCGGTGTCCCCGTATTGGATTTATTGGCCGTTTCCAGCACTGTTTTCCCATCGAAAGGGGAAGCGCGGAAAATGATACAAGGCGGTGGCGTATCGATCAATAAAACAAAAATCAGCGACATCGACCAGCATTTCCATACAAACGACCTCATCAATGATCGGTACCTGATTGTCCAACGGGGCAAGAAAAATTATTACCTAATCATTGCAGAATAGCCGGTAAAAGCGCAACAAAAAAAAACCGCTCCCGGGGAGGGAGCGGCATCCGCCTCTCGGCGGATTTCAATCAACCTAAACTTTATGGAGAAACTTATATGAGCTAATGTGTAATGATACCGTGGCCGAAATCCAATGCGGCATCGCCTTCGTTATCAAACAACCCCTTTGCCCAAACCGTATAAATCATGTCGCTACCCGGCGTGAATTCAAAGGTATGGACCACGTCACCACTGCTGTGTTCGATAATTTGAAAGGTATAGGTTTCATCTGCGTCAACCGTAGAAAATTTTTCAACCTCTTTAAATACCTTGTCGGCAGCTAGTGGTGTATCCGTTCCTGCTATCGCAAAATCCAAGGCAGGAGCATTAGGGCTTAAATGGATAAACCGGATTTTCGCTTTACCCGCTCCCGGCGCCGACAAGTCGTCTTCCGTGGCCATCAATTCGATGTCTTCGTAACCCACCACATATAGTGAATAAAACTTCCCAGGGGTAAACTGGACCGTTCCTTGAGCTATCGGTTGCGTACTCGCGCCACTTCCTGTCTCGAATACCCTCACCCATCGGCTGCCCGGCCATGCATTTTTATAGGGTAAGGTGTCCCCGTAAGCAAAATCTTCTGTCCGCATGTTCTGGCGGTCATAGTTGAGTTGATTCTGGTCCAAGCCGATATCCAGCTGCGCCGATCCCGGTGCTGCATTGAGTGCGCGCACCGCCGAAATCTGGTTTACCGCCCCATCGTCCTTAAGACACGCACTGAATGCCAGTATGCTGACTGCTGCCAAGATGGCTAACCCCCACCGTACCGATACTGCTTTTCCAAATCGTCCCATTCAACAAAGTGATTTGCACAGATAACGGCAGCAACGGCCAGAACGCTACAACACCCGCGAAAATATCCGGCAAAAAATCCGTAAGTTTGTCTCAAACAAAACGTGTCCTTTAGATGGCTGGAAAAGGAAATTCATTTAGGAAAAACGTTCAGCATGATGCGGAGGGGAAGCCTACACTGCGCAAAAAAGGCGAGCGGAGATTGAAATCAACTGCGCAATCCGGTCGTGCTTGGGGCAGTAAATTGGTAAAAATCGCCGGACTGTTTTTACTGATATTATCCGTATACTTCCTTATTGCCTTCATCTCCTATCTATTCACCTGGAAAGAGGACCAAAGCTATGTTTCGGCGGCCAATGGCGGATGGCATACGCTTTTCAAAACCCGTGAGGAGCTTGAGCTTGCAGGCATCAATCCTCCGGTGGTACAAAATTGGATGGGAAAATTCGGTGCCTTGCTTGCCCACCAATTCATCTATAGGTGGTTTGGGGTTGCCTCTTTTCTTTTTGTGGGCATACTGTTCGTTATTGGATATCGGCTGTTATTCAAGGTAAAAATTATTTCTACTTGGAAAATCTTAGCCTATACCTGTTTCGCCTTGGTCTTCATATCCCTGACATTGGGATTCGTGCACGGATTTGTCAATGACTATCCCCATTTTCTCGAAGGCGAATTCGGCTTTTGGTCCAATCAGTTACTCCAAGCGCAAATCGGCGTACCTGGGGTAGCCGGCGTGTTGATCTTCACCATCCTGACCATACTGATCATCAGTTATAACCTGGATTTTAAATTCAGTATGCGACGCAATAAGGGCAGCGATTCACCTTCAGCGGACGAGGTATCGGGCAACGCCTTTCGCGACGAGCATTACTTGAGTGAGTCGGAATATCGGGTAGACCCCGTAGAGTTCAACCTCAACAGGGCGCGAGAGGCTGCGCAAGGCGACGAAAAGATACCGCAGAACGTCAGCGTAACCAAGCCCCAGCTTGCCGAGGACAAGCCAGCCCCCACATTTACAGTGGAAGCTGTACGAGAAAAAACGGAAACCAAAAACGAAGTAAAAGCACCGCCACTCACCGTTGCTCCCATCAAGGAAGAGAAAGGTAATACAGCCGACGAGCTGGTGGAAAAGGTAGGGCAATACGACCCGAAGCTGGATTTATCCGGTTATCAATATCCGACCCTTGATTTGCTCCGTGACTACGGATCGGGCAAGATCACCGTCAATAACCACGAACTGGAGGCCAACAAAGACAAAATCGTGGATACGCTGGGCAACTACAATATCGAAATAGCCAAAATAAAGGCAACCATCGGTCCTACGGTCACGCTCTACGAAATTATTCCCAAACCCGGTGTCCGCATCTCCAAGATCAAGAACCTGGAAGACGACATCGCATTGAGCTTGGCTGCTTTGGGCATTCGTATCATTGCCCCGATGCCCGGCAAAGGAACAATCGGCATTGAAGTACCCAATAGCCATCCCGAGATGGTGTCCATGCGGTCGGTGCTGGCAACGGAGAAATTCCAGCATACCGACATGGACCTTCCCATCGCATTGGGAAGGACGATATCGAACGAAGTGTACATCGCTGACCTTGCCAAAATGCCGCATTTGCTGGTAGCGGGGGCCACCGGCCAGGGTAAATCCGTCGGCATCAATGCCATTCTCACCTCCTTGCTCTATAAGAAGCATCCGGCAGAGCTTAAATTGGTGTTGGTCGACCCGAAGAAGGTGGAATTGTCGCTGTTCAAGAAAATCGAGCGGCATTTCCTGGCGAAACTGCCTGGAGAGGAAGACGCCATCATCACCGACACGAAGAAAGTCATCAATACACTCAACTCCCTGTGCATTGAGATGGACGCCCGCTATGACCTGCTGAAAAATGGCCAGGTACGCAATCTAAAGGAATACAACGCCAAATTCATCAACCGCAGGCTAAACCCGGAAGAGGGTCACCGCTACCTTCCCTTCATCGTGCTTATCATCGATGAATTCGCAGACCTGATGATGACCGCCGGCAAGGAAGTAGAGACCCCCATCGCGAGGTTGGCCCAATTGGCCCGCGCTGTAGGCATCCACTTGGTCATTGCCACGCAGCGCCCATCGGTAAACATCATCACGGGCACCATCAAGGCCAATTTCCCCGCGAGGCTGGCATTCAGGGTGCTTTCTAAGGTAGACTCGCGTACGATCCTGGACTCCGGGGGTGCCGACCAGCTGATCGGGCGTGGAGATATGTTGTTGGCTACCGGAAGCGATCTGATACGGATACAATGTGCGTTTGTAGATACGCCGGAAGTCGAAGAAATATCCGACTTCATTGGGAGTCAACGGGGTTATCCGTCGGCTTTGCTATTGCCTGAGTATGTCGGTGAGGACGGCGAGGGAGGTATCGAAGATTTCGATATGCGCGACCGGGATTCCATGTTTGAGGATGCCGCCCGCTTGGTGGTGCTGCATCAGCAGGGGTCGACTTCGCTTATCCAACGCAAGCTGAAACTGGGATATAACCGTGCCGGTAGGATCATCGATCAGCTGGAAGCAGCGGGTATCGTAGGACCATTCGAAGGCAGCAAGGCCCGCGAGGTACTGTTTCCTGATGAATATTCATTGGAACAGTTTTTGGATGGATTGAAAAAAGACTCGTAAAATGAATCGGTTTATCGTGAGTAGCCATTTCCTGTTGCTGGGCTTATTGACGCTTGTCATGCAGGGCCATGCCCAAACGGATGCCGCTGCCAAGGCATTGCTCAATAAAGTGAGCAAAACGTATGAAGGGCACAAAACCATCCAAGCAGACTTTACATTGTCCGTGCAACAACCACAGCAAGGAGAAAATTTTACGGAATCAGGAATCATCTACATGGATGCCAAGGCAGGTAAATACCACATTACCACGAGCAGCCAGGACCTCATCAGCGACGGAAAAACACAGTGGATGATACTGAAGGACGCACAGGAGGTCCAAGTGACCGATGCGGACAATTCATCAGAAGCGATTTCCCCAGCCAATATTTTCTCGTTCTACAACAAAGGCTACAAATATGTATCGGCGCCCGATGAACGGGCGGGCAACACATCATTGTCAGTCGTCGAACTTTCACCTGAGGACACCCGGGCACCGTACTTCAAAATAAAACTGCGCATCAACAAAGCCAATAACCTGATTTACGATGCGACTATCTTTGATAAAGGCGGGATTAAATACACCTATACCATTAAAAATACGAAAGCTGACCCTAAAATCGTCCCGGATAGGTTTACATTTCATCAAAGCGACTATCCGGGAATGGAAATCGTAGATCTCCGGTGACAGTACCATTAATACCCTTTGGGCGTGGGCAGCTATAACTTCTGTTGCTCTTCCTGGGCCTTCTCCGCTGTCGCCGCATCGGCCAATAGTGTTCTGTTTCTCAGATAACCATGCTTATCCGGATGCTCGATGATTTCCTTGACCGAGATGAGCTTGTAGACATAGCTATTGGTTTCCCGGTTAAGTTTCAACCTGAAATAGTTATCTTCCCGCTGCCGGTTGATTGCGCGTTGCAGATTTCCTTCGCCGATATTGAAAGCCGCGGCCACCAATGTCCAGCTATTGAATTCTCGGTATAGCGACTTTAGATACTTGGCAGCGGCAATCGTGGACCGCTCGATGTCCTGCCGTTCATCCACCACGCTGTCGACCCGCAGTCCGAAAGCCTTTGCGGTGCTTGGCATAAACTGCCAGTAACCGGATGCGCCACGATGCGACGTGGTACCGCTCGCAAAACCGCTTTCCACCAACGGGATATACTTGAAGTCTTCCGGAACCCCATGCTTACGCAAAATCGCAGCAACCCGTGGCAGTGCATGGAGCGCTTTGTGGTGCAGCACATGCGAACGCCGCTTCGCATAGGAATACTCCTTGAGATAACGCATCATCTTGCGTTCAATCTGCTTATCGCCCAAAGGCAAACTTTCATCCGCAAAATTCAATGATGCAAAGTAGGGTGTGTTGCGGATACCATCGATATCATCAGGCAACGATATTCCCTGAAACAGGGAGTCACGTAGTAGTGCGTTTGGCGCCTCCGCGCTGGCTGCTTCATGGTAGGAGTACAATTTCGAAAGCAGGACCAATACTAAAACCGCACTACAACAGAGCAGTTGTTTTTTTATCATTCGATACCTTTTCTGTAATGCACGGCCATAATAAATCGTACCATGAATTACTTAATCCAAAAAGTTGGCGACAAAAGTAAAAATTATATCTTTAATTCACAAATAGTTACGTCAAAACCACTTGACTTTTAACAAATTTTAACGTATCTTTTCAGGTTATTTTTCTGTAAAAAAAACGGGTTGTCGGCCGTTAAACCCATATTTTTGGCTACCTTTGCGGCTTATATCTTTTACGATAAAAATCATGCCATTCAGTAACAAAAGGAACAGTCGAGACGACAAATCCAAACGCCCAAGTAAATCAACTTCCAGATTTGCAAATACCGGAAATAGAAAATACAACAGCCGCGAAACCCAAGATAACGATAAACGACATAGCGATAAACGATACAGCGACAGAAAATCAACCGATGGCCGAAGCTACCGCTCGGATTCGGAACGATCGTCATCGACTCCCTATAACCAGCGAAAGCGTGCCTTCGGCGGCAAACCGTACGATCCGACAAGGAAAAGGCGCGAACGCACCGACTTCGAATCAAAGCCAGCCCCTCGGATGCCGGAAGACAACGGCATGATCAGGCTTAACCGGTACATCGCTAATTCGGGTGTTTGCTCGAGACGGAAAGCCGATGAATTGATACAAGCCGGTGTCATTACCGTAAACGGCAACGTCGTCACCGAATTGGGCGTTAAAGTAGACCCCGCTAAAGATGAGATTCGTTACAACGGCGAACGTCTTCGCCGGGAAAAAATGATCTACGTACTCCTAAATAAACCAAAGGATTACATCACCACCACCGACGACCCCCAAGAGCGGCGCACGGTCATGCAGTTGGTTGCCAAGGCTTCCAAGGAGCGGATATACCCCGTCGGCAGGCTGGACCGCAATACGACCGGATTGCTCCTGTTAACCAATGACGGCAACCTTGCTGAAAAACTTTCCCATCCACGCAACAACGTCATCAAAATCTACCACGTCGAATTGGACAAGAACCTTGCCCAAGGCGATTTCAATAAAATAGCCTTCGGACTGGAGTTGGAAGACGGTTTTGTAAAACCCGATACGATAAGTTACGTACAGGGAGGAAGCAAACGGGAAATCGGTATTCAAATACACAGTGGGAAAAACCGGATCGTGAGACGTATCTTTGAACATTTGGGTTATGACGTGGTGAAACTGGATAGGGTGGTCTATGCCAATCTCACGAAAAAAGACCTCCCCCGAGGACGCTGGCGTTACCTCGAAGAAAGGGAAATCATCCAACTCAAACACTTCATCAAGTGATTGTAGATTTTAGATTTACGATTTTTGATGACAGATTTTTTACTTTCTACTTTTAACTTTTGACTTTAACACATGACAGATCCCAAATCTCTGACATCCGTAGCGGAATTCCACCAAACATTCAAGCATCCCATATTGCCGGAACCGACCATCCCCGACGAAAAGCGCTGCAAGCTACGGGTAGCCCTCCTTGCCGAAGAACTCAAGGAGCTTGAGGAAGCCATTGCCAACAAGGATATCACCGAAGTGGCCGATGCGTTGTGTGACTTGCAATATGTCTTGTCTGGAGCGGTGTTGGAGTTTGGGCTGGCCGAGAAATTTGCACAGCTGTTTGACGAAGTACAGCGTTCCAATATGAGCAAAGCCTGCAAGACAGTGGAAGAGGCGGAGGATACGGTAGCTCACTACCAGCAGAAGGGCGTCGAATGTTTTTACGAGGAGGCCGATGGGCATTACTTGGTATATCGCAACGAAGACCGCAAAACACTTAAATCGATTTATTATTCACCGGCAAATCTGAAACAGATCGTGGAAGGTTAAAGGTTCTCAATGCCGGTACTTGCTCCCCTGATAAGCCGCCCTCTTTTCCAACTCCTTGTCGATATACGTCTGGATAGCGGATTTTCCTTTGCCCCAATTAGGTGCAATCAGCAGTTCTTGGTCGGCTAGCCCAAATAGGCGTTGGATAACGATGTCAGGCCGCAACAGGGGAATAAATTCGCACAGGAAATCCGTATACGCTTCCAGGGAGAATACAGGAAAGGGTTGCCTCTTGTATTGTACGCCCATGATGGACCCCTCCACGATATGGAGGTGATGCAGCTTCACAAATTTAATCTGCGGGAATCGGTTGATCTCATCGGCATAGCGCAGCATCATCTCGCGTGTCTCCCAAGGAAATCCGAAAATCGTATGTACGCAGATATCCAACGGGCTATTTTGGACCAAACCAAGTGCTGTCTGTAATTCTTCATGCGAACATCCCCGGTTAATCCGATTCAGTGTGTCGTTGTAGATGGACTCCATACCCATTTCCAAGTCGACATCATAACGGTCGGTATAGCTTTCGAGCAACGCCACCTTTTCGAAGTCGATGCAATCGGGCCGGGTGCCTACGGAGAGCCCCACCACGTTTTCAGGTGCTACATTCAACGCTTCATCGTACAATGCTTTGAGGTAGTGGGCTGGGGCATAGGTATTCGTGTTGGGCTGGAAATAGATGACAAACTTTTCGGCCCCATAGCCGTTCACCGCCCGTTGGATGCCTTCTTCCACCTGCTCGCGGATAGTCGGAAGTTTACGGGCTGAATCGGGCGTAAAAGAATCCACATTGCAATACGCACACCCACCATACCCTTTGCTGCCGTCACGATTGGGGCAGGTGAAATTACCATCCACAATGATCTTGAATACGCGCTTACCGTCATACTTGGCACGCAGGTACGCACCGTAGTGATTGTAAGGCTTTTGTCCGATGTCCAGCAGGGTACCCATAGCGGATGCAAAGATACAATAAAAAAACCGCCAGGCACTGACCTGACGGTTTCAATGAATTTTATCGGCAAGCACTGATCACCGACCACTGGTCACCGATTACCAATTAATCCTCTTCCTTGGATGCCAGCAATTGGTCGTATTCTTCCTGAGAACCCACGATGATGCGCTCGTAGTCGCGCAGACCGGTTCCCGACGGAATCAAGTGACCGACGATGACGTTTTCCTTCAAGCCCAGCAGGTCGTCTCGCTTACCTGCTATAGCGGCTTCGTTCAGTACTTTGGTCGTTTCCTGGAAGGATGCGGCAGAGATAAAGGATTTGGTACCCAACGATGCCCGGGTAATCCCTTGCAGCAACGGACTGGAAGTTGCCGGTATCGCATCACGTACCTCCACCAACTTCAGGTCTCGGCGCTTCAAGCTGGAATTGACATCCCGCAGCTTGCGCAAAGACACAATCTGCCCGGGTTTCAACTCATTGGAATCGCCGGCATCTACCACCACTTTCTTGTCGTAAATCGCATCGTTTTCCTCCATGAAATCCCACTTGTTCACCGCTTCTTTCTCCAGGAACCGAGTATCGCCTGGGTCCTCGATTTCCACCTTCTGCATCATTTGATGCACGATGGTTTCGAAGTGCTTATCGTTGATTTTCACCCCTTGAAGGCGGTAGACCTCCTGGATACCGTTCACGAGATATTCCTGTACGGCTGATGGCCCTTTGATTGCCAGGATGTCAGCCGGGGAAATGGATCCGTCGGACAACGGCATGCCTGCTTTAACAAAGTCATTGTCCTGTACAAGGATGTGCTTGGACAGGGGCACCAAGTATTTCTTGATCTGCCCGTCGCGCGATTCGATGGAGATTTCGCGGTTACCCCGTTTCACTCCCCCCAAAGTCACGACACCGTCTATTTCGGTCACCACGGCGGGGTTCGACGGGTTTCGTGCCTCGAACAGTTCGGTAACACGCGGCAGACCACCGGTGATATCCCGGGTTTTGCCTGTCGAACGCGGTATCTTGGCTAAGATAACCCCTTCTTTCACCGAAACGCCGTCATTGACCGAAACGTGAGCTCCCACGGGAATATTATACGTGCGAATGATCGCTCCCTTGCTATCCAAGATTTTGATGGCTGGGTTTTTCGTCTTATCACGGGTATCGATGATTACCTTCTCGCGGTGTCCCGTTTGCTCGTCAGACTCCTCGCGGAATGTTATCCCTTCAATGATCGCCTCAAACTCTACCTTACCGCCAAATTCGGAAATGATGACCGCGTTGTAGGGGTCCCAAGAACATATCCGTTGTCCCCTCACCACCTTGTCCCCAGCATTGACATAAAGGTACGAGCCGTAAGGGATATTGTTGGTCATCAATACCTTCCTTGATTCCGGATCGATGATCCGGACCTCACCCGAACGGCCGATGACCACTTGGTCAGGCCCCTCTTCGCCTTCGTGTGCCACCGAACGGATATTCTCCAGCTCGATGATACCATCGAACTTGGCCAATATCTGCGATTCGGCTGCGATATTCGATGCCGTACCACCCACGTGGAATGTACGGAGTGTAAGCTGGGTACCGGGCTCTCCGATAGACTGTGCTGCGATTACACCAACAGCCTCGCCCTTTTGTACGCGTTTGCCTGTTGCTAGGTTACGTCCATAGCACAACGCACAAACACCGCGTTTACTTTCACAGGTCAATACCGACCGGATTTCGAGCCCTTCTACGGATGAGTTTTCAATCTTCAAAGCGATTTCTTCATCGATATCTTGGTCGGCACCCACCAACAATTCACCGGTCACCGGATCGTATACGTCGTGTAAGGAAACGCGGCCCAATATCCGGTCATACAACGGCTCGATGACATCTTCGTTATCTTTCAAAGCCGTAGTGTACACCCCTCTCAGTCCACCGCAATCTTCGTCCACGACAATCATATCCTGGGCCACGTCATGCAGGCGGCGGGTCAAGTAGCCAGCGTCCGCGGTCTTCAATGCGGTATCTGCAAGACCTTTACGTGCACCGTGCGTGGAGATGAAGTATTCCAGTACCGACAGCCCTTCCTTGAAGTTGGAAAGAATCGGGTTTTCGATGATTTCCCCGCCCGAAGAACCGGATTTCTGTGGCTTGGCCATCAAGCCCCGCATGCCGCAGAGCTGGCGGATCTGCTCCTTCGAACCACGGGCACCGGAATCGAGCATCATGTACACCGAATTGAACCCTTGGTTATCGGTGGAAAGGATTTCCATCACATTCGCCGTCAACCGGTTATTGATACGCGTCCAAATATCGATAATCTGGTTGTAGCGTTCGTTATTGGTGATGAAGCCCATGTTGTAGTTGTTCATCACCTCTTCCACCTCTTTCGTGGCCTGCTCGATCAGATCGGCTTTCGCATCTGGGATATTCAAATCCTGCAGGTTGAACGACAAACCGCCCTTGAACGCCATCTGGAATCCAAGTTCCTTGATATCGTCGAGGAATTTGGCGGCACGCGCCATGCCGGTAATCTTCACCACCTCGCCGATGATGTCACGTAGCGATTTCTTGGTCAACAACTCATTCACGTATCCGATTTCCTCGGGTACGACCTGGTTGAAAAGCACGCGCCCCACGGTAGTCTCAATGATGCGCTCTTCGATGTTGCCATCTTTGCCCCTGGCCTTGGTTTTCACGTTGATGAACGCGTGCAGGTCTATTCGCTTTTCGTTGTGCGCGATGATTACCTCCTCGGGAGAATAGAACGTCATGCCCTCCCCTTTCATTACGCGTGTCTCATCGGTCTTACGGCCCTTCGTCATGTAATACAGGCCCAATACCATATCCTGTGAGGGTACGGTAATCGGTGTGCCATTCGCCGGGTTGAGGATGTTATGCGAGGCCAGCATCAAGATCTGCGCTTCCAGGATGGCGGCATTGCCCAAGGGCAGGTGCACAGCCATTTGGTCACCGTCAAAGTCCGCGTTGAATGCGGTACACACCAGCGGGTGCAGTTGGATAGCCTTCCCTTCGACCAAAGTCGGCTGGAACGCTTGGATACCCAAGCGGTGCAACGTAGGTGCCCGGTTCAACAGTACGGGGTGACCCTTCAATACGTTCTCCAGGATATCCCACACCACGGGGTCTTTGCGATCCACGATTTTTTTCGCAGACTTCACGGTCTTCACAATACCACGTTCAATCATCTTACGGATGATGAACGGCTTGTACAACTCGGCCGCCATGTCCTTCGGCAGACCGCATTCATGCAATTTCAAGTTCGGGCCAACCACAATAACCGAGCGAGCGGAGTAGTCCACCCGTTTACCCAATAGGTTCTGGCGGAACCGACCCTGCTTGCCTTTCAGGATATCGGACAGCGACTTCAACGCCCGGTTACCTTCCGTTTTCACGGCGTTGACCTTGCGCGAGTTGTCGAACAAAGAGTCTACGGCTTCCTGCAACATCCGCTTCTCGTTGCGGAGGATCACTTCCGGTGCCTTGATTTCCATCAAGCGCTTCAAGCGGTTGTTGCGAATAATCACCCGACGGTATAGATCGTTCAAGTCAGAAGTTGCGAAACGGCCACCTTCCAATGGTACCAACGGGCGCAATTCAGGCGGTATGATGGGCACAATTTTCACAATCATCCACTCGGGGCGGTTTTCAATACGATCCCGCGAACCGCGGAATGCTTCCACAACCTGCAGGCGCTTCAATGCTTCGTTTTTCCGCTGCTGCGAAGTCTCGTTAGCCGCTTGGTGGCGCAAGTCATAAGAAAGTTGATCCAGATCGAGCCGTCTAAGCAGTTCTTCCAGCGCTTCCGCCCCCATCTTCGCGATGAACTTCTGCGGGTCGGTATCGTCAAGAAATTGATTTTCCTTGGGCAAGGTATCCAAAATATCCAGGTATTCCTCTTCGGTAAGGAAGTCCATGTATTGGATGCCATCTTCTTCTTTCACTCCTGCTTGGATGACCACATAGCGCTCGTAATAGATGATCATGTCGAGCTTTTTGGTGGGTAATCCCAGCAGGTAGCCAATCTTGTTCGGCAGGGAGCGGAAGTACCATATATGTGCTACGGGCACCACCAAGCTGATGTGGCCCATGCGCTCACGGCGTACTTTCTTTTCGGTCACTTCCACACCGCAGCGGTCACAGACAATGCCTTTATAACGGATACGTTTGTATTTACCGCAATGGCATTCGTAATCCTTTACCGGACCGAAGATGCGCTCGCAGAATAAACCATCGCGTTCGGGCTTATACGTCCGGTAATTGATGGTTTCCGGTTTGACCACCTCGCCGCTTGAGCGTTCCAGGATCGTTTCCGGCGAAGCCAAGCTAATGGTAATGGAGGTGAAGTTGCTTTTTATTTTATTATCCTTTTTGTAAGACATACGTTCGTTTCTAAAAGTTAAAAGCGCTATGCTTAATTAATCCAACGTGATATCCAATCCCAAGCCGCGTAACTCATGCACGAGCACATTGAAGGACTCCGGTACGGACGGTGTCGGCAAGTTATTGCCTTTGACAATGGCCTCATACGTTTTGGCCCTGCCCACCACATCATCCGATTTTACGGTGAGGATTTCCTGTAGGATGTTCGAAGCACCGAATGCTTCCAATGCCCACACCTCCATCTCACCGAAACGCTGCCCACCGAATTGTGCCTTACCACCGAGTGGTTGCTGTGTAATCAATGAGTACGGACCGATGGAACGTGCGTGCATCTTGTCGTCTACCATGTGGCCGAGTTTCAGCATATAAATCACGCCTACAGTCGTCGGTTGGTCAAAACGCTCTCCGGTCAGCCCATTGTAGAGGTAAGTACGGCCGGAAGCTGGCAGTCCCGCTTTGGCTACCCATCCTTCCACTTCTTCGGTAGATGCGCCGTCAAAAATCGGGGTGGCAAATTTAACGCCCAGCTTTTGCCCAGCCCAACCCAACACGGTCTCATAAATCTGGCCAAGGTTCATCCGCGAAGGCACACCCAACGGATTCAACACGATGTCAACCGGCGTTCCATCTTCGAGGAACGGCATGTCTTCATCACGTACAATCCGCGCAACGATACCCTTGTTTCCGTGACGGCCCGCCATCTTATCACCCACTTTGAGCTTACGCTTTTTCGCAATGAACACCTTAGCCATCTGCACGATACCCGAAGGCAGTTCGTCACCCACGCTGATTGCAAATTTGTCCCGTTTATAGGCGCCAAGTTCCTCGTTCAATTTAATGTTGTAGAAATGAAGCGCTTGTTTGATCAGCTCATTCTTGTCGTCGTCGGTCGTCCACCCGGCCGGGTTGATGTTGGTATAATCCAAATCAGCCAAAATTTTCTGCGTAAACTTCGCTCCTTTCGGCACCAACAATTCTTTGTATACGTTGTAGACACCCTGCGACGTTTTGCCGTTCACGATGGCAAACAGCTTATCCACCAACTTATCCTTCAACGCCTTCAAGGCCTTCGCATGTTGGGTATCCAATTGGTCAAGGGCTTTTTTCTCCTCGTCCTTGGCCATTTTTTTGGCCCGTGAAAACAGCTTGGTATCGATGACTACACCATTGATGGACGGGGGGGTCTTCAACGAAGCGTCTTTCACGTCGCCGGCCTTATCGCCGAAAATCGCACGAAGCAGCTTTTCCTCCGGAGAAGGGTCGGACTCACCTTTGGGCGTGATTTTACCGATAAGGATATCGCCTTCGCGTACCTCGGCACCGATACGGATGATGCCGTTCTCGTCCAAATCCTTGGTAGCCTCTTCAGACACGTTCGGAATATCGGCCGTCAGTTCCTCTTCACCGCGTTTGGTGTCGCGTACTTCCAATTCGAATTCCTCGATATGCAGGGAAGTAAAAATATCTTGACTGACCACCCGTTCGGAAATCACGATGGCATCCTCGAAGTTGAACCCTTGCCAGGGCATGAACGCCACCTTCAGGTTGCGGCCCAATGCCAATTCACCATCTTGGGTAGCATAGCCTTCGCACAATACTTGACCTTTCTCCACTTTCTGCCCCTTCTTTACGATGGGCTTCAGGTTGATGCAAGTACTTTGGTTCGTCTTTTTGAACTTGATCAGTTTGTAGGTTTTCACATCGTCGTCAAACGATACCAACCGTTCGTCTTCGTTGCGCTCATAGCGGATTTTGATTTCATTGGCATCCACATACTCCACCACACCATCTGCCTCCGCATTGATCAACGTACGCGAGTCGCGCGCTACACGGCCTTCCAAGCCCGTACCTACTACCGGGGCTTCAGGGCGTAGCAACGGCACTGCTTGCCGCTGCATGTTGGAGCCCATGAGCGCCCGGTTTGCATCATCATGTTCCAAGAAAGGAATCAACGAGGCCGCTATAGAAGTAATCTGGTTGGGTGCAACGTCCATCAAGTCCAGTTTCTCAGGCTCGATGACGGGGAAGTCACCCTCGAACCGGGCTTTCACCCTTGGCGTGATGAAGTTACCTTTATCATCGTATTCGGCATTGGCTTGTGCAATGGTCTTGCCGTCCTCGTCTTCCGCCGAAAGATACACGACAGGCTCCTCCACGACAACCCGGCCATCTTCCCCCCGCCGGTATGGCGTCTCGATAAATCCGAGGTTATTGATTTTCGCATGCACGCAAAGCGACGAAATCAACCCGATATTCGGTCCTTCAGGGGTTTCGATTGTACACAACCTGCCATAATGCGTATAGTGTACGTCGCGCACCTCAAAGCCCGCACGCTCACGGGATAGACCGCCTGGCCCCAATGCCGACAGCCTACGCTTGTGCGTGATCTCGGCCAATGGATTGGTCTGGTCCATGAACTGCGACAACTGGTTCGTACCGAAAAACGAATTGATAACCGACGACAACGTACGTGCGTTGATCAAATCCGTAGGCGTAAACACCTCATTGTCGCGGATATTCATCCGCTCACGAATCGTACGCGCCATACGGGAAAGCCCCACGCCGAACTGCGAATACAGCTGCTCACCGACGGTACGGACGCGGCGGTTGGACAAGTGGTCGATATCGTCGACCTCAGCCTTGGAGTTGATCAGGTTGATCAAGTACTTCACGATGGCAATGATGTCTTCCCTTGTGAGTACCCGGATGTCCTCCGGTGTATCCAGCTGGAGTTTGCGGTTGATACGGTACCGGCCCACATCTCCGAGGTCATACCGTTTGTCGGAAAAGAACAGCCGCTCGATGATACCGCGGGCGGTTTCCTCGTCGGGCGGTTCAGCATTACGCAATTGGCGATAGATGTGCTCTACAGCCTCTTTCTCCGAGTTGGAGGTATCCTTTTGCAGGGTATTGTAAATGATGGAATAGTCGGCTGCATTAGCCGTGTCCTCTTTCGTCAGGATGATGGACTTTACACCAGCGTCGATAATGAGGTCGATATGGTCATCTTCCAATATCGTCTCACGCTCCAATACCACCTCGTTACGATCGATGGACACCACTTCACCGGTATCTTCATCCACGAAATCCTCGATCCATTTCTTCAACACCCGAGCAGCCAGTTTACGGCCCACATATTTCTTGAGCCCGGATTTGCTCACTTTCACTTCGTCGGCCAATTCGAACAATTCCAGGATATCCTTGTCCGAATCATATCCGATTGCTCGCAAAAGCGTGGTCACCGGGAATTTCTTCTTGCGGTCAATATACGCATACATCACGTTGTTCACGTCTGTAGCGAACTCGATCCACGACCCTTTGAACGGAATTACCCGTGCTGAATACAGCTTCGTGCCGTTGGTGTGGCGGCTCTGGCCGAAAAACACACCGGGAGAGCGGTGCAACTGCGATACGATGACGCGCTCGGCGCCGTTAATCACAAACGTACCCTTCGGGGTCATGTAGGGGATTGTCCCCAGGTAAACGTCCTGCACGATGGTCTCGAAGTCCTCATGCTCCTCGTCGTTGCAAGACAGGCGGAGTTTTGCCTTGAGCGGAACGCTGTAGGTCAATCCACGCTCGATACACTCTTGGATACCGTAGCGCGGCGGATCGATGAAATAATCCAAAAACTCCAATACGAAAATGTTCCTTGAATCAGAAATGGGGAAGTTCTCGGAAAATACCTTGAACAGCCCTTCCTGATGGCGGTTGTCAGAAGTTGTTTCAAGCTGAAAAAACTCCCTGAAAGATTCCAATTGCACGTCCAGAAAATCCGGGTAATCGATTACCTTTTTACTGCTTGCAAAATTTACTCTTTCGTTTTGAATACTTTTGTTAGCCAAGGGAATAAGAATTTAGTTTAACTATTTAAACTGTGTTTTGTGCTGTTTTTCGCCGCCCAGACGGCATCCACATACAGCGCGGATATGATGACAAAGAGGTAAAGTCATAAACAGGAATAGACTCTGACGAAATCCACGTCAGAGTCTAACCCATTCAGGTACGTTGTATGAACTGTATTACTTAATCTCAACAACAGCTCCTGCTTCTTCAAGTTGCTTTTTCAAAGCTTCGGCTTCGTCCTTAGCAACACCGGTTTTCAATTCTTTCGGTGCACCGTCAACCAAGTCCTTCGCTTCCTTCAGGCCAAGGCCTGTCAAATCCTTAACCAGCTTAACAACAGCTAGTTTCTGACCGCCAGCTTCTTTCAAGATAACGTCGAAAGAAGTCTTTTCTTCAACAGCAGCGGGTGCATCACCAGCTGCAACCGGACCAGCGACAGCAACTGCTGCAGCAGCAGGCTCGATGCCATACTCATCTTTCAGGATTTGAGCTAACTCGTTAACTTCTTTTACTGTTAAGTTTACCAACTGCTCAGCAAACGCTTTTAAATCTGCCATTTTATTTTAAATTTTTGAATTTACTTTTTATGAAAATTATAACCAATCCATTGGGCATTTTGCTTGGAGGCTGCCCGAATTAACCTCGCTCTTGTAAAGTTTTGACCAATCCAGCCAGTGTATTGCCTCCGGATTGAAGCGCGGAAACGACATTCTTGGCAGGGGATTGCAGCAACCCGATGATATCGCCGATGAGTTCGTTCTTCGATTTGAGCTTGCTCAACGCATCTACCTGGCCGTCTCCGATGAAAACCGCCGCATCGATGTAGGCCCCTTTCAACACAGGCTTTTCGCCCGCTTTCCGGAGCTCTTTGATCAATTTGGCCGGTGCATTACCTGTTTCGGAAAACAACAGCGTAGAAGGCCCCTTAAGCGCGCCGAGTAATTCTTCCGAATCCACACCGGCTTCTACCAGAGCTTTCTTGATGAGCGTATTTTTCACGACTTGCATCGCAATGCCCTGGTCGAAGCACTTCCGGCGGATACCATTGACGGCAGCCACGGTCAAATCAGCAGTATCGGTAATGTAAAAATTGCCGTATGATTTAATCTGTTCAGCCAAAGCTTTGACAAGCTCTTGTTTTTCTTCTCTTTTCATGATTAAATTCCCGCTACTGACTTAGTTTCTACTTGGATACCCGGACTCATGGTAGAAGAGAGGTATATGCTTTTGAAATACGTCCCTTTTGCCGCTGAAGGTTTCAATTTGGAAATAGTTTGCAACACCTCCAATGCGTTCTCATAGATCTTTTCCGGCGGAAAAGATACTTTACCGACAGAAGTGTGGATAATTCCCGTCTTATCTACCTTGAAATCAATTTTACCCGCCTTTACATCAGCAACCGCTTTACCGATATCGGTAGTCACCGTGCCGGTCTTCGGGTTGGGCATCAGGTTGCGCGGGCCGAGGATACGGCCTAGCTTACCCACCTTAGCCATCACGCTGGGCATGGTAATGATGATGTCAATGTCGGTCCATCCACCTTCGATCTTGCTGATATAGTCGTCCAATCCCACATGGTCTGCCCCTGCTGCCTTGGCCTCTTCCTCCTTGTCGGGAGTACAAAGTACCAATACACGGACGGTCTTACCCGTACCATGTGGCAAGGTGGCGATACCGCGTACCATTTGGTTTGCCTTGCGGGGATCCACGCCGAGGCGCACATCAATGTCCACCGAAGCGTCAAACTTGGCCATGGTAATATCTTTCACCAAAGCAGATGCTTCCTGCAAAGAATACGCTTTACCAACTTCAATCTTGGATAGTGCCGCTTTTTGATTTTTTGTTAATCTTGCCACTTTCTTAAACTGATTTCGTTAATTAATTGTTCCAGGGCGCACTACCGTTCACGGTAATCCCCATACTACGCGCCGTTCCGGCTACCATCCGCATGGCCGACTCCAGTGTAAACGCGTTCAAATCAGGCATTTTATCTTTGGCAATAGCTTCCACCTGTTCCCAAGTGACCGACCCCACCTTTTTACGGTTGGGTTCACCGGACCCCCCTTTAATCCCCGAGGCTTCAATCAGCTGAATGGCGACCGGAGGGGTCTTAATGATAAAATCGAACGATTTGTCGCTGTACACCGTAATGACAACGGGCAATACCTTACCAGGCTTGTCTTGGGTGCGTGCATTGAACTGCTTGCAAAATTCCATGATGTTCACCCC